>ENA-OWLM01000724-OWLM01000724.1-metagenome-genome-assembly--contig:-NODE-724-length-12483-cov-13.268265_pt1 | contig 12483 bp, 10 predicted proteins | sample MGYA00245349_ERZ651102 | MGnify/ENA primary metagenome ERZ651102 (study PRJEB26857, sample SAMEA4031759) | metagenome | biome: human; feature: oral; material: saliva | place: Philippines | collected 2014... | reverse complement strand
TTCGACACGGTGAAGACACGCGTATGCACAGGCTTGGGGAGCAAATCTGCAACAGATTTCTGAGCTTGAGGAGTCATCGGGTGCCTTCCATATTCCGGGTGGTGTGTCTACGGTGATGCGTCTTCTAGTGCCTCGCGCGTGGCAATACTCGGCGGTATTTATGTGCGAGGAGGATTCAGCCTCCATTCCCCCACTGTTCACTCATCTCAGCATGTTTCACGTGAAACATACTCCGTGAGGTAATGAAGCCTGCAGTGTTTCACGTGAAACATTGGTGCTGCCCAAATGGTTTGTGGAGGACTCGGGGTCCCTTAGTGAACCATCAGGCTTTGATGTAGAAGAGTCTAAGGTTTCAATCCTTCCTTAAGGGTACCCGGCATCAGGTCAATACTCCACGCGAGAGGTCATTCTATGTACTCTACGGATGCAATTGCTACGCACACCCGAACCGGCGCACAAAAATGGGCGGTACCACCTAAGCTACGCATATTCACTAGCTCAGGCGGTACCGCCCATTCAGGACGAAAACCTTTAGAGGCGAACTCGAACCACCGTCGTCGGCTCTTCCAGCAGATCACCACCGGCGGTGAGAATCTCGGTCTCACGCGCACCGTAACGGTTCAGCTTCTTCTTCGCCTTAGTAATCTCCTCCGCGGCGCTACGGCCCTTCAGAGCCAGCAGCTCACCGGTGCCGCGCAGAATCGGCAGAGTGATGTCCAGCAGGCCCACCAGGGCGGACACAGCGCGTGCAGTCACCACATCGGCCTCCACGGCGCCCACAGCCTGCTCGGCACGCGAGCGCAGCACGGTCACGTTCTCCAGGCCCAGGTCCTCAACAACCTCATTCAGCCAAATCACACGGCGTTCCAGAGGCTCAATCAGGGTCAGCTTCAAATCCGGGCGGGCAATCGCCAGGCACAGACCGGGCAGGCCGGCACCAGAGCCAACATCAGCCACCGACGCGTTCGGCGCAATGTACTCCTGCACCACGGCACAGTTCAGCACGTGGCGAGCCCACAGGCGCGGCACCTCACGCGGACCAATCAGGCCACGCTCAATACCGGTCGTCGCCAGGTGCTGCACGTAGCGCTCCGCCAGGGGCAGACGCTCACCGAACACAGCCTCCGCAGCGGCGCGCTCGCTCTCATTGAGAGCAACCATCGAAGTCTCCATACTAGGCTCCTACCTCGGGAAGAGAAATCACCACGTGACGGCGGGGACCCTCGCCCTCAGACTCACTGTACAGGCCAGCAGCAGCCACCACATCGTGCACGACCTTACGCTCGTACGGGCTCAGCGGCTTCATGTGCTCATCACGACCAGTAGCGCGCACCTTCTCAATCGCCTCAGCAGCAATCTTCTCCAGCTGCTCACGACGCTCAGCACGGTAACCAGCGATGTCCAGAATCAGGCGGGAACGGGTGCCGTTACCAGCCAGGACGGAGAGGCGCACCAGCTCCTGCAGAGCCTCCAGAACCTCGCCGTGGCGACCAACCAGGTGGCGCAGTTCCTCATTGTCATCATCGTCATTGACGACCGACAGGTAGATGCGGTTATTGCGCACCTCAATATCGATGTCGCCGTCCATATCGACAATATCGAGGAGCTCCTCGAGGTAGTCAGCGGCAATATCGCCTTCCTCGTCGATGTCCTCAAAATCGTCTTCTTCGCCCTCAAGGGGCTCCTCTACCAGCTGCTCCTCAACGAGCTGCTCGTCCTCATATTCCATAGCTTCAGTCACAATAATCCTCGGGATGTTCGGAGGGGTGTCCTAGGGGTAAAAAGTATCTCATACACGGCGCCGGGCCCGCGCCACACATGGCGAGAACCCGGCCCGAATCACGGAAGAAAACTACTTCTTTCCGTTCTGCTTATTGCGTTGCTGCTTCTGGCGCTTCTTGCTGACCGGCTGCTGACGCTGACCCGCAGCGGCACGCTCACGAGCCTCCTGCAGATCCTTCTCGTGCTGCTCACGGGTCTTACCAATCGGAGGCAGGCCCTTCTCCGCGCGGCGAGCGTTCAGCTCACGCTCCGCCTGAGAACCGGGGGTCGGGTTATTGCGGATAACCCACCACTGCTGACCCAGCGACCACAGGTTCGACACGGTCCAGTAGTACATAACACCCAGCGGGAAGTTAATACCGGAAACAGCGAAGATGATCGGGAAGATGTACATGATCATCTGCTGCTGACGGAACATCGGAGAGTTCAGAGCCGCCTCCGACATGTTCTTCACACTCAGCTGCTTCTGAATGTAGAACTGGGTCGCACTCATCAGAACAATCATGATGACCGCCTGAACAACGGTCGCGGTAGTGTCACCGGCACCCGGGTGCATCATGGTCGCGAACAGCTGCGCACCGAAAATCTGGGAGTCATTGAACTGGTGCACCAGTTCAGCCGGCAGCATGAGCACGCCCTGGTTGCTCTGCGCCGCGGTGGGAACACCCATCAGCACCTGGTACAGACCGAAGAAAATCGGCATCTGAGCCAGAATCGGCAGGCAGGAGGCGAAGGGGTTCGTACCGTGCTTACGGTACATTTCCATCTGCTCCTGAGCCATAGCCTGGCGGGAGAGCTGGTCCTTCTTGCCCTTGTACTTCTCCTGCAGCTTCGCCATATCGCCCTGCATCGCGGTCATACCGCGCATAGCCTTAATCTGCTTGACGAACAGCGGAATGGTCAGGGTACGCATCACCAGGGTCAGGAAGATAATGCACAGAACCCAAGTCAGACCGGAAGCCGGGTCCATGCCCAGCGAGGTGAAAAGAGTGTGGAACAGCCACAGGACCACGGAGACGATCCATTTAAACGGCCAAAGAATCAAATCAAAAATATTCACGCGGGAATACTCCTTAAGGACTCGGCTAAGTCATTGTGTGGGAGGCGCCGCCTACTCAGGGCGGGCGTCACCACCGGTGTGAGGGGTGTAAAGATGGGGGTGGTTGAGCAGAATAATTTTCGGTTCTGCTCCGGGCGCGAAAGTACGCTTCCCCTCCGGAACTGGGTCGATACCTCCGGTCGCCCAGGGAACACACCGCAGAATACGGCGCACCGTCAGGGAAAGCCCGCCCATCGCACCGTGGGTGGTCAGCGCCTCCAAGGCGTAGGCTGAGCAGGTCGGGTAGTAGCGGCACACGTCCCCGTAGAGGGGGGAGACGACCTTGCGGTAGGCCTTCATGCACGCAATCAGCAGGTTCTGCGGTAGAACGTAGAGTGCCTGCAGGAACGTTTCAGGCCTCACGAATTCGTTAGGTGCTAGAGCCAGCAACTCGTCGGGGCCCAGAGTCTCAGCAGAAGCGCTATAGGTGCCGCTGTGATGCGCGTGGAAGCGTTCTTCGCAGCGCTCACGCTGGGGACGACTCACGGCTTCTCCTTGCTCTGAGGCAAATCGAGCTTAGCGAAAGCAGCCTCAAGTGCCGATTCGTAGTCACGACGCAGCTGCTCCCAGCTGGCGCTCGCGGAGGCGGGAAGCGCTCGCACCGCGATGGCGTAGCCTTCCGGATGCGCGGCGCAGGTGAACGCAGCAAGTTCACGCAACCGGCGCTTGACCAGGTTGCGTGTGACTGCGTTGCCCACCGCCTTCGACACAATGAAACCTACCTGGGTTGTTTTTCCAGGATTTTTCGCCGTAGATACAACGATGTTCCGACGTCCTGTACGGATGCCGGAACGGAAGGCGTGGGAGAATTCTGCGCTGGTGCGCATACGGTGCCGTTGAGGCAGCACGTGTTCCCCTTTACGTAGTGTGGGAGATTCGGCTCGTGTGCTGAGCTGATCTCCGCGTGTATTTCACGCTTAATGATAGTTCGCCCGCCGATGCGTGTGCATCGGCGGGCGAACTATATGCCGTGATTAGGCCGAGAGCTTTGCGCGGCCCTTACCGCGGCGGCTCGACAGAATCGCGCGGCCTGCACGGGTACGCATACGCAGACGGAAGCCGTGCTTCTTGGCGCGACGGCGGTTGTTCGGCTGGAAAGTACGCTTGCTCATACTTTGTCTCCTTGATTTTTGCGGTTCGTGCCCTCACGGGGTATCGGAACCGTACGCTTCTTGGTGCACGGAGGTACCGCGACTATTCGCAGTAGGCGGTGCACACACAACAGCACAACTTTAGAAGAGTGGAGGGCGTAAATCAAGTTCTTGGCGCTTTTTTCCGCGTGATTCCGGGCTCGTTTGTGGTGTGGAGGCGGTGATTGCGGCAGGTATACAGGGTGTGGAGACACCACTGTCCCAGAGGGGCGTAAACCTGGGGATATTTGCGGCGGCACGATATCCACCATGGTGCATACCCCACCCAAACCCCCTACTACCAGTAAGTTATCCACACCCTTGAGCTTTTGGAGTTTTCCGCTAAATATCAAGGAAGAAACCCTGTTGTGCACTTAAATCCACCGCTTATCCACTTCTGTAATTACAAGTTTTCCACCGTGTGGAAAACTCTTGTGGATAACTTTCTCCCCCTGTGTATTAAGCGGGTAGAATCTTAATGACCTCGCGGTGGTTTCCGGCATGATTTCTTTACTGCACCACCGCTTCACATCGAGTGAAAGTAAAGAATTCCATGACCGACTCCCTTCAGGCGCGCTGGGCGCATCTGCTCTCCATTCTTGCCGCCGATCCGGCGGTGACGGCACGTCAGCGCGGTTTCGTGAATCTTGCGCAGCCTCAGGGACTGATGGGTTCTTCTCGCCTCATCATTGAGGTGCCGAATAAGCTCACCCGTGCGGTCTTCGAGGAGCAGATTAGCGCTTCGTTCCGTGCGGCTCTGCACGAGGCCTTTGGTCCGTCGACCACCGCACTTTTCGATGTGAATGAGTCGATGATTCCGGTTGAACCTGCAAGTCAGGACGTTTTCCAGGGTGAGCGTGAGGTGCCTGTTGAGCACCAGCCCGCTCCTTCGGTAGCGGCGGCTTCCGCGTATCCTGAGGCACCCGCCGGCTCGCGTGCTTTTGAGTACTATACGGAACCCCACCCGGGTCCTGACCACTACGAGGTGCCCGCTGATGAGCAGGTCACCCGCCCCTCCCTGCACGACTTGGAGGCGGAGCGTGCCGGATTCCCCTCCGCACAGCAGCCCGCTCCGGCTGCTTCTGCTGCTCCTGCTGCGGGTGTGCCGGCGCCTCGCGAATACCCGGCGCCTTCTTTCGTTCCGGACGCCCCGGCGGTACCGCAGGCTCAGCAGGTGCATCCGCATGAAGACCCGGAAAACGCGCCGACTTGGGATAGCTCTGCCCGACTGAATCCGAACTACACCTTCGACACCTTCGTGATTGGTCAGTCCAACCGCTTTGCGCACGCGAGCGCTTTCGCGGTGGCGGAGCAGCCCGGCATTGTCTACAACCCGCTGTTCATCTACGGCGGTTCGGGCCTGGGTAAGACCCACCTGCTGCACGCGATCGGCCACTACACCAAGTATCTGTACCCGAATTTGCGGGTGCGCTACGTGAATTCTGAGGAGTTCACGAATGACTTCATTAACTCGATTCGTGATGATGAGGGTTCGTCGTTCAAGCAGATTTACCGCAATGTTGATGTTCTTCTGATTGACGATATCCAGTTTTTGGCGGGTAAAGAGGCGACGATGGAGGAGTTTTTCCATACGTTTAACGCCCTGTACAACCACCAGAAGCAGATCGTGATTACCTCTGATTTGCCGCCGAAGCAGCTGACCGGTTTTGCTGAGCGTATGCGTTCGCGTTTCGGTTCGGGTCTGAATGTGGATGTGCAGCCTCCGGAGCTGGAGACTCGTATCGCGATTCTGCGGAAGAAGGCTCAGAACGAGATTCTGCCGGTGCGCGATGACGTCATGGAATACATTGCTTCCCATGTCACGGCCAATATTCGCGAATTGGAGGGCGCGCTGATTCGTGCGAGCGCTGCCGCCTCGATGAAGAAGCCGCCGGAGCCCATTACCCTGGCTGAGGCTGAGACTTATCTGAAGGATTTGCTCTCTGATACCGGTGGTGCGGAGATTACGTCGGCGCTGGTTTTGGCGACGGTGGCGAAGTATTTTGATGTGTCCATTGAGGATATGCAGTCGAAGTCGCGCACCCGTACGCTCACGAATGCGCGTCAGGTGGCGATGTATCTTCTGCGTGAGCTGACTGAGATGTCTCTGCCGCGTATTGGTAACGATTTGGGTGGTCGTGACCATACGACGGTGATGCACGCGGTGCGTAAGGTGAGCGCGCAGATGGCGGAGCGTCAGACGATTTTCAATCAGGTGACTGAGCTGACGAATTTGATCCGCCAGGAGCAGCGCGCCGCCGGCTAGATGTGCTTTTGTCCCTGTTCCGTAGCTTATTTTGCGCCTCGACTAGGTGTTTTATAGGCTTCGGGGCGGGGATTTCATGCTGGATTCAAGGATTTTAGCGACTCGAAAAGGTGGATTTTCGGGGTGTGGATAAGCTGTGCTTTAACTCATGCGTTCGTGTGGACGTTAAGTGCATGAATATTCAAAAGGTGTGGAATCGAGAAAATGCATAAATATTCATACACAATGCATCCTCAGCACCGGATGGATTCTTCCACTTAATGTCCACAGGCTACTTCCGCGTCATTGCAGGCAAGGAAGGGGTTTTCCACCGTTTCCACAAGCGTTAACAATACTACTGTACTTAAAGAAAAAATCCTCCCTATAACAAGTAGTTCTGCTCGACCGGCCGGGCTGGTTCGTAATTTTTCTATGCGTCTCTACTGAAAATGTAGATTTTTGCGGGTTGGGCTTGATAGCTGCACGCTATCTCCTAGGTTGGGTTTACACAAGAAACCAACACCGGACCATCAGCTAGTTCGAACTTGTTTTCGACCAGGTTTGTCGCATCTTCCGCCCATCTTTGTAATTACAAAAATACAGCGGCACTACATGCCTCATCTCACCCGATTTTTCGCTGCGGGAGCGACCTTCGAGTCTCTGTGTAATTACAAAATCCGGTAGGATGGATAGACGCGCGCGCGGAAGATTCACTGCGCATCAGAGCACGCGATATTTCCGGCTCTATCGTCCAAAGCTTTACGTGCGCCCACAAACTACTCTCTAATTCCGTGAAAGGCGCCTTCTCGATGAAATTCACCGTTGAACGCGATGTCCTTGCCGAAGCAGTCGGCTGGACGGCACGCTCACTTCCGCTGCGTCCCACCTCCCCCGTACTCAACGGTCTGCTGATTACCGCCTCCGCAGGTGAGGTCAGCATCGCAAGCTTCGATCACGAGACCAGCGCCCGTCAGGTCATTGCAGCCGATGTTGAAGCAGAAGGCGTTTGCCTGGTTCCCGGCAAGATCCTGGCAGAAATTTGCCGCTCCCTACCGAATGCACCCGTCGAGTTCACTGCAGATGAGTCCGTGATTCGTCTTCACTGCCGTTCTGCTAACTTCCAGCTGGCTGGCATGCCGGTCGTGGACTACCCCGAGCTTCCCGAGCTTCCCGAAATTTCCGGTACCGTGGACGGCGCCGAATTCGCTGAAGCCGTCAAGCAGGTTCAGATTGCGGTATCCAAGGATGAGACCCTGCCGCTGCTGACCGGTATCCGCGTTGAAATCAATGGCGACACCATGACCCTGCTCGCCACCGACCGCTACCGCCTGGCAATGCGCGAGATTAAATGGAACCCGCGTAACCCCGATGTTCAGGCGGCTGTGCTGCTGAAGGCTAAGACCGTCTCTGAGGTCGGTAGCACCCTCTCCGGTTCCGGTGAACTGTCTATCGCCCTGCCCGCCGCCGGTGAGCTGATCGGCTTCGCAGCGGGTACCCGCCGCACCACCAGCGTCCTGATGGACGGCGACTACCCCAACATCCGTGCCCTGTTCCCCGAGCAGACCCCGATTCACGCGGTGGTTCGCACCTCCGACCTGGCTGAGGCTGCTCGCCGTATCTCCCTCGTGGCCGAGCGCAACACTCCCCTGCGTCTGAAGTTCACTCAGGGTTCGGTTGCTATTGATGCCGGCCGCGGTGATGAGGCTCAGGCTTCCGAGACTCTGCAGGCGCACCTGTCCGGTGATGACATCACCGTTGCGTACAACCCCGCCTACCTCTCGGATGGTTTGAAGGTTTTCGGTACTGAGTTCGTTCGTTTCTCCTTTACCGATGCGCCGAAGCCCGCCGTGATTTCCGGTCAGGACGAGCCTCTGGCTGAGGATGACCGCAACTACCGTTACCTGCTGATGCCGGTTCGCCTGCCGTCGAACTAGTTTCAGTGTTTGCCGCCCCGCGCGCCTCCCAAGGTTCTGCCCAAGGAAGCCCGCGGGGCTGTGCTTTCTGCCCTCCCGTACCCATCCCCAACCGAACCGCATGAAAGGAGCTGCTCCGGTGTATATCGACCATATTTCGTTGTTGGATTACCGCACCTACGCTCTGCTGAGCCTGCCTCTTTCGGCGGGGGTCACGGTTTTTCTGGGCTCTAACGGTGTGGGTAAAACCAATATTGTTGAGGCGATTGACTATGCGGCGTCTCTGTCTTCGCACCGTGTGAGCCATGACGGGCCGCTGGTGCGGATGGGTGCTTCGCGCGCCTATATTCGCACCCGTACGGTGCGCGGTTCGCAGCAGACGGTGACTGAGTTTGAGATTGCTCCGGGGCAGAGTAACCGCGTGCGCATTAACCGTGCCGCGCCGGTGCGTGCAAAGGAGGCGCTGGGTATTGCCCGCACGGTGCTGTTCTCCCCGGAGGATTTGCAGCTGGTGAAGGGCGATCCGGCGGGTCGTCGCCGTTTTGTGGATGAGCTGGCGACCTCTTTGCGTCCTGTGGTTGCTGGGTACCGTAGCGAGTATGAGCGGATTTTGCGGCAGCGTAATTCGCTGCTGAAATCCATGCAGCGTAAGGCGCGGGACGAGAATGCTTTGAGCACGCTCTCGGTATGGGATGAGCAGCTGTCGACTCTGGGTGCTCAGCTGCTTTCTGCGCGTTTTCGTCTGCTGCAGCGTTTTTTGCCGCAGCTTCGCCGCGCCTACGCGGGGCTGACGGACGGCTCTAAAGAGGTCGGTTTCAATTATGAGTCGACTGTTTTTTCGAGCATGGGCGAACGCTCTATCGAGCATGCGGCGCTGATGCGCATCGAGGACCTTAAGGAGGCTTTGATGCGTGGTTTTGCGGAGCGTCGACGCGATGAGATTGAGCGTGGCGTGACCCTGGTGGGTCCGCACCGTGAGGATATTACCCTGCTGCTCGGTGGTATGCCGGTGAAGCATTTTGCTTCGCACGGCGAGAGCTGGTCTTTTGCTCTGGCACTGAAGTTGGCGTCCTGGTTTGTGCATGTTGAGGATGACTCCTCGGTGGGTTCTTCGCCGATTCTGATTCTTGATGATGTGTTTGCGGAGCTTGATTCTGCGCGCCGACACCGCCTGGGTGCGATGGTTGCTGACGCGGAGCAGGTGCTGATTACCTGCGCGGTGCTCAGCGATATTCCGGAGGAGTTGGGCGACTACCGCCTGGTGTCGGTGACGGAGGGGTACGCCGAGTATATGCAGCCTGCCGCTGACCCTGCCGCTATCCCTGTCACTGACTCTGCGGGGCAGTCGAGCTCGACCGGTTCTGCGCTCGCGGAGGGTGACGGCGATGAATAACCGCACCCGCCCCCAAAACCATGTTTCACGTGAAACATTCGATGAATTTACAGAACCTGAATTTACGGAACCGCAGTTTGCGGAGCCTCACAACCCGCGCGAGGTGGACGGCGTAGGCGAGTTCTACCGTGACGAGGTGGACGCCCCCTCCGCCCTGCTGACCCGCATGCGAGTGGCGGCTCAAGAACGTGGCGAGGCGCCCCTGAACGCCTTTTCGGCGAATAAAATCATGCGCGATTTTGGTGCGGTCATGTCCGGTGCTGCCTCGAAGAAGAAATCGCGGCGAGCGCAGGGGTGGGACCCCCGCGTCATGGGTGGGTATAGCGGCCCCGGAGAGAGCTCTCGCGACCCCAAACCCCTCGGCGGCATCGTCAGCGCTCTGATTCGTTCTCGCGGCTGGAAAGAGCCCGTGGCAGTCTCTAGCGTGCTGGCTCGCTGGGCTGAGCTCGTGGGTCCTGAAATTGCGGCACACACCCGCCCGATCAGCTTCGAAAACTCCATTGTTGAAGTCCAGTGCGACTCTACCGCCTGGACGACTCAGTTGCGCCTGATGCACGGGCACCTCATCGAACTTTTTCGCCGCGAACTGGGTGACGGTGTCGTAGCTCAGGTTCGCGTACTGGGCCCGAATAACGGACGCTGGAACCAGCGAGGCTATCGCCGTGCCACCGGTATGCGCGGCGTGCGCGACACCTACGGGTAGGCTTCTGGGTGCCTCTGGCTCTCATTCACCTTCTGATTGAACGGTGTTAGTACAAAATAAGCCTTTTTCTGCACGCTATGAAAGCTATAGAAGCGCCGGCAACCCCCACGAGGCTGTGAACGGTACCCCCTACCTCAAGAGGGGGTTGAACCACTCTAAACCGCCTTTGCGGGCTTTTGAGCGGGTGGTAGCCCGCAAAAAGCTCAATAAATGACGCCTGTAGATGGTTTTAAGCTCTCTTGCTCGGTAAAATAAAAGGGACAATGCGTAAAGTGCGCCCACCCGGGCGCCGCCGGCACCGCGAGTCACTCATAGGCATTCTATGCGTTCTGTCGAGGCGTTCTAGGCTACCCTCGACACAGTTCTGAGCTCCCCTGCCGGTGCTTGGCTTACCCAAGGAGTTTTCCCTCGTGGCATCTGAACAGCAGCATGAATACGGTGCATCCGATATTACCGTGCTGGAAGGTCTGGAAGCGGTTCGCAAGCGCCCCGGCATGTACATTGGCTCGACCACTGAGCGCGGTCTGCACCACCTGGTCTACGAGGTCGTAGATAACTCGGTTGACGAAGCGCTCGCCGGCTATGCCTCCAAGATTGACGTGACCATTCAGGCTGATGGCTCTGTCCGCGTACAGGATGACGGCCGCGGTATCCCCGTGGATGAGCACCCCACCGAGCACAAGTCCACCGTTGAGGTCGTCATGACCGTGCTGCACGCTGGCGGTAAGTTCGGCGGCGGCGGCTACTCGGTTTCCGGTGGTCTGCACGGTGTGGGTATCTCCGTGGTGAACGCGCTGTCGACCCGCGTGATTACCGAGGTGCACCGCCAGGGCTACGCATGGCATATTTCTTTCTCCAACGGTGGTGTGCCGGATGGTCCCTTGCGTAAGGGTGAGCCGTCCGATAAGACCGGTACGATCCAGACGTTCTACCCGGATCCGGAGATTTTCGAGACCGTCGAGTTCGACTTTGAGACTCTGCGTGCGCGTTTCCAGCAGATGGCGTTCCTGAACAAGGGCCTGACCATCACCCTCACCGATGAGCGTGAGAAGTTCGTCGGTGACGAGGTTGTTGAAGAGGGTGAGAAGAAGGAAAACATCCTCAACCGCGTGCGCGCGAACGCTGAGGGCTTCACGACTGTCACCTACCGTTACGACAACGGCCTGTTCGACTACGTGCACTTCCTCAACGCAGGCGCGAAGACCATCGTGAACGAGGAGATTGTCTCCTTCGAATCCGAAGACACCGACCGCAACATGAGCCTGGAAGTTGCGATGCAGTGGACCGGCGCGTACAAGGAGTCCGTCTACTCGTACGCGAACACGATTAACACCCACGAGGGTGGTACTCACGAAGAGGGTTTCCGTGCCGCTCTGACCTCGCTGGTGAACCGTTACGCGCGTGAGAACAAACTGCTGCGCGATAAGGACGATAACCTCACCGGTGAAGACGTGCGTGAGGGCCTGACCGCGGTGATTTCGATTAAGATTTCCGAGCCGCAGTTCGAGGGTCAGACCAAGACTAAGCTGGGCAACTCGGAGGCTAAGTCCTTCACTCAGCGTGAGGTGAACGACCACCTTAGCGACTGGTTCGGTCGTAACCCCGCGGTGGCGAAGGATATTGTGCGCCGTGCAATCACCGCCGCTCAGGCGCGTATTGCTGCCCGTAAGGCACGCGAGACGACCCGACGTAAGGGCCTGCTGGAGACCAGTTCCATGCCCGGTAAGCTCAAGGACTGCTCCTCGAAGGATCCGTCGATCTCTGAGATTTACCTGGTGGAGGGTGACTCCGCGGGTGGTTCGGCTGTTCAGGGGCGTGACCCGAACACTCAGGCTATTCTGCCGCTGCGCGGTAAGATCCTGAACGTTGAGCGCGCTCGCCTGGACCGTGCCCTGTCCAATGCTGAAATTCAGGCGATGATTACCGCTTTCGGTACCGGCATTGGTGATGACTTCGATATTGAGAAGGCACGCTACCACAAGATTGTTCTGATGGCGGATGCGGACGTCGATGGCCAGCACATTACGACCCTGCTGCTGACCCTGCTCTTCCGCTTTATGCGTCCGCTGATTGAGGCGGGTTACGTGTACCTGGCTCAGCCGCCGCTGTACCGCATCAAGTGGTCGAACGCTCCGCACGACTACGTGTACTCGGATGCTGAGCGTGATGAGGCTCTGGCTCGTGGCGCGGCGAAGAACCTGCGCCTGCCCAAGGACAA
>ENA-OWLM01000721-OWLM01000721.1-metagenome-genome-assembly--contig:-NODE-721-length-12520-cov-3.454954_pt1 | contig 12520 bp, 13 predicted proteins | sample MGYA00245349_ERZ651102 | MGnify/ENA primary metagenome ERZ651102 (study PRJEB26857, sample SAMEA4031759) | metagenome | biome: human; feature: oral; material: saliva | place: Philippines | collected 2014... | reverse complement strand
CAGGAGGGCACCCCCTACTGGCTGGTCCTGTTCGATGTGGACAACTTCAAGGGCGTCAATGACAGCTGGGGACACGGGGTAGGGGATGCCGTGCTGTTTCGGGTGGCGACCATCCTGGCGAGAACCCTGGGGGAAGGGGGGGTCTACCGGATCGGCGGGGACGAATTTGCGGCCCTGCTGCCCTGGGAGCGGGAGGAGGTGGAGTACGGCCTGACCCACCTGCTGGGGAGGGTACGGACGCTGCAATGGCGCGAGTTCGAGGCGTCCATCACCCTGAGCGCCGGAGGCGCGCACTATCCGGAGGACTCCCCTGACCCGTTCGAGCGGGCCGATGAATGCCTCTACGAGAGCAAGCGGCAGGGGCGCGACTGCTGGCATCTCTCCTCCCCTGAAACGTCCTTCTGCGGGGGGATGTGACAGTATCTGTCAGAGCATTGCAGTGGGAAAAATAATGCTCTGGGGCAAGAATCGGGTCACAGCGGAGATAATTTCCTATGTGACCTTTTTTTTTAATTAATTTTCATGTGTTTAGCCTGCTCCAATGGAACCTGTCGCGAACAGGAGACAACCGGGTTGCCGCCGCTCTCCCTGTTGCCGCAGTAGCGCGGGGCATGTCGCTTTGTATAGTGCTGGGAAAAATCACCAGTCATCAGGCTTGACGGGAGTATCCCATGAAAATGAAACAGTTTGGCATGAGTACGGTGGCATTGCTGGGGTCGCTGCTGTTGGGAACGGGTCAGGTGCAGGCGTCCGAGACCCTCAATACCATACTCGGCGGCGGTGCCGGCGGGGTGGCCGGGACCATGATCGGCAAGGAGCTGGGCGGCGACACGGGCGCCCTGGTCGGGGCGGCGATCGGCGGTGCGGCAGGTGGTGCGGCCACGGCCAACCGGGGCAACAAGAATGAAGCCGCCCTCGGAGGCGCCGTCGGTGCCCTGGGTGGCGCCGCCATCGGCAAGAGCGTCGGGGGCGACACCGGTCGCCTGATCGGGGCCGGCATCGGCGGTGCAGGCGGCTCCGCCATCGGCGCCAAGACCGGCGACACACACGAGAGCCGGGGTGGCCGTTACTACGGTGACCGGCACTATCATGATCATCGCCACTACTACAAGAAGCACAAGAAACACCGCAAGCACAAATGGCACGACGATTGATGCCACTGCAGGATGCAAGAAGGGGCCACTGGCCCCTTTTTTTGATCCCGCAGCCGAGGCCCGGGGACGGTGTGCGCCGGGCTAGACCAGCCGGTGCTGGCGCCTGCCGAGGGCGAAGGCGTTGATGTTGTCGATCAGCTGATCCGCGAGTCGCTGCATCGACTCCTCGCTGGCCCAGGCGACATGGGGGGTCAGGATGAAGTTGGGGTAGCGCAGGGCCTGCATCAGGGGATGATCCGGGGGCGGCGGCTCCACGCTCGCCACATCGAAGCCGGCGCCGCCGAGGCGCCCGTTGCCGAGGGCCTCCAGCAGGGCCTGCTCGTCCACCAGGCCGCCGCGTCCCACGTTGATGAGCAAGGCGCCCGGTTTCATCATGGCCAGCTCCCGCTCGCCTATCAGATGGCGGGTATAGGGGGTCAGCGGGCAGTGCAGGCTGATCACGTCCGAGCTTTCCAGCAGGGCGTCCAGGGGCAGTCGGTCGTCATCGCCACTCGTCCCTACCTGGCTCTGGGCATAGCGAACCTCCATGCCGATGGCCTGGGCCCGCTGCCCCAGCGCCTGCCCCAGCGTCCCCTTGCCGATGATGCCGAGGCGCTTGCCGTGCAGATCCGCGATGGGGTGATCGAAGAAGCAGAACTGGCCGCTCTGTTGCCAGCGCCCCTCCAGCAAGGATTGGCGCCAGGCGAACAGGTTGCGTGACAGGGCCAGCATCAGCGCCATGGCGTGCTCGGGGACGGAGGGGCCCGAGTAGTTGCGGATGTTGCACACGGCGACACCGGCGGCGCGGCACGCCTCCAGATCCAGGTTGTCGCTGCCGGTGGCCGCCAGGGCAATCAGCTTGAGCTCGGGCAACCTGGCCAGTTCGTCGGCACCGATGCGGACCTTGTTGATGATGGCGATGCTGGCGCACGCGAGGCGCTCAACCACCTGATCCGGCGCCGTGGCCGGATAGCTCTGCCAGTGATGGGGAAAATCGGGGCGACGCAGATTGATGCCGGCGTCCAGGGTGTCGCTGTCGAGAAACACGATTTGCTGCATGAAGCCTCCTGCCAATGGAAGAGACATGATGCCAAAGAGGGAGGGCGGCTGACCAGCCCGGTCATGAGCGGCGGCAGGAGGGCCGCTCCTGCCTCGTCATGGGGTCAGATCCAGCCCAGGTGGGTCAGCCAGCCCTGGATGCGTCCGGGGGTCTCCTCGAGATCCATCAGGGCATAGGGGCGGTAGTTGAGCTTGTGGCTGCGACGACTCTCGTGCCTGCGCGCCTCGGCGGCCAGCAGGGGCCAGCGGTTGCCCTCCTCCTGGTAGAGGTCGAGGGTGGGCACGCTGGCCTGGGCTACCTGCTTGGCAAGGGTCTGGTTGCTCTGCTGGTTGGGGAAGAAACCGTCCAGCAGGACCAGGGCGTCGGGGGCGGGCAGCTGCTCGCTCGCGATGAGGTTCGCGGCCCAGGCCGCGCTGGTGCCCTGTGCCAGCAACAGCCTGAAGCCACCCTCCTGCAGCTTGGCGTCGCCGATCTCGCTGATGCGGGTGGCAAACTGTTTGCGAAAGTCGTCGATGGCCTGCTGTTTCTTTTCGGCAGCCGGGTCCAGCTCGGCCTGGCGGGGGGAGGGGAGCAGCAGCAGGGTATCGAACCCGAGCCGTCCCAGATCCCGGGTCAGTTGCCACAGCTGGCCGCTGCGCTGCCAGTCGGGCAGCAGGATCGCGAGCCCCACGTAGTTGTCGCCGTCGTGCTTCGCGAACAGCACCCGCTGCTTGTCGACTCGGGTGCTGTCAGGCACCCCTTGCCAGTCCGTGTTCTGCCAATAGTCGGCGGGCGGCGGCGGGGCGAGATCGAGGGAGGAAGAGGGCGTCTGCCCGGCGCCGTGGGCGGCGAAGGCTAGCAAGGTCAGCAGTAGGCAGGGGCGAAACGACATGGGAGATCCTCCATTACTCCCTGATAGCGGCTGTGACGGCGTTTTCTTGAGCGCTTCGCAAAGGGGCTTGCCACCTCCCGCGAGATAACAAGAGCGGGGCTCGTGGAAGCGCGGCCTGATGGCGGGGCGCTATGGCTTCATATGGCAAAGCAATGCCGGATTTGATCGTTCCCTCATCCCATTCCCACGTGTTTCAGTAAGGGCATGCAGAGGCGGGGCACCCCCGCAGCTGGCCACCCCCCTCATCAGGAGAAACACCATGTATCTGTTCCACTGTTACGGCGACCTGGCTCTGACCTTGACCCATCTGTTCACCGACCGGGAGCGCTATCGCCATGAGCACCTTGACCCACTTGCCTGAACTCGATCTCGGGCAGCTCGATGCCTCGCCCAAGCAACGGGCGCAATTCCTGACCGCCTTGCGCAATGCTGCCCGGGAGGTGGGATTCTTCTACCTGACCGGCCACGGCATCGATCCCGAGCTGCAGCGGCAGTTGCAGCAGCTGTCGCGCGCCTTCTTTGCATTGCCTGCCGCCGCCAAGCAGCAGGTTGCCATGGTCCATTCCCCCCACTTTCGAGGCTATAACCGGCCGGGGGCCGAGCTGACCCGTGGCCAGCCCGACTGGCGCGAGCAGTTCGATATCGGCGCCGAGCGCAGCGCCTTGCCACTGGCTGCGGGTGATCCGCCCTGGTGGCGGTTGCAGGGGCCGAATCAGTGGCCCGATGGGCTGCCTGAGCTCAAGCCCGTGCTGCTGGGCTGGCAGCAGGCGATGACCCGGATGTCCTGCACCCTGCTCGGCGCCTTTGCCGAGGCGCTCGCGCTGCCGCCGGATGCCTTCGATGCCTTGCACGGAGAGCGCCCCAACGAGCACATCAAGCTGATCCGCTATCCCGGTGAGCGCGGTGCGACCCAGGGGGTGGGACCTCACAAGGACTCGGGGTTCCTGAGCTTCCTGCTGCAGGATGACCAACCCGGCCTGCAGGTGGAGGTGGAGCCCGGGCGCTGGCTCGATGCACTCCCCCGTCCCGGCACCTTTGTCGTCAACATCGGTGAGCTGCTGGAGTTGGCCAGCAATGGTTACCTGCGGGCGACCGTGCACCGGGTGGTGCCGTCGGCGCCTGGGCATGAGCGCCATTCCATCGCCTTCTTCCTGGGGGCCCAGCTCGATGCCGTGGTGCCCGTCTACCCGCTGCCCGACGCCCTGGCCCGCGAGGCGAGGGGGCCGGCCACAGACCCGGACAACCCGCTTTTGCGGGAGGTGGGGTGGAATTACCTCAAGGGACGACTGCGTTCCCACCCGGATGTGGCCCGGCGCCATCATGCCGATCTGCTGCCGGCGCCCCGGGCGCTGGTGGTCGGCGAAGCCTACTGATTGCATTGAAAGGAATCTCAAGATGAAGCAGAACAGACGACTGTTTTCCCTGACCGGCGTGGTACTGGCCCTCGGGCTCTCCTTTTCCTCCCAGGCGGCCCAGGCGCTGCGGGTGGCCGCCGATCCTTTGCCCCATGCCGAAATCCTTGGCGAGGTGAAACGCCAGGATCCCACCCTGGACCTGCAGGTGATCGAGCTCAGCGGCGGCATCAATGCCAATGAACTCCTGGTGGCGGGGGATGTGGATGCCAACTACTTCCAGCACGTTCCCTACCTCAAGGATCAGGAGAAGGCGCTCGGTACCGAGCTGGTGGTGGCCGCCACCGTGCATGTGGAGCCGCTCGGCATCTATTCGAAGAAGTTCAAGCGGCTCGAGGAGGTGCCGGCCAAATCGGTGATCGCCTTGCCCAACAACGTCACCAACCTGAGCCGGGCGCTCTACCTGTTGCAGAGCAAGGGGCTCATCACCCTCAAGGCGGGCTATCAGGATCCGGCCCGGGATCTGGCCACGGTGCAAGACATTGCCACGAATCCCAGGGAGCTCAAGATCCTGGAGATAGAGTCACCCCAGCTGCCCCGTTCACTGGACGATGTGGATCTGGCGGTGATCAATGGCAACTATGCCCTGGAGGCGGGGCTGGAGCCGGCTCGTGATGCCCTGGGGCTGGAGAGTGCCGAGCATAACCCTTACGCCAATATCCTGGTGACCACCCCGGCGCTCAAGGATGATCCGCGGATCCGCAAGCTGGCGCGGGAGCTGGAGTCCAGGGCGATCGCCGAGTTCATTCGCAAGAGCTACAAGGGGTCGGTGATCCCGGTGGCGGGGCAGCAGTCATGATAGCGCTCGAGGGGCTGGGCAAGCGCTACCCCGGGCACTCGCAGCCAGCCCTGGACGGGGTGTCACTGGTGATCCCTGACGGGGCCATCTATGGCATCCTCGGACGCAGCGGGGCGGGCAAGAGCACCCTCATCCGCTGCCTCAATCTGCTGGAGCGGCCGACCAGCGGCCGCATTCTGGTGGACGGGCGTGACATCACGGCATTGGAGGGGGCGGCCCTGCGCCGCCATCGCCAGGCTTGCGGCATGATCTTTCAGCATTTCAACCTGCTGCATGCCCGCAACGTGGCGGACAATGTGGCGGCTCCGCTGGAGATCGCCGGGGTGGCGCGCCGCGAGCGGTCAGCCAGGGTCACCGAGCTGCTCGAATTGGTGGGGCTCTCGGAGCACGCGCACGCCTTCCCCTCCCGGCTCTCGGGCGGGCAGAAACAGCGAGTCGGCATCGCCCGCGCCCTGGCCGGCAACCCGTCCCACCTGCTGTGTGACGAAGCGACCAGCGCGCTGGACCCGGAGACCACGGAGTCGGTGCTGGCGCTGCTTGCCGACATCAACCGCCGACTCGGACTCACCATAGTGCTCATCACCCACGAGCTGGACGTGGTCAAGGCCATCTGCGATCACGCGGCGCTGCTCGAGCGGGGCGTGCTGGTCGAGAGCGGGGCCCTGGGCACCCTGCTGGCGGATCCCGGCTCTCGCGTGCGGCAGGCCCTGCTGCCGGATCCCGATGCCCAGCGCCGTTTCTTGCGGCGTCACGGGGTGGAGGAGGCGCGTCTATGCAGAGTCGCCTGAACCTGGATGCCCTGCTCGACCTGATGTATCAGGGGACTGTCGACACGCTCTATATGGTCGGGGTCGCGGCCCTCTTCACCCTGTTGCTGGGGTTGCCGATCGGAGTACTGCTGGTGGTGACCCGCAAGGAGGGCGTGCTGCCGCTGCCCCGCGTCAACATGGTGCTGGGGCTGCTTATCAACATCGGGCGCTCGCTCCCCTTCGTGGTGCTCTTGATCGCGCTGATCCCCCTGACCCGGCTGCTGGTCGGTACCACCCTTGGCAGCACGGCGGCGATCGTGCCCATCACCCTGGGGGCTTTTCCCTTCTTTGCCAGGGTGGTGGAAAATGCCCTCGATGAAGTGGACAAGGGGCGTGTCGAAGCGGTGCTCGCCATGGGGGGGAGCGGCTGGCACGTGGTGGCCAAGGCGTTGTTGCCCGAGGCGCTGCCTGCCCTGCTGGCCGGGCTGACCCTGACGGTGGTGATGCTGATCGGCTTCTCCTCCATGGCGGGGGTGATCGGCGGTGGGGGGCTTGGGGATCTGGCCATTCGCTACGGGTATCAGCGCTTCGACGATCAGGTGATGGCGGGGACCGTCGTCATTTTGCTGCTGTTGGTGCAGCTGGTGCAGGGAGTGGGGGATCGGGTGGTACGGGCACTGGCCCATCGCCGCTAGGGGCACCTCCCTTCATCAGGCTGCCAGCAAGGTGCCAGCCAATAAAAAAGCGAGCCCGAGGCTCGCTTTTTTGCAATGACATCAAGGGGTCAACTTAGTTGACGCGACGCTTGAATTCACCGGTACGGGTGTCGATTTCGATCTTGTCACCGATCTCCACGAAGGCGGCAACGGCCAGCTCGTAGGAGGTACCCTTCAGGCGGGCAGGCTTGGTCACTTTACCGGAGGTGTCGCCACGGGCGGCCGGCTCGGTGTACTCGACTTCGCGAACGATGGTGGTCGGCAGCTCTACGGAGATGGCTTTCTCGTTGTAGAAAGTCACTTCACACAGATCTTCCATGCCGTCTACCAGGTAGTTCAGCGCGTCACCCAGGTTGTCTTTCTCGACGTCGTACTGGTTGTACTCGGTGTCCATGAAGACATACAGCGGGTCGGAGTAGTAGGAGTAGGTGCACTCTTTACGCTCCAGCTGAACGACTTCCAGCTTGTCGTCGGCCTTGAAGACGGTTTCGGTGGCGCTGCCGTTCAGCAGGCCTTTCAGCTTCATCTTGACCACGGCGGAGTTACGGCCGGATTTGTTGAATTCAGCCTTCTGGACCACCATCGGCTCGGTGCCGATCATGACTACGTTGCCAGCGCGGATTTCCTGTGCGGTTTTCATGTAAAAAATTCCTGTTCGTGAAACGGACGGATAAAAACTGCCAGATTATATACGGCTTTCTAAAAATTTCACCAACCTCGTGACGAGATCCCCGCCGGCAAGCAACTTCTGTGACCAGGCTCCCCCATGTTGCTGCCAGATGGCGCCGTATCGCGGCCATTGGGCCCAGAGTTCGCCGACATCCTGCCTATGGTTGAGGGCGAGATTGACGTCGCGCAGCCACTGGCCACACTCGGCGGGCAAGTCCGCCAGATAGTGGTCGAGGAAGTCCTCCAGCTTGGCGATGTGGGCCTCATCATCCTGGGGGTAGATGTGCCACAGGAAGGGGCGCGCCGCCCACTGGGCCCGCACGAAGGAGTCCTCCCCGCGCACCAAGTTGAGGTCGCAGCTCCACAGCAGGCGATCGTAGCCGGCCTGATCCGTCATCGGCAGCAGCTTGATGGCGAGGCTGCCCGAGCGCAGCAGGTCTCCCGCCCGGGCGGTGGGGATGGCCTCTGCCAGCCCGGCGCCGGTGAGCACGTCGTTGAGGGAGCGGCCGAGCGGCAGCAGCAGGGTGACCGGCGTGGCGCCCTGGCTCCAGCTCGCTACCAGGCTCCTGAGCGCCGCGCTCTCGTAGGTAAAGAGGCTGACCCGCAGCTCGTCTTCTCGTTTAGGTGGCAGGCCCAGACTCGCCCAGTAAACATCGAGCCCCGCCTCGTCCTGCTGCCAGCGCTCCCGCTCGGCGATAAGCCCCCGCTCGCACAACAGGCCGCCCGTTTTCTGCGTGAAGCCCGGGAAGAAGAAGTACTTGTCGAGGCTGCGGTTGCCCACCCGCTGGGGGGAGGCGAGGCCGTGGCAATCCTCGACCCAGGCTTCGGCGGAGAGGTACTCCAGGTTGATCCAGCAGGGGGCAGGGCTCTGCGCCGCCATGCGCTGGATGAAGGAGGGGGGCAGCGTGCAGGCGAACGCCTCGATCACCACCCGGGCCGGGATGGCCTCCGGGGGCAGGTCGTCGTGCCAGCGCTGGACATAGACCCCCTGTTGCCACTGGCCGTCCAGGGCGGGGTCCAGGCCCGGGCAGATGCGGGCGAAGCTCGCCAGATCGTCCACCCAGAGCCGCACGCCGGTGCCCCCGGCCTCCTGCTGCAACTGGCGGGCGAGCCGCCAGGTGACGCCGATGTCGCCGAAGTTGTCCACCACGGCGCAGAAGATGTCCCAGTCGAACGGGGGGAGAGGGCTTGTCATGGCGCGGGATCCCAGATGCAAAAAAACCGGTGCGCAGGGTAGCACACCGGTGACTTGGCTTCTAACCGTCAGGTTGGCGGATCACTCCTTGCCGTAGACGTTGTTCTCCTGTTCGCGCACCCGGATAAAGGTGGTGCGCTTGGTCAATTCCTTGAGCTGGCTGGCACCGACGTAGGTGCAGGTGGATCGCACGCCCCCCAGGATGTCGCGCACGGCGTTTTCCACCGGGCCGCGATAGGGCAGCAGCACCGTCTTGCCCTCGGAGGCGCGGTACTCGGCGACGCCGCCGGCGTGCTTGTCCATGGCGCTGGACGAGCTCATGCCGTAGAACTTCATGAAGGGGGCGCCATCCACGTCGACGATCTCGCCGCCGCACTCCTCGTGGGCGGCCAGCATGCCCCCCAGCATCACGAAGTCGGCGCCGCCGCCGAAGGCCTTGGCCACGTCCCCCGGGCAGGTACAGCCGCCGTCGCCGACGATCTGGCCACCGAGGCCGTGGGCCGCATCGGCGCATTCGATGATGGCGGAGAGCTGGGGATAGCCGACGCCGGTCTTGACCCGGGTGGTGCAGACCGAGCCCGGGCCTATGCCCACCTTGACGATGTCGGCGCCGGAGAGGATCAGCTCTTCCACCATCTCGCCGGTCACCACGTTGCCGGCCAGGATGACGTGGTTAGGGCAGGCCTCGCGGATCTTGCGCAGGAATTCGACGAAGTGCTGGGAGTAGCCGTTGGCCACGTCCACGCAGATGAAACGCAGCGCCTCGGACATGGCGAGGATCTGGCGGGTTTTAACGAAGTCCTCGTCCGAGGTGCCGGTCGATACCATCACGTGGCCCAGCACGGCCGGGTCTGTCTCATCGACGAAGGTTTGCCACTGCGCGAGGCTGTAGTGCTTGTGTACCGCCGTCATCATCTCGAAGCCGGCCAGGGCACGGGCCATGGCGAAGCTGCCGACGGTGTCCATGTTGGCGGCGATGACGGGCACCCCCTGCCACTGGGTCTGGGTGTGCTTGAAGGTGAACTGGCGGGTCAGGCTGACTTGGGAACGGCTCTTGAGAGTAGAGCGCTTGGGGCGAAACAGGACATCCTTGAAACCCAGCTTCAAGTCTTCTTCGATACGCATTACGAATTCCTTATTGAGCCTTGTTGAACGTCACTTTTGCAGTGGCAGATTGTCGGCAGGCACAAAAAAACCGGGGGTTTTCAGGGCCTCCGGTTTACAGCAGTGTAGGCAAAAATCCCGTCAGAACAAGACTGATAATTCGTGCCCCGCTGTGGTAGCCTTTGGCGTCACAACCTGAGGATGGCAGACAGTGTCATCCAGCACCTTTTTCTCCCCCCGTTTTCCCCCCTTTTGTCGCTTCTCCCCTTGCGCTGCCGGCACGGATTGTCGCCTGCTGGCGGGATCGCCATGGGCTGCTCGCCGGGGGCCGAGAATCCGGTTGACCCGCCGGGCGGCTGTGATAGATCTGGGCCCAGGTTACACAAGGCGAGAGAGCGAGATGGGCAAAATGATGGTGGGTGCGGCCATGCTGCTGGCGTTGTGCGGCAGCAGCATGGCGGCGCCGGCCAGCTACGGCTGGATCGAGAAGGGGCTGCTCATGCCCTCCGGGGTGGCGGTCAAGATGAAGCTGGATACCGGCGCCCTCACATCCTCTCTGGACGCCCGGGATCTGCGGCACTTCAAACGCGATGGCAAGCCCTGGGTGCGCTTCAACCTGGAGCTGACCGACGCCAATACCGACAAGGTGGTGCGTCAGACCCTGGAGCGGCCGGTGGAGCGCAGCGTCACGGTGCGGGGGGCGGGCGGCATGGAACAACGCCCCACGGTGACCATGAGCATCTGCGTCGGCGACAAGGTCTATGAGGAGTGGTTCACCCTGCGGGATCGCAGCAAGATGATCTATCCCGTGCTGATTGGCCGCCGTTTGCTGGCCGAACTGGGGCCGGTGGATGCGAGGCGTACCTTCACGGTACAGCCCAGCTGCCGCTGAGGGGCGTGGAGAAAAAACGGGGGCCTGGCCCCCGTTTTTCATGGCTGAGCGGCGGGCTCGCCAACCCTCATGCCGAACGCGGCGGGGCGGGCAGCAGCACGCTCACCTCCAGCCCCCCCTGCGGCCGGTTGTGGATGTCGAGATCCGCGCCGTGCAGCTGGGCGATGCGCGAGACGATGGCCATGCCGAGCCCAACGCCGTCCCCCTGCTGGGGGTTGACCCGGAAGAAGCGCTCGCACAGTCGCGACAGGGCGGCGGTGGGGATGCCGGGGCCGTTGTCCCGCACATCCACCCGGACCCGGTTGCCCTCCTGGCTGACCATCACGGCGATCTCGCCACCCGCCTGGGTGTAGCGCAGCGCATTGTCGATGAGGTTGCCGAACATCAGGTCCAGCAGCATGGCCTGCCCCATCACCTGCAGATGCTCGCCCCCCTCCAGGGAGAGCTGCTGATCCTTCTTCAGGGCGATGGGGGCCAGGGTGGCCAGGGTGCCCTGCAGCAGGGGGATCAGGGGGAGGGCGGTAAGCGCCGGCGTCTGCTGGTTGTCGATGCGGGCCTGGGTCAGCAGCTGGCGGATCAGCCGATCGCTGCGATCCAGGGCCAGGAGCATCTTGCGCAGCGCCTGCTCGCGACTCGCCTCGTCCTCGGCCGCCATGGCATTCTCGCTGTGGATGCGCAGCACCGCCAGCGGGGTGCGCAGCTCGTGGGCCGCCTCGTTGGTGAATTGTTTCTCCCGCTCCAGGGTGTCCGCCAGGGCGTGCATCAGCCGGTTGATCTCCCCCACCAGGGGCGTCAGCTCCTCGGCCTTGATGGCCAGGTTGAGGGGACTCAGGTTGGCGGGGTGGCGCTCGCCGATGGCCTGGGCCAGCTGGTGCAGCGGAGCCAAGCCACGGGTGATCAGCCACCACAGCAGGCCGAGCAGGAAGGGCAGGGTGATGAAGAGCGGCAGCATGGTGAGGGTGGCCATCTTGCTGGCCAGCTCCCCCCGCTCGTCGTCCCGCTCCGCCACGATGAGCCAGGTCTGCTCGTCCTCGTTGTAGAGGGTGAAGGTGCGCCAGTCGTGGCCGTCGCGGTGCACGGCGCCAAAGCCCAGCTCCGGCTTGCTGAACAGCTGGCGCGGGGCGCTGGGGGAGCGCAGCAGTATGTTGCCCTCCTCATCCGTCATCTGGAAGGTGAGGTTGCGCTCGAACTCGTGGCCATAGGGGGTGAACTCGTTGTCCTCCCCGATCTGGCCGAAGCCGCTCGGCTCCTGGTGGAGGGCGTTCGGCTCGGCCTGCTCCCACTCCTGGTAGATGGCGCCGTTGCTCGGCAGATCGCCGCTCTGCTGCAGATAGCGGTTGAGCAGCTGGTTGGTGATGCGGGCGGACTGGGCCAGGCGGGCATCGAACAGCTCTTCCATCTCGTGGTTGGCCTCCAGATAGCCGATGAGGCCGCTGACGGCGAGGCTGACGCTGACCAGGGCCAGGATGCCGGAGAGCAGGAAGCGGCGGATGGAGCGGACGCGGCTCATGGTGCCAGGGCTCCCTTGCCACCCTGGCTGTCGAGCTGGGGCACTATGTAGCCGACCCCGCGGATGTTGCGGATGAGCTCGGGGAAAAACTTCTTGCGCAGGTGGTGGATGTGCACCTCCACCGCATTGCTCTCGGCCCCCTCGTCCCAGCCGTAGAGGCTCTGCTGCAGCTGGTCGCGGCTGAGCACCCGGCCGCTCTGGGTGATGAGCTCCTGCAGCAGCTTGTACTCGTGGGGCGTGAGCCTGACCGGCTCGCCCCGGTAGGTAACCTGCTGGGAGGCCGGGTAGAGCTGCAGCTCCCCGTACTCCAGCACCGCCTGGGCCTGCCCCTTGCTGCGGCGCACCAGGGCGCGCAGGCGGGCGTTGAGCTCCTGCAGGGCGAAGGGCTTGACCATGTAGTCGTCGGAGCC
>ENA-OWLM01000720-OWLM01000720.1-metagenome-genome-assembly--contig:-NODE-720-length-12542-cov-2.868904_pt1 | contig 12542 bp, 10 predicted proteins | sample MGYA00245349_ERZ651102 | MGnify/ENA primary metagenome ERZ651102 (study PRJEB26857, sample SAMEA4031759) | metagenome | biome: human; feature: oral; material: saliva | place: Philippines | collected 2014... | reverse complement strand
TTTCAACAACGAAGACGAGTTTGGAATGATTCTAAATAAGCACTTAAAAAGAACCGAATTTTGAGGTGAAAAAGAAGAGAAAACAGGCTTCTTGTGATCTGAATCTGCTTTTCCGGAGTTTGGGTCACGATTTATATATAAATCATTTTCGATTTGTATATAAAACGATTTCAATTTATATATAAATGGTTTTCAATAAATATATAAATCAAAAGTGATTTGTATATAAATCGTAGCCCAAAAGGCTGCTTTGAGGACTGGAATAAAAGAGGCACCCACCCGAAGTTTGCGACCGAACTCGGGTGGGTGCCTTATATTGCAGGTGGACTGTGCTGTGATTATTCCACTTTATTTTTCATTGAGGTGTACTTTTCTTCTGTGTGTTGCAATCGTATGATATAGGGCAAGATAGGATAAGCCGGAGAGGCCGGTGAAGTGTGTGAGGAGTCGGATATGTATATATTTTTTTGCCGTTTGTGTCTTGTAATTATATTCATACAATAAGGCTTTCGGATGCCATGTGTTTTTGCCGATGTAAGCCTTATCGAATACAAAGGTAGAAAAAGAACCGAACAGTGAATTGGCTGATGTCGTTACAGCACTGCCCGATGGTACTGTAGCGAAGGAATCCGAATGAAAATGAGCTACATATAAAAAAAACTGTAATTTTGCATCGTGATAGGCGGGTCTCATCGTTGGTGGAATCCGCAATCACGTTGAGTAATAATTAATGTTTTTAAAACGAGAAAAGAGATGAAAAAAATTCTTGGTTTCGCCATGTTGAGCGTTGCATTGGTTGCTTGTGGCGGAAATAAAAATGAGCAGGATGCTGCTGCCGATAGCGCACGTATTGCTGATTCTATAGCACAGGTAGAGGCTGCGGCTGCTGCCGATGTAGAGCGCTTTGTAGGTACCTATACAGGCCTTATTCCTGCTGCCGATGCAGAGGGATTCGATGTTAAGTTGGTATTGAATGCAGACAGAACTTTTGCTCTGGAAGAAGTAGCCAAGGGTGGAAAAGAAGACGGTTCCGGATCTACGAATAGCGGTGCTTTTACCATTAGTGGCGACACGGTATCTCTTGCAAGGGAAGGAGAGGTTTCTCCTCTTCGGCTTGTGTTGAACGCAACTGCCGATTCGTTGCATTATGACGGAGTTCAGGATGAAAAGATGGCTCCTTTCTACGTATTGGCCAAGCAGAAATAATCAAGATTGCGAGTGAAAGACCGTCTTAGGCGGTCTGCCCTGATAATGAAAGGGGTTGTGAATATGGTTTTATCCATTGTCACAATCCTTTTTCTTTACAGTGGGATTTTATCAAAGAGAAAAGATCCTATTCCAATCTTTCACTAAGAGGTCTAAGGTCTTTCCGGCATTGGCAGGGCTTGTACTCGGCATGAGCAGGCAACGAATGGCAAGAATTTCGGGGAAATGCTTTCTGAACATTGCTTCTGCTTTTTTTCCGTTGAATGCAATCGTGTGCAATCGTGGATTTCGTTCGATCAGAGAGCGTATGTCATTGGGCTCTTCGTCACAGATCTGAATATCCGCACTTCCCTTGCGAATAGCCGAATGGGCTACATCCCACAGACCGATATGTGCCGAAAGCAACATCTCGGTTCGTTCTGCATAGTCATCGGGTAGGGGTTTTCCCAGCAGTTTTGCCATCAAAGGCCAAAAGCGGTTGCGGGGATGAGCATAGTATTGCCCTCTGCGGATAGATTCATCACCGGGCAGACTACCCAATATGAGTATTTCCAGATGCCCGTCTTCGATGGGTGGGAAAGATTGCTTATGCACGGAAGCCATACGCGGGAGAGAGGCTTTACTTTTTGCTGGTCATGATGTTGAGCACAAGGGTATCGGTGGCGTTCATGCCATCCCGGCCTATGCTTGTGAGGTTGTCGATGCTTTGGTCTACATCATCGTCCACGATCCCCTCGTTGCTGGTCACTACCTTTTTCTCCATGGCCAGCAGTGCAGAGAACATGGCGGAGCTGACTCCGCTGGATACTTTCATGCTACAGCTCGGCTTGGCTCCATCGCAAAGCATGCCGGTGATATTGCCGATCATGTTTTTGATGGCAAAGCCGATTTGCTCTTTAGTGCCTCCCATCAGATAACAGAGTCCGCAGCTTGATCCCGTTGCAGCCACTACACAGCCACAGAGAGCTGACAGACGGCCGAGCTTCTGCTTGATGTAGATCACCATAAGATTGCTCAAGACCAAAGCCCTTACCGTTCTTTCATGATCGGCCTGCTCGTCTTCAGCAAATGAAAATACGGGCAATGTGGCCGTAATACCTTGATTACCACTGCCGGAATTGCTCATGACCGTTACCGGAGCACCATCCATACGTGCATCGCATGCCGAGCTTGTATAAGTAAGCATGCGAGTAAGAGAGCTGTCGCCAAGATAGCGGCGCCCCAAAGAACCTTGTATCATTCGTCCCACGGCATGGCCGTAATTGCCCTTCATGGATACTTCGCTGGCATGTCGATTGAGGCGAGCAGCTTCCAAGATGAATTCGATCTCTTCCGTGGGTGTATTCATGGCAAAGTCGTATACCATCTCGAAGGATAGTGTGATCTCCTCCTCCGACTCGGATGATGCACTCTCGTTCTTGTCCGCTGCATCATGCCGGCCATCGATGACGACTTGGCCATTGTGTGCAGCATAGATGATATTGGTATGGATTTTTTCAATGATCGTTGATGCCGATTCGGAACCGGCCGACATATTGATTTCGATATACAATTTGTCTATATCACCCTGTTTGACTGCTACTTGTATAATCTTACCATCGACGATTTTCTTGGCCTCCTCAAGCTGTTCCGGTGCAATCCCATCGAGCACTTTGAGTTGTTTGGTCGGGTCTGCTACGACGATTCCAAGAGCTATGGCTATCGGTAGTCCGATCATTCCCGTTCCGGGGATGCCTACGCCCATGGCATTCTTGAGTATATTGGGGCTGAGCAGTACCTCTACATGGTCCGGTCGTTGCTCCATGAGCGAAGCAGCTTGAGCAGCAGCAAGAGCAACGGCAACCGGCTCGGTACAGCCTGTGGCCGGAACTACTTCTTTCTTAATGAGACTGATAATTCGTTGTTGGGTTGATGTATCCATTTTGAACGTGATATTGAAAAGGCTCTTTGGACTGGCCTGTCTTATACTTGATTGTTAATTCTTCTCCTCGGATTCGGTGTCTTTATGATCCGATGTGTACAATATGGCACTGGTAGCCCCCATCGTAATCACATCGCCATCGTTCAGTCTGCACCATTCTTTTTTGTCCAGAAGACGTCCTCCGACAAAAGTACCTACAAGACTATCGTCATCGGCAATCGAATAAAGAAAAGATCCGTCTTTTTTCGGGGTCACTCGAAGTATGCAGTGGTGTCGTCCCATACTTGGATCACCGGTCAATACTGCAATGTCCACAACCGAGTCTTTGTTGCGACGTCCTATCCCGTTGTCTCCTTCTCTGAGCGCAAATTCCTGTCGATATCCGAATATATTTTCCAATACGACTATGTATCCGCGGCTTCGGTCGAGCTCCTGTGCCAATTCTTGTTCCTCTTGTTCTGTTTTGTGATTGTGCGAGTTGTCGGATTTGCTTACCAGCCGAATGCGCAACTGATGACAACAATGCGGACAGAGCAATGACAAAGAACCGTTTGGCGATGCCTGAGAGAGAGTTTCACGGCTAATCGTGATAGCACCGTCACATTTCGGACAAAAGACTCTTTTCATTAAAAAGACGTTATTTTCTCGTGTGCAAAAGTAATCATTGTTTATGTACCCAAAAAGAAGAGGTAGCCGCACGAGTTCCTGCACATTCCACTCTCAGGTACAATCGGATATGGAGGTAGGTTTTCTATTCGTTTTTCTTGATTAGCTTTTCCTTGATTATGTATAATACGCGTTGAGAAAAATCCTTCATGCCTTTGTCCAGTATAAAAGCGATAGAGTATGAGATAAGAGAGAACAAAACCATGTGTTTGAACAAAAATATAGCCCATGGGATGAAAGAAAACGCTTCATCTCGATTAGCTGCACCAAGCAACCAATAAGTAGCAAATCCTGATAAGAGGGTAATAGAGCAGTACAGTATGTATTTCAGATAATATTTGCTGACAGGGATCAACAAGCCGTTTTTGCACAAGAAGTAGGGCTTCCAAATATGAACTACGAGTATCAGACTGATAAGGACTCCGGATAAAATACCCGATAAAGAAAAGAAATGTCCCAATAAAATAGATAGACCCAAATTGAGAGCGGCCTCAGAAATGGGAGCCCATATATCTCTGAAAAGACCATAAGCAGCCAGGAAATCATCACTGACACGGGTCATACCGGCGAAAGTAATACCGACGATCAAGACGAAAGGAAGTTTTTCCAAAAGATACTCGGAGCCCATCCACAAGACCATAAAACCGTTTCCTCCGATCCATAAACAGTAGGTCGCAATTCCGGCGATAAGCATTCGGCAGGCAAAATACTCTCCGAAAATTTTCAGAATGGATTTTCTTTTTCCTTCAGCAATGAGATTTCCTAAAGTTGGTATGATACCACTGAAAATTGCGACCAAAAGGGAAATTACCCCTGCTACTATAAGCATATAGTTGCCATAGATAGCAACGAGCGTTAAGGTGGTATAAGCATAGATGATTATAGGCGAGGTCTGATTGAGCACATAGCCCGCAACCTTGTGGAAAAAGAGCTGCTTGATCTTTGTCAGGATTTCTCCATACTCCTTATATACTCTTTTCCCGACATAACAGGAGGTTTTGAGCCAAGGATAAGTTTTTCGGACAGAATATTCCAGAAGAAATGCTGTTGCAAAGGCGAATACCAATTCTACCAACAACCAGCCTTTATATCCCCCAATAGAAAAATAGAGTAGAATGATCTGGATAGTAAGTTTCAGAAAAGTCAGACCTTTGGTTATATACGTTATCTTATATTGTTTTTGATCAGCAGATAGAATAATCTGCCTGTAATTGATAAAATAACCCAAAAGAGAAGAAGTCAGGAAGACTAAATAAGTGGAATACGCATACCATAAAGGCAGATCTGTTTTTTGAAATATCCAAGGGAAAAAAAACATAAGAATAGCCCCCACGATAATTATCAAAAGAGCTATATTCCTGTATAACCATCCCTGAACAGATACTATTTCGCCGATATTCTTCCGATTGCCGTCCAGCAGGGGCTTGAACAATGCAAAGGATACGGCAGTTCCGATTCCTAATTCTGATAGGTTCAAAAGCCCTAATAAATTGGTAATCGTCGTATTCAAGCCCAGTATCTCTGTGCCAAGAGAATTGATAAAAACTTTACGAGAAAAAAAAGTAGTTACCAGTATAAGAAGATAAAAAAACAAAGAAACCTTTGTATTTTGCAGGCTATTGGCTGTACGGCTTTTTATATGTGCTCCCATAACAGACCATAAAGATACTACAATACTTTTAAGCCGTATTGGCGCGTGCTAAAAATGGCTGTATCGTACATTCCGCCCTGAAGTGCAAAGGTTTGATACGTTTGGGATATAAAGTTTCGAGGGGTGTTCTGAATGTTTGGTTTTCATCCGATTTCTTTGGGTCGGGGATAAGGGCTGATTCCAACTCCGGAGTCAGCCCTAAATCATTACTTCGTTGTAGTTCAAAAGATTCACTAACTATGGGGTAAAGTACTCATTCTATCGGAGATTTATGAAAAGCAGGGCAAGCTGCTATCGGATTAGCACTGCCCTGCTTTTGTCTTATTTTCAAGGAGCCTTTTGCTTTCTTACCACTGTAGGATGTGATAGCTGATACCTACGCCGAGATAAGGGCCTACGGCAGGTACAAGGTCTTTCCTTACGAGGTCGTAGCCCGGCATGAAGCCTACACCGGCCTGAATACCGAATCCCCATCTTTTGCGATTGCGATACTTCGTAACGGAGGGGTCGATAAAGCTGTTGAGCTTGCTGAATGTCACGTTTTCGTTCTTACTGCGAGCGATGATTTGATAGTCTTTTGTGAAATAGACTTCGAGCGGAATGTCCAAGTTGTATGTGAATTGTTGCAGACGGATATTGTCCCGATGTATGCGAACGAGGCTGTTGGCATTGATGGTCTGATCGGAGAAGGGGATATTTATCAGACTGTCTAACGTGTATTCGATGATCTTGTCCTGATAAATGGTGTCCACTACGACTACGCCTATATCGGAGCCTGCCAGAATTTTCTTTTGCAGTTTCTTTTGCAAAGACTGGATATTCTCGTACATCTCAGTGTTCAGTTCTTTCAATTCGCTGATAGTGGCGATGAACGATTTCTTTTCCGCATAGAGATTTCCATTGGCATCTTTGAGGTAACGAATGGAGTCCAACGCGGCTTCCACATTGTGCTGAGCGATCCGCAATTTATTACGTACATCTCTATTCCACAAGAAAGAGGTGATAAGCAGTATGGCGAGTACTGCGATGATTGATCCGATGATAATGTTCTTTTTGTTCATATCCTTTTCCGTTTGGTTGATTAATAAGAGTTATCGAATTCTGAATGAAAAATTTCGTTTAGAGAGGTCAAATTAATTTTCAGATCAGTGGTTGTATCCGAAGTGAATCGAGTAATAGTTTTATTGCCACCAATGGGAAATGATGCCGGATAAGGCGAACCCTACAACTTAATTTGTCCATAAGCTTGCCAAGCTTGTTTCCTCTGATGCAAATTTGATGAAAAATAATATGAAAAACAACATTTTGTTAAATAAATTTCTTCTTTACAACTCCGAAGGCTTGGCTTATGGTATTACCGAAATGTTTAGCCGGAATTTGGCCGAATTATTATCCGATAAGATCATGATTGTCTATCCTGATTTCGATCGGGATAGCTTCATCCAAAGTGTTGAAAATCATGTCGTTGGGAAAACATATACCCGGCGAATCCCCATCTTTGCCTCTCTGTTGAAAGAGCATCTTCCGGAAGATTATGAGAGGGCTTTGTCCGTTTTGACAGGTATTTTGGGAGAAGAAAACCCCAACGAAACGGGAATGTTTACCCATTACTATTGGATCATGCCTATCGGGAAATCTACCCAAGATCATAGTACACATTGTGAGTTTATAGAGTTTCCGGGTAAAATTGCCCTCCGGTACGATTCCCTTTGCGAGAAGATGGCGGAAGGCAAAAATGTATGTCGCAGTCAGAAATGACATCCTACAGGAAAGAAGGAATAAGAGGTTGATTTATAGTGCATTATATCTTGAGGAAAGAAAGCTCAAAATGCTCCTGAAACAAACTATATAGTTCGGTCAAACCAAACTATATACTTTGGTGAGACCAAACTATATAGTTTGATCAGACCGATTTTTTTAGCCCGATTCAGGCCGACTAAAAAGAAAAGTTTTCGGAAAATTTTAGCCGAATAGCGCAAATTGCAATACCCTCATTCACAATGAATTACAAAATAATTATGGAAAACTTTTCAACAATGAAGGTCTCTGCTATTGCCCGTATAGAAAAAACGATACACTTTTGTGCGCCGCGATATTGCGGCCAAAACTTTTTAATCTATTTTAATTATGATTGGATATGTATCCAAGCAATCTAAAGTTGCCAATAAAGATGGCAAAAGAGTGTGGTATCCTCAGACTGTGGCTTCGGGCCGCGTCATCGATACCAAAAGAGTAGCACGCGAACTTGCTGCACGTTCGGGTGCATCCGAGGGGGATGTACATGGCATCCTGCATGACTTGGGACTCGTGCTGCGGGACTATCTCTCCACAGGGGCGCGCGTGGTGTTGGACGGAGTAGGTTCCTTCCGGATCACAGCCAACGCACGTGGCAAAGGTGTGGAGAAGAAAGAGGATGTATCGCCTCGTCAGTTCAACAGCATCCGTGTGGCTTTCTATCCGGAGAAGCGGGTGAATCAGTCCACTCACACTACTAATGTGACGCTGATCGACCCCAATCTGCGGTTCGTCTACGTGAAGAATCCGAAAGATGCGGCAGGCAACGCCTCTTCACAGACGAACACATCCGACAGCCCTACACCGCCGAACGGTGGTGGCGAACAGGGTTCGCAGGGTGGCGGATTGTAGCGACCGGCATGTGATCGATAAGCACTTCGGGACAGAGATCTCCCGTAATGCTTGACGGTTTGTCACAGTAGCCGTCCGGTATTATCAGTAAAAGTATCCGGGGCAGGCTATATATCCGCCCAATCCAATCTTTTGGGAAATGAGACGATACCGATTGACTGCTGTGACAAATGAAGTGAACCCTAAAAGTTGGTTGTCCAACTTTTAGGGTTCACTTCTTTTTGTACGAAGTAGTTTTGAAGGGGGTTTGCAACGACTTTGGCGGCGCACTTCACTTTTCTTTTTGTGGGTATAGTCTTTCTGCAATACTATGGCATAGATTCCTGGATTAAACAGTAGTCTTTCCGTTTGTTCTTATTTATATAGGTATCGACGCGATTGGACCTTTTAGACATTCGTCGTGTTTTTTTGATAGACAAAGTTGTAAAGAAAGGGCCGGATTATGGCATTTTGCCTTTAAGCCATTTTTGTCGTATCATTGCAAATTGAAAAAATAACAGAGAATAAGTATAATTCAGACAAGAGCATGAACAAATTTTACAAATCACTTTTGCAGTCGGGACTGGCTGCCTTCGTGTCGATGGCAACTGCACTGACCGCTTCTGCACAGATTTCGTTCGGAGGGGAACCCTTGAGTTTCTCTTCAAGATCCACTGAAACGCATTCATTCGACGATGCAATGACTGTCCGCCTTACTCCGGATTTCAATCCGGAAGACCTGATCGCACAGAGCCGTTGGCAATCGCAAAGAGATGGCCGGCCCGTCCGGATAGGACAAGTAATACCGGTGGATGTGGACTTTGCATCCAAAGCTTCGCTCATCTCTTCCATCGGAGACGTAGATGTATATCGCCTGCAATTCAAGTTGGAAGGAGCCAAAGCCATTACGCTTTATTACGATTCGTTCAATATTCCGGAGGGCGGACGCCTCTATATCTATACCCCCGACCATGAAATTGTGTTGGGAGCATATACGAACGCCACTCATCGCCGCAACGGAGCTTTTGCCACAGAGCCGGTACCGGGGAGTGAGCTTATTATGGATTATGAAGTGTCTCGCGGAGGGACTTTGCCTGACATCAAGATCTCCGGTGCGGGTTATATATTCGACAAAGTCGGCGGACGCCCCGTAACGGATAACCATTACGGGATCGGTGAGGACGATTCCGATTCGGATTGCGAGATCAACATCAATTGTCCTGAAGGTGCAGACTGGCAGGCAGAGAAGAACGGGGTGGTGCAAATGATCATGGTAAAAGGACAGTATATCTCAATGTGTTCAGGCAACCTGCTCAATAATACGAAAGGAGACTTTACTCCGCTGATCATTTCTGCCGGACACTGTGCTTCCATAACAACCAATTTCGGTGTAACGCAATCCGAGTTGGATAAGTGGATCTTCACTTTCCACTATGAAAAAAGAGGATGCAGCAATGGTACATTGGCCATCTTCCGTGGCAACAGTATCATCGGAGCTTCCATGAAGGCTTTCCTCCCGATCAAAGGTAAATCCGATGGTCTCTTGCTGCAACTCAACGATGAAGTCCCTCTGCGCTATCGTGTCTATTACAATGGATGGGACAGTACGCCCGATATTCCCTCGAGCGGTGCCGGTATTCATCATCCGGCCGGAGATGCCATGAAGATTTCCATCCTAAAGAAGACTCCGGCTCTGAATACATGGATCTCCTCCAGCGGCTCCGGAGGGACTGACGATCACTTCTATTTCAAATACGATCAAGGTGGTACGGAAGGAGGATCGTCCGGTTCTTCTCTCTTCAATCAGAATAAGCACGTGGTCGGCACACTGACCGGAGGTGCCGGCAATTGTGGCGGGACGGAGTTCTACGGCAGACTGAACAGTCATTGGAACGAGTATGCATCCGATGGCAATACGAGCCGTATGGACATCTATCTGGATCCCCAAAACAATGGTCAGACGACCGTCCTCAACGGAACGTATCGTGACGGTTATAAGCCTTTGCCCTCTGTGCCCCGGCTATTGTTGCAGTCTACAGGCGATCAGGTCGAATTGAATTGGACGGCTGTTCCTGCCGATCAATATCCATCATCTTATCAGGTCGAATACCACATATTCCGAAATGGAAAGGAAATAGCTACGACAAAGGAGTTGTCCTATTCGGATGCCATCAATGAAAGTATTATCGGTAGCGGTATCATTCGATACGAAGTAAGCGCACGCTTCATTTATCCCTCGCCGTTGGATGGAGTGGAATCTTATAAGGATACGGACAAGACTTCTGCCGACCTTGCCATAGGAGACATTCAGACCAAGCTGAAGCCGGACGTAACACCTCTCCCCGGAGGAGGAGTATCATTAAGCTGGAAAGTTCCTTTCTTAAGCCAGTTGGTTTCCCGATTCGGAGAAAGCCCCAACCCTGTGTTCAAAACCTTTGAAGTGCCCTATGTTTCTGCCGCAGCTGCACAGACCCCCAATCCTCCCGTTGGCGTAGTCATTGCAGACAAGTTTATGGCCGGTACATATCCCGAAAAGGCTGCTATCGCTGCCGTTTATGTAATGCCATCCGCTCCGGACTCTACTTTCCACCTCTTCCTCAAGAGCAACACAAACAGAAGATTGCAGAAGGTGACAACTCCCTCCGATTGGCAGGCCGGAACATGGTTGAGGATCAATTTGGATAAGCCATTCCCTGTGAATAATGACCACATGCTTTTTGCCGGTATCAGAATGCCTAATAAGTACAAGCTCAATCGTGCTATCCGTTATGTAAGAAATCCGGATAACCTTTTCTCCATTACCGGTAAGAAGATTTCATATAACAACGGAGTCTCTTTCGAAGGCTACGGAATACCCTCGCTCTTGGGCTATATGGCTATCAAATATCTGGTGGTAAATACCGATGCTCCGAAGATCGATATGTCGCTCGTACAGGAGCCTTATGCTAAGGGAACGAATGTGGCTCCATTCCCCGAATTGGTCGGCATATATGTCTATAAGAACGGAACATTTATCGGCACACAGGATCCATCTGTCACAACTTATTCGGTTTCAGACGGAACAGAGAGCGATGAATACGAAATAAAACTGGTATATAAGGGATCGGGTATTTCGAATGGCGTTGCTCAGATTGAGAATAACAATGCTGTCGTTGCATATCCGTCTGTTGTAACAGATCGTTTCAGCATTAAGAACGCTCATATGGTTCACGCTGCCGCTCTCTACTCATTGGATGGCAAGCAGGTTCGTTCTTGGAACAACCTCCGCAATGGCGTGACATTCAGTGTTCAAGGACTTACGGCCGGTACTTATATGCTCGTTATGCAGACGGCAAACGGCCCTGTGAGCCAAAAGATCGTGAAGCAGTAGAGAGAGTTCTCTCTATCTCAAATAATAAATAGACCGATGAGGGTGTGTCGAACTTGATTTGACACACCCTCATTTCTTTGCTTTATGGAGTGGATTTGGTTATAGAGCTGTACGACTCCGAAGACCATAGTATCCTCTCGTATGGGTTCATTCTTTGTATCTCCGGGAAAGATCAAATAGCAAGCAGGTGTATGACTGCCAAGCAAACAGAAGAATGAACAAAAGTGCCTGCTTGTTGTGCAAAAGTCTCATACAATGCAAAGGACCAAGCAAAAGCTATTAGTCTGATATGCTGTCAGAACATGCAGAGAGAGAGGGAAGGGGAGCGGATATAAAAAACCGGCCCTGCGAAAAGAGCTTTCGCAGGGCCGGAGGAAATAGAAAAAAGAGCTTTTGGGCTTGAGGGCGGATGATAATAGCCGGTTTCTCCGTCTTAGTCTTCCGGCACGTAGATGATTTCGCCGCTTTCGAGCTGGTAAGCTACACCTACGCGCTTGCCTTTGCTGCCGGCTCCATCGGAGGATTCGTCGGACGGAGTGTACTTCTCCACCTTGTCGCCTTTCTTGATCAAGATTTCCATGTTGTCCTTGCCGGGATTCTTGACGATTGTGTAGTCTTCCTTGCTGAAGACTTCGGTCATGTTGAATTTGGTGACGAGGGCAACCATCAGTGCCACGGCAAAGACCATGGCTACGTCGAAGAGGTTGGATACGAGTGAGGAAGGATCCGTGTCTTCTTCGTGGAAGCGTCTTCTGGACATGGCGATCAGGAGAGTTTTTCGTTGATGTAATCGAGCCAAACGAGGTCGTTCCGATTGTAAGTGCGCACGATGTGCAGGGCTATATACCCTACAGCCGAGGCAAACATACCGATGACCGTGGTGGCAAAGGCTACTTGCATATTGTAGGCCATCTGTCCGATGTCGCCCGTGGAGAGTCCGACAAGGGCCGGTCCCATCGGGATGAGCGTACCCATCAGACCGAGTATCGGGCCGAACTTGGTAAGTACCTTGGCCGAACTCAGACGCTGTTCGCGAGAGAGTTCGTACCGACCGATGAGCAGATTGCGACGGGCGGAATCTGCATCGAGGACTTCGGCCAGCA
>ENA-OWLM01000718-OWLM01000718.1-metagenome-genome-assembly--contig:-NODE-718-length-12555-cov-2.513520_pt1 | contig 12555 bp, 10 predicted proteins | sample MGYA00245349_ERZ651102 | MGnify/ENA primary metagenome ERZ651102 (study PRJEB26857, sample SAMEA4031759) | metagenome | biome: human; feature: oral; material: saliva | place: Philippines | collected 2014... | reverse complement strand
ATGGCCGCCGGCAATGCGCGTTGGTAGCGTCGGTCGACAGACGACGGCCGTGAAATTTCCAGCACCCGGTAACGCATGACCCCGGATCGACTCAGAGATCCGCCACCACCACCAGCGGCACGTCACGCTGCGGGTGGCGCAGTACCAGTACCGGTTGGTGGTACACGCGCTCGATGTGTTCGCGCGTCAGCACTTCGTCCGGCGTGCCGTCCGCCGCGACCCTGCCCTGCTCCAGCAGCACGATCCGGTCTGCATAGCCCGCTGCCAGATTCAGATCGTGTACCACCACGATCACGCACGCTCCCTGGTTGGCCAGTTCGCGCACCGCGCGCAGCGTGCGCTCCTGGTGGCGAAGATCCAGCGCGGCAGTCGGCTCGTCCAGCAGCAGCAGCGGCGTGTCCTGGGTCAGCACGCGTGCAAAGGTCGCCCGCGCCGCCTCGCCCCCTGACAGCGTCCGCACCTCGCGCGCACGCAACCCTTGCATTTCCGCCTTGTCCAACGCCGCCTCGATCAGCGTTGCGTCGCGCGCCGGATCGGCCGGGTGTGGCAGGCGCCCCATCGCCACCACCTCGTCCACCGTGAACGCGAAACGCACCGCGTGGTCCTGCGGCATCACCGCCCGCTCGCGTGCCAGTGCCTTCGCCTTCCAGTGCCCGATCGGCTGCTCGTGCAGGATCACCTGGCCTGCATCGGCCGGCACATCCCCTGCCGCCACCGCCAGCAACGTCGACTTGCCCGCCCCGTTCGGACCCACCAGCGCGGTCAACGTGCCTGGCGCAAACCCCAGCGAGATGTCATGCAGGATCGCGCGCTCCCCATAGCGCACGCCCACGTGCTGCAGGTGCAGGAGCGGTCCGCTCATACCGCCCCGCTCCGGCGCTGATGCAGCACCAGCCACAGGAAGAACGGCGCGCCCAGCGCGGCCGAGAACAATCCCAGTGGAATTTCCGCCGGTGGATCCAGCGTGCGCGCCGCAGTGTCAGCCACCACGATCAACAACGCCCCCGTGACCGCCGACACCGGCAGCAACCAGCGGTGCCCCGGCCCGACCAGCATCCGCACCACGTGCGGTACGACCAGGCCGACGAAACCGATGGAGCCGGCAAACGCCACCGCCGCCCCCACCAGCAGCGCGCTGAAGGCAATCAGCTTCAACCGCGTGCGCTGCACGTCCAGGCCCAGGTGCTGGGCCTGGCGCTCCCCCAGCGCCAGCATGTCCAGCGGCGTCGCCAGGCGCAGCAGCGCCATCGTGCCCAGCACGAACACCGGCGTGGCCGCCGCCACGTCCGCCCAGTCCGCCTGCGCCAGCGAACCCATCTGCCAGAACACCAGCGACTGCAGCTCGCTCTCACTGGCGATGTAGGTCAGAAACCCGATCGCCGCCGAGCAGAACGCCGCCATCGCAATGCCTACCAGCAACAGCGTTGCGGTGCCACTGTTACGGCCCGGCCGTGCCAGCGCATAGGTCAGGCTGATCGCCGCGGCCCCACCCGCGAACGCCGCCAGCGGCAGCGTCCAGCCGCCCACACTGCCCGCCCCCAGCACAATCGCCGCCACCGCCCCCAACGCGGCACCCTGGGTCACCCCCACGATCCCCGGGTCGGCCAGCGGATTGCCGAACAGGCCCTGCAGGCTGGCACCGGCCATCGCCAGCGACGCTCCCACCAGCGCGCCCAGCAGGGCGCGCGGAATGCGCAGGTTCCACACCACCGCCAGGTCACGCGTGCTCACCTGCGCCGCGTCCACCCAGCCCAGCTTGACCCCGATGGCCTGCACCACTTCCAGCGGCGGCAGGCGCAACGGGCCGACCGCGAACGACGCCAGGATCGCCCCCAGCAACGCCAGCGCCATGGTCAGCAATACCCAGCCACCGGCTGAGCGTCGGGCACCACGTGACATCACGGTGCCGGCAGCGCCGCCAGGGCCTTGGCCAGCGCCAAGGCACCGCTGCCCGAGCCGACACTGGTCGCCTTCAGCTGCACATCCGGCATCACCCAGACCCGATTCGCGGCACCGGCCGGGGTCTGCTTCAGGGTCGGATACGCCTTCCAGAGCCCGGCTTCCCCGCCGAACAGCTGCAGGTCATTCTCGGTGACCAGGATCACGTCCGGGGCCGCCGCCACCACGCCTTCGTTGCTCAGCGCCGAATAGTTCTGCACGCCGGCCTCGGTGCCGATGTTCACGCCACCGGCAAGCGCGATGAGCTTGCCCGACGCGCTGTCAGCCCCCGCCACCGTCGGTGCGCCCCCGGCACCGGTGGCCGAAAGGTGGATCACACGCGGTTGGCGCGCACTGGCCTTGGCCACCGCTGCGGCCTCATCCAGCTGCGCCTGCACCTGCGCGGCCAGCGACTGGCCGGCGGTCTCCGCGCCCAGTGCTGCGGCAATCTTGCGCACCTTGTCCGGCGCGGGCTGCAGGTCGTCCACCACCACGGCGGCCTCCCCGGCCCCGCGCAGCTTCTTCGCCAGCTCGGTATGACGGCGCAGGCTGTTGCCCAGGAACAGCGAGCCCTCCAGGCTCAGCACCCCCTCCACTCCGGTGGTGCGGTTGAACAGGAACTGCTTCGGTGCATTGCGGCCGGACTCGGTCGCTGAGCGCAGCGGTGCCGCGTAGACCTGGCTGCCCATCCCCAATGCTTCGATCACCGCGATGACATCGTCACCCCCGGCCACGATCTTCGAAGTGTCACTGACCGTGACCGTCTCTCCATCATCCGAGGTGACGGTCACCGGCAGCACCGGGGTCAGGTTCTGCACGCCCGGCACATCGGTGCCGGCCACGCGCAGCCAACCCGACGGCAGTGCATCGGAGGTCGCGGTCGCCGCCGCCGTCTCCGGCGCAGGCTGCCCGGCATCGGCGGTCGCCGGCTTGTCACCGCAGGCACCCAGCGAAACCGCCAGTGCCAGTCCCAGCAGCGAGTGCCGCAGGTTGATCGAGTCACGCATCACGAATCTCCGGTAAAGCGTACGGGGCATCGGCCCCGTACGCGGTTGTCACTCAGCGGCGCTTGCTGATGCGGGTCACGCGGTCGCCCTTGGGATCTTCCGCCCCACGCGACTTGTTCACCGCAAACACGTTGCCCTTGCCGTCTTCACTGACGTGGTTGGGGAAGGTGCCGCCATCCAGATTACCGACCACCTGGCCGTTGCCGTCGACCACGGTCACGGTGCCAGCACCGCGGTTGGTCACGTAGGCCAGGCCGGACACCGGCTCGAAGGCCACGTTCAGCGCGCCGGCACCCACGGCGACATCGTGCAGCACCTTGCCGCTGGCAATGTCCACGATCAGCAGGTTGTCGCTGCCCTGCGAGGCCACGTACAGACGGTTGTTCTTTCCATCCACAGCCACGCCCGACGCACTCACTGCGTTGCCAAGGTCGATCACCTTGTCAACCTGCCCGCTGGCAACGTCGATGACCGCCGCTTCCGGCGTGCCCATGCTCACGGTGTAGAGCTTGCCGGCGGCGGCATCCAGGGTCAGGCTCATCGGCACGAACTTACCGTCGTCCACGCCCGAGGCCAGAGTGATCGGTTCCAGCGGCTTCAACGTCTTCGCATCGAACACCGACAGGTGGGCTTCACCGGGGGCCGAGGCAAACACCTTGCCGCGCTGCGCATCGATCACCACGTCGCGCGCGTGCGGCACCGTGCCCACCGGGAACTGGTGCACCAGGCCGAGGTCGGACTGGCGATAGACCGCCACCGTGTCCTGGCGGGTGTTGCTGACCCACACGTTGCCGTTGGCATCGTCCACGCCCACGCCGTAGACGGCATACACGCTGCCGCCCTTGCCTTCCGGCACCAGCGCCGGGGTGATCGCCTTGACCACCTTCAGCGACTTCGGATCGACCTTCAGCAGCTGCGACTGGGTGACCGGCGGGCGGCCGACCGCAGAGGTCACGTACAGCGCGTTGGCAGAGGGGCTGTACGCGCTCTGGTACAGGCCCTGCACCAGCTTACCCGAGGCCTGGGTGAACGCTTTCTCGCCGCTCAGCGGCAGGTTCGGCGACACCCGCAGGGTGGCCACTGCGGCAGCGGCTGGCTGGCTGGCACGGACCACCACGGGGTGCTGTCCCGGCACGGCGTCAGCCGGGACGGTCACGGTCGCCTTGAAGTTGCCCTGTGCGTCCACCACCACCGGGCTGGCGTTGAGCACGGTGTCACCGCGCAGGAGAGTGATCTGCTGACCGGGCACGAACTGGCGGCCCGTGACCTGGGCATCGCTGCCGGGCACCACGTTCTCGTTGCGTGCACTGACCTGGCCGCGGAAGCCATTGGCCGGTGCGTCGAACACCGGTTCGGCCAGCGCGCTGCTGCTGGCCACGGCCAGCGCGACGGCGAGCGCGGTGCGGGTAAGAACGGTGAATCGGGACATGTCAGACTCCTTCTGTTGGGGACGCGCGTTGCCGCGCGGTGTCACATGGGTTGCCTTGGCATGGCCGCGTCAACGCGGCGGTGGCTCCGGGCCACGCACTACCTGGGTAAGGGAAAAAATCAGTCCGCGCTCGCATCCGGCGTGGCCGGCACCGCACTGCGGTCGGCAATGCCATACAGCGCGCTCAGGGTCGCCTTCAACGAAGCAGGCAGCATCGGGCCGTGACCCAGGCCGGGAAACTCGCGGTAGGCCACCTGCAGGCCGGCCACGTTGCCCAGGCGCTGGCTCAGCTGCCAGGCCGCGTCCGGGGTGGCCCCGCCGATCCGGCGTAGATGCGCCACCACGCGCGGATTGTTCATGTCGCGCACGCCGCGGTTGCCGCTGCGTTCATCGCCACCGAGCATCACGGTCAGCTGTGCCGGCTGGCCGCGACGATTGTCGATGAACTGTTTTTCCATGTCGCCCTGCGGCGCGCCCTGGCTCCACCACAACGACGGGCTGGCCGCAATGTAATGCTGGAAGGCCGCCGGTCGGGTGTAGAGCGTGCTGAGCACGAACAGGCCGCCCAGCGAGTGCCCCCACAGTGACTGCTGCTGCGGGTCGATCCGCGCGCGCTTTTCGACTTCGGGCTTGATCCGGCGCTCAATCGTGTCCATGAACACGAACGCACCACCGCCGCTGGATACGGTTTTGCCGCTCTCATCGTCGGCCACGTCGATCCAGGCGGTGTAATCCTGGGTGCGGGCGGCGGAATCCACGCGCAGGTCGTTGTCGTAGCCGACAAACACCAGCACCGGTGCGGCCTTGGTGGCCAGTTCGGCCAATATCGGCTGGTCCAGCACCATCGCGGCCGCATTGCCATCCAGCATGTACAACACCGGCGCCGGGGCCTTGGCCGGCTTGACCGGCACGCCGACGTTGACCCGCCAACGCCGTGAGTGGTCCGGGCTGTCGATCACGAAACGCTCGAACCGGTACGACTGCGCCGGCTGGTTCAGTACGGTTTCACCGATCTTCTGCAGCGGGTTGCGCTGTTGGGCCTGGGCCGTGCTCATGCCCACTGCACACACCGCGGCAAGGACGAGACCGGCGCGCCGGACGGCGGGCAGCAGGGCTGGAAAGGAGCTGGGCACGTGGGGACATCCGTTGCGAAAAGGCCGCGAACGGTGCAGGCCCGCCATGCAACGCCCGTCCGATCACGATCCGGGCAGTGTATCTCAAATGCGAATGGGTATCACTATCCAAAGGTCATGGTGGGACCGGTCATGGATCTGCATCGAAGACCACGGTGACGTCGCCCCGATAGCGGCTGCCAGGGTGCTGGAGCATCTGCCTGACTGCGTCGCCCTCCACCGTGAAATGCAGTCGTGCCGGCCGCCCGACGATGACCGCGTCCGCGCCGAACACGGGCGGCACGCCCTGGCTGGACAGCGTCACATCCACAGCAGCCGCCCCACTGTGTACGTCGCGAAACCCCGGCAGGGAAACGCGCGTCCGCACCGGCGCATCCGGGGCCGCCTGCCCGGTGTTGCGCAGCGCGCAGTGGCCGTCCGCAGCGGAGTGCTCGCAGCGCAGGAACACGCTGAACTGCCCGGAGCTGCTGACCGTGAACGGCAGCTCCCGCTCCAGCGTCTTCGGCGCAATCCCCTGCTCCACCCAGGACTGCCAACCGCCGCGCGGACTGAGCAGCGCATGGCCGCTCCCAGGCGGCAAGTCGAGCCGGAACGCATGCTGCACGTTCATGGTGAAGTGCACGGTGACCTGACGATCATCCAGCACAACGTCGTTGCCGAGATCGAAATCGGCCCCTTCGCCGGTGCCACCGACGGTGTAGGTCGTGCTGCCCCGGTACACGCCGCTGCGCATCGACAGCGGCCGCGGTGCGACCAGCCGATACACCAGATCCAGCCCGCGGATATCAAAGTCGTTGGCATCCAGCCAATGCAACGCACAGGTCGCGCTGCCCTGCCCACCATCCTCGCGCAGGAACATGCGCATGGCGCTGTAGTTGAGCGCACTGCCATTGGTCAGCCCGATCCGGCAGCCCGACGCGCCACCGAGACTGGCGGGATTACGCGGTCCATCCTGTGCGGCATCGGTCAGCCGCATCGCGGCACCGATGATGTACAGGTCGAGGGTGTGGCTCTCGCTGCCATCTTCCGCAGTAATGGTGACCTGGCGGGGCCCGGGCATGCCGATGAAGAATGAGCCACGTCCCCAGTCACGCGCGCCATCACCCTGCTTGGTGCCGCGTATGCGCATGTCGATGCTCCACCACTCGTTGCTCCTGCAGGTTGGCAGGTGCACCCCGGCGCATACGCCGGACCACGGCGTGGTGTTGACGAACTCGCGTTGATTCGGATTGGTGAGGTCCGGCTTGAAATCGGCCGTGATATGCACGTCCGCAGCGTGCGCGGCAGCGCACACAAAGATCAACAGAAACGGCAGCATCGTTTTCATGGTGCTTCGCCTGCCATACCCGGCCCACCGGTTTGACCCGTCACCGCGGACGACGGACAACGCAGAATCCCGGCCATCCAGGCATCGCCCTGGACATGCGTGGATCGCTCATCAAGCACGAACTGGCAGTGGCCCACCTCAGGGTGATGCACGTCAAGCATCGGCTGGTGCCGGTTCACTTCAAGCGCGAAGAAGCCATCCGCTTCCGCCACGCCGCGACTGGCATGATTGAGCACACGTGCGCCGGCCAGCGGCCCGCCGCTCGCAGAACGCAGCTGACCGATCACCGTGACCGTGTGGACCAGCTGCACTGCGGCATGCGTCACCCCGCCTTTGTTCAGGTGGTAGGAAATCGACGAGGGCTGCAGCACCGCCGACGGTGACGCGAGGCCGTCGAAATCCAGGTGCAGCATGCCGGCACGGTAGGCGCTCACCGGCAGCAGGTTGCGTCCAGGACGCAGTACATGCGATCCGCCGTGGCTGTCATGTGCGCGCAGCACCACATCCGCGGCCTCGGCCGCCACCTCCACGATGACCGCCGTGCTGGCCATGGTGGCAGGGCCGGCACCGGCCAACGCCATGTGACCGTCACCCACGGCCAGCGTGCTTTCAAGGTTCATCCCCGCACTGAGCAGCCCGTCCAGCGACGCACGCAGGGCATACACGTCGCCACGCAGCGCCGGATGCTCGAACTGGCTGGTTGCGCTCAGACCAACACCTTCCGTGTCGACCGTGACCTGCCCCGCGAGTGCGCGCAAGGCACCTCGCTCCAGATCCTGCTGCACGCCGGCGCTGGCATACAGATCACGCTCGCGGTTGCGCGCGCTGCGTGTACCAAGGCTGCCACTGTAGCGACGGCCCCCTTCACCCAGGGCGAGGTTGAGGGTGAAGTCGATACCGCGACTGCGCTGCAGGGTCGTCGCGAATGTACCCGGCCGGTCAAACACCGACAGCCGCCACAGGGCGTCGGTGCCCCACAGGCGCTGACGCCGGCTGAAGGCCACGTCCATCCCGCTGCCCCGAGTCACGCCGCGTTGCTGGAATATCCGCGCCGACACATGCCCGCTGTCGCCCAGCCGATGATTGACCGCGAGTGCATGCTGCTGCAGTACAACGGCGCGCACGCGATTGCGGTTGCCCGACACGATGACGCTGCCGTGGCGGTAGCGCAGCATCGCCTGCAGATCGGCACCGTTGCCCTGCTGGTTCGAGTGATAGCCCTGGCTGAACACACTCAGACGTTCACCCGCCTGCCAGTCGAGCGAAGCAGCCACCGAGCGTTCATCGCCGGCCTGCTGTGCAGCCAGCCCTGTCACCACGCGCGGGTGCAGCAGATGGTCGACGCCGGCCCCCAGCGCACGCTTGCCCGATGGCAGATCGTCAGCGCTGTCCAGCAGGCCGTGCTGCACCCCGGCGAACGCACGCCAGCGCCAGCGTCGGCTGGTGTCACGCCACTGCGTGGGCTTGTGGATGAACGCTACCTCCCGCGACGTCTCGCGCCCTTCCTGGATCACCCGTAGTTCCACCGCATAGATGCCACCTGGCAGGCGCTGGGTGTCCAGGGACTGCAACCCCGGCTGCAGCGGCTGGGTCAGGATCAGGCTGCCATCGCGATAGACCTCCACACTGCCCTCGCGATCTGCACTGACATACACCGGGTAGAGGCTGGCCGAACGGACCTCGCCACGCAGTGCCTCCGACGACCCGGCCATCACGCCTACGGCGGAAAGTGCTGGACCACCCGGGGCGCGCATCTGACGCACGCCGCCCTGGAATTCAGGCACGAACGCGCCTACACGCAGGAAGCGCTCGCCCAGTTCACGCTGTGCGTAGAGATCGTGCAGTGCATGCCGGACCACGCCATCGGCGTCGCTGCGGTCGATCTGGGCGCTGCCCTGCAACGTCCAGTGGCCGAGGCTGGCCTGGGTGGTCAGCGCGTAGCGCCCGGCACGGGTGACGCCCTGCGCGGCGTAGACGTTGAGCTGGTGATGCGCGATCAGGCCACGACTGCCCTGCTGCGGGGGAACGTGGTGCACGGGCGCTGTCGCGGCCTGCGCCGCGCCATGCGTGCTGGCGATGGACAACAGCGAACTCTCCAGGCTGTAGTGCAGGTGGCGCAGCCCGTGCGGGCATCGGTGCGTGCACGGCCCCAACGGCTGCGGCTCGGACAGCGCGTCGCGCCAGCGTGCACGCGCCGCATCCGGCCACGGGCTGTCACGGCTGTCCACGAAGTCGAGCAGCGTCACCGCGTTGTCGCGGGTCAGGATGGCGCGGGCATCCCCAAGGTAACGCCCTTCCTTCTCCACCCTTACCACCAGCGGGGCGTCAAAGAAGTGCTGTTCGAAGTCGGCGGGCAGCTGGTCGGCCTGCTCCAGCAGGCTCAGGTTGTCCAGCGCGGCGGGCGCGGGTTTGGCGGGCGCGGAAACACACGACAGCATCATCGCTGTCGACAGGGGAAGCAGGCGCGACATGGCACATCCAGCAGAGACGGAACCGGAAACCGGTGGATCCGGCCTGCCGCGCGGCCGCCAGGGCGGCCGCGCGGTGCCGGGTCGGTCAGGGGCGAATCAGGGCGTGCCGCTTTCAAACATCATGAACACGCTGCCCTGGTAGGCACCCTGTGCGTAGCCTCCCTGCGCTGGGGCGGCGGCGGCGATCTCCACGGCGGCCCGCTTGCTGGCAGCGGCCTCGGTGGCACTGGCGACCTGGGTCGCACCCGCAGCGCCCACGCCCAGTTGCTGACCCGCCACACTGACGGTCAGGCCAATCGAATTGCCGGCGCTGGTCAGCACAGCTTCACTGCTCAGATAGGCCACGATCTCGCCGAGGCCGCTCTTCATGTCCAGCTGCTGGCGAATGGGATCCAGCCGCTCGGTGGCAATGTTCCAGCGCATGCTCTGCACACGTCCGGCCCAGTCGCCGACCGGCGAGATCTGCAGGCCGGTCGGCGAAGGCACAATCGCCTCAACCGTGACCTGCAGCGGGTGCTGCTCCACGGCAGCAAGCGCCCCCAGCGGAGCCATCAGTAAGGCACAGCCAAGCGAGCGGGTATACGTCTTCAAACGCATGTCGTCATCTCCAGAAGTTGGGAAGGGAACGGATGCCGCGCCAGCGAGCCCGCGCGGCCGGGCATGGGTACGGTCAGGGCGTCAGGTGCAGGCGGCGACGGCGGTCACCTTCCACCAGTTGCAGGCGGTAGTGCTGGCCGTCATCCCGTGGCAGACGATGCTGTCGCTGCGGCAGCAGGTGGACGCGCTGTGGAGGACCGCAGGCATCGGAATCTCCAGCCGTGTTGCAGGCGCGCAGTTCATCCAGCACGGCGGTGCTGTTGCCGTGGTTGCGCAGCACAAACTGGCCGTCTCCCGACTCGCTCTGAACGTCATAGTGGGCCGCGCCCGGGTGTACGATCACGAACACGCCATAGCCGGCCAGGATGTTGACACCGGCCGACAGCTGGCGGCGGTAGTCCTGCGCTTCCTGCGAGGAGAGCGCAAATTCGTCTGCCGATTGCGGCAGTACCGGTATGAAGCGGACGCGGTAATAGCGCTCGCGCTCACGCTCGCCCAGGAACAGCAGGCGGACGGCCTGCTGCCCCTGCGCCGGCACGATCAGGCGCGAGGGGCTGGCGATCAGTCCGCTGCGGGCCATGTCGGCCGGATCCAGCTCGACTTCGCGTGGCCGATGCTCAGTGTCGTAGATCACTTCGCTGACGGTGACCCGCACGAACGCGGTGGCATCGCCGCTGTTGCGCACCCGCTTGAGCAGGCTGGCATGCCCGGGGGCCAGGTACTCGTACATGGCACCGACCTGAAGGCTGGGTGCGGCCGCCTGCACACCCATCGGCAGGGCCACGCCCAACAACACCTTCGACAACACTCGCTTCATCAACGTGGGTTCCGCACCGGTGCGTCCGCGGCCGCCCGGTGGGCAGCACGCTTGGACAAGGCGCGCAGATTAGGCGCGCGCCCCGCGGTGACCCCATGCAACTAGTTTCAACGCGCCGTAGGAATCATTGCAGAATGACGATGATGCTTATGGCGCCTCGGCACCGCGCCACGTTGCTACCTGCGCGCGGGTGCGCTCAAGCAAGGCATCCAGCGCCTTGCGGTCATACACGTGGCCGCGCATCACCACCGTGTTGATCCGGCGCGTGGTGTTGATGTCCTGCAGCGGATTGGCATCCAGCAGCACGAGGTCTGCGGTCTTGCCCTGCGCCACTGCGCCGAAGCGGTCCAGCGTACCGAACCAGGCCGGACCGGCACGGGTGGCGGCCGACAGCGCCTGTGCCGGGGTCAGGCCTTCCTTGACGAACAGACTGAGTTCGTCATGCAGGCCCACACCCGGGTAGTTGAAGGAATTGAGGAAGCCGGCGTCGGTGCCGGCCATGATCGTCACCCCGGCCTGCTGCAGCAGCGGCAGCACGGCGGCCACCTGGTGGTACTGCTGATGACGCGCCTCGATCTGCTCGGGTGTCGCCTTGGCCGCGCGCTCCACCCGCCAGGCGTACGTCGCCTGCAGCTTGGGGCCGATGTACTGCAGGTAGGCATCATCGGCATGGTCATCCTGGTCGAGGAAATCCAGGATGCGCCCGCCGTTGAGGGTCGGCGTGACATACACGCCCTTGGCCGCAAAGCCGCGATAGGCGGCGAGCGCGGTCGCCTGATCAAACCCGGCATCCAGGCGCTGGTTGGCCTCGGCGCGGGTGATGCGGCCCGCGGCAAAATCCGCTGCGATCGCGGCTTCGTCCTTCACGCCGGCCTTGTAGGCGTAGTCGAGGTGCTCGATCGAGCTGATCCCGGCATCCACCGCCTGCTGCACGGTCAGCGCCATCGGAATGTGCCCCGATGCACGCAGTCCGTTCGCGCGTGCGCCGCGCACCGCGTCCAGGAAAAGCTCCGGGGTCAGCGTGCTGTCGGTGATCTTGACGAAGTCCACCCGATCCGCGCGCAGCTTCTTGAACGCCGCGGCGAGGTCCTCGCGGTTGCCTACTTCAATGGTGCCCTTCCAGACCGGCTTGATGCCCTCGATCTTGGCCCCGGAGGTGAACAACCGAGGCCCTTCCAGTCGACCCTCGGCGATCTCATCGCGCCATTGCAGCACCTGGGTCGGCAGGTCGCCCGAACAATCCCGGATGGTGGTGATGCCATGGGCGATGTACAGCGGCAGCAGCGCCTTGTTCTCCTCCGCCAGGGCCGGGCCACCGCCGAAATGCACGTGCATGTCCCACAGGCCTGGAATCAGATAGCGGCCACGACCGTCGATCTGCTGCGGTGCCGTCCATGCATCCGCAAGTTCGCCATCCTTGCCGACCGCCACGATCGCATCGCCACGCACCACGACAGTCTGGTTGGGGCGCGTGGTCGCATGTTCGACGTCAACCACGGTGGCGTGACGGATGATCAGGTCAGCCTGCTCGGCGGCGGAGACCGCCGGAGAGATGACCAGCAGGACGGACAGGAGCAGTACGGAAGGCTTCATGGCAACCGGCATTGAGGGGACCCCCGCACCATACGGTGCAGGGAAACCCATTCACCAGTTAAATTTCCACATGGCGGCCATTCATGCAATGAATGAGCTTAGGCCTCGACCTGCATCGCCGGGCGTGCCATCACCTGGCCCAGCCAGTTCGCCACTGCCGGATGAGCATCCACGCCCGCGCCCACGTACACGCCATAACCGACCACCTGGGCGACCAGCAGGTCATCCAGCGAGTAGGCCTCG
>ENA-OWLM01000716-OWLM01000716.1-metagenome-genome-assembly--contig:-NODE-716-length-12583-cov-3.789511_pt1 | contig 12583 bp, 11 predicted proteins | sample MGYA00245349_ERZ651102 | MGnify/ENA primary metagenome ERZ651102 (study PRJEB26857, sample SAMEA4031759) | metagenome | biome: human; feature: oral; material: saliva | place: Philippines | collected 2014... | reverse complement strand
CATAGTGGCGGGTCGGGTAGAGGCGGGCCGCAGTATCCACGGTGACGCGGGCCAGCTGTGGCATACGAATGGCCGGGCCCAGGCCGAAGTGGGACTCGATGACGAGGCGGTCAAACTCGTCTCTGGCCTCGTCGCCGTGCGCGGCCACCGCCGCCAGCAGGGCCTGGAACAGCGGGGTGCCCCAGAGCTGATCCCCGTTGCTGCCGTTGATGGTGCGGTGGGCCGGGTAGCTGTAGTCCGGGTGATAGCGGGCGCGCAGATCGTCGAGCTGGCGCGGGGTGCGGTCGGTGAAGCGGGCATCCCAGTTGAACACCATGGCCGGCTCGAACTGGCGACCCGCCTCGCTGCGCTGGCGGTGGCTGGCGGCCAGGTAGTCGGCAAAGCCCTCGCCGATGGCGCCCCAGTCCCCCTCTTCCCCGAGGTCCGGCAGTATGTGGTGCTGCACACCGTGGCCGAACTCGTGCCAGATGACCATGGGATCCTCGGCATCGGGCACGCCGCTGCGGCCGAGCTCCAGCCTGCGCTCGAACGGGTCGTAGAGGGAGTTGTCCTGATAGCCGGCATCGGTGTCGATGTCGAGGGCACCGGGAATGAGCTCGCCAAAGCCCAGCCCCTTGAGGTGGCGCTGGGCGAGATCCAGGTGGTAGTAGGCGTTGATGTCGGCAAAGCCGCGGTCGTCCCGGGTCAGGCGAAACGCCTGTGCATTGTCGGCGCTGTAGGGGGCAGACTCGGGGGCCATGGCGTCCACCACCCGGGCATTGGGGCCGCTCAGCACATAGTGCCCGTCTATCAGGCTGACCAGCAGGGGCACCCGGTCCCGATAGGCGGCATCCGCCAGTTGCAGGGATTCGTGCCAGACCAGGCTGGCGTCCTGCAACTGGGTGCGGGGGTCGGGGTCGAACACCCGGGCCTGGACGAGGTGATCCCCCGTATCAGGAGCCCGCAGGGCCTGGGTGGTCGCCTGATCCCCGAGGCGGCCGAGCTCGCGCTCGCCGTCGCAACTGGCAAACAGCTGCACATGGCTGGCCTTGGCGTTGCCCGCCTGGTGTTCGCGCACCCGCTGGCGCAGGGCGGGCACCAGGGTGTCGCCGTCACGCCAGTACCAGGCCTCGACCGGACCCAGGGTGTCTATCTCGCTGCCGCCATCGCGCAGTTGGGTTAGCAGGGGATCCAGATTGCCGGAGGCGTCGCAGCCGGGCTCACTGCTCTGCAAGGGGCGCAGGTTGTGATAGAGGCGCCAGGGGCTGCCAGCCGCGTTGACGCTGACGGCGGCCTGGGTGGCGGCCACCGGCAGGCCGTTGACCTGCTGGCGGAAGCTGTGGTGGTGGCCGAGCAGGCTGGCCCTGTCGTAATCGGGGACCAGGCTCACGCCGAGGCGTGCCTCGAGCCAGGCCCGGGGCGTGGTGGAGAGGGGCGGTTCATCGACAAACTGCAGCTCGGCCGCCAGCAGCGGCTGGGAGAGCAGGCTAGCCGCCAGCCAGAGGGCCGGGGAGGACGATTTCATGAGTGACTCCAAGACAGAAGAAAATAGGGCTGGCATCAGTGGTCGACGCCGGCCAGGGTGAGCAGGAAGGCATACTCCTGCGCCGCGCGTTGCTGGGCCGTTCGGGGCGTGGCGAGGTGGCCGCCGTCAAGCTCGGTGCGCAGCAGATAGGGGCCGGCCGCCGTGCTGCGCTCCCGCAGACGGGCCACCCACTTGAGGGGCCCCCAATAGGGCACCTGACTGTCGTGCAGCCCAGCCGTCACAAGGACGGGGGGATAGGGCGCCGCGTGCAGGTTGTCATAGGGGCTCAGGCGGCGCATGGCTTGATAGTCGGCGGCCACGGCCGGGTTGCCCCACTCGGCATACTCCTGGCGGGTGAGGGGGAGCTCGGGATCGCTCATGGTGCCGAGCAGATCGACGAAGGGCACCTGCAACACGGCCCCGGCGAAGCGGGTCGGTGCCTGGTTGAGGGCGGCCGCCACCAGCAGGCCGCCGGCACTGCCCCCCATGGCATAGACCTGATCCCTGGCACCATAACCCTGGGCCACCAGCGCCTCGGTGACGTCGATGAAGTCATTGAAGGTGTTCTGCTTCTTCAGCAGCTTGCCGTCTTCATACCAGGCGCGACCCAGCTCCTCGCCACCCCGGATGTGGGCGATGGCGTAGACGAAGCCCCGGTCCAGCAGGCTCAGACGAGAGCTGCTGAAGTCCGGATCCATGCTGGCGCCATAGGAACCGTAGCCGTAGACCAGCAAGGGGTTCTGGCCATTGTGCTTGAACTTGTCCTTGCGATAGACCAGGGAGACCGGCACCTTGACGCCGTCGCGGGCGGCGATCCAGAGCCGCTCGCTGGCATACTGCTCGGCCTTGAAGCCCGCCACTGGCTGCTGCTTGAGCAGGGTGCGCTTGCCGCTGCCCATGTCGAGCTCATAGGTGGAGGACGGCGTGGTCATGGAGGAGTAGCCGTAACGCAGGGCGCTGGTTTCCGGCTCCGGGTTGTAGGCTAGCCAGGTGACGTAGGCGGGATCGTCGAAGGCGATCTCCTTCTGCTCACCGCTCTGCCAGTTGACCTGGCGCAGCCGGGTCAGCCCCTGGCTGCGCTCCTCGAGCACCAGCCACTCCTTGAACAGGGCGTAGCTCTCCAGCAGCACGTCGGGATTGGGGGCGATCACCGCCTTCCAGCGATCCACCGGGCTCTCTTTGGTCTCGTACAGGCCGAAGTTCTTGCCGTCCTTGTTGGAACGCACATAGAAGCGGCCGCGATAGTGATCCAGGCTGTACTCGTGATCCACCTGGCGGGGCAGGAACAGGCGCGGCGCCTGCACCGGGGTGTTGGCGTCGATGAGCCGCGCCTCGCTGGTGGTGGTGCTGGAGAGATTGATGACGATGAAGTCTTCCGAGGTGGTGGCGTAGAGGCTGACGTAGAAGCTGTCGTCCTTCTCCTCATAGACCAGCTGATCCTTGGCGGGATCCGTGCCCAGCTCGTGGCGATAGACCTGATAGGGCAGCAGGGTCTGGGGGTGCTTGCGCACGTAGAACACCGTCTTGCTGTCGTTGGCCCACACCAGGTTGCCCGAGGTGTTCTCGAGCTTGTCGACGGCCCAGGTGCCGCTCTCCAGATCCAGGAACTGCACCTGGTACTGACGGCGGGAGAGGAAATCTTCCGCCACCGCCATCCAGCGGTTGTTGCGACTCACCTCCAGGGCGCCCAGGGAGTAGAACTCGTGGCCCTCGGCACGCTGGTTGCTGTCCAGCAGCAGGCTCTGGGCCCCATCCCCGTCCACCTTGCTGCGGGAGTAGATGGCGTACTCCTTGCCGGGCTCGTAGCGGGTCTGGTAGCGGTAACCATTCTTCACGTAGGGGACGGATTCATCCTGCTGGGGAATGCGGGCCACCATCTCCTTGTAGAGCTGGTCGCGCAGCGGCTTGGCCGGCTTGAGCATGGCCTCGGTATAGGCATTCTCGGCCTTGAGATAGTCCAGCACCTCGGGATTCTGCCGCTCGTCGTCGCGCAGCCAGTAGTAGTTGTCGACCCGCGTATCCCCGTGCTTCTTGAGTGTGTGAGGGTGCTTGGCCGCTACCGGGGGGAGCAGGGTGGACGAAGGGGAGGTATCGCTTGTAGGCATGGCTGGCTCTTCATTGGCATGGGTACAGGGTGCGGCAAGCAGGCAAGCCAGCAGCAACCCTCGGGAAAAGGTAAACATGTCGCATCCTCTGCGCGGTAACAGGGCTGACGGGAGGGCATCGTCCCTGAGAAAACAAATTGGCGTTCAATCTGCCCCTTGTCGTTCTGGGTTGCAAGCGATCCCCTGACATTCCCCCCAAATCGACGAAAAAGGGCCGCCATCTCGCGATGGCGGCCCCTCTTGCTGACCATGGGCGGCACGGGCTCGCTCAGGTGTGCCTCACATGATGAAAGTGTGCCCGCTCACGGTCAGCCTGCATCAGCCGGGATAGCTCGACCAGACCTTGGTCGCGCCCTCCTTGTCGATGCTCAGCACCTCATAGGGCTGGCCCGGAATATCCATGCCCGGCGCACTCTGGGGCATACCCGGAATGGTCAGACCGCGGATCGCCGGTTTTTCCTTGAGCAGCTTCTGCACGTCGGCAGCGGGCACATGCCCCTCCACCACATAGCCATTCACCACCCCGGTGTGGCAGGAAGCCAGCTGCGGAGTAATGCCGTGCTGCTGCTTGATGGGATCGAGCTGCTCGGTTTCCACGACCTTGACCTCAAAGCCGTTCTCTTCCATGTGCTTGACCCAGGTCTTGCAGCAGCCGCAATACTTGGACTTGTAGACGGTCATCTGCTCGGTTGCCAGGGCAGACAGACTGATGGTGCTGGCCAGCACGGCCAGTAACAGGGACTTGTACATAACTCACCTCGGATAAGAAGAAATGCCCAGAAAAGGGGGGGATCGACTCAGCAGAGGTGACGGGGCGGGCGTTCCAGCCGCTCCAGCGGCGCATCCGGCGTGAACAGGGAGGGGGAGACGAAGGCCGGCGCGTCAGGCTCAAGTCTTGCGACCGTCAGGCTGTCGCTGGCGAGCACCGTCATGGCGAGGGCCGAGGTGAAGCTGCCGCAGGGCATGGCCTTCTCCAGGGTGCGTTCGCTCTGGCTGCAATGAGGCGTCAGGGTACAGAGATCCGTGGCGGCCTGGCTGCCAAACGACATCAGCACCATCAGCAGGCCCCACAGGGGGAGCCAGCGGCGGGCGCGAGCGAATTGGCGACGGGTCAGGACCATGACAGGACTCATTGACGAAAGATGGGGCTATGGTAACCCCTGGCCCAGGGTGAGGGTCAAGCCCGTCACCTGAGGGAGATCAAAAGAAGAGGCAATAGAGGCAAATCGGCACCGGCCCTGGTGTAAACGCCCGTCAGTCGACATGGACAGTGGCGAGCCGGGGCGCTTCTTGATAACGTCGCAACTCGATGTACCTTTGCCGAGTCCTTCCCTTCAGGTTATGACCCCATGAAACGCATTCTGGTTATCTTCTCTCACCCGGCACTGCAGAGCTCCCGGGCAAACAGGCAGCTGCTGCAGGCGATCGACGGTCTGGAGGGTGTCACCCTGCACGACCTCTACCACCACTACCCGGACATGTACATCGACGTGAAGCGGGAACAGACCCTGCTGTCGAACCACGACATCATCGTCTTCCAGCACCCCTTCTACTGGTACTCCTGCCCCGCCATCATGAAGGAGTGGATGGATCTGGTGCTGGAGTATGGCTACGCCTACGGCCCCGAGGCCCACGCCCTCAGCGGCAAGCAGTGGCTCTCGGCCATCACCACGGGGGGCGCGCCCGAATCCTATTGCAGCGCCGGTTACAACCAGCGCCCGCTGCTCGACTTCCTGCTCCCCTTTCAGCAGACGGCGCAGCTGTGCGGCATGACCTGGCTGCCCCCCTTCGTGCTGCACTCCTTTCACAAGATGCGCGATCCGGAGGCACTGCGTCGCTGCGGCCAGGACTATCGTCAGCTGCTGTGCGCCCTGCGGGACGAGCAGCTGACCCCGGCCCAGCTCACCGGCACCTCCTACCTGCGCGATCTCCTGGGGGGGCTGTCATCATGAGGCAAGAAACAAGACCACAAGGGCGGAGGAATCACTGATGGGACACGGACTGCTGTTTGACGCCTTGATCTATCTTTGTGCCGCGGTGATCGCGGTGCCGCTGGCCAAGCGCTGGGGGCTGGGTTCTGTGCTCGGCTACCTGCTGGCGGGCATCATCATCGGCCCCTTCCTGCTCGGCCTGGTGGGGGAGCAGAAGGACGTGATGCACTTCGCCGAGTTCGGAGTGGTGTTGATGCTGTTTCTGGTCGGCCTGGAGCTGCGTCCGGCACTGCTGTGGCAACTGAAGGGGCCCATCCTCGGCACCGGCGGCCTGCAGGTACTGCTCACCAGTGCCGCCCTGACCGGGGTGGCCAGCCTCATCGGGTTGCCCTGGCAACAGGGGCTCGCCATCGGCCTCATTCTCGCGCTCTCCTCTACCGCCATCGTGCTGCAGAGCCTGCAGGAACGCAGGCTGATGCAGAGCGAGAGCGGCCGCTCCGGCTTTGCGGTGCTGCTGTTCCAGGACATCGCCGTCATCCCCATACTGGCGATACTGCCGCTGCTGGCCATCGCTCCGGTCGCCAGCAACGGTGGATCGGAACTCGCCGGCTGGCAGCACGGCCTGCTGGTGGTGGCCGCCATCGCCGGCATAGTGCTGGGCGGCCACTACCTGATGCGGCCGGTGTTTCGCGCCATCGCAGAGGCCCATATGCGGGAGATCTTCGTCGCCGCCGCCCTGCTGCTGGTGATCGCCATCGCGGTGCTGATGGAATCCGTGGGTCTTTCCCCCGCCCTCGGATCCTTCCTCGCCGGTGTGGTGCTGGCCGACAGCGAGTATCGCCACGAGCTGGAGGCGGACATAGAGCCGTTCAAGGGGTTGCTGCTCGGCCTCTTCTTCATGTCCGTGGGGGCCGGCATCGACTTCAGCCTGTTTGCGGCCCATCCCCTGCTCATCCCGGCCCTGGTGGTCGGCCTGATGGTGTTGAAGTGGCTGGTGTTGATGGGGCTCGGCTTCGCCATCCGCATCTCGCCGAGCCAGCGCTGGACCTTTGCCCTGGCCCTGGCCCAGGGAGGGGAATTCGCCTTCGTGCTGTTTTCGTTCGCCGCCCAGAACAAGGTGCTGCCGGGGGATACCATCTCCCTGCTGACCCTGGTGGTGGCCCTCTCCATGGCGTTGACGCCTCTGCTGCTGATCCTCAACGATCGGGTGATCCAGCCCTGGTTCGACTACCGCAACCAGAGCGATGCCCCCGAACACGAGCAGCCGGAACTGGTGGAGCACCCCGTCATCATCGCCGGCTTCGGCCGCTTCGGGCAGATCGTGGGGCGCCTGCTCCACGGCCACGGCATCGGCACCACCATCCTCGAGCAGGACGCCAGCCAGATAGAGATGCTGCGCAAGTACGGCTATCAGGTATTCTACGGCGATGCGAGCCGGCTCGACCTGCTCCATGCCGCCGGTGCCCACAAGGCCAAGCTGCTGGTGCTCTCCATCAACGACCCGGCCACCTCCATCGCCGTGATCGAGCTGGTGAAGAAGCACTTCCCGCATCTCAGGATCCTGGCCCGTGCCCAGGACAGACCCCATGCCCACGAGATCCTGCGCCAGGGCATCGACAGCGTGCACCGGGAAACCCTGGGATCGGCGGTGGATCTGGGGGTAGAGGCACTGACCCAGCTGGGATTCCGGGCCAACCAGGCCTGGCGCGCCGGCCAGATGTTCAAGCAGTACGACAATCGGCTGCTGCGCGAGCAGGTCAACTACCTGGACGACGAGCACACCTATATCAACAAGAGCCTGCAATACCGCGAGATCCTCTCCGACCTGCTGCAAGACGATCAGGAAGGACAGGAGCGTACCCACGCCCACAACTGGAACAGCGGTCTGCCCGACAACGACAAGGAAGCAATATGATTGCCTATTATCCCCTGCTCAAACACCTGCACATGACCCTGGCCCTGGTCAGCCTGCTGCTGTTCCTCTATCGCTGGCTGCTGGCCATCGGGGGCAGTGCTCGCCTGCAGCAGAAGTGGCTGAAGGTGCTGCCCCACGTCAACGACACCTTCCTGCTACTGCTTGGCGTGCTGTTGGCGGTGACGCTGCAGATGAGCCCGGGTCAGCAACCCTGGCTGATGGCCAAGCTGATCGCCCTGGTGGTCTACATCGGCCTCGGCGTCATGGCGCTCAAGCGCCCGGCCCGCGGCCAGAAGGTGTTGGCCGGTGTCGCCGCCCTGGCAGTATTCGGTTACATGGTGGGCGCCGCCCTCACCAAGTCTCCCTGGTCCTGGCTGGCCTGATGACCTCCTTGGGGGAGGCTTCTCTCCCCCCTCTCCCGCTCCTCTGTATCCCCGTTTGATCCTCATTTCCTCGCAGCCGTCACGGCGGCGACAACCCTGACAAGACTTTATTTCAACCAAAATAAGCCTCAAACAACCCCTATATATTGATGATTCACATTTATTATCAATAGCTTGCACGATTATGTATGAAAATGGCGACAGTTGTCGCAGCAAAACTTGCGACATAGACTGTCGCAACCCATGGCTAGGATACACTCAACGCTAAACCAGTGAAGGCAAGCACCATGAGTAAGAAGCTGTTACGACAACTGACCTTGGCGCGTTGCATCCCGCACCGCCCTTACAAGCTGACCGCCAGCCAACTCCAGGTAAAACTGGAAGAGGAAGGCATTCACGTCAGTCTCCGTACCGTGCAACGGGACCTGGAAGAGATGTCCGGCATGGGGTTGTTCGATCTCACCTCCGATGAGCGCAGCAAGCCCCATGGCTGGTGCTTCGAACGACACGGTCTCAACGACTTCGCCAACATCATGCCGCTCTCCCTGGCAGTGGCACTGAAGACCTGGAGCGACCAGGCGAGCCAACTGCTGCCGGCCAGCGTGCTGACCGAATTGAACCCGCTGGTCGACAAGGCCGGCCAGGTGATCCGCGACAGCCAGAGCGAACTGGCCGAACGCTGGCTGGAGAGCGTGCATCAGTCGCCGCGTCCGTTTGCCGGCAACCCGGAGATCCGTCGCAGCACCCTGATCCGCGACGCCCTCTGGCGCGGCCGCAAGTTCAGCGCCGAGATCCAGCGTGTCATCAAGGAGCGCACCGTGTGGCTCTGTTATGACCGCATCAATCCCCTCGGCATCCTGAACCAGACCGATGGCCCTATCCTGCTCTGCACCCTGTCCGAGCTGGATCCCAAGGTCTATGGCATTCCGTTCGATCACATCAAGAACGTGGAGCTGACCAACTTCAGCGCGACCCAGCCGAAGGACTTCAATATCCAGAAGCTGATCCGCGACCAGGGTTATCAGGACGTCAGCGGCCCGATCCGCTTCGTCGGGCGCATCGATGCAAACTGCCCGACCCTGATCGACGGGCAAATCCCGGGACACAACCCGCGAATGACCCGCTATGACAAGCGCAGCGTGGTGGTCGAGACCGAAGTGCAGGACACACCCGAGTTTCGCTCCTGGCTGAACAACATGAGCGGCAACCTGGAAGTTCTGGCCCCCGAGTCCCTGCGCAAGGCATATCCGACACCGGGTACCCGAGTAAGCTGATCTCCCCAGCCATCCATGATGCAAAGCCGAGCCTGCGCTCGGCTTTTGTCTGTTTTTCACACATAATTATTCAATTAATTTTTAACTCTTACTCCCCTGATTGAGCCTGCTGTACCATCGTTTTCCTGCCATTTTCTGCTTGTGAGAGATCTGCCATTCCCCCTGTAAGCCCCCTCAGTTTTGAACCGTGCGTGAAGCCATCCAGAGTACGGCATGCTTTCCACAGAAACCAATTAAGCTTCTGATATAAATGAAAAATCTACCTACACATCACACCAGGGTTCGCCAGACAATCCCTTCCAATGACTTCAGATGCCTTGTAGATGCGCTCGATTGCCTTAGTATGGGTCTCACAAGGACGAGCTGATTCGGCAGGATGCAGAAACAGCGCATAATCAGGGAATAATCCACAGGACGTGGACAAGGAACACCTCGGGATGAGGCCGATGACCTGGATGGTTATCGCAAGGATAGACAGGACAACCGCGGGATGCGGTCGCTGGACACCTCGGGACGAGGATGAGTGGCACGGATAGTCACTCTCAAGGATGGCAAGGGAACCCCGCAGTAAGCGGCAGGAAGCGGCAGGAACCAGCTTCAGGATGAAGCGAGATAACCAGGGTGGTTATCTGTCAGGACGACACATGGAACACCACGGGATGTGGTAATGGACACCTCCAGGATGGAGAGGGTGAAGCAATCAGGATCGATTGCCAGGCTAGGATGGCCACAGGACACCCCAACGGAGTGGGAAGGGGAAATTCCAAAGGAAAGGATAGAGTCAAGGATTGCAGGGAGCATGGCAGTTCAGGGACTGGACGACATGACTTGAGGGGACGGCAGACGCCGTCCCCTTTTCTTTTATCTGTCTACCACAGCATCATTCTGAATCGCCCCTACTTTCCTAGACACCTCAAGAGCCTCAAACTGATGTCATTCAGGAGGTGTTATGAGCAAACAGCAACGTTACACGGAAGAATTCAAACTGGCCGCCGTCAAGCAAGTGACTGAGCGCCATTACCCAGTGGCAGAGGTTGCTGAGCGGCTTGGTGTTTCCAGCCATAGTCTTTACGCCTGGATCAGGCGCTACAGCCAACCCGACGTGCAGCAACAGCATGACTCCAGCCAGCAAGCCGAAATTCGACGCCTCAAGGCAGAACTGCGCCGCGTCACCGATGAGCGAGATATCTTAAAAAAGGCCGCCGCGTACTTTGCCAAGCTGTCAGGGTAAGGTACGCCTTCATCCAGGAGCACGCGTCCGCATATCCCATCCGCAGACTGTGTCGGATGATGAATGTCCACCCGAGCGGTTATTACGCCTGGCAGCTCCAGCCTTTATCTGCCCGAGCCCTAGAAGACAAACGCCTCCTGGGCCAGATCAAGCAATGTTGGCTAGAAAGCGGGGGCATCTATGGTTATCGGAAGATCCGGGATGACCTGCGAGAGATGGGCGAGACCTGCGGGAAACACCGGGTGGCGCGATTAATGCGTCATGAAGGTTTACGTTCACAAGCCGGTTATCGTCGCCGCCCCGGTCATTATGGTGGCCGGCCAACGGTGGTTGCACCGAATCATCTTGAACGCCAGTTCGATGTGACTGAGCCAAATAAGGTCTGGGTAACGGACATCACTTATATTCGAACCCATGAAGGCTGGCTCTATCTGGCCGCGGTATTGGATTTGTTTTCACGACAAGTCATTGGTTGGTCAATGGGGCCACGGATTGACAGAGAGCTGGCCATCAGCGCGTTACTGATGGCGGTGTGGCGACGGCGACCCGAACAGGAAGTGCTGATTCATTCTGACCAAGGGAGCCAGTTTAGCAGCTATGACTGGCAGAATTTTTTGCGGGATCACCAGCTCAAGGCCAGCATGAGCAGACGTGGTAACTGTCATGATAACGCGGTGGAGGAGAGTTTCTTCCAGCTCCTAAAACGCGAGCGGATCCGACGTAAAACCTATGCGGATCGCGAGGAGGCCCTGTAGTGGTCTAATCATCCCGGACACCATTTTAGGTGGTAGAGTCGCCACCATAATCTGAGGTGTTCAATGACAAGATTACGTCGCTCATTTACTGCCGAATTCAAACTGGAAGCCGCATCCCTGGTGCTCGACCAAGGCTATTCCGTCTCCGAAGCCAGCCGTTCACTGGATGTCGGTGAAACCGTACTTCGCCGCTGGGCTCAGCAACTGCAATCCGAACGAACTGGCACCACTCCTGTCAGCAAAGCGCTGACTCCGGAGCAGCAGAAAATCCAGGAGCTGGAAGCCCGTATCAACCAGCTCGAGCGCGAAAAGGACATACTAAAAAAGGCTACTGCTCTCTTGATGGCGGACGAGTTCACACGTACGCGCTGATAGACCGATAAAGGGAGCAAGCCCCCATCACACTGGTCTGCTGCGCTTTCGATGTTCCCACGTCCTGTTTTTACGATTATCTGGCTCGCAGGCGAGTGATTAACCGTGAGCGCATGCAACAGCGCAGTGAGTTGCGCCGGTTGTTCAAAGAGAGCCGGGGCTCGGCAGGCAGCCGCGCCTTGATGTCGATGATGCGGGAGCTGGGGTATCAGATTGGTCGATTAAAAGTACGTAACCTGATGAAGGAAGCCGGGCTGGCATCCAAGCAGCCGGGCGCACACCGTTATAAGGTTGCACGGTCTGAACGACCGGACATTCCTAATCTGCTGGCCCGCGAATTTGATGTCCCACAACCCAATCAGGTGTGGTGTGGTGATATCACCTATATCTGGGCCGGTGGTCGTTGGCATTACCTGGCCGCAGTGCTCGACCTGCATACCCGACGGGTCGTGGGCTGGGCAATGTCTGACAAGCCTGATGCAGAATTGGCAATCAAAGCGCTGGAGATGGCCTATCGGCAGAGGGGGTGTCCATCAGGCGTGCTGTTTCACTCCGACCAGGGCAGCCAATACGTCAGCCGGGCATTTCGGCAACGACTGTGGCGCTATCGCATGACCCAGAGCATGAGTCGTCGTGGCAACTGCTGGGATAACTCCCCGATGGAGCGGTTGTTCAGAAGCCTGAAGTCAGAGTGGCTCCCGGCAACGGGATACATGAGCCAGCGGGAAGCAAAGCGGGATATCAGTTATTACCTAATGGATTACTACAACTGGCGGCGTCCACATCAACACAATGACGGGATGCCGCCAGCCAAAGCCGAAGATCGGCCTAACCAAGTGTCCGGATTTAGTTGACCACTACACCCGGCAGGATGTGTTCGATTACATTGAGATGTTTTACAACCCCAGGCGTCGGCACAGTTTCAACCATGGGCTATCGCCAGTAGAGTGTGAAAAGCAATATTTCGAACGGCTCAAAAGTGTCTAGAGAAGCCGGGGCGATTCAAACGCTGACTGATTGTTAAGCAAAAGACCTTCTCGCGGGGACGGACTTGGGGGATGGGAACATTTAGAAAAGAAAAAAGCACAGTCTTTCGACTGGGCTTCTTGTTAG
>ENA-OWLM01000713-OWLM01000713.1-metagenome-genome-assembly--contig:-NODE-713-length-12617-cov-2.940615_pt1 | contig 12617 bp, 14 predicted proteins | sample MGYA00245349_ERZ651102 | MGnify/ENA primary metagenome ERZ651102 (study PRJEB26857, sample SAMEA4031759) | metagenome | biome: human; feature: oral; material: saliva | place: Philippines | collected 2014... | reverse complement strand
GGTGACGATCGGATTGGCGGCATTCTTTAGCGCATGCCACACGACGGGCCCCGAGGACAGGCCTTTGGCGCGGGCGGTGCGGATGTAGTCCTCGGACAGGGCTTCCAGCATGGTGGCGCGCGTCATGCGCGTCAGCAGCGCCATGTACACCAGTCCCAGCGACAGACAGGGCAGCACCAGGTGGCGCAGGTAGGGCACGATGCCGTCGGCCATGGGCTTGTAGCCCTGAACCGGCAGCCAGCCTAGCTTGATGGAGAAGCCGTAGACCAGGCTGTAGCCGATCAGGAACACGGGCACCGAGAACGCGCAGACCGCGCCCACCATCACCAATCTGTCCAGCCACTTCCCGGCGTTCCATGCGGCCAGCACGCCCAGGGGAATGGCCGCGAGCACGGCGAACAGCATCGTGAAAATGGCGATCGAGATCGTCGGACCCATGCGCTGGGCGATCAGCTGCGAAACCGGCATCTGGGTGGCGATCGACGTGCCCAGGTCGCCAACGGCGATGTGGCTGACCCAGATGACGAACTGCTGCAGCAGCGGCTTGTCCAGACCCAGGTTCTGACGGATTTTTTCGACGTCGTCGGCGGTGGCGTTGTCGCCCGCGATCACCGCCGCCGGATCGCCGGGCGACAGGTGTATCAGCAGGAACACCACCACCGCCACGACGGCCATGACGGGTATGACGGCCGCGATGCGGCGCAGGATGAATTTCATGCTGGATTCCCCCCGGCTTGCGGCCGGGCGCGCGCGGCGCCCGGCGTCTGCCTTACGGTTTTTCGATGTTCCACATCACCGGGATGCCGGACTTGATCAGCTCGGTGTGCTTGAGGCCGCGCACCGCGAAGACGGGCTTGAACTCGCCCCACATGACGTAGGGTACCGTCTGGTAGGCGCGCGCCTGGATCTGCGCCGCGATGTCCTTGCGCTTGGCGGCGTCGGTCTCGCGAATCCAGCTGGTGCGCAGCGTGTCCAGTTCCTTGTCGCAGGGCCAGCCCGGCAGGCTGTTGCCGCAGGCGGCGGACAGCCAGGGGTTGGTGAGCGGCGTGCTGGCGTCGAAGTAGCCGCCCCAGGTCAGGAAGATGTTCCAGCCGCCCTGGTCCGGCGCGTCCTTCTTCAGGCGGCGGCCGGCCAGCGAGGCCCAGTCCATCGACTGCACGTCAACCTTCACGCCGGCCTTCTTCAGGTTTTGCGCCAGCACCATGACTGCGGGGGCGCTCAGGTGGTCCGTCGGGTACAGCAGCACCACCTTTTCACCCTTGTAGCCCGCTTCCTGCAGCAACTGCTTGGCGCGCGCCGCGTCGGGCTTGGCGTAGGGGGCGGCGCCCGCGTCGGTCGCCAGGGGCGAGCCGCAGATGTACATGGTGGCGCAGTAGTCGACGCGGTACTTGTCCGGGTAGCCCATCGCCATCAGCATTTCCTTCTGGCTGACCAGGTGATACAGCGCCTGGCGGGCCAGCGGATTGTTGAACGGCGGATGCAGCGAGTTCAGGATCACCATGCCCTGCGAGGCGACCGAGGTGCTCAGCGTGATGTCCGGGTTGGTTTCGAGCACGGGCAGGAAGTCCGGCGTGACCTGTTCGATCATGTCGACCTCGCCGTTCATCAGCGCGGCGGTGGAAGTGTTGCCGTCGGGGATGTACACCCACTCCACGCGGTCCACCTTCACGGTCTTGCCGCCGGCCAGGCCGTCCGGCGCCTCGGCGCGCGGCACGTAGGCCGGGTTCTTCACGTAGACGACCTTGTTGCCGGGCACCCATTCATCGCGCTTGAAGAGGAAAGGACCCGAGCCGACCATCTCGGTGACCTGGGTGTTCGGGTCCGTCATGGCCAGGCGCTTGGGCATGATGAACGGCGGCATGCCCGAAGGCTTGGACAGGGCGTCCAGCACCAGGCCGAAGGGCTCCTTCAGTGTCAGCGTGAAGGCGTTTTCGCCCGTGGCGGCGAGCTCGGCGCCGGCCGCCATCATGGCCTGTCCCATCGTGTCTTTCTTGGCCCAGCGCTGCAACGACGCGATGCAGTCCTCGGCCGTGACGGGCGTGCCGTCGCTGAACTTCAGGCCGGGGCGCAGCGTGAACGTCCAGCGCTTGCCGTCGTCGGACGCGGTCCAGGTGTCCACCATCTGCGGCTTGACCTGGCCCTTGCTGTCCTGCGAGAACAGCGTGTCGAACACCATGTAGCCGTGGTTGCGCGTGATGTAGGCGGTGTTGAACAGCGGGTCCAGCGTCTTCAGGTCCGCGTGCGGCACCAGCCGCAGGGTCTTGGTCTGCGCGAGCGCGCCGGTGGCGGCGCTCATGGCCAGGAGCGCGGCGGCTCCCAGCAGGCTGAAACGTCTGATCATCGTTTTCCCCTTGTTGGTTATGTGCGCCCGTCACGGGCGGCAAATGGGTGCGGCCTCAGGCCTTGAACGGCCACTTGGGCAATTTGCGCTTGGTGAACGGCAGCGCGTTGACATCCTGCGTGATGGCGCCCGGCGTCTCGACGTAGATGACGTGGCGGCCGACCTTGGAATACGAGGCGTAGAAGTGCTGCGAGGACTTGACGATGATGAGCTTCATCGCCTGCAGGTCCACGCCGAACTGCGTAAACAAGTCCGTGCCCATGGCCTGCGTGCGCGACGTGGTCATGACGATGGTCACGCCGCGCGTGCGCACGACGGCGACGTCGCCCAGCAGCGCGGGGGTGCCGGCAAGGCCAGTCATGACGGCGTCGCGCTTGAGCGCCAGGATTTCGCAGTCCAGGTCCAGCGGCTGGCCGGAGACTGGCGCCACCTTGCCGCCGACGCGCAGTTTGATCTGGCCGCCTTCGCCGGCTTCGAAGCAGAGCTGCACGGCCACCGGGTCCCAGAACGGGCCCGTGGCGACGTCGGCGATGCCGCGCGCCAGCACGCGTTCCAGGATGAAGGTGGCGTCGCTGGGCGCGCCGCCGCCGGCGTTGTCGGCGGAGTCCGCCAGCACCACGGGAAATTCCTTGTGCGCCAGAGCTTGGTCCAGCGCTTCGTCCGCGCCGGGGTAGGGCGGCGCGAGCTGGTCGCGAAAGCCGATGATTTCTTCGCCCAGCGCGCGCGCCAGGGCTTCGGCCTGGGCCGCGTCGCCGTCGGTGTAGACCAGCACTTTCGAACCCATGTCCGGCGTGTCGCCCCACGGGAAACCATGGGCGATGGACACGGACAGCACGCCTTCCTTGCCTTCCATGGCGAGCAGGCGGTCCACGAACCCGCGCATGGGCTCGCGGCTGGTGTGCATGATGGAGATCATCTCGCAGTCAAAGACGGCGCGCGCGGGCGTGATGCGGCCTTCGGCGCGCGCCACGCACAGGTCCACCAGGTCGTACGCGCGTTCCAGGATATCGGTGTGCGGGTATTCCTTGAAACAGACCAGGAAGTCGGCGCTGTGGACCATGGCGTCCGTCAGGTGGCAATGCGGATCCAGCTCGGCGCCGATCACGGTGTCGGGGCCGACGATCTCGCGCGCCCGGGCGAGCAGGTCGCCTTCGCAGTCGTCGTAGCCGTCGGCCACCATGGCGCCGTGCAGGCCGAACAAGGCGATGTCGACCTTGCCCGCGCGGCGCAGGTCTTCGAGCAGTTCGTCGCGCAGCGTTTCATAGGCGTGGCGGGTGGTGATGCCGGCCGGGGTCGCGCCGGCGGTCAGGCCTTCGATGAGCGTCCAGTCCTTGCCCGCGGCGCGCTGGCGCGCGGCCCACAGCGGACCGGAGAACATCTGCATGCGGTCCGGATGCTGGCCGGCAGGGTAGTAGCCGCGCGAGCGGTAGGCGGACAGGCCGGTCGGGATGGGGGAAAAGGTGTTGGTCTCGGTCGCCAGGGACCCGGAAAATATCTTCATGGATGACGCTCCGCGCAAAGAGGGGCTGGGGCGCGGGCATCGACGCGCGCGCGTGGGGGTGTCGCGCCGCCAGGCGCCGGGCCTGGCGGTGTCATGCAATCGGTCGGGTGCGGCGTCAGGCTTCGGACGTCGGGCCGGGCGAGTAGCCGCGGGCCTGGACGTCGCCCAGCCACGCCTGCACTTCGATTTCGACGTCGACTTCCATGGCCAGCTTGGCCTCGACGGTGGAGCGCGACGGGAAGTCGGACGAAAAATGACTGCGATAGGCCTCGTTGAACTGCGCAAAGAGCGCCAGGTCGGACAGCCAGACGGTCACGCGCACCACGTCCTTCAGGGATGCGCCCGCCAGCGCCAGCGTTTCCTTGATGCGCTCGATGGCGGCGTGCGTCTGGGCGGAGATGTCGCCGCGCACGACCTGGCCGCTGGCGTCCATCGGAATCTGGCCGGACAGGAAGAGGAATCCGCCCGCCTGGGTGGCGCGCGCACTCGCAGGGGTACACGGCGCGGAACGCGAGTTCTGCCTGGCCGCTCTGGATGCCGCGCACCGCGACGCGGTGGCGGCGCAGCTTCAGCGCGTACCTGCGCTACCGCCGGCGCTGGCGCAATCGCTGCGCCGCCACCTGCTGACTGAAGCAGAGGCGCACTGAGATGCAACGCGTGTCCGTCTCCGCCGCGTCACCACTGAGCCTGCAGCAGGCGCTGACGCCGGCAGCGACGTCGGTGCTTGCGACCGCGCAATCGGTTGCTCCGGCTGAACCCGCCGCGCCCACCCGGCCCACGCTGGCAGAGGAGCGCGAGCGGGTGTTGGCACAGGCACATCAGGAAGGACTGCGCAAAGGCGAGCAGGAAGCGCTTGCGCAATACGAACAGCGTCTGGCCGCAGCGCGGAAGGAACTGGATGCGGCGCATGCCGAACGCACCCAGGCATTGGAGGCGCAACAGGCCTTGCTGGGCGAACTGATTGCCGGCCTGCCGGGGGCGCTGGATGCGGTGCGCGAACGCACCCTGGAAGACGCCGCCGTGCTGGCATTGGAAGTGGCGACCCGGCTTTACGGTCAGGCGGAGGGCATTGATTTTGCGTCGCTGTGCACGCAACTGTTGCACGAACACCCGGACCACCCGGTGACCCTGCGGGTTGCGCCCTCGCAGGTAGCGGCCGTGACCTCACTGGCTGGGGCGCAGGTGCGGGTGATGGCCGGTGCGGGACTTTCGCCCGGCCAGGTGCAGCTGCAGACCGCAACCGGCACCGTGGACGGTGGCCTGGATGTGCGTCTGGACGCGATTCGCAGTGCGTTCCTGGCCGGCATGAGCCGGGTGCCGGCATGAGTACGGCAACCCTGGCCCACGTGGTGCAGCAGCTGCGCGCAGCCCCGATGGTGCGCCGGCTGGGGCGCGTGGAGTCGTTCAACGGGCTGGTGGTGGAAGCACTGGGCCCGGACGTAGTACTGGGCGAGCGCTGCCTGATTGAAGGCAACGCCGGGCACCAGGTCGATGCCATGGTGGTCGGCTTCCGCGCCGGTCTCACCCAGCTGATGCCCTACGGCGAACTGACCGGCATCGCGCCGGGACATCTGGTCCGGCCACTCGGTCGCGGTGTCGATATCGGCGTCGGCGACGCCCTGCTGGGACGGGTGATCAACGCGCATGGCGTGGCACTCGACGACGGTCCGGTATTGGACCTGCCGCAGCGCTACCCACTCACACGTTCGCCGATCAATCCGCTGCACCGGCAGCCGATTGAACGGGTATTGGAGACCGGCGTGCGCGCCATCGATACCCTGCTCACGCTGGGTGAAGGCCAGCGCCTGGGCATCATGGCCGGCAGCGGCGTCGGCAAGAGCACCCTGCTGGGCGCGTTGGCGCGCCAGGTGAGCGCCGATGTCACCGTGCTGGCGCTGGTGGGCGAGCGCGGGCGCGAGGTCAATGACTTCCTGCAGCACTCGCTGGGCGAAGCAGGGCTGAAGCGTTCGGTGGTGGTGGTGGCCACCGCCGACGAGCCTGCGCTGATGCGTACCCAGGCCGCCTACGCCGCGCACGCGGTCGCCGAGTACTTCCGCGACCAGGGCAAAGCGGTGCTGCTGGTGGTGGATTCGATGACCCGCTTTGCAATGGCACAGCGTGACATTGGTCTTTCGATTGGCGAGCCGCCCACGTTCCGTGGCTATACGCCCTCGGTGTTCGCGCAGCTGCCGCGCATGCTGGAGCGTTGCGGCCGCGTGCGCGGTGGCGGCTCGATCACGGGCCTGTACAGCGTTCTGGTCGAAGGCGACGACATGAACGAGCCGATCACCGACCACATGCGCGCCATCCTGGACGGTCACATCATTCTGGATCGCGCACTCGCCGCGCGCGGTCACCATCCCGCCATCGACGTGCTGCACAGCGCCAGTCGTCTGATCAGCGCGGTCGCTACGACGGCCGAGCAGGACGCGGCGCGGCGGGCCCGGCGCGAACTGGCGGTGTATGAGGACGCGCGCGACCTGGTCGACCTGGGCGCACATCAACCCGGGGCCAACCCGGAGCTGGACGGCGTGCTGGAGCGGCGTGCGACGATGGAAGCATTTCTGCAGCAGCCGCCGAGCGAACGGACAGCACGTGCTGAGGCCGTATCACGTCTGCACGACGTACTGACCGCAGGAGCCGATGCATGAGCCGGCGTGAACAGGCGCTCTCGGTGCTGCACCGCCTGCGTGCATTGCAGCAGAGCCAGCAGGCCCTGGCGCACCGCTGCGCGCAACAGGAAGAACATGCGCGTCATCACGCTGCACAACACGCACGCTCCGATCTCGCGGTGGCATTGAACGAGGCCGGTCAGGCGGTACCTGGCGGGATGCTGTCGCTGGAACGCGACCGGATGGTCGCGCAGCTGCTGGGCGTGCGGCGCAGCCACGTGCTGGCGCTGGAATCCGAGCACCGACAGGCAACGGAACGGCGGGACGCGGCCGCGCAGGCACACCTGTCCGCGCAGCAGCAATGCGACCACGTCGCCGAGCGCCTGGCCGACGAGCGCGCACAGCTGCAGCACCAGCGCGAGATGAGCGCGTATGACCAGAGCAGCGACCTGCGCCTGGCACGCCACCTGAGTGGAGACGGCGCATGATCAATGCACTGCTGGACCCGAATCAGATCCCACTGGTGCGCGCCATCGAGCGACGCGCGGGTGAGCTGGCGCAACGCCCCTTTGAACCCAACCCTGCGCAGCCGACCGCAGACGCCGGCAATACCCCGGTGATTGAGCTGGAGGCGCGCGATGCGCAGGGTCATCCGCGTTTTATCACCCTCGGCGGGCCGGCGACGCCGGTTGCCGAGACGGCGTCGCCGAGCCCGTGGGCGATGAGTACGCAGACGTTTCTGCGGACCCAGCCTGCGGCAGCGCCCGTCAGTGTGGCAGCGCCGAGTGTGCTGGCGTCGCCCTCGGTACAGGAATCACCGCTGCTGGCTGTAGCGGAGCCGGCAGGAGCCGCAACGAGCAAGTCTGCAAGCGACGCGAGCGCGCCGTGGCAGCAGCGCTGGTTGCAATGGCTCCAGGCCCAGGGCACCGACGTCCAGCTGCGGCTGCGCGACTACCGCCTGCAGGAAAGCGATTACCCCCGTTTGATCGAACAGCTGCATCAGTTCACGCGCGAGCAGGGACTCACCTTGACCCGATTGATGGTCAACGGCCGCGAGCTCTGGCGTCTTCCCGCTTCAGAAACAGGAGTTTCCCATGGCCGTTGATGCGATCGGCAGCACGCTGGGCACCCAGCAGACCGAATTGACCAACAACAACACGATCAACCAGGACGACTTCATCAAGCTGTTCCTGGCCCAGCTGCAGTTCCAGGATCCGATGGAGCCTGTGGACAATCGTGAGTTCCTGGCCCAGCTGGCGCAGTTCTCGGCACTGGAGCAGTCGCGTCAGCTCACCCAGAACACCGCCGACCAGTTGACCATGTCGGCGGCCAGCCAGGCTGTCAGTCTGATTGACCGTCAAGTGGAGATTGCGGGCCCTGGCGGCAACAGCACCGGCCGGGTGATTGCAGTGCAGTTCGGGGCCAACGGCCCGGAGCTGAGCGTGCGTGACAGCGGCGGCCAGGTCAGCACCGGGGTGCGCCTGTCGCAGGTCTCGCTGGTGCAGCCCGTGAGCACCCCCTGATCAGGAGGCTTTGAATGTTCCAGGCATTGTTCACCAGCCTTTCCGGGCTCTTCAGCTTCTCGCGCAGCCTCAACACGGTCTCCAACAACGTGTCGAACATGAACACGCCCGGCTTCCGCGGGAGTGATTCATTCTTCGCCAACATTGAAGGCAACCTGGGCACGCGCATTGTCGGCGAAGACCTGCGCACGGTGGCGGGCGACGCGCGCCAGACCGGCAATGCCACCGATCTGGCCGTCGACGGAGAAGGCTATTTCGTGCTGCGGGATCCACAAGGTGCATTGCACTACACGCGCGCCGGCCAGTTCCGCTTCAATGACGACGGCATCCTTGTCGATAGCGTCAACAACTACGAGGTGATGGCGATCGGTACAAGCGGGTCGCTGGACACCATCACCATCGAGGGTCTGCGTACCGTCGGCGCGGTGCCCACGACCGGCGTGCACGTCAGCGGCAACCTGGTGCCGGTGAGCACCTCGCCAACGGTCCCGGCCACGCCGGTGGATCTCAATTCCATCACCGTTTATGACGCAACGGGCACGGCGCGCGTGCTGAAGATGCAGTTCAGCCGCAGCACCAGTCAGATTCCAGGTGCGTTTGACGTAGTCGTACAGGATGACACCGGCGCAACGCTGGGCACCGGCGAGGTGCGCTTCAGCGTGCAGGGTCTGCCGCAGGCCGGCTTCAGCACGATGGACATCGTGCTGCCCAGCGCGGCGGGCGACCAGACCATTACCTTCGATTTCGGTACACCGGGGGCCTTCAACGGCATGACCTCGCAGTCCGGGACGCCCTCGGGCCTGTCGGCCAAGGTCGATGACGGCCATGGCGTGCTGCCGATCACCAGCATGAAGTTCGACGACAAGGGCGTGCTGCAGCTGACCTATTCCACCACTGAAAAGCGCAGTGGCGGCCAGGTGGCACTGGCCCTGTTCGCCAACGAAAGCGCGCTCAAGCTCAGTGGTGGACGCGTGGTGTCGGGCGTAGACCCCTCGCAGCGTGACCTGGGGGCCCCCGGTGCGGGCCGCTACGGCAAGATCGCCGGGTCCAGCCTGGAAATGTCGAACATTGATCTGACCCGGGAGTTCGCCGACATGATCATCATCCAGCGCGGCTACCAGGCCAGCTCGAGGGTGATGACGGTCAGCAACGAGATGATCGAGCAGCTCTACAACAGCACGCGGGGCGGGGCATGACGGCGCAGCTGATCCGGTGGCAGGGCCCGACCCGTCGCGAGGCGTTGCGTTCGGCAGTGGCCGGACGCCTGCAGCAGTGGGTGCAGGAGTGGGCGATCTCTCCCGACGGGCTGGAGGTGCAGCTGTGCACCGACGTCACCCCTGCCGGTGCGTGGCAACGAGGCAGCGCGACCGGCGGTGCCAGCGCACTGGCCGGGCTCGGGAACACTGACGTGGCGCAACTGGGCAGCCTGCTGGCCAACGCGCCGCTGCGGCATGCGGCCGATTCCGGGTACGCGCGCGCGGTCGGCACGGACGCGCTGCAGGCCTTGTTTGCCTGCCTGATGGACGATACGCAGACGCTGCAGCCGGTCACTGACCTGCCCGAAGCCGCATTGTCGGAGCGACATGGCTGGGTTGCACTGGACGTGCGCTGGGCCACCTTCGCTTTCGTGCTGCTGCTGGATCCGGCGCTGTGTGACCGGCTGGTGCCGCCGCAACGCGCGCCGGCGGTGCTGACCGGCCGGCCCGCGGCCCTGGGTCCTTCCCGCGCCACCCTCACTGCACGCCTGGACCTGGGCAGCGTGGATGTCGCGCTGGTCAGTTCGCTGCGACCCGGTGACGTACTGCGTACGAGCGTGCCACTGGACGCGTTGCTCGCATTGACGGCCGGTGACGGCCCGACGGTCTCCACCGGGCGGCTGGCCATGCTGGACCAGCACAAGGCCATCACGGTCGATTCTTCTCTTTGACAGGTAAACACATCATGGAATCGCTCTCCTCTGCGCCGGCCCCGAGCCTGGCGGAAGAACTTTCCGGGCTCGGCTCGGCCCACCCTGCGCTGGCGCTGGTTGGCCACGTCGAGGTGAAAATGGCGGCCGAGATCGGCTCGCTCACGCTCAGCATTGAACAGCTGCTGGCCATGAAGGCCGGCGACCAGCTCAAGCTGGACCAGACCCTGGACGCGCCGGTATCGCTGCTGCTCAACGGCCGGCTGGTTGCCCATGCCGAGCTGATGGCGGTCGAAGACCACTACGCCATCCGCATTCTGGAACTGCTGTGACCGCAACGGCACAGGCGAGCACAACCGCCGCACCGATTGCCTTCCGCGAAGAGGGCAGCAGCACCGGCGCGGACGCCGCACAGGCGTTGGGCATGACCGTACTGCTGCTGGCCGTGGTGGTGGTGGGCTTGTGGGCAGCACGCCGCCGTGGCTGGCTGCAGCGCTGGCTGGGTGCGGCCGTGCTCGCGCGGCCGGCTGACAGCGCGGACCTGAAGCTGGTGCATACGCTGCGGCTGAGCCCGCGCACCTCGGTGCATCGCATCCAGAACGGCAACGAGTCCTTTCTGCTGGTGGAGTCCAGTGCGCAGGTGACCCTGCAGCGCGTGGAGGACAGCGATGCGGCACCGTAGTCTGCACCGCCCTGCACAACGTGGGCTGGCACTGCTGGCCGGTGCTGCTGTTCTGGGCTTTGCCCTGACCGCACAGGGCAGTGCGCTCGACAACGTGGCAGACGAAGTGGCACGTCAGGACTTCTCGCCCGTACTGCGCAACTTCGTGCTGCTCAGCCTGTTGTCGCTGGTGCCGGTGATGATGATCGCGATGACCTCGTTCACGCGCATCGTGATCGTGCTCTCGCTGCTGCGCCACGCACTGGGCTTGCCACAGACGCCACCGAACAGCGTGATCATCGTGCTGTCGCTGTGCCTGACCTGGTTCACCATGGCCCCGGTGGCGGGCAAGATCGATCAAGACGCGCTGACGCCTTACCTCAACCAGCAGATCACCGCGACGGAGGCGATCGAGCGCGGCAAGGATCCCATGCGGCAGTTCATGCTTTCGCAGACGAGGGAAAGTGACCTGAAGGTCGTGCTTGAGATGGCCAAGGTCCCCATGCCCGCGACCGCCAAGGAGGTGGCGTTCTCGCACCTGGTGCCGGCGTTTCTGCTCAGCGAGCTGAAGACCGCGTTCCAGATTGGATTCGTGATCTTCCTGCCGTTTCTGCTGATCGACCTGGTGGTCAGCGCGATCCTGATGGCGCTGGGCATGATCATGCTGCCGCCTACGACGATCAGTCTGCCGTTGAAGATCCTGCTGTTCATCCTCATCGACGGCTGGGTGCTGACCGCCAAGGCCCTGCTGGGGAGCTTCTGGAACTGACCGGCCGTGCATACCGACCTGGGCGATAACGACCTGTGGCAGGCGTCGCAGGCAGGACAGCGGAGAGCCAGCGACAGCCTGGTGGCCCGCTATCGCCCTTGGGCCAACTCGGTGGCCGACCGCATCCATCGGCGCGTGGCCGGCCTGCAGGTGCCGCGTGAGGACCTGCGGCAGAGCGCCATGGTCGGGCTGCTGGAAGCCCTGGCGCGCTTCGATCCTGGCCGCGGGATTCCGTTCGAAGGTTACGCCATGCCGCGCGTGCGCGGTGCGGTGTTCAACGAGGTTCGTCTATGCAGTCCTGGCAGGGAGTCGGCTGATGCGGTCGCGCATACCCGCGAGCGTCTGCAGTCGGTACGGGCGTATGCCCGCGAAGAGGAAGGCGACCTGCTCGATCAGGTGGTGGGCGACATTGTGGCGCTCGGCCTGGCATTCCTGCTTGATCACCAGGCCGCACAGGGCGATGCCTCGATGTGTGCGGCGCAGGAGTACACCGAGCGCAGCCTGATGAACACGCGGTTGCGCATGGCCCTGCAACGGCTGCCCGAGCGGTCGCGTCTGCTGATCGAAGCCCATTACTTCCGACATTTACCCTTCAAGGCGCTCGCCGAGGAACTGGGCATCAGCAAGGGCAGGGTGTCGCAGTTGCATCACGCTGCGCTGGCGGACCTGCGCCGGGCGCTGGCCGACCCGGTATTGGCTCCCGTAGTGACACGCCATGCGTGTCAACGCCACACCTGATACGGGCGACAGTAGCAGACTGTGAATGGCGGTCCACGACCCTTCGGTCACATTCGCCCCGCCACCCCGTCATGGCATGCTAAGACCCTTCACTCAAGGACGTGAACCCGCATGCACCCAGCCACCCGACCCCTGGCCGCCAGCGCAGCCCTGCTGTTGCTGGCCGCCTGCCAGGCCACGCCGGAGCCCGCTCCCGAGGCGGCCCAGCGCCAGTACGGCCAGCTCACCTTCAAGCCCTGCACGCTCACCAGCAGCCAGGCCAGCAGCAACGTGGAAGCCGAATGCGCCACCCTGCAGGTGGCCGAGAACCCGGACGCGCCCAACGGCCGCAAGATCGGCTTGAACATCGCCTGGCTGGATACCGACAACCAGGGCGAGGGCAAGCAGGACCCGGTGTTCTTCCTGGCCGGCGGGCCGGGCCAGAGCGCCACCGAGGTGGCCGCGGTGGTGAACCAGGCGCTGCGCGAAGTGCGCAAGAAGCGCGACATCATCCTGGTGGACCAGCGTGGCACCGGTAAATCCAACCCGCTCACCTGCCTGGATGCAGACGGCAAGGAGCTGGCGTT
>ENA-OWLM01000710-OWLM01000710.1-metagenome-genome-assembly--contig:-NODE-710-length-12632-cov-4.009541_pt1 | contig 12632 bp, 10 predicted proteins | sample MGYA00245349_ERZ651102 | MGnify/ENA primary metagenome ERZ651102 (study PRJEB26857, sample SAMEA4031759) | metagenome | biome: human; feature: oral; material: saliva | place: Philippines | collected 2014... | reverse complement strand
CTGATCCTCGACACCCTTGCCAGCCGCAGCGACAAGGTGGTGTTTGAAGATCCGGGCTATTTTATGGGCCAGCAGCTGCTCAAGCGGATCGTGCCGCACCTGCACACGGTGCCGGTCGATCGTTCAGGTATCGATACGGAATATCTGCTCCGTCACCATCGCGACGCCCGTTTTGCCATCGTCACCCCGTCGCACCAGAGCCCGCTGGCGGTCACCCTCTCGCTGCCGCGCAAGCAGCAGCTGCTCGACTGGGCCAGCCAGAACGCGGCGTGGATTATCGAAGACGATTACGACGGGGAGTTTCACTACACCCGCAAGGTGCTGCCGTCGCTGAAAAGCCTCGACCAGCACGACCGGGTGATTTTTATGGGCACCTTCAGTAAAACCATCATGCCGTCGCTGCGCATGGGCTACGTGGTGATGCCCGCCAGCACCGTCGGGGCCTTTACCGACTGCGCGGACATTACCACCAGCGGCCAGCCGGTGCTGACGCAAAAGATCCTCACCGCGTTTCTCAACGAAGGGCATTTTTTCCGTCATTTGAAAAAGATGCGCGCGCTGTATCAGACCCGCCGCGACTGGATGATTGCCGCCCTGCGCGAGGTGTATGGCGATCTGTTTTTCACCGAGCAAAACGACGGCGGGATGCATATCGTGGCGTTCCTGACCAGAGGAAGCGATGACCGGGAAGTGGCGCGCTGCTGGCAGGAACAGCAGCTGCAGGTGAATGCGCTTTCAGAGTGGTATCGCGGGTCGGGTAAACGCTACGGGCTGGTGATGGGCTATAACAACGTGCGGTCGTATCAGGAGGCGGTGGATTTGCTGGAAAGGCCGAAGCGGAAAACCCTGGAATTACTACTCTGAAATCAGATATCTACCTGCTTAGCGCCGAGTTGAATTATCGATATAATCCCACTTCTTTTTATTTTTTCTAAGGATAAGAAAATGAAATTAATGTTGGGATTTGACTACTTATTAACACCGCGCGTTCTGGTCTTTTTCTACTGGATCGCAATGCTGTTTATTCTTGCTGCTGGCGTATATGGCATGTTCACCGATCATCTGATCTCTGGATTTATCGGTACGCTATGCGGATTGATTGGCTGTCGCGTGATGTTCGAACTGATTATGGTTGCGTTCAAGAACAACGAATATTTGCGCCGCATCGCTGAAAACACGTCGATAAAATCTGCCGAATAATCCGCTTGTTATATGCCGGGTGGCGGCTTCGCCTTACCCGGCCTACTCGATCCCGTAGGCCCGGTTAGCGAAGCGCCACCGGGCGATAAATGTCTCACACATCATTCCGCGACAACCCCACATCCTTGAGCTGCTCGTCGCTCATCTGGCTCAGGATGCGGCGGGTACGGTTGATGCGATACCAGTTGCAGATCGTTTTGCCGATCCAGACAAACACGACGAACGGACGTTTTGAACGGTTCTCATAGAATTCCATGATGCTCTCCTCACTGTACCAGTGGGGTTATCATCCTGGAAATCGGCCCGTGCAATACAGACTCAAAAACACCTTTTGTTTAACATACAGATCCGCTAAAACAGTATCTGCATGCCAATTTTTACGGCAATCTGTACTGGTTTTACAATCTGTATGGTGAAAACAAAGGATACAGCATGACGCGCTATCAACATCTCGCCAACCTTCTGGCAGAACGTATTGAACAAGGGCTGTATCGCAGCGGCGAACGTCTGCCGTCGGTACGCACGCTGAGCCAGGAGCACGGCGTAAGTATCAGCACCATACAGCAGGCCTATCAGATCCTCGAAAACCTCCAGCTGATCACCCCCCAGCCGCGCTCCGGCTATTTTGTCTCGCAGCGCAAGGCCCAGCCGCCGGTTCCGGCCATGACGCGCCCGGTGCAGCGCCCCGTGGACGTCACCCAGTGGGATGAGGTGATGATGCTGCTGGACGCCCGCGCCGACAAAGAGATGATCTCCTTCGGCGGCGGCTCGCCGGACGTGAATCAGCCTAGCCTGAAGCCGCTGTGGCGCGAGATGAGCCGCATCGCGCAGCATAATCCGGGTGAAATGCTGAGCTATGACGTGCTCGACGGCCGACTGGAGCTGCGCGAGCAGATCGCCCGCCTGATGCTGGACGGCGGCTCGACCGTGGCAGCGAACGAAATTGTCATCACCAACGGCTGTCACGGCGCGCTGTCGATCGCCCTGCTCTCGGTGTGTAAACCGGGGGATATCGTGGCGGTCGAGTCGCCGTCGTTTCACGGCACCATGCAGATGCTGCGCGGGTTTGACATCAAGGCGATTGAAATTCCTACCGATCCCGAAACCGGGATCAGCATCGAGGCGTTAGAGCTGGCGCTGGAGCAGTGGCCGATCAAGGCGGTGATCCTGGTGCCCAACTGTAATAACCCGCTCGGGTTTATCATGCCGGAAGCGCGGAAAAAGCAGGTGTTAGTCCTGGCCCAGCGGCACGATATCGTGATCGTGGAGGATGACATTTACGGCGAGCTGGCGGCGGAGTACCCGCGCCCGCGCACCATCCACTCGATGGATATCGACGGCCGCGTGATCCTCTGCAGCTCGTTTACCAAAACCGTGGCGCCGGGCCTGCGCGTCGGCTGGATTGTGCCGGGGCGCTATTACGACCGGGTGATGCACATGAAATACGCCGCGGGCGGGTTTAACGTCCCGGGCACGCAGATGGCGGTGGCGGCGTTTATTCGCGACGGGCATTATCATCGCCACGTGCGCCGTATGCGTCAGATTTATCAGCAGAATATGGAAACCTACACCTGCTGGGTGCGGCAGTATTTTCCGGCAGAGATTTGCGTCACGCGCCCGCAGGGCAGCTTCCTGCTGTGGATTGAGCTGCCGGAGCAGGTGGATATGGTGTGCGTCAGCAAGCAGCTGTGTCGGCTGAAGATCCAGGCCGCGGCCGGGTCGCTGTTTTCCGCCTCCGGGAAGTACCGCAACTGTCTGCGGATCAACGTGGCGCTGCCGCCGACGGAAAAAAACCGCGAGGCGTTGAAGAAGATGGGCGAAGCGATTGTGATTGCGATGGAGGAGTAGTGTTTTGCCGGGTGGCGGCTTCGCCTTACCCGGCCTACGTTCTTGCCGTTGTAGGCCCGGTAAGCGCAGCGCCACCGGGCAACAGGCCGCACTACTCGTCGAAGTACCAGTACCCCTGGTTAATCAGCCCGGTAAGCTCTTCAACAAACGCCGGGTTATTCAGCGCATCGCCCAGCTCGGCCTGACCGAGTTCGGTGTAGCGGCACAGCGCATCTGCCGCCTTCGCGTCTACCGTCTCCAGCTGTTCGCTGTTGATGAAGAAGCTGCCGTTAATATTCAGCACGCGCAGGCCGCTGAGACGGGAAAGCGTTTCGCCCCCCTGCAGCGCGTCCAGCACCTCTTCCGGGGCGTACGGCGGCTCGGCGGTGGCGATATCCAGCTCGTGGCGCGGCGTCGAGACAAAGCTGCCAAACCATTTTGTGAAATCATCCGGCTTGCTAATCATGTCGATCATCATCTGACGAATGCGATCGAGTTCGTACTGCTCCACGCGGCCCGGGTGTTCGCGGCAGGTCAGATCCGGATCGCTGTAGTGCTCGCCGCCCAGATCGTTTTCCAGCGCGTAATCGGCGAAGCTGCTGATCAGATCGCGACCGTTCGGCCCGCGGAAGCCGACGGAGTAGTTGAGCGCCGTCTCATGGGTAAAGCCGTCGTGCGGGAATCCAGGCGGGATGTAGAGGATATCGCCCGGGGCCAGATCTTCGTCGATGATCGGCTCAAACGGATCGACGTGCAGCAGCGCCGGATGCGGGCAGAACTGACGCATCGGCAGCTTGTCGCCCACGCGCCAGCGGCGGCTGCCCATCCCCTGAATGATAAACACGTCGTACTGATCGATATGCGGACCCACGCCGCCGCCCGGCACGGAGAAGGAGATCATCAGGTCATCCAGACGCCAGTCCGGCAGGACGCGGAACGGACGCACCAGCTCCGCCGCGGGCATATGCCAGTGGTTCACCGCCTGCGCCAGCAGCGACCAGCCGGTTTCGCCCAGATCGTCAAAGTGCTCAAACGGACCATTGCTGGCCTGCCACTTACCGTTGAAATGGCTCACCAGACGGCTATCGACTTCCGGCTCCATCGCCAGCCCTGCCAGCTCGTCCGGAGTAATCGGGTCGACAAAATTCGGGAAGGCATTTTTCAGCACTACGGGTTGTTTTTGCCAGTATTTTTCGAGAAATTCCGGCCAGTTCAGGTTCAGTTGATACGCCATGGGTAGCACCAGTGAGAGGGGAAACAGGCGCGATTATAGGCAAGAAGGCAGAGGGGGAACTTGTCATGGGTCAAACGAGCGCGCGTAGGTCGGGTAAGGCGAAGCCGCCACCCGACACGTACACGGCGTAAATCTTAATCCAGCTTCAGCTCGTCATAATGGGTAATCAGTTTACCCACGATGCCGTAGTCCAGCGCTTCAGCCGGAGACATCCAGAAGTTGCGATCGGTGTCTTTTTTCACTTTTTCCAGCGGCTGGCCGGTGGCGTCAGCGATCAGCTTGTTCACGCGATCCAGCATGCGGATGATCTCGCGCGCTTCGATCTCAATATCCGTTGCCTGACCGCGCACGCCGCCCAGCGGCTGGTGGATCATAAAGCGGGTGTTTGGCAGCGAGTAGCGGTGCTCTTTTTCCGCCGCCAGGAAGATGGTGATCCCGGCGCTCGCCACCCAGCCGGTGCCGATGACGTGCACTTCCGGGCGGATGAACTTGATGAAGTCGTGGATGGTATCGCCCGCTTCCACGTGGCCGCCCTGGCTGTTGATGTACAGCTTGATCGGATCGTTACTGACGCTTTGCAGCAGGATCATCTGAGTGATAACCTTCTGCGCCAGCTCCTGGTTGATCTCACCGGAGATCACAATCGAACGGGACTCCAGCAGTTTTTGCTGCAGAGCGCCCGCGCCGTTTGACCCTTCCGCTTTTTCCTTGTCGCTTTCTTTCAGTGTGTAGTGCATTGTTATTTCCTCAGCTTGTCGCGCTCAAAACCAGAGTGTAGCCTGTTTTACCGATCAAAGTCCTCACAGACAAATAACGAGGGAGCATATGAATATTGCACATGTCGCACTCTGGACCCGCAGCCTGAACGCCCAGGTTCAGTTCTGGGAAACGGTGTTTAATGGCCGCAGTAACGAACGCTACGTCAGTAAAAATCGTCCCAGTTTCGAATCACACTTTATTACGCTGGATGACGGGCCGACCATCGAGCTGATGACGCTCCCGGATCTGCCCGACGCCCCTGCGCACCCGGAGTTTATCGGCTGGGCGCATATCGCCATCAACGTCGGCAGCAAAGCGCAGGTCGACAGCATGGCCGAGCGTGCGCAGGCAAACGGCACGCTGCTCAGCGCCCCGCGCATGACCGGGGACGGCTTCTATGAAGCGGTGATCGCGGACCCGGACGGCAACCGCATCGAGCTTGTCGGTGCATAAAAACAGCGTTTCGTTGCTTAACCGCCCCGGCCACGTATCGCTATACTTCATCTTCATACGGTTATCATATTGTGAAATGATAATGATAGTTAATGTGTTAAGATGAAAGTCAGCATAAACAGTCCCTTACGTAACCGTCGGGATTGTTTGCATCCTCGACATGTCAATCAGCACCGGGGCGGTGAATGGAACACATTGTGTATGTGGTAGATGACGATGACGCAGTCAGACAGTCCGTGATCGGGCTGCTGGACTCGGCAGACCTGAACGCCGTCGGCTTTTCATCGGCAGAAGCGTTTCTTCAACACCGCTTTGAGGATCTGCCGTCGTGCGTGGTCCTCGATATGCAAATGCCCGCCATCTCGGGCTTTGAGGTGGCTGACGCGCTCAAGGACAGCGGGCGCGAGATCCCGATTATTTTTCTTACCGGGCACGGCACTATCCCGATGTCGGTGCGCGCCATTAAAGGCGGCGCGTACGAATTTCTCACCAAGCCCGTCGAATCCACCGCGCTTATCAACGCCATCGAATCCGCCCTTCAGCTGGCGGAACACAACGCCGAGCGCAATAAAGAGCACTACGCCCTGAAGCAGCGCCACATGTCCCTCACCCCGCGCGAGCACGAGGTGCTGACGCTGGCGATAAGCGGCATGCTGAACAAGCAGATTGCCGCCGAGCTGGGCGTCAGCGAGATCACGGTTAAGGTGCACCGTCGCCGGGTGATGGAGAAAATGCAGGTGCGCTCCGTGGCGGAGCTGGTCAGGGCCGTTGAGCGCCTGACCTCAAGCCTGCCTGCGGAGTAATCTTTATCCTTCCTGCGCCGCCAGCGGCAGCGCAAACGCAAACACCGTGCCGTACGGCTCCCGGCGGCGCGCGCTCAGCTTCCCGCAGTGGCGCTCGATGATGCTGGCGCTGATGGTCAGCCCCATCCCCATCCCCTGCGCCTTGGTGGAGTAGAACGAGTCAAAAATCTGCTCCAGCCGCTCGGGCTCAATGCCGCTCCCGGTATCGGCGATCTCGACGATCACTTTCCCGTCCGCGTTGGCGGTGCTGAGGGTAATGGTGCTGGCGCGATCCTTCACCTCGGCCATCGCCTCTACCGCATTCATCACCAGATTGAGCAGCACCTGCTGGATCTGCACGCTATCGCCGGTGATAAAGCTGTCCTGCGCCCTTAAGAGATAATCAACGCTAATGTGTCTCTGCTCCAGCTCGCTGCGCGAAAGCGTGATGATATGGTGGATCAGGTAGTGCATGTCGATGCGCGAGAAGGTGGGATCCTGCTTGCGCGTCAGGGACTGGATGCTGCGAATGATCTCCCCCGCCCGCGCGCCTTCCGCGGCGATCTCCTCCAGCCCTTCGCGGACTTTATCCAGCCGGGCGGGCTCGCGGTTGAGCCAGCGCAGGCTCGCCCCGGCGTTCGAGACGATCGACATCAGCGGCTGGTTGATCTCGTGGGCGATGGAGGAGGTCAGCTGCCCGACGGTGGTGGCCCGGGACACCCGCGCCAGATCCGCCTGCGCGACCCGCATGGCATCTTCCGCGGCGCGCTGGCTGGTGATGTCGGTGATGATGCCGTAATACTCGTTCACCTCACAACCCACCCCGACCGGATCGCCAATCCCGAGGATGTAGCGCGTTGAGCCGTCGGTACGCTTAACCCGAAACTCCGCGCGCATGGAGAGCCCGTCGCGCACGCTTCGGGTGACGATGGCGCTGATGCGGGCGTAATCGTCCTCATGAACGAAGGTCAAAAACTCCGCCATGGAGATCATCTTTTGCCGCTCGGGCAGGCCGAGAATGCGGGCGTACTCTTCCGAGATAAACATCAGATCCTGCTCCAGCTCCCAGCGCCAGCTGCCGGTGTGGCTGATCTGCTCGCCCAGCATCAGCGAGGTCTGGCTGGATCGCAGCTCTTTCTCCACCCGTCGGCGCTGGATGTTCTCCGCCAGCAGCTCGGCGTAGAGTCGCGCCGTCTCCAGGGATACCGCGGCCTGCGCGCCCAGCAGGCTCACCACGCGCGAGTGCTCGGCGGTGAAGACCTCCGGCATCAGGCGGTTTTCCAGGTACAGCACGCCCACCAGCCGCGCCTGTTTGAACATCGGGACGCACATGACCGCCGCCCCCGAGGTCACCAGATAGGGATCCTGACTGAAGGGATGGAACTCCTCCGGCCTGCCGGTGCGGATTTCCTGCCCGGTGCGGATCACCGCCGCCAGCACCGACAGCGGCAGGTCGGTCGCCGTCGGCACGTCTTTCAGGATCCGCACCCGCACGCCCTCGGTGCTGGTCCAGGCGCTGGCCTCGATCTCCGGGATGAGGCTCTCGCTCACGCGCAGCAGCAGGCCGCGCTGCGCCCCGGCGCGTTCGAGCAGGATGGTCATCAGGTTTTCGATTAAGCGCTCGAGGTTGATCTCCTCCGACAGCGCGCGGGAGGCTTTGATGACGCTTTGCAGATCGCGGATCGTCTCGTTCTGGGCGAACGCCACCGTGTCGTAGGCGCTGGCCTGCCCGGAGGCCAGCAGGTGCGGGAAATCCTGCTCCAGCTGGCGCACCTTGGCCTGCGCGCCCGCGCGGCCCCAGGCGGCAATTGCGCCGCGGAAGTGCGCGTCCGAGGCGGTCGGGTAGCCGCAGGCCAGCGAAAAGCGGCCCGCCAGCTCGTGGGCCAGGGCGTTGATCGGGTTAAAGCCGCCCTCGCGGGAGAGACGGACCGCCTTCTCATACTGCTCGAGCGCAATGCTGTTCATCCCGTCCAGACGCACGATTTCGGCGTAGATCAGCGCCTCTTTATCGGCAAACGTGCCGGGATTAATGCGCGCCCAGAGGGCAATTTTGTCGTAGTGGGCGTGAATGCTGCGGCGGTGATTCGCCGAGAAGGTCTCCGGCGTCAGCTGACGTGACAGCGCCAGGGCGCTGTAGAGATGGTAATCCAGCAGATGAATGTGCCCCGGCGCAGACCACGCATACCAGCCCGCCATCTCGAGATCCGCCTGCGCGTCGGCATATTCGCCGCAGGTAAAGTGCGCCATGCCGCGATAGAGCCAGTACCAGAACAGCATGGTGGCGTTCTTCTCCGGTGCCTGCTCCGGCGACGCGGGAAGCAGCGCCTCCGGCAGCACCTGCGACGCGGTCCAGGTGCCGATGACCGGCGTGCGCAGAAACTCAACGTAGCCGCGCTGGACCATCAGAATGGTTTCCACGTCCTGGAAGTGGGTTTTACGCACGAACGCCAGGCCGCGATCGATGCTGGTCAGCACCCCGTCCAGGTGATCGCCCCGCGAGAGGAAGTTAATCACCTGATGGCAGGCCGCAAAGCAGGCCATCGTCATATCCCCGTGGGTCACGGCCGAGGTGAAGCAGGCCTTCGCGCACTCGATGGTAAAGGATAAAGGCTGGGTCCAGACGCTGAGCTGGTCGAGCGGCAGCAGGGTTTTGGCTTCGAAGGCGTCGTAGCCGTGGCGATTGACCAGCTCGCGGGCCAGGGTGCCGTACTGGAACCCGAGGCGGTACTCGGCGTAGCGCTGGCCAATCAGCACGCCAAACCAGGCCATCGCCGTAGTGGACGCGCCGGTAATGCCGTGGTCGAGGGTCAGGTGCATCATGCGGCAGAGCAGCAAAAAGTGCAGGCGCGGGCAGATGAAGCTGGCGCAAATGCTGGCGCTGTAGAGCAGGTTCATCACCGCTTCGGTTTCCGGGTTATCCATCCGCGACAGCTGGGCAAACAGGTTTTGCGGCGCGTCGGCCGTGCGGTTGCAAAACAGCGCCCAGGCCTCGTCGCAGTCGGCATCTTCCGGGTAGCGGCTAATCTGGATCCCGAAAATCCCCAGCCAGCAGAGCGCCGCCTCCAGCGCCAGACGGCTGTCCGACTGGCGAATGTACACCTCCACCAGCAGGTTGGCCGCCAGCGCCTTTTCGGTCAGCCCGCCGGGGCAGCCGAGAATGGCGTCACACAGCTCGCGGGTACGCTCCAGGTGCCCCAGTGCGAACTCGCAGCCCGCCTCTTCGATATCGAGCATAAAGTCCGACACCGTCCCGGCGTTGCCCAGCGCTCTGGCGGTCTGGATATAACTCAGCGCCGAAAGGTAATCTCCCGAACGCTTCGCGCGTCGCGCGGCCAGCAGGCTCAGCTCGCGGAACATCTGCCGCTGCGGCGCGGGCTGGATGCTGTCCAGCGCGGCCGTGACGTGGTGAACGGCGCGGAACAGCAGCTCGTTCCCTGCCGCCTGACGCGCGGCGTCGGCCAGCAGGCTGGCGGTCGTCAGGTGAATATGGCTTTTCTCATGCCGTTCGAGCAGCGCAAAGGCCGCCTCCTGCACCCGGTCGTGGGTGAAGGCGTACTTTTTTTCCGTCAGCACGATGAGCTGGGCCATTACCGCCGGGTGCAGCGCATAGCGCATTTCCGCCATCGACATGCCCACCACGCGGCAGATCATCTCCATCTCGCCCGTGCCGCCGAGGCAGGCGATGCTGCCCAGCAGGCGGCGCGTCTCGTCGGGCAGCTCTTCGAGCTGCTCCAGCACCAGGGTGACGACGTTTTCGGTGTAATGCCGGGCGCGGATCGCCTGCAGATCGTAGTGCCACTTGTCCTGATATTTGTTGTGCACCACCAGGCCGTCATCAACGATGCGGCGGAAAAACTCGTGCACAAAGAGCGGGTTGCCGCCCGTCTTCTCGTGGATTAGCGTGGCGAGGTCGGTCGTCGCCGCGCTGCGGGTGCGAAATACCGTCGCCAGCCAGCGCGCCACCGCTTTTACGGAAAGCGCCTGCGGGACAATCTCGCTCGCGTTTTGCGCCGCTTCCGGCAGGCTCGCCAGCTGCTGTTGCAGTGCGGGTTCGGACAACGAACCGATATCGCGGTGAGCCACAACCACCAGCAACGGGATCGCACCGCAGTTCACCAGCAGATAGTTGAGCGTGTGCAGGCTGGCGGCGTCGCTCCACTGGAGATCGTCGAGCACCAGCACCAGCGGGCAGCCCTGCGAGGCGAAGGTTTTTACCAGCGCCAGCACCATATGGCTGAAGCGCGCCCGGGCATCAATGGAAAACGTATCCGCCGAGAAGCGCGGCTTGCTCTCCAGCAGCAGGCCCAGCTCGGGCACCAGGCTGACGGCCAGCGCCTCGTACCCCTCCAGGGCGCGGGAGAGGCGGATTTTCCACTTCGCCACGTCCTCTGAGGGCAGCCCCAGCAGGTGCAGCGTCAGGGTGCGGAACGCGGAGCTTAATACGCCGTAGGGCAGCGACGGTGAAAACTGATCGACTTTGCCCACCGCCAGCAGCACCGTACGCTGCTGCAGCGTTTTGAGCGCCGTCGCGATGATCGAGGATTTGCCGATCCCCGACGGCCCGCCGATCGTCACCAGCTCCGGCGCCAGGCTCTGCCCCACCCGCTCAAACGCGGCAATGACGTCGTTCGCCTGCGGATGCGTCGCGAAGAGGGAGTCCGCCAGATGGATCGCCGGGGTGCGGTCCTGCTGGCCGGGGGTAAAGGCGACGATCTCGCCCTCGCAGGTCAGCGTCGCCTGGCAGCGGCGGAGGTCGGCAATCAATCCGTTGACCGTCTGGTAGCGGTTATCGGGGTGCTTTTCCAGCAGCTTGAGGATGATGGTCGACAGCATTTCCGGCACGTCCGGGCGGATCGCGTCCGGGGCCAGCGGCGCGGAGGCAATATGGTAGTGCGCCCAGTTGGTCTGTTCGTCCTCCCCCAGCTCAAACGGCAGGCGTCCGGTCAGGAGCTCATACAGCACCATGCCGAGACTGTAGAGATCGCTGCGGCCGTCGACGGGGCGCTGGGTGCGGGTGGTGTGCTCCGGCGACATATACGCGGGCGTGCCCCCTGAAACGGGAAGCCGGGTCTGGGTGACGGCATCGGAGAGACTGCTGGAAAGGCCAAAGCTGCCCAGACGGCAGGTGGCATCGTGATGAACAAAAATGCTGCCGGGCTTGATATCGCCGTGGATCAGGTTTTGCAGATGCATCTGGCGCAGGGGAACGCAGATCTGGATCGCCATCTCGATAAAGCGCGCGATCCCCGAGATCGCCCGGCCCGCGCGCCGCGCCAGCAGCTCAAACGCAAACGGGGCGTACACCAGCGCGAAGCGTCCCCGGTACTGGGTGGAGGCGACGGCGCGGATGGCCCAGCTGTCCTGCAGCACGTCGCGCAGCGCAAACTCGTTTTTGAGCAGCCGCGTGGCCCGTTCTTCCTCTTCGTCGCTCACCGCGGTGGCGATAATGAACGAGCCGCCGGAATGAGGATGTCGCGCGTGCATCCAGGCAATACCGCCCTCCTGCGCCAGCACGGTAAAAATCACATCCTCTTTAAGGACAAAAACCCGCCCCTGGTGAAGATTCCCCTGGGCGGGCCAGAATGCAGGCTGCTCGTGTTCGTTCATCCGCGATCCTTATTGTCGGCGGGCCAGCTCCCGCTGAATATGATCCAGCAGAATATCGATGTTAATAGGCTTACGCAAAAATGCAGCGGCGCCCAGATTAAGAGCGTACCGCTGCATATTTTCATCAGCATGACCGGAGATAAAGATCACGGGCGGAGGCGGTACGGCCAGCAGCCGGAGCTTCTCAAACAGTTCCAGGCCGCTCATGCCCCGCAGCTTGATATCGGCGATCACCAGCGCCGCGCCGGACAGAGCGAGCGGATGGCTCAGAAACACCTCTGCCGAATCAAACGTATCGGCAGCATAGCCCTCCGACTCCAGGAGATTACTCAGCCCGCTGCGGACGGAACGTTCGTCATCAATGATGGCAATGCGCCACGGCAGCGTCATGCTGTCTTTCCTCTGGTAAATCATTAAACGTCGCGATCGTCCTTCGCGGGCGCAGGGGGCGCCGTGCCGCTGATTTTCGGTACGCATTCGTGACGAAACCAGGCGAGGGTAAGCGGTTCGCGACTCAGTAAACGCCGTCCCACCGGGATGAGCTGTTCGCCCACCAGCATGCCAAACAGGCCAAGCAGGGCGACAACCGGCGGTGCCGGTGAATGGACGTCGAGCAGAGCGTAAATTACCCCAGCAACCACGCCGCACACCAGCGAAATTATCCATGCTTTCATGACGACGCTCCCGTCTGCGAGTTGGCCTGCGGAACGATCGCCTGAGGAGGGGGCGCAGCATCGCGGGATAACAGATGCCGCGTCGCCTGTTCGCCC
>ENA-OWLM01000708-OWLM01000708.1-metagenome-genome-assembly--contig:-NODE-708-length-12661-cov-3.624782_pt1 | contig 12661 bp, 12 predicted proteins | sample MGYA00245349_ERZ651102 | MGnify/ENA primary metagenome ERZ651102 (study PRJEB26857, sample SAMEA4031759) | metagenome | biome: human; feature: oral; material: saliva | place: Philippines | collected 2014... | reverse complement strand
ATGCCTTCGGCGTTCCCTGAATAATCGCTTTCAGCGGCGAGTAGCTGAGCGTGAAAAAAGCACCGGTATAGGCAAGGAACATCGAAAGTCCGGTGATACGCGCGAACCACACCCCCATCGCCATCGCGGTTTCAGGGGAAAGATGCAGCGCGTTACCTAACGTCATCCCGAGGCTTTTCATCAGGATATAGGTAATATTCCCGAGGTTAACCGAGCTATTGCTTAATACTTGTTGCCAGTTGGTGCTAACGCCCCATAAAAATATGGCCAGCGAATAACCAACAGAAATGACAATCGCGGCAAAGACAATACCTTTCGCAAAGTTCTTCTCTGGCTTTTCTGTTTTATCAACTAATCCACCCACGGCTTCTATTCCACCGTAAGCAAAAATGGCAAATACAACAAATGACAACATTGCCAGACCGGACTGATATCCTGGATTAGGCGAGGAGATAAAATTAATATCCTGTGCAAAGTGGCCACCTGTTAATAACAAAATAGCGACACTCACTAACAACAGAACTAAATTAAGACACATTACAGCAATTCCGCCTACAGCCGTAATACGGGCAATTTTATTAATCCCCCGAGAGGCTACGCAGGTCACCAGAATCATCCAGCCTACGGCCAGCAGCCCTACGACCTGCGTAGGCTCAAGCCCCGCGATACGCCAGTGCTGCGTCATGTCTGCCCCAAATAAGAAGGTTGAAAAAGGTACCCAGACTTTCGCCGCGGTGCTTACCATCCATATTACATAGGAAGAAAACCACATAAACGTGCCGATAAACGCATAGCGTGGTCCAATGCTATTATTCATCCACGAATAGATTCCGCCCTCTTCTTTACGATAGGCAGATCCCATTTCCGCCATCATTAAAGCAAATGGGATAAAGAATAATAATGCAGAAAATATATACCACGGAATCGCGCTATACCCCATTAAATAGAACGCGGAGGGGCTATTAGCAAAACCGAAAACAGACGTAAATATCATGAGGATGAGACCTATCAGGCTCATCTTTTTTATTGTTTGGGTCATTAAACCATCCCTTACTCAGGCAAGCGTTTAACAAACGCTGCTCACCGATTGGCACTGCTCTCTTTACAGAGTTCAGCGATAGAAAAATCAACACAGAATTGATACCTGAACGATATCAAATATCCAGGAGTAAATTGTGGCTATTAGAGGGTAAATGAAAAAATATGCTACAAAGTGGCGATTTTACCGCCACTTTGTATTACAGAAGAGTATGTTATGCGCGATCGACGGTAAAGGCGATAACCTCGGCCAGGCTCTCTGCGCCCAGCGCCAGCATAACCAGACGGTCAACGCCCAGCGCCACGCCAGAGCAATCCGGCATGCCCACTTTTAACGCTTCAAGCAGGTTGGTGTCGATAGGCTGCTGCGGCAAGCCACGTGCGGCACGTTTGCGGTTATCCTGTTCAAAGCGCTGCTGTTGTTCACGCGCGTCGGTCAATTCATGGAAACCATTCGCCAGCTCAATACCTTTGTAGTAAACCTCGAAACGTTCAGCCACGCGGTGATCTTCGGTGCTGATTTGTGCCAGTGATGCCTGGCTGGCCGGGAAATGATACACAAACGTCGGTTTGTCTTTGCCAATATGCGGCTCAACGCCCATCGTAAACAGCAGCTGCAGCAAGGTGTCCCGATCTTCTTCGGTATCGGCGATATTGCTGAGATCCAGCTTCGCCGCCACTTCCCGCAGTTGAGTTTTATCAGCAGACAGCGGGTCTATCTCCAGATGACGCTGGAAGGCTTGCTGATATGAGAGGCTTTCCGCAGGCGAACAGTCCAGCACCTGCTGGAGCAAGTCATCCACTTCATTCATCAGGCGATACATATCGTAGTGCGGACGATACCACTCAAGCATGGTGAATTCAGGATTATGATGGCGCCCCATCTCTTCATTACGGAAGCTGCGGCACAGCTGATACACCGGACCACATCCCGCCGCCAGCAGGCGCTTCATGTGGTATTCCGGGCTGGTCATCAGATACAGATTCATACCCTGAGAATGGCCTGGGCCAACAAAACGGGTTTCAAACGGGACCAGATGAATATCCGTTACCGTTGCCTGACTCATGCACGGAGTTTCCACCTCCAAGACGCCGCGGTCAGCAAAGAATCGGCGGATCTCCGCCATTACTGCTGCGCGTTTTAACAGGTTTGGGATGGATGCGCTCGGCTGCCAGGTGGCCGTTTCGCTCATGAGTCATTCTCCGATTTCAGACAAGGGCACGAAGTCTACTCGTAAGCCGGGGCGGAGACAAATTTTGCGCGGTAAAAGCGCCTTTTTCATAACGAAGAAAAATAATGTATCGCAATTCATCAATAACGATGATAAATCACCGCACTGAACAGCAAAAAAATCGAACACGTCAAATTTCCCCCACATCCATACGGTTATACTGTTTTACCCATAAAGGAGCAGTGGAATCGCTTTCGCAATTGTTCGTTCGGACAGGTGAACTACCTTTAGCTCAACGCGTTGCGGAAAAACAAAAATCTGGAGGAATGTCGTGCAAACTTTTCAAGCCGATCTTGCCGTAATAGGCGCTGGCGGAGCGGGATTACGCGCTGCAATTGCTGCAGCACAAGCTAATCCCAACGCTAAAATCGCACTGATTTCAAAAGTCTATCCTATGCGTAGCCACACGGTTGCTGCAGAAGGAGGATCCGCCGCTGTTGCGCAGGATCATGACAGCTTCGAATACCATTTCCACGACACGGTTGCAGGGGGCGACTGGCTTTGCGAGCAGGATGTCGTTGACTACTTCGTGCACCACTGTCCTACGGAAATGACCCAGCTTGAGCAGTGGGGATGTCCGTGGAGTCGCCGTCCGGACGGCAGCGTCAACGTTCGCCGCTTCGGCGGAATGAAGATTGAACGCACCTGGTTCGCCGCCGATAAGACCGGCTTCCATATGCTGCACACCCTGTTCCAGACCTCCCTTCAGTTCCCGCAAATTCAACGCTTTGATGAACATTTCGTTCTCGACATTCTGGTCGATGACGGCGAGGCGCGCGGTCTGGTGGCGATGAACATGATGGAAGGCACGCTTGTCCAGATCCGCGCGAAAGCCGTGGTGATGGCAACAGGCGGTGCGGGCCGCGTTTATCGCTACAACACCAACGGCGGCATCGTCACCGGCGACGGGATGGGCATGGCGCTCAGTCACGGCGTGCCGCTGCGCGATATGGAGTTCGTGCAGTATCACCCAACCGGCCTGCCGGGCTCCGGCATTCTGATGACGGAGGGCTGCCGCGGTGAAGGCGGTATTCTGGTCAACAAAAACGGCTACCGCTATCTGCAGGATTACGGCATGGGCCCGGAAACCCCGCTCGGCGAGCCGAAGAACAAATACATGGAACTCGGTCCGCGCGACAAAGTGTCTCAGGCCTTCTGGCACGAGTGGCGCAAAGGTAACACCATCTCCACGCCGCGCGGCGATGTGGTCTATCTCGACCTGCGCCACCTCGGCGAGAAATACCTGAAGGAGCGCCTGCCCTTCATCTGCGAACTGGCCAAGGCCTACGTGGGTGTGGATCCGGTGAAAGAGCCGATCCCGGTGCGTCCGACTGCCCACTACACCATGGGCGGCATCGAGACCAACGGCCAGTGCGCCACCCGTCTGCCGGGCCTCTATGCCCTGGGCGAGTGTGCCTCCGTCGGGCTGCACGGCGCGAACCGTCTGGGTTCCAACTCCCTGTCCGAGATCGTGGTCTTCGGCAAGGTGGCCGGTGAACACGCCGGTGAATTCGCCAAGACCCAGGCTCACGGCGACACCGCCGCCCTGGCCGCCAAGGCCGAGACGCTCATCAAACAGCACCTCTCCCTGCTCGACATCGACGGCACCGAAAACCCGGCGGATATCCGCAATGAACTCGGCATGTCCATGGAAGCGGGCGTCGGTATCTACCGTACCGAAGAGCTGATGCAGGGCACCATCGACAAGATCAACGAGCTGAAGGCCCGTTACAAGAAGATCAAGATCAACGACAAGTCCTCCGTCTTCAACACCGATCTGCTGTACGCCATCGAGCTGGGCTACATGCTGGACGTGGCCGAAGCCATGGCGCACTCCGCCATCAACCGGAAAGAGTCCCGCGGTTCCCACCAGCGTCTGGACGGTTACGAGGAACGTGATGACGTGAACTTCCTCAAGCACTCTCTCTCCTTCTACAACGGCGAAGGGGCCCCGACCATCGACTATTCCGATGTGAAGATCACTAAATCCCAACCGGCCAAGCGCGTGTACGGTTCCGAGGGTGAGAAACAAGACGAGGCTAAGAAGAATGGCTGAGATGATCGAAATTGAAATCCTGCGCTACCGTCCGGAGCAGGATAACGAGCCCTGGATGCAGACCTTCCAGGTGCCCTACCTCAAAGAGATGTCCCTGCTGGATGCCCTGCAGTACATCAAGGATCAACTGGACTCCACCCTGAGCTTCCGCTGGTCCTGCCGGATGGCGATCTGCGGCTCCTGCGGCATGATGGTCAACGGCATTCCGAAACTCGGCTGCAAGACCTTCCTGCGGGACTACCTGCCGGGCAAGATGACCATAGAGCCGCTCAACAACTTCCCGATCGAGCGCGATCTGGTGGTGGACATGTCCGACTTCATCGAGAAGCTGGAGAGCATCAAGCCCTACATCATCCCGTCTGAGCCGCGCAACCTGTGCGATGGCGAGTACACCCAGACCCCGGCTGACATGGCGAAGTATCACCAGTTCTCCATGTGCATCAACTGCGGTCTGTGCTACGCGGCCTGCCCGCAGTATGGCATCAACAAGAAGTTCACCGGTCCGGCGGCCCTGGCACTGGCCTACCGCTACAACGCCGACAACCGCGACAGCGCGTCCAAAGAGCGGATGAAGATCATCAGCCAGGACGAGGGCGTCTGGGGTTGCACCTTCGTGGGCTACTGCTCCGAAGTGTGCCCGAAGGGCGTGGATCCGGCCGCCGCCATCCAGCTTGGCAAGGTCGAGAGCGCCAAGGACTACATGATCGCCATGTTCAAGCCGGATTGAGACCAGGAGTGAGACCATGAACAACACTGAGAGCAAACGTAAGCCCTACGTGCGCGAGATGAAGAAAGACTGGTGGCTGAAGAATGCCTTCTACACCGGCTACATGATCCGCGAAGGCACCAGCATCTTCGTCTCCATCTATGCCGTGGTGCTGATGTGGGGTCTGATGCGCCTGGTCCAGGGTCAGGAGGCGTTCAACGGCTGGCTGGAATCCCTGCAGAGCCCGATCGCCATCCTGTTCCACGTCGTCGCTCTGGCAGCCTGCCTGTTCCACGCCAAGACCTGGTTCGCCCTGGCCCCGAAAGCCATGCGCATCTTCCGTGGTGAAGACCTGGTGCCGGAGAAGCCGATCGTCATCGCCCAGTATGTGGCGCTGGCGGTGGTATCCCTGCTTGTCCTGATCATCGTGGCCTGAGGAGAAAACAATGAGACGTTCTGACGAGCCAATTTACTGGGGTCTGTTTGGTGCGGGTGGCATGGTCGTTGCCATGCTGCTGCCGGTCATTGTCCTCATCACAGGTCTGCTGGTGCCCATGGGCATCATGGACGTGGAGACCATGAGCTACGAGCGCGTGCTGGAATTCGCCAGCTCCTGGTGGGGTGCCTGCATCCTGCTGGTGATCATCGCCCTGCCCGTCTGGCATGGCATGCACCGCATCTACCACGGCCTGCACGACCTCGGGATCCACACCACCAAGCTGCACCACTACGTGTTCTATGGCTTCGCCTTCCTGGTGTCCGCCATCACCGTCGGTCTGCTGATGGTACTGGTGTTCCAGTAAGCGGTTCCGATCGCCATCAAAAAACCGGGCCTAGTGCCCGGTTTTTCTTTGTCTGGGAGCCGGCGAATCACGCCATCTCGTTTTGCCACAGTCCCAGCAAGGGGGCGGGCACGGCGCCGTATCTCAGTTGCGGGGTCTGGTGCCAGTCGGACAGCCTTTGCAGCGCCTTGAGCAAGTCCTGCGCCAGGGTGCGCGTCACCCTGACCCCCGCCTCCAGATAGAGGCTCTTCACCTCGAACACCCCCTCCTTGCGGTGGGCCTTGGCGTCCATCCTGCCCACCAGCTTGCCGCGATGCAGCAGGGGCAGCACGAAGTAGCCGTACTGGCGCTTGGGGGCCGGGGTATAGCACTCGATGCGGTAGTCAAAGCCAAACAACTCGCTGGCCCGCTTGCGATCCCACACCAGAGGATCAAACGGTGACAGGGCCGTGGTATGGGTCGCCTTGAGGGTGCCGGCCTGCGCCTGGGCCAGCTCGCCGGCCAGGGAGGCGTGCACGAAGGCGCCGTGCTGCCACCCCTCCACCCGCACCGGCAACAGCTCCCCCTCGTCCGCCAGCTGGTGGAGCAGGGCATCGTACTTGCCGCGGCGCAACCGGTAGTAATCCGCCACCCAGCCGGTCTTGACCAGCCCCAGCGCCCGGCAGCTGGCCCGCACCATGTCCCGCTGTGCCAGCTCCCGGCTCGGCAGATCCCGCTCGTCGTTCCACTCGGGGAGGATCCGCTCGGCGAGATCGTAGACCCGCTGGAAGTTGCGCCTCTCGCGTACCATCAGGCGCCCCGCGGTGAACAGCACCTCCAGGTGGCGCTTCTCGGGCTTCCAGTCCCACCAGCCGTTGCCCTTGCCCCCCTTGCGCTCGAAGTCCGCCGCCCGCACCGGCCCCTCCTCGCGGATGCGCGCCACGATCTGCTCTATCTCGCCGCCGTGGGTCTTGAGCCACTGGGCCGAGAACTTCCACCCCATGGCGGCGGGATCCAGCATGCGGTGGCGCAGCAGCCGGTAATCCTCCCGGGGGACGAAGCAGGCCTCGTGGGCCCAGTACTCGAAGATGTCGCCCCCGGCCAGCAGTTGCTCCAGCCAGCGGGGGTCATACTGGCCGAGGCGGCTGAACAGCACCAGATAGGGACTGCGGGCCACCACCGAGATGGTGTCTATCTGCAGCAGCGCCATGCGGCGGATGCAGGCCAGCACGTCGGCCTGGCTCGCCTTGCGCCTGGGGGGCGTCAGCAGCCCCTGGGCCGCGAGCTGCAGGTGGCGGGCATCTTGCAGTGAGAGATGGTGGGTCGACATGGCGATGGGGGCATCCGTTCCTGGGATTCAAACCACCAGCATGCCCAACTCATGACCAAATGAAAACGCCCCGCTCAGGGTTTGGTGAAGACCGCCACATCGGCATGGGGAAATTCGACTTCTGCTTGCCAGCACGCGGCCAGGGCGCGAAACGACGCCTCGGCAAAGAAGACGATGTGGGTCGGGTCGTGGCGGTAGCGCCAGGTTTTGAAGCGCTCGTCCCCGAGCACCCGCTGGGTCTGCAAGACCAGCACGCCGCCGGGGTGGAGGCGGGCCCAGAGCCCGTCCAGCACGGTGCGTGGCTCGGCCAGGTGCTCCACCACCTCGGTGCTGGTGATAAAATCATACTGTCTCGTCAGCAGCTCGGGCTCATTGGCATAGAACTTGTCGTAGCCCGCCATCTCATAGCCCGCCTCCCGCCCCATGGCGACCAGCGCCGGGCCCGGGCCGCAGCCAAAGTCGAGGCCGCTGGCCGGGGGCGACACCCGCGCCAGCACCTCCCCGAACGCGCGCATCAGAAAGCGCCGATAACCGGGATCGTCCACCCGGTTGTCGTGCCCGTCATAGACCGCCTTTTCGGTCACCTCGTCCAGGTGGTCCGCCTCGTCCAGCCAGACCAGCTCGCACGCCAGACAGCGGTGATAGCCCTTGCCTGCCACCGGCAGGGGGTAGTGTTGGCTGGATGAGCAGAGGGGACAGCGAACTGGGGATGACATGGGGACTCCTCGGGTGGCGACAGCGGGGCAGAGTGCCTGCCACGCCCGCCTCTGGCAACTGTTTTGTCTGTCTGCCCATGGTCGGCGCGGCCCCCTCTCCCGTTCGCCTCTTTTTTTCATGCCTTAAGGGTTTCTTAAGTTTGCCCTTTTACTCTCAACCCATCGCAAAAGAAGGAGCCAACCATGACCACAGAGATCCAAGCCCCCTACAGGTTGATCCTGGCCGAGTCCCCGCAGCAGGTCATGGCGCTGCAGATCTATATCCAGTCGGCCTACACCCTGGAGTTCAACGCCCGCATTCCCCACTTTCTTCCCTGCCTGCTCGGGCTCTACCGGGCCGACGGCATGCTGGTCGGGGCCTGTGGGCTCAAGCTGGCCAGCGGTGAGCGCCTCTATCTGGAACAGTATCTGGATCAACCCGTGGAGGCCGCCATCGAGACCTGCCTCGGGGTGCGCCCGGCCCGCAACCGCATCATAGAGGTGGGCAACTTTGCCTGCAGCCAGCCGGGCAATGCCCGCCTGATGTTTGCCGCCCTCTGCCGGCTGCTGTGCGACAACGCCCTCGACTACGTGGTCTTCACCGGCACCGCCAAACTGCGCAACAGCTTTGCCCGTCTGCGCCTCAACCCGGTGGAGCTGGCCCCCGCCCAGGCCCACCAGGTGGGCGAAGACGCCAGCTCCTGGGGGGAATACTACCGCTGCCAACCCAGGGTGATGGTGGGCGACATCAATCAGGGGCGCGAGGTGCTGGCCCAGAACAGCCTGCTGCTCAACCTGCTGGAAACCATGCCCACCCTGTTCAGCCAGCACTGTCTCGACCATCACATGAGGTGCGCTCAATGAGCCTGTTCGACGCCATCGCCCGCCACGCCAGCCTGACGCCGCACCAGCAGGCCCTGCAAGGCAGCCAGGGGGCGCTGGACTACCAGACCCTGTGGCAGCAGATCCAGCAGCTGGCCGACCGCCTGCAACAGGCCGGCATCCAACGCCTGGCCCTGCAGCTCGACAACGGCCTGCCCTGGGCGCTGCTCGATCTGGCCTGCACCCGGGCGAGCATCGTCGTCATCCCGGTGCCCCACTTCTTCAGCCCGGCCCAACAATCCTGGCTGCTGGAGAGCAGCGGCGCCGATGCCCTGGTGGGCCCCAAGCACGAGGGCTGGCAGGCCGCCGCCCCCCTGCAACTGTTGACGGGCACTCCGGCTGCGCAGGCGCTCCCCCTGTGGCGGCGCACCCCGGCCAGACGCCCGGCACTGCCCGACGGCACCGCCAAGATCACCTATACCTCCGGCACCACGGGCCAGCCCAAGGGGGTCTGCCTCTCCCTGGCACAGATGACCGCCGTCTGCACCTCCCTGGCAGAGCGGGTCGCCCCGGCCCGGGTTGAGCAGCACCTGACCCTGCTGCCGCTGGCCACCCTGCTGGAGAATCTGACCGGCCTCTATGTGCCGCTGCTAACCGGCGCCTGCAGCCGCATTCCTTCGCTGGCGGAGCTCGGTTTCTCCGGCTCCAGCGCCCTGGACCCGGCCACCCTGGCCCAGGCCCTGCTACGCTGGCCCAGCCACAGCCTGGTGCTGGTGCCCGAACTGCTGCGCCTGCTGCTGGCCCTGTGCCGCACCACCCCGGCCCTGACCGAGCCACTCAAGAGGCTGCGCTTCGTCGCCGTCGGCGGGGGCAAGGTCGCCCCCGAGCTCATCGCCCACGCCCGCTCACTGGGGCTGCCGGTCTACGAGGGCTATGGCCTGTCGGAGTGCGGCTCCGTCGTGGCCCTCAACGGCCCGCTGGGGGATAGCCCCGGCAGCGTCGGCCTGCCCCTGCCCCACTGTCAGGTAGCGATCGCCGCCGACGGCGAGGTCATGGTGAGCGGCAGCGCCATGCTGGGCTATCTGGGGGAAGAGGCCCCCCTCGCCGGAACCATCGCCACCGGGGATCTGGGCCATCTGGATGCCGAGGGCTTCCTGCACATCACCGGGCGCAAGAAGAACGTGCAGATCACCGCCTTTGGCCGCAACTTCTCGCCGGAGTGGGTGGAGGCCCAGGCCCAGCTCTGTCCGGCCATCGCCCGCATCGTGGTCTTCGGCGACGGCCAGCCCGCCAACGTGGCCCAGCCGCTGCCGGGCACCCAGCCCCAGTTGCCGGAGCAGATAGCCAGGCTCAACCAGCAGCTGCCCGACTACGCCCGCATTCATCACTGGCTGCCGGTGGCCCTGGATCAACACCCCGGCCTGCTGACCGCCAACGGTCGCCCCCGTCGCGACGAGATTTATCAGCACTTTTCCCGGCAGATACGCCAATGCCTCACAGGAGAAACCTCATGAGCTTCTACCAGACCCTGCAACAAGCCACCGCCACCGAGCGCGAGCGCCTGTTCAACGCCCCCATCATCGAGGCCTGTCGCCGTGGCGACATTCATCGCGACACCTACCTTGCCTTCCTCGCGCAGGCCTATTATCACGTGCGCCACACGGTGCCGCTCCTGATGGCGACCGGCGGCAAGCTGGGCCAGGAGTACGAGTGGGTGCGCGGCGCCATCCGGGAGTACATCGACGAGGAGTATGGCCATCAGGAGTGGATCCTCAATGACATCCGCGCCTGTGGCGGCGATGCCGAGGCAGTGCGCCACGGCCAGCCCGGCCTGCCCATCGAGCTGATGGTGGCCTTCCTCTACGACCAGATCCAGCGCGGCAACCCCATGGGCTTCTTCGGCATGGTCCAGGTGCTGGAAGGCACCAGCGTCGCCATCGCCCTGACCGTCGCAGACCAGCTCAAGAGCGGCCTCGGCCTGCCCCCCCAGGCCATGAGCTACCTGAGCTCCCACGGCGCCCTGGATCAGGAGCACCTCAAGTTCTTCGAGTCCCTGATGGACCGGGTGGAGAACCCCGCCGATCAGGCCGCCATCATTCACGCCGCCAAGGTGGTCTACCGCCTCTACGGCGACATGCTCTATCAGCTCACGGGATCCGCTCAATGAAGTTAGAAGGGAAACGCATACTGCTCACCGGTGCCAGCGGCGGCATCGGTGAAGCCCTGGCCATGGAGCTGGCGGCCCAGGGCGCTCACCTGCTGCTGCACGGGCGCCGGGCGGGCGCACTGGAGCGCCTGCGCAAGGAGCTGCCCCACCCGGAGCGCCACCAGACGGTGAGCGCCGATCTCGGCTCACCCCAGGAGCGTGCCCGGCTGCTGCAACACCCGGCCCTGGACGAGGGGCTGGACGTGTTGATCAACAGCGCGGGCTGCAACCAGTTTGCCTGGCTGGAAGATCAGAGCGGCGAGCAGGTGACGCGCCAGGTGCTGCTCAACATAGAAGCGCCCATCCAGCTCACCCGCGCCCTGCTGCCAAGGCTGCGCAAGCCCGCCATCATCATGAACGTGGGTTCCAGCCTCGGGGCCATCGGCTTTGCCGGCTACAGCGTCTATTGCGCCAGCAAGTTCGCCCTGCGCGGCTTCAGCGAAGCGCTGGGACGGGAGCTGGAGGGGAGCGGCATCAAGGTGATCCACTTCGCCCCCCGCGCCACCCGCACCCTGCTCAACTCCGAGGCGGCCTACGCCATGAATGCCGAGCTCGGCACCCACACCGACAGCCCCCAGGACGTGGCCGAAGAGGCCGTCATCGCCCTGTGCAACGAGACGCGACGCTACTGGCTCGGCTGGCCGGAGAAGCTGTTCGTGCGCCTCAACGCCCTGCTGCCCGCCGTGGTGGATCTGGCGCTGGCCAGGCAGCTCCCCATCATAGAACGCCATGCCCGCCGCTCCCACGCCCAGGGTCACCCTCCCCACGGCTCCTCCGCTACGAACGAGAAGGAACATTGAGATGAAACACGCCACATTCCGTCCCCGCGTCGCCCACGGCCTCCTGCTGCTCACTCTGGGAGGTACGCTGGTCAGCCCCCTGGCCCGGGCCGCCGATGCCCTGCCCGCCATCCAGCAGCAATGGGCCCACTGCCAGTACCAGCAGACCGGCAAGGCCAAGGAGAGCTGCCTTGAGACCCTGAGTGCAAAGGCCGATGAGGCGAGTGCCAAGGAGGCGTTTCGTACCGATCTGCTGATCTGGTCCGCCATCGTCAAGAGCACCTGGGCTGGTGCCAAGGGCGGGCTGGGGGCACTGAGTCTGGTGAAGGAGGCCAAGGCCAAGCTGGAGATCGCCATCAAGCAGGATCCCAAGGCGCTGGACGGCTCGGCCTACACCAGCCTGGGTTCGCTCTATTACCAGGTGCCGGGCTGGCCGGTAGGCTTTGGCGATGACGAGAAGGCGGAGCAACTGCTCAAGCAGGCGCTCGCCATCAACCCCACTGGCATCGACCCCAACTTCTTCTACGGCGACTTTCTGCTGGATCAGGGGGACAAGGCCCAGGCGAAGGTCTACCTGGACAAGGCCCTGGCCGCCCCTGCCCGCCCGGGGCGCGAGCTGGCGGACGAGGGCCGCAGACAGGAGATCCGCGAGCGTCTCGCCAAGCTGTAAACACAGGCAGAACAGTGCGCTATTTAAACTCTGCCCACCAGCTTGCATACTGGTGGGCAGTGCCGTTTGAGGGGAGAAGAGAATGCGGATCCTGTTGGTGGAAGATGATGTGATGCTGGGGGACGGCATGGTGGATGCCCTGCGCAGCAGCGGCTACACGGTGGACTGGCTGCAGCAGGGACTGCCCGCCCTGTCGGCGCTCAAGAGCGAGGAGTTCGCCGCCCTCATTCTGGACCTCAACCTGCCCGACATCGACGGCATCAGCCTGCTGCGCAAGCTGCGCCGGGAAGGGCAGAGCCTGCCGGTGCTCATCCTCACCGCCCGGGATGCCCTGGACGACCGGGTGCTGGGGCTGGACGCGGGCTC
>ENA-OWLM01000707-OWLM01000707.1-metagenome-genome-assembly--contig:-NODE-707-length-12664-cov-3.285431_pt1 | contig 12664 bp, 12 predicted proteins | sample MGYA00245349_ERZ651102 | MGnify/ENA primary metagenome ERZ651102 (study PRJEB26857, sample SAMEA4031759) | metagenome | biome: human; feature: oral; material: saliva | place: Philippines | collected 2014... | reverse complement strand
GAGCGCCCCGATGCGGAAGGTTTCGCCATCGGCGAAAAGATGGCCGAACTGCGATCCGTCCAGCTGGAATTCCGGCTCCAGGTTCAGAATTTTCTTGAAGACGCCTTGCACGGCGCGGATGCTCTGCCCGATGGCGATGACCCCGCCCAGCAGACGCTGCAGATAGGGCGCGGCGGACAGATGGTCCGCGTGGGCGTGCGTTTCCAGCAGCCACACGGTTTTGAGCTCGTGTTCACGCACGTAGTCAGCCACCTTGTCCGCGCTGGCCGTGCTGCTGCGGCCGGACTTGGGGTCGTAATCCAGCACCGAATCAATGATGGCGCAGGCGCCGCCCCGTTCGGCTTCGTGCACGACGTAGGTGATGGTGGCGGTGACGGGGTCGAAAAAGGCCTGGATTTGCGGATTCATGGGAGCTCGCATGGGGCCGCGCTTCGCGGCTCGATCCTGTCAATATACGTAATTAAATAATATTTACGCATAGTTTATATAAAAATATAATGACTGCGCCATCCCCCAATCGACCGACACCACCCCATGGACACCCAACTTACCGACTGCGAAGTTTCGGCCCTGCGCGAATCCGCATCCCAGGCCTGCGCGCTGCTGAAGGCGCTGGCCAACGAAGACCGCTTGCTGCTGCTGTGCCAGCTGGTTCAGAATGAACGCAACGTGGGCGAGCTTGAATCACTGACCGGCATACGCCAGCCGACGCTGTCCCAGCAACTGGGCGTGCTGCGCGACGAGGGACTGGTCGCCACGCGGCGCGACGGCAAGTACGTCTACTACCAGATGGCCAGCTTCGAGGTCAGCCAGGTGATGAAAACGCTATCGAGTTTGTACTGCGGACGGGCGCTGGAGTCACTCAAGTGAACGTGGACTGGTCCGCCTTTACTCCGCTGGCCGGCGTAGTCGGCGGCCTGCTGATCGGCGCCGGCGCGGTGGTGCTGATGCTGGGCGCAGGACGCATCGCCGGGATCAGCGGCATTCTGGGCGGGCTGCTCGCGCCGGAACGCGGTTCGGGCTGGCGCCTCGCCTTTCTGCTGGGGCTGTTTGCAGCGCCCTGGCTGTACCGCGTCTTTTCCGAGCTTCCCGCCATCACCGTCGAGGCAAGCACGCCGCGGCTGATCGTGGCGGGCCTGCTGGTCGGCATCGGCACCCGCTACGCGTCGGGGTGCACCAGCGGCCATGGCGTTTGCGGCCTGTCCCGCGGATCACGCCGGTCGTTCGCGGCCACCGCGATCTTCATGGCGGCGGGCTTTGCCACGGTCTATCTGCTGCGTCACGTGTGGGGAGGCTGACATGGCCGGCATCTACGCATTCGCGGCAGGTCTGATCTTCGGGCTGGGGTTGATCGTGTCGGGCCTGGCCGATCCCGCCCGCGTGCTGGGCTTCCTGGATTTGGCAGGCCTCTGGAATCCGACGCTGGCGTTCGTGATGGGCGGCGCGGTCCTGGCGGCCAGTACGGGCTTCGCGGTTTTGCGCAGGCGCCGCCTGAGTCTGTCGGGCGAGCCCATGCGCTGGCCGCAAGCCACTCGGGTGGACCTGCGGCTGGCCGGAGGCAGCCTGGCGTTCGGCGTGGGTTGGGGGCTGGCGGGATTCTGCCCGGGCCCCGCCCTGGTCGCGGCGGCGGCAGGCATCGGGCAGGCCCTGGTGTTCGCGGGCGCCATGATCGCGGGGATGGCCATCCACGCAATCATTGAGCGCGGGAAGCGCGCCTGACACCCGCCCGCCGGACGGCGGCGATTCTCGCCCGTGGGCTACTCGTAGGTCCGGATGTCGTCGATGACCTTGCCGTCGTTCGGCAGGCCGCCGGCGTCCACCCATTCGACATCGGCGCGCAGTTTGGTCACGTCGCGCACCGAATCCGCGATCCGCTTGGCCAGGTCCTCGCCGCGCAGCCGCGATTCCACCTTTAGCACCATGCGGTCCGATCCGGTGCTGCCGCTGATAACCAGGCGCGCCCGCAGGATTTCCGGATGCCGGCGCGTCACGTCGGCCACCTGCGACGGATGGACGAACATGCCGCGCACCTTAGTGGTCTGGTCCGCGCGGCCCATCCAGCCCTTGATGCGCGTGTTGGTGCGGCCGCAAGGCGAGATGCCGGGCAGCACCGCGGACAGGTCGCCGGTGCCGAAGCGCACTAGCGGGTAATCGGGATTCAGCGTGGTCACGACGACTTCGCCGACTTCGCCCGCGGGAACGGGCTCGCCGGTGCCGGGGCGGACGATCTCGACGATGATGTCCTCGCCCAGCACCAGCCCCTCGCGGGCGGAGGTTTCGAACGCGATCATGCCCAGGTCGGCGCTGCCGTAGGCCTGATAGCCTTCGATGCCGCGCGCCGCCAGCCAATCGCGCAGGGACGGCGGAAAGGCTTCGCCCGACACCAGCGCGCGGCGCAGCGAATCCAGCTTGACGCCCAGTTCGTCGGCCTTCTCAAGAATGATCTTCAGGAAGCTTGGCGTTCCGGTATAGCCGCTGGGCGCCAGGTCCTGAATCGCGCGCACCTGCTGCTCGGTCTGTCCCGTGCCGCCCGGAAAAACGGTGCAGCCCACGGCATGCGCGGCGGTCTCCATCATCGAGCCGGCCGGCGTGAAGTGATAGGAAAAGCAGTTGTAAGCCAGCTCGCCGGCGCGAAAGCCCGCCGCATACAGCGCGCGGGCAAAGCGCCAGTAGTCCGCGCGGGCGCTTTCGGGTTCGTAGATCGGGCCTGGCGACGCGAATACGCGCATGGCCTCGCCCCAGCCGATGGCGGAAAAGCCGCCAAAGGATTTGCCAGGGCCCGCCGGCGCCGCCGCGTCGTCGCGGCTGAGCTGCTGGCGTTCCAGCAGTTCGTGCTTGCGCAGCACGGGCAGGCGGGCAAGGGCCTCACGCGACGTGACCGTGGCGGGATCAATGCCGCGCAACTGTTCGGCGATGGCGGGCGCCCGGGCAATGGCCCGTGCAATCGCTTCCGGCAGGGCCGCCATCAATTCGCGCTCGCGCTGCTCGGGGGCGCGGGTTTCGAGTACATCGAAAAACTCGGACATGGGATCGCACCTTCTCGTGTGCCGTATTGCGGTGCCGTTGCCGGCGGCATGGGGCAAGCCTGGCTTGCCCGGTTCTGGAATCAGGCCAGCCAGCGTTTGCGGCGGCGATAGAACTTGTTGTCCCGGAAACTCTTGCGCTCGCCGCTGGAGATGCCCAGGTAGAACTCTTTGACGTCCTCGTTCTGCGCCAGATCGGACGCGGCGCCGTCCATCATCACTCGGCCGTTTTCAAGGATGTAGCCATAGTCGGCGTAGCGCAGCGCGATGTTGGTGTTCTGTTCGGCCAGCAGGAAGCTCACGCGTTCGCGCTGGTTCAGGTCGCGCACGATCTCGAAGATCTCCTCGACGATCTGCGGGGCCAGGCCCATGGACGGTTCGTCCAGCAGGATCATGTTGGGATTGGCCATCAGCGCGCGGCCGATCGCGGTCATCTGCTGTTCGCCGCCCGAGGTGTATCCGGACTGGCTGCCCCGGCGCTGTTTGAGCCGGGGGAAATACTGGTAGACCCTTTCCAGCGCGGCCGTGGTGTCGCCGCGGCTCATGCTGCGGGTGTAGGCGCCCGTCAGCAGGTTTTCCTCGATGGTCAGGTGGGCAAAGCAGTGCCGGCCCTCCATCACCTGCACGACGCCGCGCTTGACCAGCTCGGCCGGCGACAGCCTCTCGATGCGCTGGCCGCGATACTGGATGTGGCCCTTCGTGACGTCGCCACGTTCGCCCTTGAGCAGATTGGAGATCGCGCGCAACGTGGTGGTCTTGCCGGCGCCGTTGGCGCCCAGCAGGGCCACGATCCTGCCTTCCGGCACTTGCAGGGAAACGCCCTTGAGCACCAGGATGACGTGGTTGTAGATCACTTCGATGCCGTTCACATCGAGCAGCACATTGGGGGCGCCCGTGGATACTTCGGAATTCGTTGCAGCGGTCATGGCTAATCCTGCGCTTGGTGGCGGCCGGCCGCCGGTTCACATCAGTTCTCGCACTTGCGGGGCGTGATGTTCTTTTCCTTGGCGTACTTGGCCGCCGATTCCTTGACCATGGGGTCCAGGATTGCCTTGTCGGCCTGGTACCAGTCGGAAACGACCTTGAACTTGGCGCCGTCCCACTGCACGATGCGGGCCCAGTCATCGCCCTTGTGATTGCTGCACGAGGTCTTGACCGGCCGCATGATCTGGCCAAAGCCCAGCTTGTCGAGCTTCTCCTGGGTCAGGTCCAGGTTCTCGAAGCCCCAGCGCACCTGTTCCGGCGTCAGCGCCTTGCCCTTGCCGAACTTTTCCTGCGCGGCGCGGATGGCTTCCACCTGCAGCATCGAGATCATCATGCCGCGGGTGTGGGCGATGGTGCCCAGCGTGGTCTTGCCGGTCTTGTCCGAACCCTGGCCCTTGTCGTAGACGTACTTCTTCAGATCGTCATAGACCTTGTCGGTGTCGGCGCCGCTGTTGTGGACGGTGATGGCGTTGTAGCCCTTGGCGACATCGCCGAGGTCCTTGACGTCGCCCTCGGAGCCGGCCCACCAGATGGCGTACATCTTGTCGCGCGGATAGCCGCTGGCCTGCGCTTCGCGGATGGCGGTGGGCGTCATGATGCCCGCGCTCCACAGCAGCACGTAGTTCGGGCGGGCCTGGCGGATCTGCAGCCAGGTGGATTTCTGTTCCACGCCGGGGGCCGTGACGGGGTACAGCACCAGCTCGAAGCCTTCCTTGGCCGCGCGCTTCTGCAGCAGCGGGATCGGTTCCTTGCCGTAGGGCGAGTCGTGATAGACCAGGGCGATCTTCTTGCCCTTGAGCTTGTCCATCCCGCCTTCCTTCTTGGCGATGTCCTGGATCATCACGTCGGCGGCGGTCCAGTACGTGCCCAGCAGCGGGAAGTTCCACTCGAACACGCTGCCGTCGACCGACTGCGACAGGCCGTAGCCCATCGTCTCGACCGGCACCTTGTCGACCATGGCCTTGTCGCTCACCGCAAACGTGATGCCCGTGGATTGGGTGTCGAAGCCGGACGCGCCAGTGCCCTTGCCCTTCAGGCGCTCATAGCACTCCACGCCGCGGTCGGTGGCGTACGCCGTTTCGCACTCTTCGTACGTGATCTTGACGCCGTTAACGCCGCCATCGCGTTCGTTGACGAGCTTCAGGTAGTCCAGCTTGCCGTCGGCCCAGGGAATGCCCAGCGGCGCGAACGAACCCGTGCGATACACCAGCAACGGAACGAACTGCTCTTCGGCCGCCATTGCCGGCGTGGCCACGGCGCCGGCGGCGCCGGCTGCGGCCATCAGGGCTGCCGCCAACTTCAGGTTAAGACGCTTCATCTCCATTTACCTCCTGCGTGGTGCTTGGGTCGGTTAACCCTGGGACACCGGGATTGGCCCGGTCTTGAGCCGGGTATTCGGGGCGGGGGGCCAGTGCGCTTGTGCCGCGCTGGACCCGCGGAAATCAAAACGAAATACGATCAGTGGGGGAAAGGCCAGATCCTCAGCTTCTCCTTGCCGATGCTCCACAGTCTTGCCAGGCCGTGCGGCTCGGCGATCAGGAAGAACACGATCAGCGCGCCGAACACCATGTGTTCAATGTGGGCCGCGGTGTCGACCGACAGCGGCAGGCCCAGCATGTGCGGAACGTTGGACAGCGCCACCGGAACCAGCACGATGAAGGCCGCGCCGAAGAAGCTGCCGATGATTGAACCCAGCCCGCCGATGATCACCATGAACAGCAGCTGGAACGAACGTCCCAGGTCGAACGCCAGCGGTTCCCACGAGCCCAGGTGGATGTAGCCCCACAGGGCGCCGGCGACGCCGACGATGAATGAGCTGACCGCGAACGCCGTGAGCTTGGCGTACATTGGGCGGATGCCGATGACCGACGCCGCCACGTCCATGTCGCGGATCGCCATCCATTGGCGGCCGATGGCGCCGCGCACCAGATTCTTGGCCAGCAGGCTGAAGACCACAACCAGGATCAGCACGAACAGGTACTTCTCCATGGCGTTCTGCACCGGCAGGCCGAATGCGGTCAGCGGCGGCACCGACACGCTGCCGGACGACGAATAGTTGGGGAAGAAGGGAATGCGCAGGAACGCCCAGTCCACGAAGAACTGCGCGGCCAGCGTGGCGACCGCCAGGTACAGGCCGCGGATGCGCAGGCTGGGTATGCCGAAGATCACGCCCACGATGGTGGCGAAGCAGCCGCCCAGCAGAATCTGGACGACCAGCGGCATGCCGGGGAAGCGCACGCCGAAATTCCAGGCCGCATAGGCGCCCACCGCCATGAAGGCGCCGGTGCCCAGCGAAATCTGGCCGCAATAGCCGACCAGGATATTCAGGCCCACGGCAGCCAGCGACAGGATCAGGAACGGGATCAGGATGGCGCGCAGCAGGTAGTCGCTGGCGAGCGCCGGGACGGCGATGAACGCCACCGCCAGCAGCAGCCAGATGAAGACGCGATCCTGGCGGATCGGGAAGATCTGCTGGTCAGCGCGATAGCTGGTCTTGAATTGGCCGTTTTCGCGATAGAACATTTTTTTATCCTTGGTGGGCCACAGGCTCAGACGCGGTCGATGATCTTCTCGCCGAACAGCCCTTGCGGACGGAACAGCAGGAACACCAGCGCCAGCACATAGGCGAACCAGATTTCGATGCCGCCTCCCACAAGCGACCCCAGATAGACCTCGGAAAGCTTTTCCCCCACGCCGATGATCAGGCCGCCCAAAATGGCGCCCGGAACCGACGTCAGCCCGCCCAGGATCACAACCGGCAGCGCGCGCAGCGCCGCGGTGGACAGCGTGAACTGCACGCCGAACTTGGACCCCCAGATGATCCCGGCCACCAGCGCCACCAGTCCCGCCACGCTCCACACGATCACCCAGATCCGGTTCAGCGGGATGCCGATAGACTGCGCGGCCTGGTGGTCGTCAGCCACCGCGCGCAGCGCGCGGCCGGTCGAGGTGTATTGGAAGAAGAGGGCCAGCGCCGCCACCAGCAGCGCCGCGATGACGGCGGCGGTCAGGTCTTCAAGATTGATGAGCAGCCCGCCCTCGAAGACGGAATCCAGGATCATCAGCGGATCCTTGGGCATGCCCACATTGATGGAATACACCGAGCTGCCGAACGTGATCTGGCCCAGGCCGTCCAGAAAGTAGCTGATGCCCAGCGTGGCCATCAGCAAGGTCGTGGCTTCCTGGTTGACCAGGTGGCGCAGCACGAAGCGCTCGATCGCCACGGCCAGCAGGAACATCACGATGGCGCTGACGATGAACGCCAGCACGTTGGCCAGGATCATGTTGTCGAAGCCCAGCCAGCGCGGCAGCCATTCGGAAAAGCGGGCCATGGACAGGGCCGCCACCAGCACCATCGCGCCCTGCGCGAAGTTGAAGACGCCAGACGCCTTGAAGATCAGCACGAAGCCCAGGCCGATCAGCGCGTACAGCATGCCGCTCATCAGGCCGCCGAATAAGGTCTCTAGAAAAAATCCCATGTCTTTCCGCCTTAGTGCGACACGCCGAGATAGGCGCGTATGACGTCTTCGTTGGCACGGACCTCGTCCGGTTTGCCGTCGCCGATCTTCTTGCCGTAGTCCAGCACCACCACACGGTCGGAGATGTCCATGACCACGCCCATGTCGTGCTCGATCAGCACGATGGTCGTGCCGAACTCGTCGTTCACATCCAGGATGAAGCGGCTCATGTCCTGCTTCTCTTCGATGTTCATGCCCGCCATGGGCTCGTCCAGCAGCAGCAGGCGCGGTTCCATCGCCAGCGCGCGGCCCAGGTCGACGCGTTTTTGCAGGCCATAGGGCAGGCGGCCGACGGGCGTCTTGCGGTAGGCCTGGATTTCCAGGAAGTCCACGATGTTCTCGACGAACTCGCGGTGCTGGATTTCCTCGCGCTCGGCGGGCCCCAGGCGGAACGCCTGCGCCAGCAGGCCGCTCTTCATGCGCAGGTTGCGGCCGGTCATGATGTTGTCCAGGACGCTCATGCCCTTGAACAGCGCCAGGTTCTGGAATGTGCGCGCGATGCCCATTTCGGCGGCGCGCCGCGGGTTCATCTTCGAGAAGCGCTCGCCGCGGAACTGAATGCCGCCCTGTTGCGGCGTATACACCCCATTGATGACGTTGAGCATGGAGCTCTTTCCGGCGCCGTTGGGACCGATGATGGCGCGTATCTCGTGTTCGCGCACGTTGAAGGAGATATCCGTCAGCGCTTTGACGCCGCCGAATGACAGGGAGATGTTCTGCATGTCCAGCATGACATCGCCGATGCGCTGGTCGCGGTCAATGTTGCTCATGTTCTCTACGCGGCTCGGGCGGTTATGGCGGGAAACGTCTTGACCGGGCGGATCTTCAGGTCTGCCGCGATCTTGCCGGTGCGCCCGTCCTCGAATTTCACTTCGGTCTCAATGAACTGCGACTGCTTGCCGCTAAAGAGCGCGTCGATCAGCACGCCGTACTTCTGCGCGATGAAGGCGCGGCGCACCTTGCGCGTGCGAGTCAGTTCGTCGTCGTCGGGGTCCAGTTCCTTGTGCAGGATGAGGAAGCGGCTGATCTGCGACGCCGACAGCTTGGGATCGGTGGCCAGGTCTGCATTGACCTGTTCCACGCATTCGGCGATGAGCTGATAGACCTCGTCCTTGCCCGCCAGGTCGGTGTAGCCCGCATAGGGCAGGCCACGACGTTCGGCCCAGTTGCCCACGGCTTCCAGGTCGATGTTGATGAAGGCGCACACATCGTCGCGGCCGGCGCCAAACGCCACGGCTTCCTTGATGTGCTGGAAGAACTTGAGCTTGTTCTCGATGTACTTGGGCGCGAACAGGCTGCCGTTGGCAAGCTTGCCGACGTCCTTGGCGCGGTCGATGATCTTGAGCTGGCCGTCGGTGTCGAGGTAACCCGCGTCGCCCGTATGGAACCAGCCGTCGGCGCTGCGCGCCTCGGCCGTGGCGTCCGGGTTGCGGTAGTACTCCTTGAAGAGGCCCGGGCTCTTCACCAGGATCTCGCCGTTGTCGGCCACGCGGATCTCGACGCCGGGCACGGGCGGGCCGACGGTGTCGTCGCGCACCTGGCCGTCGGGCTGCACGCACACAAAGACGGAGGTCTCGGTGGAGCCGTAAAGCTGCTTCAGGTTGATGCCGATGGAACGGTAGAAGACGAACAGGTCGGGGCCGATGGCCTCGCCCGCCGTGTAGGCCACGCGCACGCGGCTCATGCCCAGCGCGTTGCGCAGGGGGCCGTAGATCAGCACATTGCCCAGCGCATAGCGCAGGCGGTCCCAAGCGTTCACGGATTCGCCGTCCAGGATCCGGGTGCCAACCCGGCGCGCGAGCTTCATGCACGCGCCAAACAGCTTGCGCTTGATGTAGCCCGCGTCTTCCATGCGGATCATCACGTGCGTCAGCAGACCTTCCAGCACGCGCGGCGGCGCAAAGTAATAAGTGGGGCCAATGTCCCGCATGTCGATCGACACGGTGTCGGGCGATTCGGGGTGGTTCACCGTGAAGCCGGTGACCAGCAGTTGCGTGTACGAAAACATGTTCTGGCCGATCCAGGCGGGCGGCAGGTAGGCCAGCACGTCTTCGTGGTCGGTCAGCTTTTCCATGTCGGAGACGGCGCGCGCGCGGTCGATCAGCGCATGGTGCGTCAGCACCACGCCCTTGGGCTTGCCCGTCGTGCCCGACGTATAGAACATGGCGGCGGCGTCATGCGGCTGTACGGCGGCCACGGCGCGGTCAAAGAAGTCAGGATGCTTGGCGGCGTACTCGCGGCCACGCTCTTCGAGCTGCTCATACGACAGCAGCATCGCGTCGGAGTAGTGGCGCAGACCGCGTGGGTCGTCGAACACGACATGCTTGAGCGCGGGGCATTGCGCGCGAATCTCGAGCATCTTGTCGACCTGTTCCTGGTCCTCGACTACCGCGACGCTGATTTCGGCGTCCTGCAGCACGTAGACCATCTCCTGCGCGACGGCGTCCTGGTAGAGCGGCACGGGGATCGCGCCCAGCGACTGCGCGGCCATCATGGCCATGTACAGGCGGGGACGGTTCTCGCCGATGACCGCGACGTGCATGCCCGGCTGAATGCCAAGCGAAGCCAGGCCATGCGCGACGTGACGCACGTGCTCCACGACGTCGGACCACGTAAGGGTTTGCCAGATCCCCAGATCTTTCTCTCGTATCGCGGGCCGCGACCCGCGAACGTTGGCATGCGCGAGCAGCAGCGCCGGAAAGGTGTCCGGCGCCGCCGGCATCTGTGCAGATGCGGGCGATGAATGTGCCACGTTGTCTCCTCCGGTTTGGGCGCATCGCGCCAGGAGGCCGCGGAAAGCGGCAATGGCGATGAGGTGCTTGACCAGTTGGTTTTAGATTTACGGCAGGAGTTAAGGTATAAGGTTGGGTTGCTACCAACTGTCACCATCGCGACATTCAAGGACCTTTTAGGGTATTCCCGATGCAGCTATCCGACTCCCTGCAACTCGCCGCGGCCTGGTTTCGCGTGCTCAACGCCGAACAGCAATCGCGCGTCGAGCGAGACCTCTCCGTGCAGCAGGTGGTCGCCGGGTCGATCATAGAGCGCAAAGGTGAACTCGCACAGGCTTGGATCGGAGTGCTGGCCGGGCTGGTCAAGGTTTCGGTCGGCAACTCCGAAGGGAAGGTGGCGTCGCTGACCGGCGTGCCGGCGGGCGGATGGATAGGCGAAGGCTCGCTGCTCAAGCGCGAAATTCGCAAGTACGACATCGTCGCGCTGCGCGATTCGGTGGTGGCGCGGTTGCCGGGCGCCACGTTCGACTGGTTGCTGGATACCAGTATTCCGTTCAACCGTTATCTGCTGCACCAATTGAATGAGCGCGTGGCGCAGTTCATCGGCAAGGCGGAGTATGACCGTCTGCTGGACCCCGATGCGCGCGTGGCCCGCTGTCTGGCCGAGCTCTTCAACCCTTTGCTGTATCCCGGCATGGGCATGCGCCTGACCATTACGCAGGAAGAAGTCGGCTATCTGGCCCGGGTATCCCGCCAGCGCGCCAACCAGGCCCTGCGCAAGCTCGAGGAGGCCGGGCTGCTGAAGGTCGAGTACGGAGCGGTCCGCGTGCTGGATCTGGACGGCCTGAAGCACTACGGCTCGGACCGCGGCGCCGTGGAAGGCGAACAGGTCGCCTGAGCGGCCAGCCAAAACGCAAAAAAAGGCTTGACGATAAATAGCGCGCTATTTAATATTGCGCCATGAAATCCAGAACCAAGACCAAAGGCGCATTCAACCCGCTGCTGCTGGACAGCCAGCTCTGCTTCGCCTTGTACTCGACCTCCCTGGCGATGAACAAGGTCTATCGCAAGTTGCTGCGCGGGCTGGACCTGACCTATCCGCAGTACCTGGTGATGCTGGTGCTGTGGGAAGGCGACGAGATTACGGTGACGGATATCGGCGCCCGCCTGTTCCTGGACTCCGCGACGCTGACGCCGCTGCTCAAGCGCCTGGAAGCCGCCGGCCTGGTGACCCGCACGCGCGCCGTCGACGACGAACGCCAGGTGATCGTCGGGCTGACCCGGCAGGGCCGCGAACTGCGGGAAAAGGCCGAAGCCGTGCCGCATGCGATCGCAGCCGCAGCGCAATGCTCGCTGGACGAGGCGCAGGGCATGATGAAGACACTGCATGCGCTGCGGGAGAAGCTGGTCGAAAGTCTTTGAAGTGACCGGACGCTGCGTGTCATCGTCCGGTCTAATAAATAGCGCACTATATGATGGCGCGCTATGTAAGTGGTAATGCAAGTCAGCAGTGCTTCGTTGAAGGCCAAAGCGGGAAAGGGTCCCGCCAGGCAAGGCAGTCCAACTTTTCATCCAAAAGGAAATACACCATGTCTATCGAAAAAGTCCTCTACCGCGCCAGCGCCACCGCAACCGGAGGCCGTGAAGGCCGGGGCGTCAGCGACGACGGCAACCTGGACGTCAAACTGACCACCCCGCGCGAACTGGGCGGCGCCGGCGCCGCAGGAACCAACCCCGAGCAACTGTTCGCAGTGGGCTATTCCGCGTGCTTCCTTGGCGCCATGAAATTCGTCGCCAACCGCGACAAGATCGCGATCCCGGCAGACGTGTCGGTGAACGGCACCGTCGGCATCGGCGCGATTCCGACCGGCTTCGGCATCGAAGTCGAACTGAAGATCTCGCTGCCGGGCCTGGATCGCGCACAAGCCGAAAAGCTGGTCGCCGCAGCCCACATCGTCTGCCCGTACTCGAACGCGACGCGCGGCAATATTGATGTGACGCTGACGATTGTCTGATCGGCGGACTCGCTGGTCGAACTGTGGCGGACGGTGTCTGACACCCTTGGTACGTGAACTCAGCCTGGAGGTCATCTCACCCTGGTGTCAGACACCTGAAGCAACGCAAGATTCTCCAAAGCCAATCCAGCCCAACGAGGCCCCACGCAAGTAGCAGCCATACGCGTAGCGTCATCCCCCCGACACAAGACGCAGCGCAAGCTCCCAGAGTCCGCCCGCGCGGCCGGCCGGGAGCGGGCCCCGCAAGATGTTTCTCTCCTCACCCAGACCGGGCGAGCACCTAAAGAACTCCACCCGTCCCAGCGCCGGTGAAGATCAAGCCACAAGAGCCCGGTGTGGCGGGGGCCTGGGGTGGGCGGGGCGTGTAGATGCGCCCGAGGGAATCTGAAGGA
>ENA-OWLM01000704-OWLM01000704.1-metagenome-genome-assembly--contig:-NODE-704-length-12700-cov-3.300435_pt1 | contig 12700 bp, 10 predicted proteins | sample MGYA00245349_ERZ651102 | MGnify/ENA primary metagenome ERZ651102 (study PRJEB26857, sample SAMEA4031759) | metagenome | biome: human; feature: oral; material: saliva | place: Philippines | collected 2014... | reverse complement strand
TCCTGGTGATTTGGGGTGACGACATCGGTTGGCAGAACGTTAGCGCCTATGGCATGGGGACAATGGGCTACACGACCCCGAACATCGACAGCATCGGCCAGCAGGGCATACGTTTCACAGACCACTATGCACAACCTTCATGCACGGCAGGGCGCGCGGCCTTTATTACCGGCCAGTATCCGATTCGGTCCGGCATGACGACCGTAGGGCAGCCTGGAGATCCTCGAGGACTGATGGCCGAGTCTCCGAGTCTTGGGGAGGTAATGAAAGACGCCGGCTACGCCACGGGACAATTCGGCAAGAACCACCTTGGCGATCACAACTCCGCCCTTCCTACGGTCCATGGCTTTGACGAATTCTTTGGTCTGCTTTATCACCTGAACGTGATGGAAGAGGCGGATCAACGTGACTACAAGAACTTTGGCGCCAAGTACTCGGGTAGCTCCGAAGCCTTCGAGAAGAAGTTTGGCGCACGCAATGTGGTCCATTCATTCGCGTCAAACAAGGACGACTCCACCACCGACCCACGTTGGGGCCGAGTGGGAAAACAAGTCATTCAGGACGCAGGCAAGCTGGATGCAAAGCGGATGGAGGACTTTGACGGTGGAGAAGTTGGACCTCTCGCGATGAAGTTCATGAAGCAGGCGAAAGATGATGGAAAGCCCTTCTTCGTTTGGCTAAACACCAGCCGTATGCATGTCTACACGCGGCTGAATGAGAAGTGGCGCTACGCTGCGGAGCAATACACAAGCGAAGCCGACCTGCACGGTTCGGGCATGATGCAACACGATCACGATGTCGGCGTGATTCTTGATTTCCTGAAAGAGAACGGGCTCGATGAAAACACCATCGTATGGTACTCAACCGACAATGGTCCGGAACACGCCAGTTGGCCCCATGGCGGAACCACGCCTTTCCGTGGCGCGAAGATGGGCACGTTCGAGGGCGGCGTGCGTGTGATTTCAATGATTCGCTGGCCAGGAGTGATCAAGCCAGCACAAACGTTGAACGGCATTCAGACTCATATGGACATGTTCACCACGCTGGCCGCAGCGGCCGGAGTAGCGAACGTGAATGAGCGCATGTTGAAGGAGAAGAGTCAGTACATTGACGGCATCAACAACATGGAATACTGGCTCGGGAAGTCCCGCGAATCGGCACGCAACAGCCTTTTGTACTATTACGAGAATAAGTTGACTGCGATGCGCATGGGCCCGTGGAAGCTCCACTTTTCTGAAAAGGAGAGCTACTACAGCAACGTGATTCCGCGCACCATGCCTCTCTTGTTCAATCTGCGCATGGACCCCTTCGAAAGTTATGACAACGAAGACTCCTATGGCCATTTGGTGCAGAAAGTGTCCTGGCTGATGGCCCCAATGAGCGAGATCATGCAGCAACACTTGAAAAGCCTGGCGGACTATCCCCCCGTCCAAGGCTCCAAAACCTATGACATGTCCAACGTCGTAGAGGAATACATGAACAAGGGGCGGCAATAGCCAATAGCAGGCCTGTAATCATTGACGCGAGTAGCCCGAGCAAAGCGGGCGGCGACCAACACAAAGAAGGGGCCTATGCCGACACCACATCGAGGCAAACGCTGGACGCTTGCAATCTTGACCGCCACAACCCTGGCCTTGGGTCTTGGCGCAACGGCGGCGCGGGCGCAGGAGGTCCTGCCCAAACCGCAGGCGCCTTTCAAGGGCGTGATCGGCAAGACCTACAAGGACTCGCGCGAGGACTACCCTCAACCCATCAAGGCGCCTGCCGGCGCGCCCAATGTGCTGGTGGTGCTGCTTGACGATGTCGGCTTTGGGCAGCCGGCCACTTTCGGCGGTCCGGTGCCGATGCCCAATCTCGACAAGCTGGCTTCCGAGGGCCTGCGCTATAACCAGTTCCACACCACGGCGATTTGCTCGCCCACGCGCGCCGCGCTGCTGACCGGCCGCAATCACCACCAGGTGGGCATGGGCACGATCACCGAGCTCTCGACCGGCTACCCCGGCTACGACAGCATCTGGGGCAAGAATGTCGCCTCTGTCGCCGAGGTCGTGCGGCAGAACGGCTATGCAACGGCAGCCTTCGGCAAGTGGCACAACACCCCTGATTGGGAGACCAGCCCGGTCGGCCCCTTCGAGCGTTGGCCTACAGGCCTGGGTTTCGAATACTGGTATGGCTACCAAGGCGGAGAGACCAGCCAGTGGTATCCCCAGCTGTTTCGCAACACGACGCCGATTGAGCCGTCAAAGACGCCGGAGCAGGGCTATCACCTGATGCCTGACATGACCGACGAGGCCATCGCCTGGATCCAGCGTTCCAAGTCGATTGCACCGGACAGGCCGTTCTTCGCCTACTTCGCCCCTGGGGCTGCGCACGCGCCGCTGCACGCGCCTAAGGAATGGATCGACAAGTTCAAGGGCAAGTTCGACCAGGGCTGGGACAAGGTGCGCGAAGAAACGCTGGAGCGCCAGAAGCAGCTCGGTGTGGTGCCTGCCAACACGCGCCTGACACCGCGCCCCAAGGAAATCCAGGCCTGGGATTCGCTATCGGCCGATGAGAAGCGGCTCTTCGCAAGGCACCAGGAAGTGTTTGCCGCCTATCTGGCCTACACCGATTATCAGATTGGCCGCCTGCTGGATGCCGTGCATGCGCTGCCCGATGCCGACAACACGTTGATCATCTACATCGCCGGCGACAACGGCCCGAGTGCCGAAGGTTCCCTGACCGGGACGACGAACAACATGATGACGCAGAACGGCGTCCCTGACGACGTGGCCTCGCAGATAAAAGAGATCGACGAGATCGGCGGCCCGAAGCACGAGAACCACTACCCGGTGGGCTGGGCCTGGGCCGGTTCGTCGCCGTTCCAGTGGATGAAACGCGTCCCTTCGCACTTCGGTGGCACCCGTAACGGCATGGTGGTCAGCTGGCCGAAGAAGATCGCCGAGCACGGCGGCCTGCGCACCCAGTTCCACCACGTCATCGACATTGCGCCGACGATTTACGAGGTGACCGGCATCACGTTCCCGACCTCGGTCAACGGCGTGAAGCAGACTCCGCTGGCGGGCGTGAGTTTGGCGTACTCCTTCGACAAGCCCAAGACCCCCAGCACGCGCACTACGCAGTATTTCGAGACCGGCGGCCATCGCGCCATCTACCATGACGGCTGGGTGGCCACGGCCTTCCACGGCGTGCCCTGGGTGTTGCGCGGCTCGGTGCCTTTCGAGCAGGACAAATGGGAGCTCTACAACATCCGCGAAGATTTCTCCCAGGCCAATGATGTGGCTCAGCAAAACCCGGCCAAGTTGAAGGAGCTGCAGAATCTCTTTGACCAGGAGGCGAAGAAATACGACGTCTTTCCGCTGGATGATCGCTTTGCCGAGCGCGCGAGCAACCCCAACAGGCCTTCCGCGACGCGCGGCAAAACCAGCTTCACGTACGTCGCCGGGACGACGCGGGTTCCCGAAGGCAGCGCGCCTCCGATCTACAAGCGCTCTCACCGCATCGCCGCCGATGTCGACACGGCGGATGGCAAGGCGCAAGGCGTGATCATCGCCGAGGGCGGCAGCGGCGCGGGCTACACGCTCTATATCAAGGATCAGCGCCTGGTGTACGAGTACAACTTCTTCGGAAAGAACCGCTACAAGGTGACATCCGACCAGACCGTGCCGGCAGGCAAGGCAAATGTCGCCCTCGAATACGTGCAGCAGCCGGGCGGAGATCTCACGACTGGCGGCACCGTGCGTCTGTTCATCAATGGACAGCCGGCCGGCGAGGGGTCCATCGACAACGTGGCGCCGACACGTTTCTCGGCCACCGAAACGCTGGACATCGGCATGGACCTCGGCAGTGCAGTGGCCGATACTTACGCAGATTCCCTGCCGTTCGCCTACACCGGCAAGATTGGCAAGGTCACGGTGGATTTGAAGTAGGCCGGAAGCTGATTGCCAGCCCCGCAACGAAGGTTGCGGGGCTTTTTACTGGTGCGCCCGAAAAGGGGAAGCGTCAGCCGAAGCTCAACCCGGTACGCGCGCCATCTCCCCCTCCAGGGCTTCCGGATTGACCACATGCTTAGGCCGCTCGCCCCGCAGCGCGTCCACCACCTGCCCCGCCACGGCGACCGCCGTGCGGATCAAGGCTTCTTCCGTGCTGCCGCCGGCATGCGGCGCCAGCACGACATTGGGCACGTCGATCAGCGGGTGATCCGCGGGCGGCGGCTCCGTCGAGAACACGTCGATGCCGGCCCCGCCCAGGCGGCCCGCCTTCAGGCTCTGGGCCAGTGCCTGCTCATCGACCAGCCCGCCGCGCGCGGTGTTGATCAGCAAGGCGCCCGGCTTCATCTGGCCAAGGGCGGCCGCGTCGATCAGCGGGCCGGCGCCCGGATTGCCGGGCCGATGCAGGGACACGATGTCTGAGTTGCGCAGCAATTCGGCCAAGTCCTGGTCGGCGGTGAATCCGCCCTGCTCGATCTCTGCCGCCGGCACCGACGGCGAGTAGACCCGCACGCGCATTCCGAAGCCCTTGCTGGCGATGTCGGCAACGGCGCGGCCTATCTGGCCGAAGCCCACCACACCCAATGTCGCCCCCGCCAACTCGCGCAGGCCGGAATCGTAGCGAGCGTTCCAGTTGCCCGCACGCACCGCGGCATCGAGCGTGATCGTCCGCTTGTACAAGGCCAGCGCCATCGAGATCACCAGTTCGGCCACGGAGCGCGCATTGGCGCCCGGGGTGTTGACGACGGGAATCCCGGCGCGGGTTGCCGCCTTGACGTCCACCATATTGGTGCCCGCGCCGTGGCTGCCGATGATGCGCAGGCGGGCGCCTGCGGCAATGGCCGCCGCGTCGAGGCCCGCGTTGCGCGTGATGACGGCCTCGCAGTCGCCGATGGCGCGCGCCACGTCGGCCATGCCCGCGGAGGCCGGCGTTACACACTCGATGCCCGCCCGCTGCAGGAGATCAATGCCCTGCTTGTGGATCGGCTGGACAATCAAACACTTCATACTGAACTCCTTACGGGATTTTGATCTGACGAATCTGACGCCAGGATATCAGCCAGGAGACGCGCTCCCAGCCCAAAGTCTTCAAGGTCCATGGCCTCGTCGGGGTTGTGCGATCCGTGTTCATTTCGAACAAAGATCATTGCCGACGGCACCCCTTGCTGGGCGAATATCGCGGCGTCATGGCCTGCGCCGCTGGCCATCGTCATGGCCGGAAGGCCGCGAGCGTCCGAGTAGCCGCGCAGCAGCGCCACCAGGCCCGCGTCCATCATTGCGGGCTTGGAGCCGGTCTGCGGCCCGAACTGGACCTGCGTCGCGGTGAGCTGCGCGGCCTTGGCCGCGCACTCGCGGATGATGCGGTCATAGTCGCGCAAGACATCGACGCTCTGACTGCGCACATCTATGCAGCAATCCAACTCGCCCGCGACTTTGCTGAACGCGTGTTCGCGCGGGTTGGTGGCCAGCTGCCCTACCGTCACGACCAGGTCCGCCCCGCCGGATTCAAGCGATTCCCAGGCGTCGTCGATCGCCGTCATCCAGCGTGCCGCCGCCCGCACAGCGTCGCTGCGGCTCTTGCGGCCGACGGCGCCTGAATGCGCGTAGCGGCCTAGCCATCGCATGTTGCGATAGCGGAAGCTGCCGCGGATGCCGGTCACGATCCCCACGGGCAGCCCCGCTTCCACCAAGGTCGGTCCCTGTTCGATGTGCAATTCGACAAAGCGGTCGATGCGCGCCGGGTCAAGCGCGGCAACGCCGTAGCCATCAGGATCGAGGCCCAGGTCGCGAACGTGGTCGCGCAGGCGGCGGCCAGTATCGGCCCGGCACAGTTCAAGCACTTCTGGTTCGACCAGGCCAAACGCAGCCTTGCTGCCTAAGTACGAGTACGGGAACCAAGTGCTTTCTTCCGCCCGGATGCCCATGACGGTCACGTCCGCCTCCGGGGTATAACCCTGCGCGCGCCAGCCGGCCAGCACGGCCATCCCCGCTATAACACCCGCGGCGCCGTCGAAATTGCCCCCGACCGGCACCGAGTCCAGGTGGGAGCCGGTCATGCGCACGGGCCGGGTGCGGTCCTTGCCTGGCAGGGTCGCGTACAGATTGCCGCTGCCGTCGACGCGGACCTCCAGCCCCAGCCGGAGCGCCTCGGCGCGCACCAGGTCATGGGCGCATTGTTCGCCCGCTCCGTAGGCGTCGCGCGTGACGCCAAGGCCGTCCGCAGTGCGTTCGCGCAAGGTTTCGAGCATTCGGCGGGCAAGCGGGAGGTCGGGATCGGGGCTCATCCACATGGTTCGCTTACCTCAGCGCGTAGTCGGATCGCGTGATCGGAGCCAGCTGGTCGCGCAGGAGGCGGCCATAGCCCGGCACGCTGTCGTTCAGTTTGAGCAGGCGCAGGCAGGCCCAGAAGGTCGCCTGGTTGCTGGTGACCACCGGCTTGCCCAGTTCGTCTTCCAGGCGCTGGATCATGTCGATGGTGGCAAGGTTGGTGCACGACAGAAAGATGGCGTCGGCATCGGGACGATCAATGTCGCGCGCCAACTGATACGCCGCCTGGGGCGGCACGCGGCCGATGTCGCGCCGTTCTTCCTGGGTATGGCCAAGGTCCAGGCCCTCGATGGACACCACATCGAATCCGTATTGCTCCAGGAACTCGCGCTCGCGCACATTCACGAAGTCGATGTACGGGGTTCCGACAGCCACCTTCTTCGCGCCCAGCGCGCGCAAGGCGGCCACCACCGCCCCGGCGGTGGCGACGGCCGGCACGCCGACACGCTCGCTCATGCCGTCGCACAGTTCATCAAGCGAGCACACGATGGAGCCGGACGTGCAGCCGTAGGCCACCACGTCGACCTCCGCAGTCTTGATCAGGTCGGCCGCTTCCATCACGCCGCGCGCCATCTTGTCGTAGTTTTCCTGGGTGGCAGGGCCGGCGTTGATGGCGCGGCCGGAGTGGATCGTGACCCCTTCCGGCGCCATGCGATAGAACTCGGGTTCGTTGATCGTGTTGGTGGACGGCACGATCAGGCCGATCTTGGCGCGCCAACCGTAGGGACGATAGCGCGCCGTGGTTTTCATCAACGTGTCGATTTTCTTCATGCTTGCTCCTGCCGGTTGGCCAGGCGCTTGAGCCCGGAGGCGGCCTGACTGAAGGTGTTGAACAGACTGTTGACGTCATTGCTGAACGGCATCCAGCCTATGCCGCGGTCGATCCATTTCTCGCCGGCGGCGAGGTCCTGGCAGCTGAACCCCCACGGAACTCCGAGCCTGCCGCAGGTGGCGATCACGTGTTCCACGGCTTCCAGGTAGCGCGGATGCTGCATCTGGCCCGGGATGCCGAGATCCTGTGTCAGGTCGTCGGGGCCGATCATCACGGCGTCCAGTCCGTCCACGGCGCAAATGCGCTCCAGGTTGTTCAGGCCGATCTGGGTTTCGGTCATGGCTACGGTGAGCGTGTTGTCATTCATCACGGCCGTCTGTTCCAGCGGCGACGAGAGCTTGATGTAGTCGGTGTGCGGGCCGCGCATGTTCAGGATGCGCTGACCGCGCGGGCCGTATTTGGTGTACTGCAGGATCTGCTCCAGCTGCTCGGGCGTTTCGATATTGGGCAGCAGCAGGCCCATGGCGCCTGCGTCCAGCGGACGGGTGTAGTCGTGCGAGTCCGAGCCCGCCGGCCGCACGATGGGCACGATTCCGGCCTCGCGCGCCACCAGGCACATCGTGGCCACTTCGCTGATGGAGAAGTCGCTGTGCTCCATTTCGATCAGCACGAAGTCCAGGCCAGACACGGCCAGCAGCTTCATGAAACGGGGGTGGCGCACCATCGTGGCCCAGGTGCCGAACGCCGGCTGTTTCTGCTGCCACAGGGTCTTGATGGGATTTACTTTCATGCCTGCGCTCCTTCGGGCTTGAACTGCATGTTGCTGAACTTCAATGCGGCGTCGCTGAGATAGGCCACGGCGTCGTTCCAGATGGCGTGCCCCGATTCGGCGCTGGCCTGGCTGGGATCGCCCTGCGTGCCGATCGGCGCGTAGTCGCTGATGTCGCTGAATACCGCGAAGCTGGATTTGCCGAATGTCACCTTGCCGCTGGACACCGTGGTCACGCCTTCGGTGAAGGCGCGCAGCGGGCCGGCGGCCTTGGCGCGGTCCATGAACACCAGCTCGGGATACTTGGCCAGCGCCACCGACGTCACCATTTCCGAGGCATGGCCGCTGGGCGCGCTCTTGGTCAGCAGCTTGCCGGCCGACACGTCGCGCATGATGGTGAACACGTCTATCAGTCCGCCCACCGCCCCGTAGTTGCGGCGCAGATGGCGGCATACGCTTTCAATCGGGCCCAGCGAGCCGGCGTGGATATTGATGAAGAAGAAATGGCGGAATCCCTGGCCGGCCAGGGCGTCGCACATCTCGCGCAGGTACGCTTCGATCGTGCCCATGCTGACCGACAGCGTGCCGGGATAGTCGAGGAACATGGCCGAGTAGTTCACCGGCACGATAGGCGTGACCGCCAGGCCGGCCCGCTCGCCGGCTTCGGTGGCGATGCCCTCGCAGACGCGCAGCTCCGTGCCGGTCGCCAGGTGGGCGCCGTATTGCTCGACCGCTCCCACCGGGATCAGCACCGTGTCGCGCTCGCGCAGGTAGGCGCGAATGTCGTCATAGGTATGCTGGTCTGTTCTCATCAGGTTTGACTCCTTGGTTCAATGGTTGGCGGCTTACAGCAGCCACGGGTTGGTCTGCCACAACTTGCGCAGCTGCGTGTCCAGCGCCTTCAGCCGGCTGACGTATTCGTCGTGCTTGAGGTACTTCAGTGGCTGAAAGCTGTTCTTGGCGCGCTCCAGGTACGAGGCGTCCTGATTGCATCGGTCCACGGCGTCGGCCAGCTTCTCCATGACCGGCGCGGGCACGCCGCGTGGCGCGGCCAGCCCGCGCATCGAGCCCGAATACACGTCATAGCCGGCCTCCTTGAAGGTGGGGACATCCGGCGCATCGGGCGAGCGGCTGTCGCTCATCACGCCGACAATGCGCCACGGATTGCCGCGCGCAAACGTCACGGCTTCGCCCATGTTGGCCATGCTGCTGTCGATCACCTTGCCCAACAGCGCGACGCTGGCCGGTGACGCGCCTTGGAACGGCACCGGCGCGACCTTGATGCCCGCCGCCTGCTCGATCAGCAGCGCCGAGATATGGCCGGCCGACCCCACCCCCTGGGTGCCGACCGTGATGCCGCCAGGGTTCTTCTTGGCGGCGGCCACCAGATCGGCCACGGTGTGGATCGGACTGTCCGCATGCACGCTGATGGTGCCGGGGTCTTCCACCAGATTGGCGATGAATTCAAAGCTTTCCAGCGTGTAATTTCGCTTACGCTCGATGGGCAGACTGACAATGCCGGGCGTGTTGACGATGCCGATGGTGTAGCCGTTGGGTTCGGCGTGCGCCAGATAATTCAGGGCGATGTCGCCCGAGGCGCCGGGCTTGTTCAGCACGACAAAACGAGCGCCGTCGATCTTGGTTTGCATGCAGGCCGCGATGGTGCGCGCGGTAAGGTCTGTGCCGGCGCCAGCGGGGAAAGGCACGACCAGGTTGATGGGTTGCTCCGGCCAGGCGGCGAAAGCGGTGGTGCAGGCGGAAGCCAGCAGGCATGCGATGGCGGTTCTCATGGAATGCTCCTTACTGGTTCCAGGGCGATGCCGCCCAGAGTTGCTTGAGCTGGTCCTGCTGGGCCAGCAAGGTCTCGGCGTAGCGCGCGTCGGCAAGCACCTTCAGTTCCTGGCTGGCCTGTTTCGCGGCCGACTTGAACTTGGGGTCCTCGGCCGCGGCCAGCACCAGTTTGCGCAGTTGTTCGCTGCGCGCCGGCGGCAGGCCGGCCGGCGCGCCGATACCGCGCAAGGAACCAGAGACCAGCGGATAACCGCTTTCGGCGAAGGTCGGCAGATCAGGCGCGAAACCCGATCGCGCCCCGCTCATCACGCCCCATGTGCGCCACGGGCTGCCCTCGGCAAATGCAAGCGCCTCGCCCAGGTTGACGGCCGCCACGTCGATCTGCCCGCCCAGCAGCGCGGTGCGTACGTCGGATGTGCCCTTGTAGGGCACGTGCAACAGGCGGATGCCCGCGCGCTTTTCCAGCAACAGCACCGAAAGGTGACCCGCCGAGCCGACGCCAGCGGTGCCGTATTTCACCGACTCCGGCTTGGCGCCCGCTACGCGCACCAGGTCTGCGATCGAATGAATCGACGAGTTCGCATGGACGCTGAGCGTGGCGGGATCGTCGACTAGGCTTGCCACGGGCTCGAACGAGGTCAGCGCAAACTGGGCCTTGCGCTCGATCGGGATGCTGAGCAGGTTCGGCGTGTTCAACAGGCCTAGCGTGTAGCCGTCGGCCTCGGCCCTTGCCACCTGGGCCATGCCCAGCTCGCCGCCCGCCCCCGGGCGGTTCAACACCGTGACGGGCTGGCCGCCCTGCCGCTCCAGCGCCTGGGCAAACAGGCGTGCCGTCAGATCGGTGCCGCCGGCCGCGGAAAACGGCACGACGATGGTGATGGGACGGGTGGGATAAGGCTCAAGCGCCTGGCCGTGGGCCGCAAACGCCATGGTGGCGGTGAACAACGCCGGCAATAGCCGCGCCGGCGTTCGATAGGTGCGAGCGCACCCCTCGTATCGCTGAGTACGAAACATTTTCAACCCCTTGATTTATGAATCGCTACATGCGGATGGCATGCCCACGGCCCCGCCCCTGTACCGAGGCTGGTGACTGTGGCAGTGCTTGGCCGTACTGCGGGTCAAGCACTGGGAGTCATGATATTTATAGATTTATGGATTGAAAAACTGTATTTTTTTATGATCTTCACAAATTTTATTTGTAAGCGATGATCAAGGAACTCCGCACCCTCATCGCCGTCGCGCAGCACGGCACGATCACGGCGGCGGCCCGCCATATCGGCCTGACGCAGGCGGCCGCCAGCGCGCAGATCCAGCGCCTGGAAGAGTCATTGAAGGTGGAATTGCTTGACCGGGCCGGGCGCCAGGTGCGCCTGAACGCGGCGGGCGTGGACATCGTGTCGCGCGCGGAACATATCCTGCACCTGTGCGATGAACTGCGCGAAGTAACGCAACGGCCCAAGCTGCGCGGCCACCTGCGCCTGGGCGCGATCCAGAGCATGCAGCGGCGCTACCTGCCCGCGATGATCAAGGGACTGATACAGCGGCATCCTGACGTAAGCACCCATCTGGAATTGGGCGGCTCGCTGCCGCTGCTGACCGCCGTCGACCAGGGCCAGCTTGACGCGGCCATGGTCGTGAAGCCGTTTTTCGCGCTGCCCGCCGAACTGACGTTCGTGCCGCTGCTGCGGGAGCCGTTTACGGTGTTGTGCCCGGCGGAAGCAACCAGCGACGACTGGCGTGAGGTCCTGACGTCTTTACCCTTCATCCGCTATGACAGCGCGTCATTTGGCGGCCGCATGGTCGACCGCTTTCTGCAGAATCACCGGATCAATCCCAGGTGCCAGGTCGAGTCCCAGGACGTCGATGCGATTCTGGAGATGGTCGCCTGCGGAATCGGGGCCTCGCTGATTCCGGTCAAGGATCTGTCCCAGCACCGGAACACAGTGCGGGCCATCGGGTTGGGCGACGACACCATTTACCGGGAGGTCGGCATGGTGCTGTCCGCTGCCCGAGGCAAGGACGAACTGGTGCAGGAGCTGCTGCAAAGCGCAAAGTCGACCCTGCGCGAATCACCGTTCGCGCATCCGCTGCTGGAACGATTCTGACAAGGACCGGCGCGCCGGACTCAAATACAACGTCCGCATCTTGCCTGCGCCATGGCTGTTCTCTACAATAAAGAATAATTATCATTTGCAAACGTCTGCGATGTCCCCCACGAAGCAAGTCCAAGTCGAGACGCTCTATGCCGACCACCACGGATGGCTGCGGGGTTGGATACGCCGGCAACTGGGCAATTCCTTCGAGGCCGCCGACCTTGCGCACGATGTGTTCGTCCGCCTGCTGGGCCGGCCGGCGGCGATCGAAACGCGCGAGCCGCGCGCCTATCTGAGCACGATCGCCCGCGGCCTGCTGGTGGACCACTGGCGCCGCCGCGAGCTCGAGCGCGCCTGGCTTGACGTGCTGGCCCGCACGCCCGAAGAACTGGCGCCCTCGCCCGAGAACCGGATGCTGGTGCTGGAGGCGCTGATCAAGATCGACCAAATGCTGGATTCCCTGAAGCCCAAGGTGCGCCAGGCCTTTCTGTGGGCGCAGCTTGACGGCATGCGCTGTCCGCAGATTGCCGAGCGTCTGGGCGTATCCCTGGCCACCGCCGAACGTTACGTGGCGACGGGCCTGCGGCAATGCTATGCCCACCGGTTCGGTGACGCGTGAGCGAGGCCGCCGCGATTCCTTCCGCGGTGGTCGACGAGGCCATCGCCTGGTCGGTCAAGCTGAACTTCGGCTCGCCCGATCCCGACACCTGTGCGGCCTTCGAGCGCTGGCGCCGCGCGGCGCCATTGCGCCCAATGATGCAATCGGTGACAACAATCGCCCACCTTTACCGATTGCCAGCAAATTGTTTGGTGCACGCAACACGGAAACGGTCGATACCGCCCCGCCTCCCATTGATGTGAAGGTGCTGGGCGTGCTGCAGGCCGGCGCCCGAGGTGTTGCGGTACTGGGCATCAACGAGCGTCCGGTAGCGGCCTACGCGGGCAACCAGAAGCTGGG
>ENA-OWLM01000701-OWLM01000701.1-metagenome-genome-assembly--contig:-NODE-701-length-12728-cov-3.209737_pt1 | contig 12728 bp, 8 predicted proteins | sample MGYA00245349_ERZ651102 | MGnify/ENA primary metagenome ERZ651102 (study PRJEB26857, sample SAMEA4031759) | metagenome | biome: human; feature: oral; material: saliva | place: Philippines | collected 2014 | study... | reverse complement strand
CTGCGTCCGTGTGTTGCAGTTGAAAGAGTGGTTCGCCTTTACGCCACGTTGGTCGGAGGCTAGGAGTTATCTTTGTCATTGTCAGAATTCTTTTTCTTGGAAGATGGAATAGTTAAATCTATGGCATTGGCCACTTTCTCATCAAGGAGAGCAATTTTCCACACTTCTCCCACGGTAGAGACAAAGTGGAAGGTCAGGCCTTTCACATAGCGTTCGGGAATATCTTGAATGTTCTTCTCATTTTCGCGAGAAAGAATGATGTCGGTGATACCCGCGCGTTTTGCGGCAAGAATTTTTTCTTTGATTCCTCCTACAGGAAGCACTTTACCGCGGAGAGTAATCTCGCCTGTCATAGCCAAACGTGGGCGAACTTTCCGCTGGGTAAGGGCGGAAGCCAATGAAGTGGCGATGGTGATGCCCGCAGATGGCCCATCTTTGGGAACTGCGCCTTCGGGAAAGTGGAGATGGAGATTCCAGTATTCAAAAACGCGGTAATCTACACCCAATTCGTGGAGATGTCCTTTTACATATTGCATAGCCAAAAGTGCGCTTTCTTTCATCACATCTCCTAAATTACCGGTAATTGTGAGCCGCGCGTTTTTTGTGCGATTGACAGCGCATTCTATGAAGAGCATCTCACCGCCGACTGCTGTCCAAGCAAGCCCATTGACAACTCCTGCAAAATCATTGCCTTGATATTTGTCGCGGTCATAGGGTGGAGTACCCATAATCTCTTGCACATCGGATGGCTTCAAAGTAATACTAGCCATTTCTTGTTGCGCACTTTCATCAGATGTTTGATATTTCAACACCTGTTTGCGAACAAGTTTGGCGATTTGTTTCTCTAATTGGCGCACTCCGCTCTCGCGCGTATATTTCTCTATGAGAAACTCTGTTGCAGCTGACGACATTTTCAGTTTGAAAGGCAAGTTCAAAGTAGAAAGTGCTTGTGGAAAGAGGTGCTTTCTGGCAATTTCTTTCTTTTCTTCCGTGAGATAGCCTTCCACGTTGATGAGTTCCATACGATCACGCAGAGGAGCAGGAATTCCTGTGAGATTATTGGCTGTTGCAATGAAGAACACATTGCTCAAATCGTAGTCGAAGTCAAGGAAATTGTCGTGGAACGTATTGTTTTGCTCAGGATCGAGAAGTTCCAATAAAGCCGCCTGCGGATCACCGTGATGTGTGCGTCCTCCCACTTTGTCTATTTCATCGAGCACCAACAAGGGATTGTTACTTTCTGCTTTGATGATGCTTTTGATGATGCGTCCACACATGGCTGCAATATACGTGCGACGATGACCACGGATTTCACTTTCGTCGTGCACACCACCGAGGGAGATGCGTTGATATTTGCGTCCCAAACTTTCAGCAATACTGCGACAGAGAGAAGTTTTGCCTACCCCTGGAGGGCCATAAAGACAGAGAATCGTGGCTGGTTGCTTTTGACTCACTTTCATTATAGCCAAGTGCTCAAGTATTCTCTCCTTCACTTGTTCCATACCGAAGTGGTCGTGGTCGAGTACTTTCTGAGCACGCTGCAAATCCAAATTGTCGATGGTGTTTTTTCCCCAGGGCAAAGACAGAATTGTGTCAATATAGTTGTAAACCACGCTGTAATCGGGCACTGATGGGTTCATCCTATCTAGTTTGGTCACTTCCTTCTCAAAAATCTTCTTTACATTTTGAGGGAGATCTATATCTAATGCCTTACGACGAAATTCTTCAGCGTCATTTCCTTCTGCATTTCCAAGTTCCTTTTGGAAGTTTTTTATCTGTTGCTGCAAATAAAACTCTTTCTGTTGCTGTTCGAGTTCTTTGTTCGTACGCTCACTGATGGTCTGCTTCAATTCTAGAAATTGAAGTTCACGCTGCAAGATGTGCAATAAAGCAAAAGTGCGACGCATCATATCGCCTTCTTCCAGCAGCAAAGCCTTTTCTTCAGTGTCGAAAGGAAGATTTGTGGCAACAAAATTGATAAAGAAAATCGGGTTTGAGATGTTCTTTATTGCCATAAAGGCTTCCATTCCCAACCTCTCATTGAGTTTGATATATTTGAATGTCGCCTCCTTAAATGTGTCAAAAAGAGCTTGGAACTCCTTGTCGTTGTCTTCTGGGAAAACGTCCTCAAGGGGAGTCACGTGAGTGCGAATAAAAGGATTGATGCGCGTGGGTTCTGGAGACAGACCGATTCTACCAAAGGCTTGAATGATAGCAGTAGGAGTTTGATTGGGCATTTCAACCACGCGCAACACTTTGGCAAGTATTCCTGTGGGAAAAATATCGGCCATCGTGGGATGGTCAATCGCAGCATCTACTTGACAAGACACTGCAATAAAGGCATCATCACCACGTTTTTCAATATAGCGAATCAATTCTAAAGAACTTTCTCGCCCAACCATCACAGAAGTGACGACACCAGGAAAGATTACGAGATTGCGCAGAGGGAGCACTGGCAGTGTTCCTTCTACTTTAATGTTGAATAAATCTTTGATGTTGCCATCAAAATCGGCGATGACTGAAAAGTTGCTTTGATTGGTGCTATCTTTACTCATATAGATATGTTCATTGTTTTGACAAGTTGGCTCGTTTGCTTGATGGTTGCGTAACTAATCAAGGATTTTGAAAAGAGCAAACTTGAGTAAAAGTTTTTTGCGTCCCGCCGCTTGGAAGTCTACTTCGGCTTTTGCGTTCTCGCCCGAACCTTCTATGCTAACAATTGAGCCTTTTCCAAACCGTTCGTGTTCAATGTTGCTTCCTACGGACAGTGCGTTGATGGCTGCTTTTTGTGCTGCATTTGAGGATTTTGATTGTGCCTTGCGTATGGGTTTTAGCGTTGAGGCATAATCAGAAGACGATGCAGAGGAGCGACTGACGTGAGTTGCTGACGCTTTCTGTGGTTTACCTGATGCTACGTCTTGCGTTTGCCGTTTGGTGGGTTTGGTGTAGATGGCACTTCCAGCGATTCTGGTGCTTGGGAGTACACTTGGTGTTTCCCAAACGTCATCCATTAAGGCTTCACGCAGAGCACTTGGAATTGAATTATTGTGCGCAAAACCGACTTGTTCTTCTTGAATGAATTTCTGATTGATTTCAGCAATGAAAGGACTTGGATCAGAGATTTCAAACTGCCTATAGCGGACGCGGCTTTGTGCGTAAGACAAAAAGCAGAAACGTTTGGCGCGGGTCACAGCCACATAGAAGAGTCGACGTTCTTCCTCCATCTCTCTTGGAAAGAAACGAGCTTGAGAACCAGGAAACAACCCATCTTCAAGCCCCGTGACAAAGACGGCCTCAAACTCTAGACCTTTTGCTGAGTGAATCGTCATAAGCGTAACCTTGGGCGTGTCATCGTCTTGCTTGTCGGTGTCCGTTTGGAGAGTACTCTGTTGGAGATACTTGCTGATTACTGTTGTTTTGCGTCCGGTTTCTTCGGTCGTTTCGCGTTCGAATGAGCGAATTGCGCCCAACAACTCTTCCACGTTTTCGCGTTTGCTTTGCCCTTCTGGGCCATCTTCTTTTTGCAAATCTTCTTTGATGCCCGAATACTGTAAGAGTTCTGTCGCAAAATCAAAGGCTCCCATATTGGTGACCCTAGAGCGAAAATCAGTAATGAGGTTGCAAAAGCTCTCCAATTTTGACTGTGTGCCTTTATTTAAAGCTACACCATATTGTGTGGGTTGTTCGGCCACCGCCCATAGACTCACGTTGTGCTCGCGCGAAGCTGTGAAAATCTTCTGTAATGTTGTGTTCCCTATGCCACGCGCAGGATAGTTGACAATGCGCTTGAAGGCTTCTTCGTCGTTTAAGTTGGTGACTAGACGAAAATAAGCAATGATGTCTTTGATTTCCTTGCGTTGGTAGAAAGATAATCCGCCATATATGCGATAGGGGATGTTCTTTTTGCGCAGCGCATCTTCAAAGGAACGGCTTTGAGCATTGGTGCGATAGAGTATTGCGATTTCGCTGAGTGCTACATCTTCAGAACGATGAAGACGGGAGATGTGTCCGATTACTTTAGAGGCTTCTTCTTTGTCTGAACTCGAAGGCATCAGTAGGATTTTTTCGCCTTTCTCGTTTTCGCTAAATACCGTCTTTTCGATTTGCTCTTTGTTGTGTCTGATAATGCTGTTGGCTGCATCGACGATGTTTTGTGTGGAACGATAGTTGCGCTCCAATTTCAGCGTGATGGCTTCAGGATATTGACGATTAAATTGCAAGATGTTGTCGATGTTTGCACCGCGAAATGAGTAAATGCTTTGGGCATCATCGCCTACAACACAAATGTGGTGGTTGTCTTTGGTCAACAAATTGACAATCGCGTGTTGAGCGTAATTCGTGTCTTGGTACTCGTCTACTAGAATGTAACGGAAACGTTGAGCATATTTTTTGCGCACTTCCTCAGCTTTGTCAAAGAGGAGGAAAGTGTAAAGCAACAAATCGTCAAAGTCCATTGCACGAGATGTGCGACAACGCTTAAAATACTCCGTATAGATGCGATGAACATCGGGCATATTGTCGCGCGCATCACGACTCGTCATATGCGTGTCCGCAGCATAGACTTGCGGTAGCATCAAGCGGTTTTTAGCATCGGAAATACGCCCTTGCACTTTCGAGGGTTTGTAAGTCTTATCATCGAGTTTAAGTTCTTTGATGATGGACTTAATGAGCGAACGAGCGTCGGACGAATCGTAAATGGTGAAATTGCTTTCAAAACCGATGAATTGACTTTCTGCGCGCAATATACGAGCGAAGATACTGTGAAATGTTCCGCTCCACAGACCGCGCGATTTTCCCACACCGACAATGCTACTGATGCGTTCATTCATCTCTTTTGCCGCTTTGTTGGTGAAGGTCAAAGCTAATACTTCCCATGGGGCATAGCCTCTTTCTAGAAGGTAGGCTATCTTATAAGTCAGCACTCTCGTTTTTCCAGAACCAGCACCTGCAATCACAAGCAAAGGGTGTTCGCACTCACGAACAGCACCCCACTGACTCTCATTGAGTTCGGATTGCCAAAAACTATCAGGCCGAGCAGATGGCATTTCTGTTGGAGGGTAAGAATCAGTCATGTTGTTTGCGGTGTTCGAGGTCGTGTTGAAGTTTGCGATGATAGAACTTAGCTTGTTGACAAAGTTCTTCAAACTGTGCCTGCGTTGGGGTACTTACTTTGCCTTTCTGTTGTGTTTCTATTTGCACGAGGCTGTCTATTTCGCGGATGCGATCGGATGTTGCAGACATTTCAATGCTGTCCATTAGTAATATCCCCGATTCACGTGCGTTCAATGCTAGTGGACAATTACGTCTGAGAGAGCGCAATTGCTTTCTTGCATCATCATAGTGCTTTTGTTGGAATGCAGTTCTGGCATTTAACAGAATGTCTTTAGCTTTCGCCTCGTCCTTTTGTCGTGCTTCTGACTGTTGAGGAGCAGAAGAATTGCAGGCCACGAGGAGAACCGCAAACAGGAATAGGGTATATCTGAAAAAATAGTGCATAATTAGGCAATTTCGATGTGCTAAGTTACGAATTTTCTTGGGATTTGACAACGATTTATCGCTATAATACTTCAATTTGACCTTATTTCGCCTGTTAGGTATGCTGTTCATTGATAAAATGCAAGTGCTATGCTGAAATAAATAGACTGTTTTCTTTATTTGGTTGTAGAGAACTCTCATCAAAATATGGGTGTTCGATAAAAGTATTTGTCGTGACTTTTAGGGAAACAGTGGTTGGGATTCGTGCTTCCGTCTTTTGTGTACATCTTTGTCTCAAAGATTGAAAATGATATGTCTTAGATGTTTTTATGGAGATGCGTTTTGAACTTGATTTTTGTGGAAGATTAACTCAAAACCGCGGTTTTCGTGTTAAAACGGAAGGCCATTTCTGACCAGATTTTGGTGTCTTCTAGAAAAAGTTATCCGTTGCTTTTTCTCTCTTCTCCGATTTCTTTTTGAGAATCTCTTGGGTTTACCTCTGCGTTTTGGGATTATTCTTCGATTTTCTCGGAGATTTCCCCGATTTTGTCCATCGGAAATAAAATTCCGTCGGACGTTTTCAAAATTCCAAGGGAAGAAAACGGAAAAATGTCCGACAAAATAGCACAAACAACACGTCACTTTTTCTAAACGACACGTCATTTCTTCAAAAACAAGCACTAGTTTCGAAAAAACGACCCATAACCCAGTAAAAAACTCCGAAAATTGCGATTTCCAAGGCCGCTGAGAATCGCATAATTCTCAGCAACTTTTTCTGAGTTCAAAAAGTCGCGTTAAATGGAAGGGTGCGAAACGCAAACTTTTACTAAAAACAAATTTGTTTTTCCGTTCTCTCTTTATCCCCTATCGGTCATTAGATCTTGAATTGATATCATTAGATTGTTGAGCGGATAGTTTGCCGTTAGTCTTTGGCATAGCGGGCTGCGGCGAGAATAAACGAGAAACAAGATGCCAATAAGAAAAAGAAAGATGACAGGAAGTTATCCATTCAATTACGAGTAGCACGATAACGGTCTAACGACCGATTGATGGTTAATATAGAGTAAATTGTAGGGTAACTATCAAGTTTAGAGTTCTTCTTTCTAAATGTCCGTGTTTAGTCCTGTCGCCGACTCTTTTTTTGTTGCACCCTAGGAAGAAACGCAATTTTGAAACCTCAAACTTAGTGCTCTAGAAAATATTTTTGTAATTTTGCACTTGCAGGTTGACTCTAACCCTTCTACAGTATCTTATTATGACAGAGATTTTTCATCATCGCACTCCAATTCAGATTCGTTTCAATGACTTAGATGCCTATCAACACGTAAACAACAACGTGTATTTTTCATTTTACGATTTAGGCAAAGAAAACTATTTCGCGGAAGTGCTTTGTCCTGATTTCCGCACACAACAAATTGTTCCGCTCATCGCAAGTATTCACGCAGATTTCATAGAACCGATTTTCTATGAAGACGATATCGTAGTAGAAACGCGTGTTAGTCATCTTGGCACAAAGAGTTTCACGTTGCGCCAACGAGCCATCAATCAAAAGAATGGGCGTGTGGTTTGTCAGTCTGAGACGGTGATGGTATGTTTTGATCTTGCAGCGCAACAATCTGCGGAGATTCCCTCGCATTATCGTGCGGCCATCGAAGCTTATGAGGAAAAAGGAAGCTTGGAATAAGGCTGTGCGACATAGCAAAGGCCAGTGAGTTCAGTCTGAAGAGGGACAAGAAAATAGGTAGTTTCCTTTACCAGTAATTCCTTCTCGTGCATACTTGCACACAACCTCATCTATCTATGCAGAAAGTAGTATATGCTCAATCATTAGTTGATGATTTGCGCAAAACACTAGGCGAATTAGCCAAACCCGACACGATAGTCTGGCTTTTTGATAGCAACACTCATCAACTCTGCGCCCCACAATTACGCGAAATTAGTAAGGGTCAATTGGAACTTATTGTAGAGGCAGGAGAAGCACACAAAGATTTGCAATCACTCTCCGATGTGTGGAGTGGAATGCAAGCAGCTTCTGCGACTCGGCATAGCCTTTTAGTGAATGTTGGAGGGGGTATGCTTACGGATTTAGGCGGTTTTGCAGCTGCAACCTACAAGCGTGGCATCCGTTTTGTCAATGTGCCAACGACACTTCTTGCGATGGTGGATGCTGCTGTTGGCGGAAAGACTGGAGTGAATTTTGGAGGGCTCAAGAATGAAATTGGAGCATTTCACGAGGCAGATGTAGTTTTTATCTGTACTGATTTGTTGCGCACTTTGGATATGCCAAATCTCGTGTCGGGTTACGCCGAGATGCTAAAACACAGCTTGTTAAGTAACCGTGCTATGTGGGCACGTCATATACAATACCCTTTAGACAATCCTGATTTTGTAGCATTACAAGAGATGGTTCGTGAGAGCATTTCGTTCAAACAGTCTGTGGTAGCGCAAGATCCTCACGAGAAAGGTCTCCGCAAAGCCCTCAATTTAGGGCATACTATTGGACATGCCTTAGAGAGTGTGCTCTTGCACAAAGAAATTCCCGTGCTGCACGGCTATGCTGTGGCTTGGGGCTTGCTTGGCGAACTCTATCTTAGTGTTGTGCAAAAGAAGTTCCCACTAGAAGTTTTGAGAAAGACAACACAATTTGTGGTGGCGCATTATGGTCGTCCAAATATCTCCTGCAAAGACTACGATAGTTTGTTGGAATGTATGTGCCACGACAAAAAAAATAGAGGTCATCAAATCAATTTCACGCTACTTTCCGACATAGGCCAGTTGAGTTTAGATGAAGAAGCTAGTGATGAACTCATCAAAGAAGCACTCGATTTTATTAGGGAAGGGTAGAGTAACTATGGTTTTCTCTGTTTCCTTTTGCTTTAATTGTAGACATCATTAAGGTTATGCGCACAACAGTCAAGAAATTTTCGAGTGGAGGGTTACTCTTAGGCTTATTCGCAGCTGTTTGTTACGGCTTTATTCCGCTTTTTACCAAAGAACTGCAACATCCAGCAGAAGGGTTACCTCTAGCCTCAGCAACCATTCTTTTTTATCGTTTTGGCATTGCTGCGTTGCTTATAGCGTGCATTATGATGGTCAAAGGGATTTCCTTTCGCATCACCTTTCCCGAGTTTTTACGCTTAAGTTTCTTGGCGTTTCTGAGTGATGGTGCTGCGCTTTTCTTAATAGCTGGTTATAGTTATATGCCAAGTGGAGTAGCTACGACACTACATTTTATGTATCCAGTCTTTACAGCACTTATTATGATGCTCTTTTTCAACGAGCCGCGGCGTACTTCCACTATTATTGCTATAATGATGGCTGTGTCGGGATTGTTCGTTTTGTCGTCCACAGGCCAAGGAGAAGTGAGACTTGTGGGAGTTATGTTGGAAATCATCTCTGCTTTTTGCTTTGCGCTCTATTTGATTCGCGTAAACCGCTCCAAGATTTCGACTTTACCTCCCACAAAACTGACTTTTTATGTGATGATGCTAGGCGCGCTCATCTTTGCTGCGACAATGCTTTATGAACATAGTGAAGCAGAGCACGCTGTCAGTTATGCTTTACTTCCAAGTTTCAATGGCTGGCTCAACCTTTTAGCGCTTTCAATCGTCTGCACCGTCGTTACAAATCTGGCTTTAGTCTATGCCATTCAAATGATAGGTCCAACAGTCACGGCAGTTTTAGGCGTACTAGAACCAGTAACGGCCATATTGTTGGGTGTTCTCTTTATGGGAGAGCGTTTGCAATTGCCCACGATTCTAGGTATTGCTCTTATTATCCCTGCCGTGCTTATCATTGTCTTTAGGAAGAAGAAATGATGGCTTTTTGCGAACACAAAAATTCTATGCAATGTGGTGAAGTTGGGTTACTCAATGGAATAGTTCCCACAAAAAGTGGTCGCACTCATCATTTCTAGTGATATTTGCATAACTTTTTTTCGATTATTCAAGATTTCAGTCGAAAAAATCCCTATTTTTGGGGGCAGAAAAGGCTTATTTTGGGGCTTTTCTGCTCTCATTTTTTGCTAAAACCCTAGTGTTTGTTGTGCAGAATCGCTAGATATAGCGATTTTCAAACCGATGAGAAGTCCGTAACTTTGCACCATCTAAACCATGTCCCTTGTGATTGCTCACCATTTTCACGAGGGGCTATGTTGTGAACTCATTTCATCACAAACACTTCCTTATGCGTCATCTCGCTATTCCTTGTTTCTTTAGCATCATATTACCACTTCACGCTCAAACTTCTGATCATTCAGAACGAAAGCTCGGTGAGGCGGTGATAACTGCGCGACCCAACATCAATGCACTTGACATCCGTGCGAAGTCTGGTGTGGTGCAAACTGTCAATATGAAGTTGTTGCTGAACAAACCAATGATTGATATGTCGATGGCTTTGCAAGGAAGTGTGCCTGGATTGGTGGTTATCAATCGGGGAGAGCTGGGAGAAAAGCCTCAAATCCGTATTCGTGGTAATTCTTCGTTGCGTCGTGGTGATGCAGCCAACGAGCCTTTGTATGTGCTAGATGGCAAAGTTATCTCCTCCGATGCTTTCCTCACGTTAAACCCCAATGATATCAGCGAAATCAAAGTTTTGAAAGACGCTGTGGGAACTGCGCTGTATGGCATCAAAGCTGCCAATGGGGTAGTGGAAATTACGTCGAAACGTGGCAACACTACTGGACGTTTAACGGCATCTTATAGTATGAATCTTGGGATTACCTTGCAAGGGCGTCGCGGTGTAGAGATGATGCACACGCAAGAGAAACTGGATTTTGAGCGAAGATTGCAAAATCCGCTTGCGCCAGGCTATCTCTATAGTGCAGACTATCTGCGTCGCATCTACCCCACAGCTCCCGATTTATCAGAGCGCATTGCAGCTGGTCAACAAGTATTAGATAGCTTGTCGCGTATCGATACGGACTGGTTCAATGAATTGATTCGTCCCAACCTTTATCAATCCCATAATCTCAGTTTGCGAGGAGGAAATGAAGCAACGTCTTACTACATTTCTACCAACTTTAGTAGTCAGGGTGGGCGTCTCCCTGGCAATAGCACGAATCGCATTACTGCCCGAATGTCGATTGATCAACAAATTGGTCACATAGGCTATGCATCGATTGGCGCAGATATGGGATATAGTCAAATAGAAACTCCCAATGGCACTGATGCTTCGCCTTCTGACTTGGTCTATTTGCTCAATCCTTATGAGAGTAGAACAGGAAAACTATGGTCGTATGGCAATAAGGGCAGTAATTTTACGCTTAATGACCTTTTGCACCAATATAGTAAGACGGGCGGTGACAAGCGCGGAGGGTTAAATGCTTCTCTCAATTTGAAGCCTTGGAAATACCTAAGTCTTGACGCCGTGGTGGGTTTGGATTTCGTGTTGAACGAAGAAACGAATTTCACTCCCTCTACAGCTTGGAGTGAGCGTGAGAGTGGTGCGCGCCCCAATGAGCGCGGACGCATCAGTCGTTCTAAGGATACGCAGCAAAACATTAGTGCCAATTTCCGTTTGACTTACAACCGTAGTTGGAATGAGGTGCACGATCTCACACTGGGGGCGAATGTTGATGCCTATCAGTCCGACTTAGACAATACAAGTCTGACGGGCTATGGTGTCGGCACCAAGATGTCTGCTGCATTGATCAACCAATCTTTAAGCGGAAACCGCAAGCCAGCTGTGGGAAGCACGACCGAACGTAACCGTCAATTCGGAGTTGGCTTCGTGGGGGGCTATTCTTATCAAAATACCTACGATTTATTTGCTAGTTACAAACGCGATGCCTCTTCTTTGTTACCTGCACAGCATCGTTGGAATACGGCTTGGGCGGTAGGCTTAGGTTGGACACCTACGCAATATGAATGGTTGAAATCGCAAGACATTTTGAGTAATCTCAATGTGCGAGTCTCTTTTGGGCAAACTGCAAACCTATCGGGTGTTTCTGCTGCAGCAACCATCGGCACGTTCTCTTACCACAACACTGAGTTCTACTCCGACACGCGGTTGTTGCAACTCCAAGCCCTCTACAATTCTCAACTGAAGGCGGAACATACCGATACTTATGATGCTTCTCTTTCATTTGAACTTTGGCGAAAACTGTCGCTCAATTTCAACCTTTATCGTCGGCAAACTAGTAATGCTCTCCTAGAAGTGCCCATCCCCTTAAGTAATGGTTTCACCACAATGACGCGAAATATTGGGGTGTTGCGCAATGAGGGATATGAGATTTCGGCTAACTATCGCATTCTCTCGCAAGGAGATGTAAGATTGTCAGCACGCGCTTCTTTGTCTTACAATAGAAATCGCGTAGTAAGTCTTTATTTCACTGATAGATTATACTTAAACGATAGTGATCCTCTTCCTGTTTTTGAGGTAGGAAAGCCTTACGATGTGCTCTACGGACTCACTGCCACTGGCATTGACGCTACTACGGGGTTACCCACCTTTGTTTCTCCGCAAGGAAATCCGATGAAACTGCACGATAATCCCAAACGCTCTGATTTTGTTGCATTAGGATTTACGACACCTCCTTATACTGGCACGTTTGGACTTACTTTCGAATGGAAGTCCTTCACGCTCGATGCTGATTTCTACTATGTGTCGGGGGGAGTTCGCCGATATAATTATAAATACGCGCGGATGAGTGATGAGGCGTATCGCAATGCCGTGGCAGGAATGACCGAAAAAACGTGGTGGAACAAAGGAGATAACGACAAAGTTTATCACACGCGCTTTGTTTCGTCTGCTTCACAGACACTGCTTCAGTACGCCAATTCCACCAATGTTGGTCGAAGTGACTATTTGCGTTTGTCGATGCTTTCTTTGCGTTATCGTATTCCACGCAATTTATTACAGCATATAGGCTACGTGGTGCAGTATGCGTATTGTGGCATTCAGGCTTCCAATCTCTTTACGCTGACTAGTTATGCCGAATCCGACCCTGAAAGCGGTCGTCTTTCTGGGACATTGCAGCCCGTTGTTGCGTTCAATCTCAATCTCACGTTCTAATCTATAATACTTATCTCGATGAAGTTATCTTCCTGCACTCATCAGTCTTTTGTACGTTGCGCCAAGTGGCAGCGTCCTTCTCTCATTGTGGGCGCAATTTTGTGGGGATGGGTATCTCTTTTTCAAGGTTGTTCGCTCGATGTACCTTACGAAAACCGATACGCCGACCCGAATGCCATCGTAGATGCTCAGAGCGCGAGAGAATTATTGGCAACGGCTTATACGAATCTTCCCTTAGA
>ENA-OWLM01000700-OWLM01000700.1-metagenome-genome-assembly--contig:-NODE-700-length-12729-cov-3.938378_pt1 | contig 12729 bp, 8 predicted proteins | sample MGYA00245349_ERZ651102 | MGnify/ENA primary metagenome ERZ651102 (study PRJEB26857, sample SAMEA4031759) | metagenome | biome: human; feature: oral; material: saliva | place: Philippines | collected 2014 | study... | reverse complement strand
CTCGAGATTCTGTGTTTTGGGCTTGCATTTTGTGGGCGAACAGGGGCGAGGGACAAGGGTGCGGGAGTTCGGGCGCGTCATTGGGGTGGGGCGGCGGTGTGCGGTGTAGAAGGGGAGGGGAGCGTGGAGCGGGGCGGTGAGAGACGGAAAAGCGCAAGCGGGTGGAGAAAAAGCAAATGTACATTTTGTTCGCCACCGATTTATGTGTAACTTTGCCACAATCTATTATCGCGCTTTATGAAGTTGACGTTAAAAACTCTCCTTACGATTTGCCTCTTGTCGTTGGTGACAAGGGCTTTCGGTGTGCGTGTCGCCCCACAAGAGCGGGATGGCGATTCGCTGGAAGTGAGTTTGCTGACTTGCGCTCCCGGGCATGAAGTGTATCGCCTCTATGGGCATACGGCATTGCGGGTGCGCAATGTGAATCGGCCGACGCAAGACGATACGTATAATTTCGGTTGGTTCTCGTTCAATACGCCCAACTTTATAATGCGCTTCGTGCTCGGTCGCACCGATTATTCGATGGCGAAAGAGAGTACGGCGCTTTTTGCCCAGACCTATATCGAGGATGATGCCCCCGTGACGGCACAGATGCTCGACCTGACTCCGGCTGAGGCGCGCGATGTGCAGCGAACGCTCAATGCCATTATCGAAGAGCATCACACAGAGGTGCGTGAATATCTCGTGCCGAACCTCAGCGGGGGGCAGGATCGCCTCAGGCTCGAAATGCCGGAATGGACTTATCGCTACAACTTCCTCTATGATAATTGTACCACGCGAGCAATCGAGGCGGTGGAAAAGGTGCTGAAGCAGCACGGCGAACGCCTGGTTTTCCCGAATTTGAAGGGCGACAGGCAGAAGTTGACACAGCGGCAAATGATTCATGAGTTTACGGTGCAAAGTCCTTGGCATGAATTTGGCCAAGATTTGTTGCTGGGCCCGGAAGTGGATCGTGAATTTCCCCGTGAAGATTTGCCAAAAATGAACTTTTTGCCGATTTATGCGCAGAAGATGTGGCAGTCGGCGAAAGTGCAGAGCGCTGATGGTAAATTGCGTTCGCTGGTGGTGGTCGAAAGTCCCCTTATTCCCTTCACGACTTCCTCTCATCAAGTGGCATCGCCCCTTACGCCAAAAGTGGTGTTTTGGGGCTTGCTGTGCTTGGCCGTCTTGCTGACGGTTGGTGAGCAGCGTTCGTTGGATCGCACGGTGGTGACGCGTCGTGCTTGGCGCATTTGGGTCGGCACGTTTGACACGCTCTTTTTTCTCCTCACCGGTTTGGTGGGCGTAGTGCTCACGCTGTTGGTGGGCTGGTCGGAGCATCCCGCTGTCGGCACGAACTGGCTCTTGACCCTGTTTAACCCCTTGTGGCTCCTCTATATGGCGTTTTATTTTTTGGCGTTGCGCAAACAGCGCCGAGATTTCGCCGTTCTTGTTCCGCTGCTCGGTGCAGTGGGCTATTTCGTTGCTTGGGCAGCCGGTTTGCAATGGTTTTCGCCGGCGACTGTGCCCTTGGCATTGATTTTGCTACTTCGTGGTGTGGCCATCTTCCGCCGTTCGACGGTGGATGCCCGCCGCTCAAGGTCGGAGCACGAACAGGACTAACTGACGCAGTTCGTCGTTTTCGCTCCTCCTCTTTATATCATCTCTCCCTCTTTCTCGATAACCCACGCGCATGCACAAGCACAATTTCCTACTTTCGCTCATCACGGTGATGACGATCTTGGCTTCCGCCGAGGCCAAGGGGGAACGTGTGCAGGGGAATGAAGGGGAGATGCCGCGATTGGTCGTCAATATCTTGATCGATCAACTGCGTTCGGACTATCTCGAAACGTTTTCTCCACTCTATGTTGAAGACGGTTTCCAACAGTTGTTGCGCGATGGGTGTTACTATCGGCAAGCGGTGTATACTGTTGTGCCCCGTGATCGTGCAGTGGGCACCGCCACTTTGGCGACAGGTGCCACACCGGCCAATCACGGTATTGTCGGGGAGCGTTTTCTCCACCGCGAAACACTGCGTCCCACTGTTGCGGTAGAAGACGCCACGGTGCAGGGGCGCGGCACGACCGACCGCTTTTCGCCCGCCTCTTTGCTCGTGACCACCTTGGCCGACGAGCTAAAATTGGCCACCGGCGGACATGCCTATGTCGTCTCGATTGCTCCACAGGCCACCATGGCCATCTTGTCCGGCGGCCATGCGGCGGATCAGGCCGTGTGGATCGATGATCGGAACGGACAGTGGGTCACCTCCTCTTATTATGGCGAGTTGCCGCTTTGGGCCGACCTCCGCAATACGCGCCAAAGCATCGACCGCCGATTGGCTGCCGGGACGTGGCAACCCTTGCAGCGCAACAAACCCACGGTGTTGCTGAACGGCACCACCGTAAAACCCTTCTCACATCGCATGGCCGGCAGTGGACGCTTCGGGGCGTTCAAAACGTCGGCGATGGTGAACGATGAAATGGCCGCCGCTGTGGCCGATGTGCTCAACAACACCGCACTTGGAGCGGACGGCACGCCCGATCTGCTGAACGTGGCGTTGTATGCAGGCACTTACAATGGACGCAATCCCGCCGTTTCGGCGCTCGAACTGCAAGACACCTATGTGCGGCTCGATCGCGCCTTGTCCACGATCATCCAATCGGCAGAGGCCAAAGCCGGTAAAGGGCGCGTGCTCTTTACGTTGGCCGGTACCGGCACTTTCGATCGCGAGCAAACCGACGATGAGCGTTTGCGATTGCCCGGCGGGGTGTTCGACATGCGCCGTGCGGTGAGCCTCCTCAATATCTATCTGGCCAACCTTTACGGAAAAGGCAATTATATCGATGCGACTTTCGGCACGGAAATCTTTTTCAATCGCCGGCGCATCAGCGAACAGCGCATCGACTTCGGAGAACTCCAACGCCGGGCCGCTGATTTCCTCCTCGACCTTTCGGGAGTGAAAACCGTTTATACCGGTCGCGAACTCTTGACCGGTGCTTCGAATCAGGCATCATCGGCAGCGCAGGCCGCGTATTTCCCCCAACGCTCGGGCGATGTGATCATCGTGTTGCGTCCGGGTTGGCGCAGCATCGGCGCTGACGGACAGACCACGGTGCCCGTGACTGCCGCTCGTACCGATTTTCCGCTCATCTTCTACGGATGCGGGATCGCCCGCCGGCAGATCGGTACGCCGGTGTGCGTCGAATATTTGGCGCCCACGGTTTCGAAAGCGTTGCGCATACGCGCTCCCAGCGGATGTGCGCACTCTCCGCTCTTTTGAGTGGACTTTTTCCGCCTCCTCGCGCATGAGCGAGAACTTTCACTTTCCCACGGGCGCATTCTCCGCTTGATATCGAACAGCGTCAGCCCCTTTCTCTCGTAAAAAAACATCCTATGGATTTCAATAAACTCCTCTCCAAACTTTTTGGCAGCAAAGCCACCCGCGACATGAAGTTGATTCAGCCGTGGGTCGAAAAGATTAAAGCCGTATCCCCCGCGATTGAGGCTTTGACCCACGACGAACTTCGTGCAAAAACGCGCGAGTTGCAACATAATATTCAGAGCTCGGCCGACGATCTCAATCAGCAAATCAGCGAGATTCGCGCCAAGATCGAAGAAACGCCCATCGAAGAGCGCGAACAACTCTTCACGCAGATCGACAAACTTGAGAAACAAGTGCTCGAGCGCATGGACGTGGCTTTGGAAGAAGCCTTGCCCGAGGCATTTGCCATCGTGAAGGACACGGCGCGCCGTTTTGCGACGAACGAAACGATCAAGGTGACGGCAACGGACTACGATCGCGAACTCGCCGTGACGAAAGATTTCGTAGAACTCGACGAAGACGGCGTGCATGCCATCTATCACAACCACTGGGTGGCCGGCGGTAACGACCTGAAATGGGAAATGGTGCACTACGACGTGCAGCTTTTCGGTGGGGTCGTGCTTACCCAAGGTAAGATTGCTGAAATGGCCACCGGTGAAGGTAAGACGCTTGTGGCTACCTGCCCTGTTTTCCTCCGTGCGCTTTCCGGTCGCGGGGTACACGTCGTGACGGTCAACGACTATCTCGCGAAACGTGACTCGGAATGGATGGGACCCCTCTATCAATTCCACGGTCTGAGCGTAGACTGCATCGACAAGCACCAGCCTAACAGTGAAGCTCGTCGTCGTGCTTACAACTCTGACATCACCTTCGGTACGAACAACGAGTTCGGTTTCGACTATCTGCGCGACAATATGGCCATGAGCCCTGCCGATCTCGTGCAGCGCAAACACTACTACGCCATCGTCGACGAGGTGGACTCCGTGCTGATCGACGATGCGCGTACCCCGCTCATCATTTCCGGTCCCGTCGAGAAGGGCGAAGACCAAATGTATGAAGAATATCAGCCGCTTGTAGATCGCCTTTATCAGGTGCAGCGCAAACTGGCTACCGAGTATCTCACAGAAGCCAAGCGCTTGATCGCCAGCGACAACAAGGAAGATCGCGAAAAAGGCTTCCTCGCCCTTTATCGTTCGCACAAGGCACTCCCCAAAAACGGTCCGCTCATCAAGTTCCTCTCCGAGCCCGGTATCAAGGCCGGCATGCTCAAGACGGAAGAAATCTACATGGAGAACAACAACCGCCGCATGCCCGAAGCGGTTGAGCCTCTCTATTTCGTGGTAGACGAGAAACAACGTTCGTGCGACCTCACCGACAAGGGTACCGCGTGGTTGGCAGATCAGGTGCAGAACGATCAGCTCTTCGTGCTCCCCGACATCACCGGACAACTCTCCGCTCTCGAAGCGTCGAACCTCTCCGACGAAGAGCGCGTGGCGAAGAAAGACGAACTACTCGCCGAATATGCCGTGAAATCCGATCGCGTGCACACGCTCCAGCAGTTGCTCAAAGCCTATTCGATGTTCACGCTCAATGACGATTACGTCATCCAAGACGGACAAGTAAAAATCGTCGACGAATCCACCGGCCGTATCATGGAAGGCCGTCGTTGGAGCGATGGATTGCACCAAGCCGTCGAAGCGAAAGAGCATGTCAAGGTCGAAGCCGCCACGCAGACCTTCGCGACCATCACGCTGCAGAACTATTTCCGCATGTATCACAAACTCGCTGGTATGACCGGTACGGCCATCACCGAGGCCGGCGAGTTCTGGAATATCTACAAGCTTGATGTGGTGGAAATTCCCACCAACCGCCCCATTCAACGTAAAGACATGAACGATCGCGTCTACAAAACGCAGCGCGAGAAGTATAATGCCGTGATCGAAGAAGTGGAACGCATGCGCAACAGCGGTCGCCCCGTTCTCGTGGGTACCAGTTCGGTTGAAATCTCCGAATTGCTCAGTCGCTTGCTCAAGCTGCGTCACATCCCGCACCAAGTGCTCAATGCGAAACTCCACCAAAAGGAAGCCGATATTGTAGCGCAGGCCGGTAAGAGCACTCCCGGCATCGTCAAGATCAAAGACGAAAACGGACAAGTGCGTGAAGAAGAGCGTTTGCTCGGCGCCGTAACGATTGCCACCAACATGGCCGGTCGTGGTACCGACATCAAACTCACCGACGAAGTGCGTGCTGCCGGCGGTTTGGCCATCATCGGCACCGAGCGTCACGACAGCCGTCGTGTCGATCGCCAGCTTCGTGGTCGTGCAGGTCGTCAAGGTGACGTCGGAAGCTCCGTCTTCTACGTTTCGCTCGAAGACAAACTCATGCGTCTTTTCGCCTCCGAACGCATTGCTCGTGTCATGGACAAGCTCGGTTTCAAGGACGGCGAGATGATCGAGTCCGGCATGATCAGCAAGAGCATCGAACGCGCACAGAAGAAGGTCGAAGAAAACAACTTCGGTACGCGTAAGCACCTGCTCGAATACGACGACGTGATGAACAAGCAGCGCACCGTGATCTACGAAAAGCGCCGTCACGCACTCATGGGCGAACGCATCGGCATGGACATCTCCAACATGATCTGGGATCGCGTTGTCGACACCATCGACAAGTGCGACTATCCCGGTTGCGTCGATCGCTTCATCGAAATCTTCGCCATGCAAGTTCCCTTCACCGAGGCGGAATACGAAAGCATGAAGCGCGAAGATCTCTACGAAAAAGCCTTCGAAGCCGCCATCCAGACCTTCAACCGTAAGATGGAGAAGCTCCGCGAAGTGGCCATCCCCGTCATCAAGCAAGTCTACGAAACGCAGGCTGAGCAGGTTGACCATATCCTCGTGCCCATCAGCGACGGACGTCTCGTTTACAATGTGCGTGTGGATCTCAAAGAGGCCTACGAAAGCGAATCGCGCAACGTCGTTCGCGAATTCGAAAAGTCGATCCTTCTCCACAACATCGACGATTGCTGGAAGGAAAACCTCCGTCAACTCGACGAACTCAAGCACTCTGTGCGCAACGTGTCCTACGAACAGAAGGATCCGCTCGTGGTGTTCAAGATCGAAAGCGTGAAGCTCTTCGACGACATGGTCAACGATATCAACGACAGCTCTGTTTCCACGCTCATGCGCGCCTTCATCCCCGGCACAGCCAGCGAAGAAGTACGCGACGGCGGTGAGGAAGAGCCCCGTTCGGAAGGCCACTACACCGAAACCAAGCAAGAGTTCGACGAAGCCGGCGACCTCATCGACGTTCCCGCCGGTGCAGAAGCCGAAGCCCTCGCCGGCGAACAGGTTGCCCAGCAGCCCATTGTCAAGGACAAGCTGCCCGCTCGCAACGAACCCTGCCCCTGCGGTAGCGGAAAGAAGTTCAAAAACTGTCACGGCAAAGGCATCGTCTAAGTTGTCGCGCCGAGTTTGTCTCATCGTGTAATAGTTTTCTATCCACATGAGTCTTGCAACGTAATACATCACCCAAAGGTCTTGAATCACGCCACTCGGCGCGGTTCGAGACCTTTCGGCGTTCTTAGACCTCCCTTTCTCCGCTTTTCAGCGTACGTTTGGCCGATGTTTTCTCGCCGCAGACAGGTGTCCCTTTACCCTCGTTCGTAGACAAGGTCACACCCCGCTCCCCAGCAACGTCGCCGCTTACGCATTCACTCATTGTTCATAACCCCCTAATTCCATATTATCATGAAAAAGTACAATTTCGGCGCCGGCCCCTCCATTCTTCCCCAAGAAGTCATCCGCGCCACCGCAGACGCCTGCCTCAATTTCGACGGAATGGACCTCTCCCTCATGGAGATCAGCCACCGCAGTGCCAACTTCCAAGCCGTCATCGACGAAGCCCGCGCCCTCGTGGCCGAGTTGCTGCAACTGCCCGAAGACTACAGCGTCATCTTCCTCGGCGGCGGAGCCTCCACGCAGTTCTGCTACGTTCCTTATAACCTCCTTGAGCGCAAAGCCGCTTACCTCAACACCGGCACTTGGGCGAAAAACGCGCTCAAAGAAGCCAAACTCTTCGGTGAAGTCGTCGAAGTCGCTTCCTCCGAAGACGCGAACTACACCTACCTCCCCAAAGGTTTCACCGTGCCCGCCGATGTGGACTACTTCCACGTCACGACCAACAACACCATCTACGGCACCGAGTGGCACGAAGATTTCTATGTGCCCGTACCCCTTGTGGCCGACATGTCGAGCGACATCTTCTCTCGCGTTATCGATCCGAAGAAATCAGCCCTCATCTACGCCGGCGCGCAGAAAAACCTTTCGATGGCCGGAGTCACCATCGTTATTGTGCGCAACGACGTCTTGGGCAAAGTCACCCGTCCGCTGCCCACGATCATCGATTACCGCACGCACATCAATAAGGGCAGCATGTTCAACACGCCCCCGGTTGTGCCCATCTTCACCTGCCTGCAAACCCTGCGTTGGATCAAAGCCCAAGGCGGCGTAGCCGAGATGGAACGTCGTGCCCGTGAGCGTGCCGAACTCCTCTACGGCGAGATCGATCGTAATCCCCTCTTCCGCGGCACCGTAACCGACCCCGCCGACCGCAGTTTCATGAACGTCTGCTTCGTCATGGCCGAAGGTCACGAAGCCCTCGAAGCCGAATTCCTCGCTTTCGCCACAGCGCGCGGCATGCACGGCATCAAAGGCCACCGTTCCGTGGGCGGTTTCCGCGCCTCCATCTACAATGCCATGCCCCTCGAAGGCGTCCAAGCGCTCGTCGAGACCATGCAAGCTTTCGAAGCGCAGCATCGCGCCTGAATATCAAGGGCGGATGCGCCGCAAGCCGTCCGCCCCACTTCTTTTCACCTCATACACAGCACCGCCATGAACATACTTATCGCCACCGAAAAGCCTTTTGCCCCCGCAGCGGTCGAAGGCATCCGCGCCATCGTCGAATCATCGGGTCACACCCTCCGCCTGCTCGAGAAATACCCCGACAAAGCCACCTTGCTCAGCGCCGTGGCCGACGTTGACGCCCTCATCATTCGCAGCGACCTTGTCGATGCCGCAGTGCTCGATGCCGCTCCGCGTTTGCGCATTGTGGTGCGAGCCGGTGCCGGCGTGGACAATGTGGATCTCGATGCCGCCACCGAGCGCGACATCGTCGTGATGAACACCCCCGGACAGAACGCCAATGCCGTGGCCGAACTCGTCTTCGGTCTCCTTGTGCGCCATGTGCGCCACAACTACGACGGCACTTCCGGCACCGAGTTGCGAGGAAAGCGCATCGGTCTCTTGGCCTACGGCAACGTGGCGCGCTGTGTAGCCCGCATCGCCCGCGGTTTTGAGATGGAAGTCAGCGCCTACGATTTTTTCAATCGCGTCGAGCGCATCGAGGAAGACGGCACCTACGCCGCACACAACCTCTACGACCTCGTACAGCAGTGCGACATCGTCAGTCTTCACACCCCCGCCACGCCACGCACCCGCGAGTTTGTCAATCGCGAAATGATCGAACTCATGCGCCCCGGCGGCATCTTGATCAACACCGCGCGCAAGGAAATCATTCACGAAGATGAACTCCTGCAACTCCTCACCGAGCGCACCGATCTCTCCTATCTCACCGACATTCGTCCCGACCGCCACGAAGACTTCGTCGCCGCTCTCGGCAATCGCTACTACGCCACGCCCAAAAAGCTCGGTGCCCAAACCGCCGAAGCCAATGCCAATGCCGGCCTCGCCGCCGCGCGTCAGATTGTCGGCTTCTTTGCCACCGGCGACACCACCTTCCGCGTCAATCGCTGAGTAATGTCTCCGGTGCTTCGCCCATTCTTTCACAACAACCCCCTTAATATCTAAACCAACATGACCTTAGTGAAACCCTTCCGCGGCCTCCGTCCCGCCGCCGGCCTCGCTCACCTTGTATCGTCGCGTCCTTACGACGTGCTCAACTCCGCCGAAGCCCGTGCCGAGGCCGGTGACAATGCCCGCTCGTTCTATCACATCATTCGCCCCGAAATCAACTTTCCCGAGGGCACCGAAGAGCACGATCCCCGTGTCTACCCCGAAGCGCGCCGACAACTCGAACGCTTCATTGCCGAAGGTTGGCTCGTACAAGACGAGCGCGAGTGCTATTACCTCTACGCCCAAACCATGAACGGCCACACGCAGTACGGCATCGTCCTCGCCGCCCACGTCGACGACTACAATGCCGGCCGCATCAAGAAGCACGAACTCACCCGCCGCGACAAGGAAGACGACCGCGTGCGTCATCTCACCGCCACCAATGCCCACATCGGTTCCGCCTTCTTGGCCTATCGCCGCAATGCCGCGTTGCTCGCTCTCATCGAGCGCATCGCCAAGGAAGAGCCGCTCTACGACTTCGTGGCCGACGTCGACGGTTTCCGCCATACCCTCTGGCTCATCGACGGTGAAGCCGACATCGCCACCATCACCCACGAGTTCGGCAAGATGGATGCCCTCTACATCGCCGACGGCCACCACCGTTCTGCCGCCGCCGCGCGTGTTTGCACCACCCGTGCCGAGGCCAATCCCAATCACACCGGCCACGAGGAGTACAACTACTACTTGGCCGTTTGCTTCCCCGCCGAGCAACTCACCATTCTCGACTACAATCGCGTGATGAGCGACCTCAACGGCTTGTCGCCCGAGGAGTTTCTCCGCCGCCTCGAGGACGATTTTGAAGTCCGCGACCGCGGCACCGAAAACTTCCGTCCCGAACACGCCCACCAGTTTGCGCTCTATCTCGGCGGCCGTTGGTATTCGCTCGACGCCCGCCCCGGCACCTTCGATCCCGAAGATCCCATCGGTGTGCTCGATGTCGACATCTCTTCTCGACTGATCCTCGACAAACTTTTGGGCATCACCGACCTCCGCTCCTCCAAGCGCGTCGATTTCGTCGGCGGTTTGCGCGGACTCGACGAACTGCGCCGCCGCGTCGACAGCGGCGAGATGCAGGCCGCCTTGGCGCTCTATCCCGTCACGATGGAACAAGTGATGCGCATTGCCGACACCGGCAACATCATGCCCCCCAAAGCCACCTGGTTCGAGCCGAAACTCCGCACCGGCATGGTCATCCACGACATGGAGTGAACCCTCATTGGGTTGACGTGCACCGTCTGAGCAGTGGCTCGGCCCTTCCTGCCGCGCAGGGTGCAGAGGCAACCTCCTAAAATAGTCAGGGTGCGCAACCACCCATTCCGATAAACAACGAATCCCGCCGACTAATCGATTAGTCGGCGGGATTTTCATTTTCGGGATTTGCACCTTCTCAGAAGGTTTGCGCAATTACCTTTCTATTTCCTTTTCAAGCACGGGCCACAATGTGGTAAAATAGGTAGCTTCCCTTTCAAAGCCGTATTGTTTGTAGTTTTCCAGCACCGAATTGTTCGGCAACTCTTGCAGCACCGACTTGCTCGGCAACTTGTGTTGGAAGCTGAGGACTTCGCCGTTGAAGAGGGTGATGTCAAAGCGGATGGAGGAAAAGTCCATGCACCGTTTCACCGGAAGATAGAACTTCAGCTCCGGTTGGATGTGTTCCGCCAGTTCGTGTTCTCTGATTTGACCGAGCTGAACGACATATCTGGCTGTCATGCTTTCCGTATCCTCACAATCCAAGGTGACGATGCGCCCCGAATTGTATTTCCTTCTGCTGGAATAGTCGCGGATGCGCAGTTTCATTTCCCAACTGAGATCGTAAGTTCTGCCATTTTCCGCAACGCCCACCGACTTGATCGATTTCACTCCGCAGAGCACCGGCGAGGTGCCAATGGTGGGTAGGGTCAGTGCGTGCAGTTGACGGGCGAGGGTTTCAAGTTCTTTTTTGTGACGATTGAGTGTGTCGCCGTGCACCGTGGCGCGGAAAACCAGGTGAGCCACCTTGTCCACGTCCTGCTCGTTATACTCCTTCTTCGTCCGGTCTTCCACGCTGCGGGGAATCACCGGCACGCGATAGGTCGTTCCTTCCGGCACAATCCCCGGGATGGAATGGTAATGGTGTTCGACGATGTAAGGAAAGTTCCACGCAATTTGCGCCAAGGTGTCGCCGTGGAAGGGATGAACGGGCTTTGTCGGTTCGTGATCGTTGTCGCACGCTGTGAAGCAATACAGACACAAGCCAAAGAGTAGAAATACTAGCTTTTTCATTTGTGGGTGAGTAGGTGGGTTGAATTTGCTTTTTTGTGCTTACGCATCGAATTCGTGCATTGCGTTTACTGGGAGTGTGCGTTGTTTCTTGCGGTGCTCGCGCCCTGCTCGGCGAGCCGTGTGTGGCGCGAGACGGAAGGCGACACTGCCCCGAAGAAAGCGCGAGGGCGCACCAGAAAGCGTTGCGTCGCCCGGCTGCGCGAAGGGCGACAGTCATTTTGCTGCAAAGATAATTGTTTTATTTTTTTGTTGCAAAGTAATGGTGTTTTTTTATTTTCGGTTCCCGTTTTGGGGAGAAATCCCACAAGCGTGTGGCGAAGTAGACGATAAGCGCCATGTCGTGCCACCAAGAGGGGAGAGGAGCCCAAGCCGGCTTCATCAAAATGCACAGGCCATGCCGAGCGTTTCAACCTTTGCCCCGCCCCCGCGTTGAAAAAGCACGAAGGCGAAAGGCTATTCGTCTTGTGCTTGTGAGCCGTGGCCGATGAAAAGGCGCACCGCCTCGGTGATACTGTTCTCAAAACGTGTGTAAGCTCCAAAGTTCTTATATTTGTGGTGAAATCAAAAATCAAATCAAGAACAATGAAGCTTACAACGGAACAAAGATCGGACATTACCCATCACCGACTCACGACTCATCCCATTTAATTGTCGTCACGTAAAAGCATTTTCACTATACATAATAAGGCTGAAGTCCATCGTTGGACTTCAGCCTTTTGCTTTAACTTCGTTCTTATCACAATACTCAATAAGACGAATACTGCTTTTCGTTGTCTCATACAGCAGATGTGCGGTCAGGCAATATGATTGCTCGACAAAACGCAAATATCGGGGAAAGAGCTTCTACCTCTCCACAAGGAACTTGCGAAGATATTCATCTAGTTCAAGATTGACATCGAAGGTACTCATCTCAATTCCTGTTTCTTGCTCGAAAAAGCTTTTGGCCTTTTCTAAATCAACAGAATCTATCAATTTGTCAAAACGATTGTACTCATTGATGTTCCCTAGTGTAAGGTGCAGATTGGCCATCTCACGAAGCAAACTTTCATCTAGCCCAAAGTGTTGTGCCACCTCGTGAATGCGGTCATTCTGCGCTTTGCTTTGATAGTCTACGATGTAATCTTTGAAAGTCTTTCCTTGTTCCAAACTCACTCTTCCTTGTTCTACCTCGTGCAAGAAGATTTCGGCAAAGCGTTGCTCACCTTGTGATAGGGAGGCAAAAGAGCGGTGCAGTTCTTCAAACACAGACGCACGTTC
>ENA-OWLM01000699-OWLM01000699.1-metagenome-genome-assembly--contig:-NODE-699-length-12731-cov-3.132061_pt1 | contig 12731 bp, 12 predicted proteins | sample MGYA00245349_ERZ651102 | MGnify/ENA primary metagenome ERZ651102 (study PRJEB26857, sample SAMEA4031759) | metagenome | biome: human; feature: oral; material: saliva | place: Philippines | collected 2014... | reverse complement strand
TCCGCCACGACGGCAGCCAGCGGGTTCAATGCGGCGGCTCGCAGGGCGCGCGCCTCAAGCCCTGCCGCCGGCAGCAGATCGGTCTTGGTCAGTACGATGCGATGGGCGGCGCCGAATTGCGCCATGGCCTCGTCCATCTCCGCCAGCGCGTCCGGATCGCGCGCGCAGTCGTCAGTGCAGACCACCGTCAGCCGCAGTCCCCGGCCGGCGAGTTCCGGATCCGCTAGCGACGCGATGATCGGACCGGGCCGCGACAAGCCGCTGCATTCCAGGACGACGCGGGCGAGCGGACCAGCCCCTTCGGGCCGGGGCGCATCCAGCAACGCGCTCAGCGTGTACACCAGGTCGCTGCGCAACGAGCAGCACACGCAGCCGTTCGCCATCAGGGTCATGGGCACGTTGTCGCTGTCGTTGGCGACGATGGCGCCATCGACGCCGACTTCGCCCGCCTCATTGACGATCACGCCCGTGTCCCGGGATTCTGGATCGCGCAGGTAGTCCACCAGCAGCGTGGTCTTGCCGCTGCCGAGGAATCCGCAGAGCAGGAACAGATCGACGGCCATCAGGACGCGTCCTCGCCGGTATCGCAGGGCGATCCCGCGGGCGCTCCGCCCGTGGGCGGGCGTTCACCGTCTGGGTCGTCCGCCCAGCTGTCCCGGACCATGGCGCGCACGTCCGCCAGCAGTTCGGCGGTGTCGTACACCACGCCCGACTTGATGGTGGTCTGCAGGCAGCGCTTCCACTCGACCTTGGCGGTATCGTCGTTCAGGCGCATGGCGCCGGTGCCAAACAGCAGCTTGAAATCGGTCAGGGGATTCTGGTCGTGGATCAGCAGGTCGGCACGCTTCTGCACGTCGATCGAGCCGGTGTCCTCGTCGATGCCCAGAAGCGCCGCGCTGTGCGACGTTGCCGCGCGCAGCACTTCGATGGGATGAAAGCCCGCCTCCTGCAGCAGCTCAAGCTCGCGGACGAAGCCAAACCCATAGATCTGATAGATGAAGCCCGAATCGCTGCCCGCGCAGACGCGGCCGCCCAGGTTCTTGTATTCGTTGATGAACTGCATCCACAGCCGGTAATTCTGCTTCCATTCGATTTCGTTGGTGGTGCTCCAGCGGTACCAGTACGCCCCATGCCCGCCGCGCTGCGGCTGGAAGTAGCGCCACACGGCCTTCCAGGTGTATTCGTCGTGCCAGTCGGCGCGGCGCGCACGCATCAGGTCGCGGTTGGCGTCGTAGATGTTGAAGGTGGGCACGAAGGTGTGGCCGATTTCCAGGAACTCGTCCATGACCTGGCGCCACTTGGCCGAACCCGGCTGCGCGGCCTGCATGAAGGTCTGGCCCGCCACCGCAAAACGGTAGTATTCGTCGCTGTAGTTGTAGTCAGTGGGGAAGGACTGCACCACACGGTCTTCAAACAGCGCCTCGGGCAAGCCGTAATAGTGCTCGGAACTGGTCAGCCCCCAGCGCGCCGACTTCAGCGCGTTCACGCGCGTGACCGCCATCTGCGCGTGATGGCAGCCCGAGCGCAGCCCCTGCTTGGCCGCTTCGTCCAGCGCGGCCTCCATGATGGCGGGCGGCGCGCCGAAGAACTTGATGCCGTCCGCGCCGCGCGCGGCCAGCTTGCGCACCCATTCCCGCCCCTGCTCGGGGGTGTGGATGGTCTTGACGCGGTCGTTCACGGCCGGGAACACCGAATGCACGATCATGCGCGGCGCGGCGATCTTGTTGGCGGCAGAGAGCTCGCGCTGCTCCATCGTCCATCCCAGTCCGCCCATCGCGCCCATCTCGCGCACGGTGGTGACGCCATGCGCCAGCCACAGCTTGTAGATGTAGTCGGCGGGCGGAACGATGCCGCTCATGGCGTGATAGGGCGTGCCGATATGGGCGTGCGCATCCACGAAGCCCGGGGTCACGAACTTGCCGTGGCAGTCGATCTCGTGGTCTCCCGGACCCGGGCGGCGCTTGGGATCAATGGCCTTGTGCGGCGTTCCCACGTTGACCAGCGCCGTGATCCGGTCGTTCTCGATCACGATGTCCACCGGCCCCCAGGGCGGCGCGCCGGTGCCGTCGATGATCGTGGCGCCGCGCAGAATCAATCGCGGAAACGGCCCCAGCCCGCGATCGCGGGCGGCGGGCGCCGACGGCGGATGCCAGCCCTTGGCGGCGTTGACGTCGCGCGACTCTTCGCCGACTTCCGACTGCGAAAACGTGGGATCGCTCATGGCGCTTACACCCCCAGTCCGTTGTGTTCGATTTCCCCGCCCTTCATGATGAGGTCGATGTGTTCGCCCTGCCCCAACAGGCAGGACAGGTCACGGTACGGATTGCCGTCCACCAGCAGCACGTCCGCCAGCGCGCCGGTCTGGATGCGGCCCAGCTGGCCCACCTGGTTCAGCACTTCGGCGGCGGTGGTGGTGGCGCACTGGATGACTTCCTGCGCGGACAGCACCTCGCGGCGGATACGGAACTCGTCGCTCTGCAGGCGCTGCGACGGCCCCAGCAGATCGGAGCCGTAGCCTATCTTCACGCCAGCCTTCTTGTAGATTTCCAGCGAGTGCAGGCCAGCGGTTCGCACGGTGGCGATCTTCGCGACGGAATCGGGCGGCAGGCCGTAGTCGGCCCCTTCATTGGCCAGCGCCTCGTAGGTCACCAGCGTCGGCACCACGAAGGCGCCCTTCTCCGCCATGAACCGCGCCACGCGCTCATCCACCAGATTGCCGTGCTCGATGGTGCGCACGCCGTTGCGGATGGCGCGCTCGATCGCGTCCGCCGTGTACGAATGCGCCATCACATAGGTCTGGCGGCTGGCCGCCTCGTCGACGATGACGCGGATCTCTTCTTCCGAATAGCCGTATGAGGCGATGGGATCGGTAGGCGACGCCACGCCGCCGGACGCCATCATCTTGATCTGGTCCGCGCCCATCTGCAGCTCTTGGCGCACGGCCTTGCGCACGTCGTCGATGCCGTCGGCCACCCGGCCGATATCGCCGGCCCGGAAGCAGCAACCGCAGAAACTCATAGGGCGCAGGTGGTCGGAACGCGGGCGCGGATCGCCATGGCCGCCGGTCTGGCTGATGGCGCGGCCCGAGATGAACAGGCGCGGCCCCTTTACTGTGCCTTCGTTGACCGCGCATTTCAGGCCCCAGCCCGCCCCGCCTGCGTCGCGCACAGTCGTGAAACCGCGTCGCAGCATCGCCGCCATGATGGGCACCGCCCGCATCATGACCAGTGCGTCGGGCAGCACGCCCTGCGTGCTCAGATTCAGCTGCGTGGCCAGCACATGCACGTGCAGGTCGATCAGCCCAGGCATCAGCGTGCGGCCAGCGGCGTCGATCACGCGGGCGCTGGCTGCGCCAATCGGCTTGTCCGACACTTCCTTGATGACGCCATCCTCCACCAGCACATGGTGCCCTTCCAGCAGGTCGGGCTGCAGGGGATCGAGAAGGTTCGCATTCTTGAACAACACAGCGGACATGGGGGATTTCCTTGTTGTGGGATCGTGATCAGGACGCCATGGTCTTGATATAGCGGCGGTGGATCAGCCAGTTCGAAAACAGCGCGATAACGAGCGTGCCGCAGACCAGGATGACGGCCAGCGCGGCGCCGAACGGCCAGTTCGAGGCCTTGGTGATCTGGTCGTACAGCGCCGGCGCCATCATGGTCAGGCCGGAGCCGCCCAGCAGCACCGGGGTGGCGTACGCATTCATGCACAGGATGAAAACCAGCATGGTGCCGGCCGCCACGCCCGGCGCGGCAATGGGCAGCACGATGCGGCGGAAGGTGGTGAAGAAGCTGGCGCCCACATTGCGCGCGGCCTCTTCCACCGACAGGTCCATGCCTTCCAGCACGCTTTGCAGCGTCAGGATCAGGTAGGGCATGACTACGGCGGTGGTGCCGATCACGACGGCCGTCGGCGTGTACATCAGCGTCAGCGGCTTGTCGATAAGGCCCAGCCCCTGCAGCACGGCATTGACGACGCCGGCGTTGCCCAGCGCAACCATCCACCCGGCCGCCCGCACCACGTTTCCGACCATCAAAGGAAACACCAGCAGGATCACGAAGAGGCTCTTGTACCGGCTTTGCGTGCGCGCCAGGAAATACGCCACCGGAAATCCCAGCACCAGCGCCAGCACCGTGCACAGCGCGGCGACGCCCAGGGTCGTGAAGAAGATGTCGCGATAGTAGGGATCGCCAAAGAATTTGGCGTAGTTTTCGAAGGTAAAGGCGGTCTGCATCATCTCGACGGGATCGAAATGATTGAAGCTGTAGCGCGCCAGCTGGAGGATGGGAATCATGATGATCACCAGCACCACCAGCGAGGCCGGAAACGCCAGCCCCGGGCCCAGCCAGCGGCTGGGGCGTCCGTCCTGCGTTGCGGTCGTCATCGCGCCCCCCTATTGCGTGAACGCAACGCAGTCGTCGGGCTCGAAGCACGCATAGACGCGCGCGCCCGGCGCCGGCGGCGCGCCGCGCGCGCCGCCATTGACGATCTGGCTGATCATGCGATCGCCGCCGTCGAGCTGCACCCGCACCTCCAGCACCGATCCCAGGTACAGCGACGATTCGACCACGCCCGCCAGCGCATTGGCGCCCGTAGGCTGGTCCTGCAGGCGGACCCGCTCGGGCCGCACCCCCACATGCGTCGCGCCGCCGCCGCCCGGCGCGGCGATCTGCTGGCCCGCCTTGGTCTGGAAGGTATTGTCCGCCTGGCCGCGTCCGGTAAAGACGTTCATCTTGCCCAGGAAGTCCGCCACGAAAAGATTTGCCGGACGCTCGTACAGCGTGTCGGGCGCGCCCACCTGCTGCACGATGCCGTCGTGCATGATGGCCATGCGGTCGGCGATCGCCAGCGCCTCTTCCTGGTCGTGCGTAACGAATACGGTAGTCAGGCCCAGGCGCTGCTGCAGGGCGCGGATCTCCTCGCGGACCTCCAGGCGCAGCTTCGCATCCAGGTTGGACAGCGGCTCGTCCAGCAGGAAGACCTTGGGTTCGATGGCCAGCGCGCGCGCAATCGCCACGCGCTGCTGCTGCCCGCCGGAAAGCTGGCGCGGATAGCGTTCGCGCAGTTCAGTCATGCGCACCATGTCCAGCACGCGCCGGATGCGGGCGTCGCGGTCCGATTTCGGAACCTTGTGCATCTCCAGCCCGAACGCCACGTTCTCGGCCACCGTCATGTGCGGAAACAGCGCGTAGCGCTGAAACACCATGCCTGTGTCCCGCTTGTGCACGGGCAGCCGCGTGACGTCGGTTTCGCCGATGCGGATGCGCCCGGCCGTGGGCGTGATGAAGCCGGCGATCATCCGCAGCGTCGTCGTCTTGCCGCAGCCGCTGGGCCCCAGGAAAGTAACCAGTTCGCCTTCCGCGATTTCCAGGGAAAAATCCGACACCGCCACTGCCGCGCCAAACTGCTTGCGGATGTTTTCGATCGAGACCTTCGCCATTTCTTACACCACCTGACTCAGTTTCACATAGCGGTCGGTCACAAGCATGATGATGCCCAACAGCAGGATTTGCACGGAGGCCACCGACGCGATGGTCGGGTCCAGATTGAATTCGAGGTACTGCATGATCGCGATGGGCAGCGTGGTCCGGCCCGGGCCCACCAGCGACAGCGACAGTTCCAGGTTTTCAAAGGACACGACGAAGCTGAACAGCGCGGCCGCGACGATGGACGGCCGCAGCATCGGCAGTGTCACGCGCATGAATGCCACCGGCGCGCTGGCGCCGAGGTTGCGCGCCGCTTCCTCGATGGAGCCGTCCAGCCCCGCCATGCCCGCCGTGACAAGACGCACGGTCCAGGGAATCGTCAGGCACACGTGGGCGATGACCAACCCGCCAAAGGTGCCGACCAGATCCTGATCCAGCACCTCTTCGGCGCGCAGGTAGAACAGATAGATGCCCACGCCCGCGACGATGCCGGGAATCAGCAGCGGAGACAGCAGCAGCGTGTTGACGCCCTTGCTACCCAGGAAGCGGTAGCGGGCGATGGCGACTGCGGCCAGCACGCCCATCGCCACGCCGATGAACGCGGCCACCAGCGACACCTGCAAACTGAACAGGAAGCCATTGACGAACGCCGGGTTCTCCCAGGCTTTCACGTACCAGGACAGCGTGTAGCCGGATGGCGGGAAGTAAAGGATGGCGTCTTTGAAGAAGCTCAGCCAGACCACCAGCACGATGGGGCTGAGCATGAACGCATACATGAGGACGACGAAGACGCGGTGCAGCCACGTGGCCCACGGGATCACGCGCAATGGCTTTTCCCGCGAGGCCGCGACGGCTGAGTTCAAAGGAGGCGCGCTATGCAAATCCGGTTCCTTTCAGCAACTGCCGGCTCTGTTTGAAACTCCTCCGGAGACTCTTTGGCCCCTCTGGTTAACCAAAGGATATCGACGGGTTGCTGCGCGACTCAACTAGGGATAACCCACGGCAAGTCCAAACTCGCGGGTAATCCCTGCGCTCGCGTAAGAACAGGTGAAACCCGCCGCTGCGCGCACGCCGCGCAGGTGCAACCTGCGGAGAAACGCGTGCGGCTAGCGCTCGAATTCCAGGCCGCTAGGCCCTTGCTGCGCTGCCCGCGGCGAAAGGCGCGGCAACCTTCATCCACGCCGTCAGGGCCATCGCCATCAGGACCAGCAGCGAGGGATACAGCATGCTGAGATTGCGCGCCTCGCCCTCGGCGGCAAACAGCAGGAACAACGGAACATTGACGGCCAGGGCCGCCTGCACGTGCAGGCGGAATGCCGCCGGCAGGCGGCCCCAGCCCGTGGCGGCCACGCCCGCGATCATCAGCACCATCACGGCGCTCAAACCCTTGGGCAGCGCGATACCGTAGGTGCTTTCCGTGCGGAACCAATTGCCCGGGTCCAGGAAATAGAACAGATTCGCGCCCGGCTGAAAACTAACCGTACCGCCAGGGTTGCCCGCGTAGCGCATGCGCAGCGCCAGATACACGCAGCCGCAGATGAACACCAGAATGCCCACGACGCCAGCCGCCTTGATCCGCGACAGGCTCAGCCGCAGGATCGGATACAGCGTCGCCGCGAAGAAGAAGAATGCCTCCTTGTTCCAGCTAGCGATGGCGGCAACGATGGCCAGCAAGCCCAGGCGCGCCGCCGCGCGGACCGGCGCTTCCACGGGAATGCGCCAGGCCAGCAGCATCGCACAGGCCATGAACAGCAATTCGAAGAAATCGTAGAAGTAGCCGCCTTCGGTCAGGTAGAACGGCAGCAGCAAGGCGAAGACCAGGGGCGCGGCCGTTGCCGCCGGCGCGCTTGCCCCCGCCCTCAGGCACAGCGCGCGCATGGCGAACAGAGACCCGAGCAGAGCCAGGAACGTCAGGTAATAGACGATGTGATAGCGCAGCGTGACCGGCGCCAGCATGGCCTCGGAGGCCGGGTAGCGCATCGCCAGCCCCGACCGGCTGTTCACGCGCCGCGGGTCCGCCAGCCGCTCGGAGAGGCGTTCGACCGTCGCTGCTGGCAGCAGGGCCTGTATGCCATTGGCGATAGCAGGCGCGAATTGCCGGTAGACATAGGGCCGGTATGCCGTGCCGTCCACCATCGAAGCCAGCGATTGCGGGGCGCGGCCGTCGTTCAATCGCCACTTCGTATAGAACCCATTGAACGCCGCAGCGGCGACCATCACGTAAAGCAGAGCCATCAGAAAGCGGCGGTAGCCAACGCTATTGAAAAAGCGGATCATCGAACTTCCAGGGTTGCGCCGGGATTCGCGCCGGACTGCGGCGCCATCCATTTGGCCAGTGCGAGCGCCAGCAGGCACAACAGGGACGGATACAGCATGCTCAGGTTGCGCATTTCGCCGGGCGAGCAGAACAGCACGAACAGCGGCAGGTTGATGGCCAGCACCAGCTTTGCGTGCCGGCGCAGGGCCGGCGCCAGGCGCGTCCAGCCGTTGACGGCGATGCCGGCAAACGCCAGCAGGCCCACCAGGCTAAAACTACGCGGCAACAGCACGCCGTAGGTGTTTTCCGTGCGCAGCCAATTGCCCGGGTCGACGTAGAAGCGCAAGTTGTCCCAAAGCTGAAAATCCGCGGTCGATCCGGGATTGCCCGCATAGCGCGTGCGAAGCGCCAGGTACACGCAGCCGCAGATGAACATCAGCAGCGTCACCAGCCCGGCCGCCTGAATTCGCGACAGATTGCGGCGCAGCAGCGGGTACAGGGCCGGCGTGAAAAAGAGGAAGGCTTCCTTGTTCCAGGCCGCCAGGCCCGCCAGCGCCAGCAGGGCCGCAAGGCGCAGCGGCGTTCCACGCGAGACGCCCATCGCCAGCACGATGGCGCTCATCATGAAAAGCACCTCGACGAAATCGTAGAAATAGCCGCCTTCGGTCAGGAAAAATGGCAGCATCAGCGCGAACACCGCCGGCGCAGCCGTCGCGGACGCCACGGGTGCCCCGGCTTGCAGGCATACGCGCCGCATAACGAACAACGCCGCCAGCAAGGCCAGGAACGTCAGGTAGTAGACCAGGTGGTAGCGCAGGGTGACGGCGGGCGACAGCGCTTCCGAAGCCGGATAGCGCATTGCCAGGCCCGACCTGCTGTTCACGCGCCGCGGTTCGGACAGGCGTTCGGACAGGCGCGCCACGGTCGCCTGCGGCAGCAACGCCTGGATGCCATTGGCCAACGCCGGCACCAACTGGCGATAGACGTAGGGACGATGGGCCGTGCCTTCGACCATCTGCGACAGCCCCAACGCCGGATGGCCGTCATTGAGGCGCCATTTCGTGTAGAAGCCATTGATCACTGCGGCCGCGACCACGACATAGGCGCAGGACAACAGGAACCAGCGATAGCCCGCACTGCTGAAGAAGCGTTTCATGGATTGCTCGCGCGCCCTATCGGGACATCAGGAAGACGCCGACCGCGATGCAGGCCGCCCCCGCCATCCGCATGGCGGAGATGGATTCCGCGCCCGACACCAGGCCGTAGAGAAAAACGCCCACGATCGCACACGCCACCATGAGCGGGTAGGCCAGGGTCAAGTCGAGCTGGCGCAGCGCCAGCGCGTAGAGGGCGAAGCCCAGCCCGTATGCGCCGACCGCGCCCAGGTAGGGGAGCGCCTGCGCCGTCAGGGTCGCCTGCGCCGAACTGGCGCCTGCGGCCTTGAGCGCCACGCTGGCCGCCACGCTGCAGGCCCCGCTGAGGATCAGCCACAGATATGCCATGTTCACGTCCCCACAAGTAGAACCACTACCGCCACCCGGACCAGCACCACGATGCGAATCTGGCTGCCGGCGAGCCGATCCCGGCAGGGGCTTCCCGCCCGACCCGCCTCAGTACAGCTGATAGATGTAGCGAAAGACGCCGAAAGCCACAATGGGCAAGGACGTGACCAGATGCTGCGCGCCACGCGACGCGACGGTTTAGGTGTCCCCGTTTTACAGGCCGTAGGCAAGCAGGGGCGCGCTGGCGGTAATTGCCACCAGGATGTCCAGCAATTGCGGCGAATAGTGGCGCAATCACGCGCGTAGAGTCTGGAAACTGCGATTGTGTAGCCATGCTGCCTTCGCGACGGAACCCGGCCGATCCAGGCCGTCACAAACTATGCCGGAAAAAAGGCCGGATTCTGTACGCACTTGCGTAATCTCAGACTCCGGCCTGCATGAACGATGCGGCAAATTCAATTGCCCACCGCGTCAAGTCATTTGTCATCACCCGGCAGCCTGTTGCCCACTGAACGCCGCCGCGCTTGCCGCTACAGCGAATACTTGTAGTCGCAGTTCAGCGTGGCCTGCAGCGGCGTGGCGTAGCCGCTGGCCTCCTTGCCGCCGGGACGCGGAGCCAGCAGCCTGGCCTGGAAAGCCCCCGCCATATCGCCGTCCGCGTTCTTTTTCACCGCCACCGTGGACGGCAGCGCGTATAGGGTCAGCGCCTGGCCGTCGTACGGCGCGATCAGTGTGAATACCGACTGCGGAAAATTCGCCACCACGTAGCCGGGCGAATTGTCGGACGTGAACTTCAGCGTGGACTTGACGTAGGTCAACGTCAGCGCCAGTTCATCCGACGACGGCGAGGGGATGACACCAGCCAGCGCCACCTTGCCGCTTTCCGACACGCAGGACAGCGACGCCGGCGCGGAACCGGCATGGGCCGCGCCCGCCAGGATCATCAGGGTTAGAAAGCAGGCGGCGCGAGCGGTCATCGTGGGTTCCATGGAGATTGGACGAGGCAAGGGGCAAGTGTAGGCGCAAAGCGCCGCCCCGGCCGCGCGTAACCGCCGCCGCGCGGCGGATCGCTCAATCCGCCGATCGCGCGCCGCCCTCCTTCAGTTCGAGCGCATCCTTGAGCAGCTCGCGGGCGCCATGACGGATGGCGGAAACGCAGCGCGCAAGAATGCCGCGCAGCAGGTCTTCGGACGGCAACTGGTCCGCTGCGGCGATAACGGCCTCGATCGCCGCCGACACGCGGCTGGCCGCGTCGCCGCCTCCTTGCGGAAGGGTCAGCTTGACGGCCTTGCAGCGGTGGTTGACGGTATTGAGCACCTCCAGCAGGGTGTCCTTGCTCATGCCCAGCTCTTCGGCAGAGACGAAGTTCGGGTAGATCAGACGCATGAACTCCGGATCTTTCTCGGTCAGGCTGAAGTACATGGTGCCCAGATCGGGATGGCGAAACAGCACGTCGCCGTCTTCGTCCACCTGTGCAACCAGGCCCAGCTCTTCCTGGACGACACGTTGATAAAGAGCGGCGAGCGGGGTGATGTTGGACATGTTTGGATTCTCCGTGGGGTTGGAAGGCGGCGGGAAAATCCGCGCCCTTGCCTATCGCTACGTTCCGGTCCGGAAAAGGTTCGGAAAAAAACGCCGGAAATATATCAAACCTTTTTGGCGGCCACGCGTAGTCCTTCATGCAGGCATCCGCCTTCCCAACCCGAAAAGGAATCCCCATGCAAGGAAAAGAATTGCGCGACGCGCTGGCACTGGCAAAGACCCATGGCGCCCGCATCCACCGTGGCGACGGCATCGCCGCACTGCTGTTCCTGTTGACCACCACCGTGCTGTCGGCGATCACCGTGCGCATGATGGGATCTCACGCCAGCCTGAGCTTCTATGACCTGCTGCGCCTGCTCAATAGCGGCGACGTGCAAGGGGCGATGGTCGGCCGGGGCTCGGGCGCCGGCTGGTATGCGCTGCTGTGGCTGCTTGCCGTCGCCGGCCCCCTGCTGCCATCGCTGCTGCCGCGGCGCGCCGCAAGCCTCGGCTACTTCGCGCCGCTGGCGCTGTGGGGCATCGCGCTGGCGGGCGTCATCGCCGAGGTGCGCGAACTGATGAGCGCCAGCCGCCAATTGGCGGGCTTCCTGGGCAGCTCGCGCGCCAGCCGCAGCATGGCGCAGGACATGGCATCGACCATCTGGAGCAGCCTGAGCTTTGGCCTGGGCCTCTATCTGTCGCTGGCGATCGCCCTGGGCCTGGCCGTCCGCGGCATCTTCGTCCTGCGCCGCCGCGCTTGATTTTCCGGCCCTGCGCGGCTAAGGTTCCGCTGCCCTCGCCCGGGCAGGCTGCGGCGCCTTCGCGTCGCCGGGCCTGCGCGCTGCGACGGGTCCGGCCACCAGAATCCTCACCATGAACACGCTAGATCCCAAGCGTTACGTCATCAACAACGTCGACGCGCTGCTGCGCATCCTGCATGCCGATCCCCGCTATGCGCTGGACTTCCGCAACAAGGCCGAACAGCACATCACGCTCAAGCTGCGCAAGAAATTCTTCAACGCCTCGCCGGACGGCGTGGTGGACGCCTTCAACAATGCGCTGATGAAGTTCCTGCAGGCCCGCACGTTCCGCGACGAGGGCTTTCTCGCCGGCCAACCGGCCGAAGGCTGGTCGGCGCACGAACTGGCGCTGGGCAAGCTGGGCGGCTATCTATATCGCGGATCGCTGCATGAGCTGATCCAGGCGCACCGCCGCATCCGGCAAGAGGTGCAGTGGAAGCAACCGGCGCAAGACGATTTGCCGGACGACAACGCCCTGGACGAGATTGAAACGTTGAGCGATCCCTCGCCGTTCGCGGATCCCGCGCGCGCCTACGAGCACCTGTCGGTGATCCGGCGCATGCGCGCCTGCCTCGACAAGCTCAGCGATACGCTGCGCGCCACCATGTTCCTGTACCTGGACGAAACGCCGATGGAACAGATCGCCAGGCTGCAGGATCTGCATGTGCCCACCGTCAAGAGCCGCCTGCACGCCGCGCGCAAGCTCGTGGCCGATTGCACGCGCAAAGGAATGGATTGACCATGGCTGAAGACAGAATCCTGTCCTACCTGTCCGGCGAATTGGACGACGACGCCTGCCGCGCCTTTGAAGCCCAGCTGGCGCGCGATCCCGCGCTGCGGGCCGAGGTCGAGGAATGGCGCGCGCTGGCGCAGGCGCGCCAGCTGGCGCACAACGAGATCGGACAGGCCGGCCGCGACAGCGCCTTCCTGCGCGCGCTGGCCCAAAGCCAGCAACCCGCGCCTGCACGGCAATCCGCCGGGCGCCGTCTCTGGCGCTGGTTGTGGCCGGAGACTTCCCGTTTGCTGATGCCCATGGGCTGGGCGCTGGCCGTCATGCTGTCGGTAACGCTGGCGCTGCAGGCGCCGCCCGATGAACTGGCGCCCGGCGGCACGCTCACCCGCGGCGGCGGCTCCTGCCCGACGCTGACGGTGGACCTGCCCGATGGCGTCACCGCCCGGCAGCTGCGCAACACGCTGGCCCAGTACGCCGTGGCCATCGTCGCCG
>ENA-OWLM01000695-OWLM01000695.1-metagenome-genome-assembly--contig:-NODE-695-length-12754-cov-2.722183_pt1 | contig 12754 bp, 10 predicted proteins | sample MGYA00245349_ERZ651102 | MGnify/ENA primary metagenome ERZ651102 (study PRJEB26857, sample SAMEA4031759) | metagenome | biome: human; feature: oral; material: saliva | place: Philippines | collected 2014... | reverse complement strand
TTCGCTGTTGTCGCGGCGCGCCATCAGGTTGCCGCTGGGACTCCAGGCGCCCGCAAAGATCCAGCAGCCGCTGGCGGTGGAGCCGTCGTCGCGGCATTCACCGAAGCCCGCCAGCTGCTGGCCAAGGCGCAGCCGACCCTGGGCTATGACGTCAACGGCAACCGCATCACCGTGATCGTGCCGGAAACCGAGCTGACCACTATTGCCAACGGCGCGATCGAGCAGAACATCAACACCCTGCGCAATCGTGTGAACCAGCTGGGTGTGTCCGAGCCGATCATCCAGCGCCAGGGTGCCGACCGCGTGGTCGTGCAGCTGCCGGGCGTGCAGGACACCGCTGAAGCCAAGCGCATGATCGGTGCCACCGCGACCCTGGAATACCGTGCAGTGGTCGACGGCAACGCACAGGACGCCATCGACACCGGCCGCATTCCGCCGGAAGCCAAGGTGTATCACCGTCGTGACTCGGGTGCCCCGATCCTGCTGAACAAGCGCGTGATCGTCACCGGTGACCAGATGGTCGCCGCCCAGGCCACCACCGACCAGAACGGTGCCGCAGCGGTGAGCGTGACCCTGAACGCCATTGGTGGCCAGCGCATGTTCGACTTCACCAGCGCCAACGTGAACAAGCCGATGGCGGTGGTCTACACCGAGCGCGTGCCGACCGTGACCGTTGTTGACGGTCAGGAAGTGCGTGGCTTCAAGGTCAACGAGGAAGTGATCTCGGTGGCCAACATCAACGGCGTGTTCGGCAAGAACTTCCAGACCACCGGTCTGGAGAAGAAGGAAGCCGACGACCTGGCCAAGCTGCTGAAGTCCGGCTCGCTGGCTGCGCCGATGGACTTCGTCGAAGAGCGCGTGGTCGGCCCCAGCCTGGGTGCCGAGAACGTCGAGCGCGGCATCACCGCGGTCGTCTACGCCTTCATGTTCACCCTGGTGTTCTTCACCGTGTACTACCGCATGTTCGGCCTGATCACCTCGGTGGCCATGCTGTTCAACCTGCTGATCGTGGTTGCGGTGATGTCGCTGTTCGGGGCCACCATGACCCTGCCGGGCTTCGCCGGTCTGGCGCTGTCGGTGGGTCTGTCGGTCGACGCCAACGTGCTGATCAACGAACGTATCCGTGAAGAGCTGCGTGCCGGCGTGCCGGGCAAGACCGCCATCGTCACCGGTTACGAGCGTGCCAGCGGCACCATCCTCGACGCCAACCTGACCGGCCTGATCGTGGGCGTGGCACTTTTTGCCTTCGGCACCGGTCCGCTGAAGGGCTTCGCGCTGACCATGATCATCGGTATTTTCGCTTCGATGTTCACCGCGATCACCGTGTCGCGCGCGCTGGCGACGCTGATCTACGGCCGTCGCAAGAAGCTCCAGAACGTGGCCATCTGACGGGACGACACGCACAATGAAACTGTTTCCGCTGCACATCCTCCCGAACGACACCAAGATCGACTTCATGCGTTGGCGCCATGTCGCCATGGCAGTCACGATCGCGGTGTTCCTGGCCTCGGTCGCCATCATTGGCGTCAAGGGCTTCACCTTCGCGCTGGACTTCACCGGCGGCACCCTGATCGAAGCCCGCTTCGACAAGCCGGTGGACGTCGAGCAGGTCCGCTCAAAGCTGGAATCCAGTGGCTTTGAAAATGCCCAGGTGCAGAGCTTCGGTGGCAACACCGACCTGCTGATCCGCCTGGCCCCGCACGGTGCCCATGATCCGGGTGCCGAAGGCGCGGCCCAGGACAAAGCCACCGGCGACGCGGTCCTGAAGGCGATCAACACCACCGAAAACCCGGTCACCATTCTGCGCAACGAATACGTCGGCCCGCAGATCGGCAAGGACCTGGCCATGAACGGGCTGTACGCCACCGTGTTCATGCTGGTGGGCTTCCTGATCTACATCGGCTTCCGCTTCGAATGGAAGTTCGCGGTCACCGCCAGCATCGTGGCCCTGTTCGACCTGCTGGTCACGCTGGCCTACATGTCGCTGATGGGGCGCGAGTTCGACCTGAACCTGCTGGCCGGTCTGCTGTCGGTGATGGGCTTTGCGATCAACGACATCATCGTGGTGTTCGACCGCGTCCGTGAAAACTTCCGCAGCCTGCGTGCAGATTCGCTGGAAGTGCTGAACCGTTCGATCAACCAGACGCTGTCGCGTACGGTGATCACCGCGGTGATGTTCTTCCTGTCCGCACTGGCGCTGTACCTGTACGGTGGCTCGTCGCTGGAAGGCCTGGCCGAAACGCACATGATTGGTGCGGTGATCGTGGTGCTGTCCTCGATCCTGGTGGCCGTGCCGATGCTGACCATTGGCTTCCTGCGCGTGAGCAAGCAGGATCTGCTGCCGAAGGCGAAGGATGTGGAAGCGCTGGCAAGGCGTCCGTAAGGCGTTGCCGGGCATGGCCCGGCACTACGGATCTGATGAGGATGCGCCGGGTTCTGCCCGGCGTTTCTTTTTTCCGTACTGGGGCGTTGGTTGTGCGGGGGCGTCGGGGGCACTACGATTTCGGGGTTGCGCGGCTGCTTACGCGGCCGCTCCGTTTCCATCGAGGTGTTCATGGTCATCAAACCGCGCGTTCGCGGCTTCATCTGCGTTACTACCCATCCGGCCGGCTGCGATGCAGCGGTCAAGCAGCAGATCGACTACATCAAGGCGCAGCCGAAGCTGCCCAACGGGCCCAAGCGCGTGCTGGTGCTGGGTGCGTCCACCGGCTACGGCCTGGCCGCGCGCATTACGGCCGCGTTCGGCAGTGGCGCAGCGACGCTGGGTGTGTTCTTCGAGCGCCCGGGCACCGAAAGCAAGCCGGGCACGGCGGGCTGGTACAACTCGGCCGCGTTCCACAAGTACGCCGACGAAGCGGGTCTGTACGCCAAGAGCGTGAATGGCGATGCGTTCTCGGATGAAGTGAAGGCCAAGGTCATCGAGCTGATCAAGCAGGACCTGGGCCAGGTCGACCAGGTGGTGTACAGCCTGGCCGCACCGCGTCGCAAGCACCCGCGCACCGGCGAAGTGATCAGCTCCACGCTGAAGCCGATCGGCGAGCCGATCACCCTGCGCGGCCTGGACACCGACAAGGAAGTGCTGACCGAAACCACGCTGCAGCCGGCAACCGCGGAAGAAATCGCGGGCACCGTAGCGGTGATGGGCGGCGAAGACTGGCAGATGTGGATCGACGCACTGCTGGAAGCCGGCGTGCTGGCCGACGGTGCAACCACCACGGCGTTCACCTACGTGGGTGAGGAAATCACCCAGGCGATCTACTGGAACGGTTCGATTGGCGCAGCCAAGAAGGACCTGGACGAGAAGGTGCTGGGCCTGCGCGAGAAGCTGCAGAAGATCGGCGGCGACGCGCGCGTGTCGGTGCTGAAGGCGGTGGTCACCCAGGCCAGCTCGGCGATCCCGACCATGCCGCTGTACCTGTCGCTGCTGTTCAAGGTAATGAAGGAGCGCGGCACCCACGAAGGCTGCATCGAGCAGCTGGATACGCTGTACGACATCGTCTACGGCGGCAAGGACACCGGCACCGCCACCGAACGCCTGCGCCACCAGCTGCTGGCCGACGGCCGCACCGTGGAACTGGTCGACGAAGCCGGCCGCCTGCGCGCGGACTACAAGGAAATGGCCCCGGACGTCCAGGCCGAAGTGCTCAAGCTGTGGCCGCAGGTGACCAACGAGAATCTGTACGAGATCAGCGATCTCGCCGGCTACAAGGCCGACTTCCTGCGCCTGTTCGGCTTCGGCGTCGAAGGCGTGGATTACGAGGCGGACGTGGCAACGGATGTCGCGATTCCCAACCTGGTTGATCTTACGAGCTGATTCTTTCGCTGGGTTTACGTGTGCGCAGAACGCCAGGCATTGCCTGGCGTTCTGCTTTGGCGTTCACGCATGACACGCATGGCGTGTCACTACATGTGATGCAACGCTGCCAGTCCGTAGTGACACGCCATGCGTGTCATCGCGGTCCGTGGACGTTACGCAAAATCGAAGTTCATCGCCGGCCCCGCAGGACCCACGAACTCGCCCTGCACGTAGTCCACGCCGGCACTGAACAACAGGCTCATCGAGTTGGCATCCGCCACGAACTCGGCCAGGGTGCGGATGTTGGCCTCCTGCGCGCGTGCGGTGATCTCGCTGATCTTGTCCGCATGCTCGCGGGTGCGGGCGAAGTCGCTGGTGAAGTCGCGGTCCAGCTTGAGGAACTGCGGCTGGAAGTGCGCCAGCAGCTGGAACGAATCCAGGCCCGAACCGAACTGCTCCAGGCCGATGCGGATGCCCAGCGGTGCCACCTCGGCCAGGAACTGCTGTGCGTTGCGCAGGTGGGTGAATACCTTCGCTTCCGGCGCGTGCAGCCACAGGCGCTCGCCCGGTACCCCGTGCGCGGCCAGTTCGCGGCGCAGGGTCGCCACCATCTGCGGGTCGTTGAACGACTCCGGGGTGATCTTCACCATCATGTGCGTGGCATGGCCTGCGCGTTCGCGCTGGCCCAGCACGTTGATCGCGTGCGCGACCACCCAGCGGTTGATGTCCGCCAGCAGGCCGTGCTCCTCGGCAATGCCCAGGAACGCGGTCGGGCTCAGCAGTTCGCCGTTGTTGTCCAGGCGCAGGTAGGCCTCGTACAGCTCCAGCGGTTCGCCCTGCAGGTTCAGTACCGGCTGGTAGTGCAGCTGGAAACCTTCGCCGGCCAGTGCCTCCTTGATCCGGGCCACCCAGCGCTGCACGCGCTCTTCTTCCACGCGGTCCACGGCCGCCGGGTCAAAGATGCGGCTGGTGTTGCCCAGTTCCGACGCGGCCTGCTGGCATTCGGTGGCACGAGCAAGCACCTGGCCGATGCTGGCGATCTTCTCGCCCACCTGCACGCCACCGATGCTGACCGTGACCGTGGCCGAACGCTCGCCGATGCTGAACACCTGCGCGGCGAACGCCTCGCGGATGCGGTCGGCCAGGCCCTCGGTTTCGGCGTAGGCACCTTCCATCAGCACCGCGAAGCTGTGCTCGCCAAAGCGCGCCACCTGCGCCTTGTCGCCCACCGTGGCTGCCAGCACGCGGGCGAGGGCGGCGATGAGGGCGTCGGCCGAGTCCAGGCCGATGTCCGGCAGCAGCCGCGCGTAGTGGTCCGGCTCGACCAGCAGCAGGCCGAACCGGCCCTCGCTGCGCCCGGCCTGGGCCACGGCATTTTCCACGTGCACCATGAAGGTCGGGCGGTTCAGCAGGCCGGTGACCTGGTCGCGCTGGCGCAGGTCTTCGACCTCGCGGGCCAGCTCGGTGTCCAGCTCCATGCGGCGGCGGAACACCACCTGCAGGCAGGACTCGCCTTCATAGGTGGCCGGGGTGAATTCCATGGTGGCCGCGAAGATCGCGCCGTCCTGGTTGCGTGCGTCCACCTGGTACTGCGGCGGCGGCGCTTCGCCCTTGCTCAACGACTTGAGCAGCTGCTTGAAGCCTTCCACGTGCTGTGGGGCGACCATGTCCAGCAGCGAGATGCCTTCCACGTCCTCGAACGACTCAAACCCGAACATTTCCAGGTAGGCCTCGTTCGCGCGGATGTGCATGCCTTCGTGCACGTAGGCGATGGGGTCGCGCGAGGAGGAGATCAGTGCGTCACAGCGGCGCTCGGTCTCGCGCATCTGCGCCTCGATCCGGCGCAGGCCACGGCGCGCATGCAGGTCGGTCCATTCGTTGCGCACCACCGCCAGCAGGTGTTCCGGGCGGTGGCGCAGGGTGACCGCGCGGAAGCCGTTGGCGCTGGCTTCAACCCACTCGCTTTCGTTGACCGCTTCGGCCAGCAGGATCATCGGAATGTCCTTGCCGCTGGCCGCGATCTGCTGGGTCACCTGCAGCAGCGGAATGCTCTGCGCCGGCGCCGCCAGCACCAGGTCGATCGGCTGGCTGCCGATGATCTGCGCCAGCTCATCATTGTTCTGCGGTCGCGCCGGGCGGACCGCGATGCCGCTGTTACGCAGCGTGCTGACGATGGTCTCGGCGTTCTCGCCGCTGTCGTCCACGATCAGCAGGCGGACGGTAATGTCGTTTGCGTTCTGCATTCACTACTCCCCGAAGTGCCATCTTGATACACGATGCGCGCCGCGACGTCCATGCCGGCGCACCCTCCACGCTCACGGACTGTGAGCGCGGTTACACCACCAGCCCTGCCGCGCGACCGCTGGCCCAGGCCCACTGGAAGTTGTAACCCCCCAGCCAGCCGGTCACGTCCAGCACCTCGCCGATGAAGTGCAGGCCGGGCACGCGTTGCGACTCGAACGTGCTCGAGGAGACCTGGCGTGTGTCCACGCCCCCCAGGGTCACCTCGGCGGTACGGTACCCCTCCGTGCCGCTGGCGACCAGCGGGAAGTCCTGCAGCAGGGCGGCGGCCTGGCGCAGCTCACGCTCGTCGATCTGCTTGACCGGTCGGTCCGGCAGCCAGTGTTCGCACAGGCGCACGGCCAGCCGCCGTGGCAACACCTCCGACAGCACCGTGCGCAGTTCGGCCGCACCACGCTCGCGCTTCATGCTGCGCAGCCACTCTTCGGCATCCTGGCCCGGCAGCAGGTCCAGGCGCAGATCATCGCCGGGCTGCCAGAACGAGGAGATCTGCAGGATTGCCGGGCCGCTGATGCCACGATGGGTGATCAGCAGCGAATTGCGGAACTCCATGTCGTTGCAGCGTGCCGCGACCGGCAGCGCGACTCCGCTGAGGGCGGCAAAGCGCTCCTGGTGCTTGCCGCTCAGCGTCAACGGCACCAGCCCGGCACGGGTCGGCAGGACCTCGTGGCCGAACTGGCGGGCCAGCTCATAGCCGAAGCCGGTGGCCCCCAGGCTGGGAATGGACAACCCACCCGTGGCCACCACCAGCGAGGCGGCATGGAAGTGCCCGGCGGCGGTGTGCACGTGGAAGCCGTCCGCGCCACGCTCGACCCGGGTCACCGCACAGTCGGTGCGGATCTGCACGCCGGCGGCCTGGCACTCGTCGACCAGCATGCGCACGATCTGCTTGGACGAGATGTCGCAGAACAGCTGGCCGAGTTCTTTTTCGTGATACGCGATGCCGTGCCGCTCGACCATCCCGATGAACTCCCACGGGCTGTAGCGGGCGAGGGCGGACTTGCAGAAATGCGGGTTGGCCGACAGGAAGTTGGCCGCAGTGGTGCCGGTGTTGGTGAAGTTGCAGCGTCCACCGCCGGACATCAGGATCTTCTTGCCGACCTTGTTGGCGTGGTCGATCACCTGCACCATGCGGCCGCGCTGGCCGGCGGTCAGTGCACACATCAGGCCGGCCGCGCCGGCCCCGATCACCAGTACATCGCAGCGGATCGTGCTCATGCCCGGCCGCTCACGCCTGCGGCTTGGGCTTGCGCCAGGTCGGAATGACGCTCAGCTCGCCGCTGTCGGACATCAGCTGCACTTCGCCATCCTGGATCAGCACGGTCCAGCGCATGCTGCGCTCGATCTTTGCGCCCCATTGCTCGACGAAATCAGCGGGAAGGTCCATGACCTCCAGCGACTTGAGCTTGTTCAGCGCCGAGGCGTTGCGCTCCCACCAGATATCCGCGGCACGGCCGCCATAGGTGATCAGCTGCACCGCGCTGGCGCGGCCGGCCGCCTTGCGCAGGCGCGATTCGTCCGGCTGGCCCAGGTCGATCCAGCGCTCGATGGCCCCGGTGTAGTCCTGCTTCCACAGGTCCGGCTCGTCATCGGTGCTCAGGCCGCGACCGAACTCCAGCCGGTCTTCCGCATTCAGGGCGAAGGCCAGCAGCCGCACCATCAGGCGTTCGTCGGTCTCGGAGGGGTGCTGGGCCAGCGTCAGGTTATGGCTGGCGTAGTAGCCGCGGTCCATGTCGCTGATCTGCAGCTCGGCCTTGCGGATGGTGGCGGTGAGGGCCATGGGGGGTACCGTAAACAAAGAGCGCCATGATAATGCGTGGTCATGCACACGTCCGATTCCCTGTTCGATCCGGTGGCAGCCAGCCGGCTGCAGCTGGCCGCTGGCCCCTGGGCCTGCCTGCTGGACGGGCTGTGTGCGCGTTTCCCGAGGATCGACCGCGCGCAATGGCTGGACCGCTTCGCGCGCGGCCGGGTGCAGGACGCGCAGGGCAGGGCGCTGGCGGCGACCGATCCCTGGCGGGTCGGACTGGAGATCCGGTATTACCGCGAAGTGGCCGATGAGCCCGCCGTCTGCGCTCAGGAGTCGATCGTCCACATCGACGAGGACCTGCTGGTCGCCGACAAGCCGCATTTCCTGCCGGTGACCCCGGCCGGTGCTTATGTCCGGCAGACCCTGCTGGCGCGGCTGGTGGCGCGGACCGGCAACCGGGACCTGGTGCCGCTGCATCGGCTGGCCCGCCTCACCGCCGGGCTGGTGCTGTTCTCGACCCGGTCGGCCAGCCGCGACGCCTACCAGCGCTTGTTCCGCGAGCGGCAGATCCAGAAGGTCTACGAAGCGTTGGCCCCGGCCCTGCCGGAACAGGCGTTTCCCCTGCAGCGGCACAGCCGGCTGATCCCGGGGGAGCCGTTCTTCCGCATGGCCGAAGCCGCCGGGACCGCCAATGCCAGCACCCGGATCGAGCTGATCGAAAGCCAGGGTCGGATCTGGCGGTACCGGCTCCACCCGCACACCGGGCGCAAGCATCAGTTGCGGGTGCACATGGCGGCGCTGGGCGCGCTGTCGCTGGATCTTACCCATTCACGGGCGAAGGTACCTGAAGGCAGCGAATATGGCGACGGTATACTTCACGGCAACTCGTTTCGCGCCAGCTATGCCAAAGATTTTGATGATATCGACAGCCGTCTGACCTTCGCGGGGTATCGCTTCTCGCAAGAGAACTACATGACGATGGACGAGTATCTTGATGCGCAGAATACCGAGAGCAACCTGATTCGCACCGGCCACGACAAAGAGATGTATACGCTGACCTGGAGCCAGAATCTGGCCGATATCAACGTCAACGCTTATGTGAACTTTACGCACCGTACTTACTGGAACCGCCCGGCCGAGGACAGCTACAACCTGACGGTCTCCCACTATTTCGATCTTGGCGATGTGCGCAACATTAGCCTGTCGGTTAACGGCTATCGCAATGAATACGATAACGAGACCGACGATGGCGTATTCATCTCCCTGAGCGTGCCGTGGGGGAGCGATCGTACCCTGAGCTATAACGGCTCCTTCAGCGGCGACGATAACAGTCACCAGGTGGTTTATTACGAACGGTTAGACGATCGCAATAACTACCAGCTTAACGTCGGCCACGGTAACGATGGGGCAATGATGGACGGTTACTACCGCCATACTGCGAATTTCGCCGACATTGACGCCAGCATGAACTACCAGGAAGGCGAATACGTCTCCGGCGGGCTCTCTTTGCAGGGCGGCGCGACGCTAACCGCGCAGGGCGGGGCGCTGCACCGCACCGGTGTGAATGGCGGTACGCGGCTGCTGGTGGATGTCGACCAATTGGCCGATATCCCGGTTGGCGGCTATGACACGCCGGCCTATACCAACTATTTCGGCAAAGCGGTGCTGACCGACGTTAACAACTACTACCGCAACCAGGTGCGTATTGACCTCACCCAGCTTCCGGAAAATGCGGAGGCGATCAACTCCGTGGCACAGGCAACGCTCACCGAGGGCGCTATCGGCTATCGCCATATGGAAGTCATTAGCGGCGAAAAAGCGATGGCCGTTATTCGGATGTTCAATGGTGAGTTCCCTCCTTTTGGCGCGGAAGTGCGCAATGAGCGCCAGCAGCAGGTGGGGATTGTCGATAGCGACGGTAGCGTCTACCTGGCCGGCGTGAACGCCGGCGAGCGCATGCAGGTTATCTGGGACGAGCGGCCGCAGTGCGAAATCAGACTGCCGACGCCGTTGCCGAAAGATCTGTACAGCGGCCTGTTATTGCCCTGCCTGAGCGATGATCCGTCGTTAACGTCACCGCCGGCTCCACCCGTGAAACCCCTGCTTCAGCAGCAGACCCGACTCGCGCCTTCGCCTGAACCCGAAGCGCTGTCGTCCCGTAACCGCTGAACTGACTAAAAAAGGATTGAAATATGCAAGGACATCTTCAGCTCATGCTTATCAGCAGCCTGGCGTTTAGCGCCTGTAGCGCACAGGCGGCGGTGGCCCCGGATCGCACACGGTTAGTCTTTCGCGGGGATGAAAAATCCATCAGCGTGGATCTCAAAAATGCGAGCGAAAAGCTGCCTTACCTGGCGCAGTCGTGGGTAGAAGACGACAAAGGCCAGCGTATTACCTCGCCGCTGGCCGTCGTTCCGCCGGTACAACGCATTGAAGCGCTGGGGATTGGTCAGGTCAAAATCCAGGGAATGCCTGGGTTGAGCGCGCTGCCGCAGGACAGAGAAACGCTGTTTTTCTATAACGTCCGGGAGATCCCGCCGAAAAACGATAAACCCAACACGTTACAGATTGCCCTGCAAACGCGCATCAAACTGTTTTATCGCCCGGCATCGCTCGCCAAAGTTGACCAGATGCATCCCTGGCAGCACCAGGTGACGCTGGAGAAAAAAGGCAGTCAGTATCAGGTCAATAACACTACGGGCTATTACGTCATCTTAAGTAACGCCAGCAATCGGGTGGACGGCACAACGGCAAAAGGGTTTGAGCCGATGGTGATTCCACCGCGCACCAGCCCGGTGATGTCGGTGAATGCCGCCGATCTGGGCAGTGCGCCAGTGCTGACCTATGTGAACGACTATGGCGCGCGCCTGCCGCTGATTTTCGACTGTAGCGCCGGGAAATGCACGGTCAACGAAGATAAGAGTAGAAAATCGTGAGTAGCGTGAGCGGTTGGAGCATCAGGCGGCTATGGTGCCTGGCGGCGCTGGCGCTTGGCATCGGTGCGGTTGCACCGCTGCATGCGACGAGTAAAACGGTCAATATGAAGCTGATTGTTCTGGTTAACGCCGCGCCGCCGTGCACCATTACCGGGGGAACCGTGGCCTTCGGCGACGTGCTGACCACCCTGGTGGACGGCGTGAACTACGTTCAGCCCGTCAGCTATACGCTGAACTGTAGCGGCCGGGTCTCTGACTACCTGAAATTGCAGATCCAGGGCACCTCGCGCACCGTAAACGGCGAGTCGGTACTGAAGACCAGCGCGACGGGCTTAGGGATCCGTATCCGGCAGGCCGGTAATAAAACGCTGGTGCCCATCGGCAGCACGCAGTGGCAGAACTTTACCTATACCTCGGCTTCTGGCATTGCGCTGGAAGCGGTACTGGTGAAGGCGAGCGGCACAACGCTTAAGGCCCAGGACTTCAGCGCATCGGCAACGCTGGTGGTGGACTATCAATGAAAAAAATACTTCTGGGACTGCTGCTGGCGGCTTCTACGCTACACGCGGCGGACAATCTGAAATTCACCGGTACGCTGCTCGACCCGCCGACCTGCGTGATTAATAACGATAAAACGATAGAGATCGATTTTTCTAACGTGGCGATCGACAAAATTGACGGCAGCAATTATATGCAGCCGGTGATGTTTAATGCCGTGTGTAGTCAGGTGCCGAAGGGGAGCGGGCTGGAGTTGAAAATAACCATCAGCGGTACGGCGACCGATTTTGACCCGGCGGCGATTGAGACCGACGTTGACGGCCTGGGGGTCAAACTTCTGCAGAACGGCAAGTCTTTTACGATTGGTCAGACGCTGACCATTGATCCGCTCTCCCTGCCGCTCATTCAAGCGGTGCCGGTGAAAAAGAGCGGGGCAGTCCTTCAGGAAGGCGGCTTTGAAGCCTGGGCAACGCTGCAGTTGGAGTTTCAATGATGACGAAAATAACGATGGCGGGTCATGCCCTGCTGCTGTGGGGCGCGTTATCGGCGCAGGGGATGAGCGCGGATAACCTCCATTTTAGCGGCCAACTGGTCTCCAGCGCCTGCACCTTAGTCATCACGGGGAATAACCTGGCCGATGTCACGTTCCCGGTGCTGAATATCAAAGATTTACAGAAGCGCGGGCAGTCGGTGCGGGTGCCGTTTATCTTGCAGCTTAAGGAGTGCAACACGGCATTAGGTACCGGCGTCACGGTCACCTTTTCGGGAACGGAGGTCAGCGGCATGGCGGGGATTCTGGCGTTGGATGGGCAGTCGCAAGCGGAAGGCGTCGGGATTGGTATTGAAACCGCGGAGGGGGATCCGGTGGCGATTAACGGCAGTTCGGGGGCGACGTTTGTGCTTAATAACGGGCAAAACAGCTTAAATTTCAACGCATGGGTGCAGACGATTTCAGGGGCAGAAATGACGCCGGGTCGTTTTTCTGCCACCGCCACTGCCGCTTTTGAATACTTATGATCATGAAAAGAATACATTGTTTGTCTGTGCTGGTGCTCGCTATCGTTGGCGTACTGTTTTCCGCCAGCGCCCTGGCGCAAGGTAAGCTGCGTAGCTCGCAGTTTGAAACGACTCTTTATTGGGCGTCTTCGGGAATCACCGGCATACGCTATGATATTACCGTCAGCACGCCGACGGGCGTCTACTATGGCGTCTATGAAACTCGAACCTTGATACTGAATCGCGAGATCCCGAACGTTTCATGGACTGGCCCGTCGACACCGCCGACGCTGTACCTTAAAAGCTGGGGGACGACAAGTGATAGCAATTGTCCTGGGCTGGATACCCATTATTGGGATTGTGCGAAACAGGTGCTGCGCATTACGCTTCAGTCGGATGGTTACGGTTGCCCGTGGGTGGCTTCGACAGTGGTAACCTCAACAGCACCCTCTCAAGCTGCTTCGACCTATACCGGGC
>ENA-OWLM01000694-OWLM01000694.1-metagenome-genome-assembly--contig:-NODE-694-length-12755-cov-2.887323_pt1 | contig 12755 bp, 13 predicted proteins | sample MGYA00245349_ERZ651102 | MGnify/ENA primary metagenome ERZ651102 (study PRJEB26857, sample SAMEA4031759) | metagenome | biome: human; feature: oral; material: saliva | place: Philippines | collected 2014... | reverse complement strand
GAATACTTACCGCAGATCGTCCAGCAGACCTTCAACGGGCTTTCGCTCGGAGCCATCTACGCCCTGATCGCCATCGGCTACACCATGGTGTACGGCATCATCGGCATGATCAACTTTGCCCACGGCGAGATCTACATGATCGGCGCCTACGTGGGCCTGGTCACGCTCACCGCACTGGGCACCCAGGGCAGCGTGCCGCTGCCCCTGCTCATCGGCCTGATGCTGGTCGCGGCCATGGCCGTCACCGCCCTGTGCGGCTACAGCGTCGAGCGCATCGCCTACCGGCCGGTGCGCGGCGGCCCCCGCCTCGTGGCGCTCATTTCCGCCATCGGCATGTCGATCTTCCTGCAGAACTGGGTGGCGCTGGGACAGGGTTCGCGTGACATGGCGGTGCCCTCGCTCATTTCCGGCGGCATCGACATCCCGTTCGGCAACTTCGACGTGACCTTCTCCTGGTCGCGGATCCTGATCATCGTCGTGACCGTGGTGCTGATGGTGGGGCTGTCGCTCTACATCCGCCACTCGCGCATGGGCCGCGCCTCGCGCGCCTGCTCGCAGGACATGCACATGGCCAACCTGCTGGGCATCGACACCAACCGCGTGATCTCGTTCACGTTCGTGATGGGCGCGATCCTGGCGGCGGTGGGCGGCGTGCTGATCGCCATCACCATCGGCAAGCTCAATCCCTTCATCGGCTTCCTGGCCGGCATCAAGGCCTTCACGGCGGCGGTGCTGGGCGGTATTGGCAGCATCCCCGGCGCCATGCTGGGCGGCGTGCTGCTGGGCTTGGCCGAAACCTTTGCGGCCGCCTATATATCGTCACAGTACAAGGACATCGTGGCGTTCTCGCTGCTGGTCCTGATTCTGCTGTTCCGTCCCACCGGGCTGCTGGGCAAACCTGAGGTGGAAAAAGTCTGATGTCCAAGAACAATCTCAAAAACGCCACGATGGCGGCCGTCCTGACGGCGGTCATCGTCACGCCGGTCTTCGGCCTGCAACTGATCCGCCAGGGCGCCCGCACGACGATGGAGTCGAACTGGTCGCTGGTGGCGATTGCCGCCGCGATCGTGTTTGTCTTCCAGCTGCTGCGGCCCTGGCTGGCGATCCCGTTCCAGAAGCTCAAGACGGGACTGCCGACTTTGCCGTCCGCGCCGGCCAAGAACAACAAGGCGCTCATGGTGCTGGTCCTGGCCATCGCGGTGATCTGGCCGTTCTTCGCGGGCCGCAGTTCGGTGGACATCGCGACGCTGGTGCTGATCTACGTGATGCTCGGCCTGGGGCTGAACATCGTGGTGGGCTTCGCGGGCCTGCTGGACCTGGGCTTCGTGGGCTTCTACGCCGTGGGCGCCTACACCTACGCGTTGCTCTATCACTGGGGCGGCTGGAGCTTCTGGGAAGCGCTGCCGTTCGCCGGGGCGATGGCCGCGCTGTTCGGCTTCGTGCTGGGTTTTCCGGTGCTGCGCCTGCGCGGGGACTATCTGGCCATCGTGACGCTGGGCTTCGGCGAAATGATCCGTCTGCTGCTGATCAACCTGAACACGCTGACGGGCGGTCCGGACGGCATTTCGGGGATCCCCAAGCCCACGTTCTTCGGGCTGGAAATGACCCGCCGTCCCAGCACGGAAGGGGGCACGACGTTCCACGAATTCTTCGGGCTGACGTTCCAGAACCAGGACATGGTGATCTATCTGTACATGATGGCGCTGCTTCTGGCGCTGATCACGCTGTTCGTGTCCACGCGCCTGATCCGCATGCCGGTCGGCCGCGCCTGGGAAGCGCTGCGCGAGGACGAGATCGCCTGCCGCTCGCTGGGCCTGAATCCCACGCGGATCAAGCTGTCGGCGTTCACGCTGGGCGCCATGTTCGCCGGCTTCGGCGGCGCGTTCTTCGCCGCGCGCCAAGGCATGGTGAATCCGGAATCCTTCACCTTCATCGAGTCCGCGCTGATCCTGGCCATCGTGGTGCTGGGCGGCATGGGGTCGCAGGTCGGGGTTATTCTCGCCGCCATCCTGCTGACCGTGCTGCCGGAACTTGCGCGCGAGTTCGCCGAATACCGGATGCTGATGTTCGGCCTGGTGATGGTGTTGATGATGATGTGGCGTCCGCAGGGGTTGTTGCCCATGAAGCGTCCCCACGTGGAGCTGTCTAAATGAGCGAGGCATTGCTGAAAGTATCCGGACTCACCATGCGCTTCGGCGGCCTGCTGGCCGTCGACAGCGTGGCCTTCGAGGTGAAGTCCGACGAAGTGTTCGCCATCATCGGCCCGAACGGGGCTGGCAAGACCACCGTGTTCAACTGCGTGGGCGGCTTCTACGCCCCTACGGCGGGCGAGATCATCATGGACGGCAAGTCCATCACCGGTCTGCCCAGCCACAAGGTGGCGCGTCACGGCCTGGTGCGCACGTTCCAGAACGTGCGCCTGTTCAAGCAGCTGACGGTGCTGGAAAACCTGCTGGTGGCGCAGCACACGCAGGTCGAGGCGCGGCTGCTGCCAGGGTTGCTCAAGCTGAAGGGCTACCGCCAGTCCGAAGCGGACGCGCTGTCGCGCGCCGCGCAATGGCTGGATTTCATGGGTCTGCGCGAATTCGCCAACCGCGAAGCCGGCAACCTGGCCTATGGCCACCAGCGGCGCCTGGAAATCGCGCGCTGCATGATCACCAAGCCGCGCCTGCTGATGCTGGACGAGCCGGCCGCGGGGCTGAACCCCCAGGAAAAGCGCGATCTGCAGTCCCTGATTGATCAGTTGCGGCGCGAGTTCGGCGTCGCGGTGCTGCTGATCGAGCACGACATGAGCCTGATCATGGGCATTTCGGACCGCATTCTCGTCATGGAGCACGGCAAGCCCATCACAACCGGCACCCCCGAGCAGGTGCGCAACGACGAGCGCGTCATCAAAGCGTACCTGGGGGAGGAATGATGCTGAAGCTGGAAAACATACACACGTACTACGGCGCCATCCAGGCGCTGAACGGCGTGTCGGTGGAAGTCAACAAGGGCGAGATCGTCACGCTGATCGGCGCCAACGGCGCGGGCAAGACGACGCTGCTGATGACGGTCTGCGGCAACCCCCGGGCCCGCGAGGGCAAGATCACGTTCGAGGGCGAGGACATCACCCACAAGGACACGCACCACATCATGCGCAATGGCATCGCCATTTCGCCCGAGGGGCGGCGGGTGTTCAAGGACCTGACCGTGGCCGAGAACCTGATGATGGGCGGATTTTTCTCCAAGCGCGACGAGATCCAGGCCGGCATCGACCACGTCTACGGGCTGTTCCCGCGCCTGAAGGAACGCTCCAGCCAGCGCGCCGGCCTGATGTCGGGCGGCGAGCAGCAGATGCTGGCGATCGGCCGGGCGCTGATGACGCGTCCGCGCCTGTTGCTGCTGGACGAGCCCACGCTGGGGCTGGCGCCCCTGGTGATCGCGCAGATCTTCGACATCATCCGCGAAATCCGCGAGCAGGGCGTGACAGTGTTCCTGGTCGAGCAGAACGCCAACAAGGCGCTGGGCGTGGCCGACCGCGGCTATGTGCTGGAGAACGGCCGTGTGGTGCTGCAGGACACGGGCGCCAATCTGCTGGTGAACGACAAGGTCCGCAAGGCGTATCTGGGCGGTTGATCCCCTGGCGGCAAAAAAAACGGGGCGCATCATTCGATGCGCCCCGTTTGCTTGAGGGGTCGGTCCCGTAGCCGGGCCGTCGCCAGCAGGCCTTCCGTTACGCCGCGATCAGCTGTTCGGGCTGGTCGGCTTGGTAGTGGGCGATCGCCGCGCGGGCCAGGGCGTCGATGGAGTCCGTGAGCGTCACGCCCAGGCTGGGGCGCAGCGCGTGCGGCACGGCCAGCGGCAGTTCGGTGCAGCCCAGCACCACGGCGTCGGCGCCGCGCGCCTTCAGGCGGGCGATGCACTCGGCGGCGGGCGCAAAGGCGTCTTCGAGCTGGTTGCCCTTGACGGCGCGGATCGACCCCATGCAATAGCGTTCGACTTCGTCGTCGTCGGGTACGATGCACTCGTAGCCCTGGGCTTCCAGGTGGCGCTGGTAGAGTCCCAGTTTCAGCGTGGCGGCGGTGCCCATCAGGCCGATGCGGCCGCGGGGCAGGCCCAGGCGGCGCAGATCTTCGATGACGGCCTGGATGATGTGCAGGACGGGCAGGCGCGTGGACGCCGCGATCTCGTCGAACCAGAGATGTGCGGTGTTGCACGGAATGGCGATGAGCTGCGCGCCGGCCTGTTCCAGGAAGCGCACGCCTTCGACCATGTAGGGCAGGGGATTCTCGCCGCCGGCCATATAGGCGCTGGAGCGGTCGGGAATGCGGGGATCATTGCGCAGCAGCGTGGGAATGTGGTGCTGGTCGATCGAGGCGGGCGTCAGCGCCGCCAGGCGGAGGGCGAAGGCCGCGCCGGCCATGGGCCCCATTCCGCCCAATACACCCAGGTAGCAGCCCTGGGAAAACGTCTTCACTTTATGTACTCCGTGGTCATGCATCACCGGGCGTCAGGACTTGGCCCGGGCGTTCGGCGCCGGTTCGTTCCCCGTCCCAGACCTGCCTGCCATTGACCCACACGGCGTGGATGCCCTGGCTTGCCTGAATGGGAGCTGAAAAAGTGGCCGCGTCAGTGACGGTGGCGGGATCGAACAGCACCAGATCAGCATGATACCCCTCCTGCAGCAGCCCGCGCCCGGCCACGCCGTATTGGGCCGCCGCCAGGCCGGTCATCTTGTGGATGGCGGATTCCAGCGTCAGCAGGTTCTGCTCGCGCACCATCGTGCGCAGCACGTTGGTGAAGGTGCCCCACTGGCGCGGGTGCGGATGCGGATCGAAGGGCAGCCCGTCGGATCCGACCATGGTCAGGGGGTGGGCGAAGATGCGGTTGACGTCCGCGGGGTCCATCAGGAAATAGATCGCGCCGGCGGGAGCCAGCCGGGCCACGGCGGCCTCGTCGTCCAGGCCCAGTTCCGCCATGACCTCGCTGAAGTCGCGGCCGGTGGCTTCCGGGTAGCCCTTGGACCAGGTGATCATCGTGCGGCTCGCAAGCCGCGCGCGGTCGAGCCGCAGCATGGTCGAGGTGGCGGGGTAGGGGTGGCAGTCCAGGCAGACGGGCTGCGACGCCGCCGCGCGGCTGATGATGTCCAGTGTTTCGCGGGTGCGGCCGTGGTTGCGTTCGCCGGCCAGCTTGTGGTGCGAGAACACCACGCGGCAGTCGAGTTCGCGGCCGATCAGCAGCGCCTCTTCCATGGCCGGCACGATGTGGTCGGCTTCGTCGCGCAGGTGCGTGGCGTAGATGCTGGCGCGGCCGCGCAGCGGCCGGCATACGTCGATGATCTCGTCGGTGGGGGCCGCGCTGGCCGGAGGATAGAAGGTGCCGGTCGATACGCCGAACGCGCCCGCGTCCAGCGCTTCCTGCATCAGGCCGCGCATGGCGGCGCGTTCCGGTTCGCTGGCTGCGCGCGATGTGTCGTCCATGACGGCCACGCGCAGGGTGGTGTGCCCCACCAGCGGTATCACGTTGACCGCGGCCGGGGTGGCGCGCAGCGCGTCCATCCAGGCGCGGAACGTGCCGAAGCGGAACAGCTCTGCGGGGCCCAGCAGGTCTAAGGGCTGCGGGATCTGCGTGCGCGCCAGGGGCGCCAGGCTGATCCCGCAGTTGCCGGTGACGACCGTGGTGATGCCTTGCGACACCTTGGGCAGCATGTCGGGATGCGCCAGCAGGTAGCCGTCGTCGTGGGTGTGCGAGTCGATGAAGCCGGGCGCGAGGGCCTGGCCCCGGCCGTCGATCACCGGCACGCCGGCGGGATGGGCGAAATCCCCGACCGCCGCGATGCGCCCGTCCCGCACCGCCAGGTCGCCCTGGCGGGCAGGGCCGCCCGATCCGTCGATGAGCGTGGCGCCCGCGACGATGAAGTCAGCCTGCAAGGTGTCTGCCGTCATGAAGCGTGCTCAGTCGAGTTTTTCGATGCCGGCGTTGTCGATGATCTGCTTCCACTTGGCGGTTTCGCGATCAATCAGCTGCTTGAATTCGGCCGGCGAGCCCGAGGCGGGCTCGGCGCCCAGCGTGGCCAGGCCCTGGCGCACTTCGGGGGCCTGCAGGGCCTTCTGGATGGCGGCGTTCAGCGTGGCCACCACGTCGTCGGGCGTGCCCTTGGGCGCGACCACGCCGCCCCAGGCGACGGTCTCGTAGCCCTTCAGGCCGGATTCGTCCAGCGTGGGCACGTCGGGCATCGTCGGCAGGCGCTTCAGGCTGCTGACGCCGATGGCGCGGACCTTGCCGCTCTTGACCAGCGGCGTGGCCTCGGACGTGTTGACGAATAGGTAGTCCAGGCGGCCGCCCAGCAGGTCCTGGATGGCGGCGGGGCCGCCGTTGTACGGAATGAACATCACATCCAGCTTGGCCATGCTCTTGAAGAGCTCGCCGCCCATGTGGCCGGTGGTGCCCACGCCCGATGCGCCGTAGGACAGGCGGCCCGGTTCTTTGCGGGCGCGGTCGATCAGGTCCTGCACGCTCTTGACGGGCGAATCCGCCGGGACGATCAGGGCGTTGTACAGGTCGAACATGTGCGCGACCGGCTTCAGGTCCTGGTCCACGTCGTAGGGCAGGCGCTTGAACAGCGAGCGGTTCACCGCCAGCGTGTTGATGTTGCCGTAGCCTACGGTGTAGCCGTCGGGCGCGGCGCGCTTGATCAGCGCGATGCCGATGTTGCCGGCGGCGCCGGGGCGGTTTTCGATGACCATCGTGGCGCCCGTGTCGCGGGCGATCTGCGTGGTGATCAGGCGCGACAGCACGTCGGGCGAGCCGCCGGCGGCGGACGGCACCACGAAGGTGATGGGCTTGTCGGGGTAGCCGGCGGCCGCGGCCGTGCCGACGAGGGCGACGCTGAGCGCCGCTACGGAAAATGTGTGGAAGAGTTTGCTGCGCATGGTGGATTTCCCCGGTGTTGTTTTGTCGAGGAGGGCAGGTTACACCCGGCTTTGCGGCACTGCGTCATCGAAAAATATCCAAAACCTATAATCCCGCGTTATTGCCAGAGGGGAAAAAAATGAATGCGGACGCCTATGCCGACGAGGTCGGCCCCAGCGCCGGACGGCCGTTGAACCTGCGCCAGATCGAAGTGTTCCGGGCCATCATGATGGCGGGTTCGATCAGCGGCGCGGGACGCATGCTGCACGTGTCGCAGCCGGCGGTGAGCCGGGTGCTGGCCCTGACCGAGAGCCGCCTGGGCTATCGGCTGTTCGAGCGGGTCAAGAGCCGGCTGTCGCCCACCGCCGAGGCGCGGCGCCTGTATGCCGAGGTCGAGCAGGTGTATGGCGGCATCCAGCGCGTCAACGACCTGGCCGCCAGCCTGGGACAGTCGGGCGCGGGGATGCTGAAGATCGTGGCCAGCGCCAGTTTCGGGCAGCGGCTGATTCCCATGGCGCTGGAGCGCTTTCGCGGGCGCAATGCGGATGCGCGGGTCGATTACCGCAGCGTGACCTTCGACGAACTGGCGGCGTACTTCCTGTCCGGTCAGGCGGACATCGGCATATCAATGCAGCCGCCCGACCACCCGAACCTGACCTCGGTCAGGCTGGCGCGGGTGCCCGTCGTGTGCGTGCTGCCGCCGGGCCATCCGCTGGCCAGCCACGACGTGGTGCTGCCCGAGGATTTCTCGTCCGCGGCGTGGATCGGGTATCCGCGCGACACCCCGCTGGGCCGGGCCCTCGGGCCGTTCTTCGGCGAGGGGCCGCGCTGCGCGGCGGCGGTAGAGGTGCATTCCCCCGTGACCGCCTGTTCGTTCGTGCAGCAGGGGCTGGGGCCGGCGCTGGTGGACGCGTGGTGCGTCACGCCGGACCAGGCGGCGCACATGACGTTGCGTCCGATCGCGCCCGAGGCCAGCGTGGAAATCTGGGCCACGCATTCCAACCTGAGCGCGCCGCCCCTGTTGGCGCGGCGCTTTCTGGCGGCGGTGAAGAAGACGCTGGAGAGGCAGGCGCTGCCCGGCGTGGCCGCGTCGGGGCAACTGGAATAGGGCGCCTTGCCGAAGTCGGACGGGCGCCCTGGTCTTGCGTTACAGCCCTTCGGCCTGCAGCGCGGCCTTCACGCCGGCGTTTTCTTCCATGCGCTTGAAGAAGGCGGCCAGATTGTCCTGGCCCGACAGGTCCACTTCCTTGGCGCGCGCCCAGCGCAGCACGACGTAGAGGTAGGCGTCGGCGATCGACGGCGCGCCGCCGGCCAGATAGGACTTGCCGGCCAGTTGCGCATCCAGTTGCGCGAACAGCTTGGTCAGCAGCGCGGAGGCGGAGGCGGCCAATTCCTTTTGCGCGGCTTCGTCCTTCAGGTAGCGCTGCGCGCCGAAGATCATGGAGAAGGTCTTGTGGATGTCGGAATTGATGAATCCGAGCCAGCGGCGCACTTCGGCGCGCGAACGCGCGGTGCCGTCGCCCAGCAGGGGGCTTTGCGGCGCCAGTTCCGCCAGGTGCTCCAGGATGGCGACGTTCTGCGTGATGGCCCAATCGCCATCGGTCAGTGCGGGCACGGCGCCCAGCGGGTTGACCTTCAGGAACTCCGGAGCCTTGAGCTCGTCGCGGCTGAGCTTGTGCGCTTCGTAAGGCTTGCCGATCCATTCGAGGACGATGTGGGAAGCGAGCGAGCACGCGCCGGGCATGTAGTACAGTTTCATGAGATGTGGGCTCCTGAGAGTTAGGACGGGAGACCCCCCGTCCCAGGGCGCTATGGTACGCCAACGCGGTTTGCCTGCCGCGGGGCGCAATGCGCCTCCCTGTCATGCCTTCCCCGCCCGCCTTTCAACCTGTCGCCGCCGGAGATGTCCATGCAGTCACGCACCGCCGCGAGCACGCGCGCAATCCCCTTGATCCTGTCCCTGGCCCTGTCGTGCGCAATGGCGCCCGCCACCGCGCGCACAGCGCAGGAGCCGCCATCGGTGGCCGCACGGGTCACGCCCGTCGTCGGCGGACTGGATCATCCGTGGTCGATGGCGTTCCTGCCGGACGGCGGCATTCTGATTACCGAGCGTCCGGGCAATTTGCGCCTGCTGCGCACACCGGGCGGCCTTTCCAAGCCGCTCGCCGGCGTGCCCAAGGTGGCCGCAAGCGGCCAGGGCGGTTTGCTGGACGTGGCGCTGTCGCCCGATTTCGCCAACGACCGCTACGTGTATCTGTCGTACGCCGAATCGGACGGTTCCAAGAGCGGCACCGCGGTGGGCCGCGGCCGGCTGGCCGACGACGCGAGCGGGCTGCAGGACTTCCGCGTCCTGTTCCGCCAGGAACCCAAACTGTCGTCGGGCCTGCACTTCGGGTCGCGCCTGGTGTTCGACGGCAAGGGCCATCTGTACATCGCCCTGGGCGAAAACAACCAGCGTCCCACCGCGCAAGACCTGGACAAGCTGCAAGGCAAGGTCGTGCGGCTCAACGTCGACGGCTCCGTGCCCGCCGACAATCCCTTCGTCGGCAAGGCAGGGGCCCGGCCGGAAATCTGGTCGTATGGCCACCGCAACCCGCAGGGCATGGCGCTGAACCCCTGGTCTGGCGAGCTCTGGGAAAACGAACACGGGCCGCGCGGCGGCGACGAGATCAACCTGGTGCAACCGGGCAAGAACTACGGCTGGCCGCTGGCCACATACGGCATCAATTATTCGGGCCTGGCCATTCCGGAGGCTAAGGGCGAAACCCTGGCCGGGACGGAGCCGCCGCTGTACTGGTGGCCGAAGTCGCCGGCGATCAGCGGCATGGCCTTCTACAACGCGGACCGCTTTCCCGCCTGGAACAAGTCAGTGTTCATCGGCGCGCTGGCGAACCGCAACCTGATCCGCCTGACGCTGGACGGCAATCGCGTGGTGGGGCAGGAAACGCTGCTGGTCGACCGCAAGAGCCGCATCCGCGATGTGCGGCAGGGGCCGGACGGCTATTTGTACGTGTTGACGGACGCCTCGCCGGGCGAGCTGTTGCGGCTGGCCCCGGCGGAATCGGGAGGGTGACTGCCATGAGTTCCTACGAATTGATCGGATCCGCGGGTTGCGGCTCAGCCATCGTCGAGATGGCGCTGGTGCTGGCGAATGTGCCTCACACCCTGACGGACGTGCCGTACCTGAAGCCAGGTCCCGAACGCGACCGCCTGCTGCACCTGAATTCGCTGGGGCAGGTGCCCACGCTGGTCCTGCCCGATGGCGAGGTCATGACGGAAAGCGCGGCGATGATCCTGCACCTGCACGACGTGGCGCCGCAGGCGGGCCTGGTACCGCCGCCGGACAAGCCGGAGCGGGCGCGCTTTCTCAATCTGCTGGTGCGGCTGGTGGCTGCGGTGTACCCCACGTTCACGTACGGGGACGATCCGCCCCAGTGGACGACCGAGGGCGCGCCGGCCGACCTGCTGCGCGAACGGGTGCATACGCGCCGCGCCGAGCTGTGGCAGGAACTGGAGCGCCAGGCGGGCGCCCCGCACATGCTGGGCCGGCGCTTTTCGGCGCTGGACCTGTATGTGACGGTCATGACGCACTGGCGCCCGGGGCCATCGTGGTTCGGCACGATGTGCCCGGGCCTGACGGCCGTGGCCCGCGAAGCCGCGCAAGAACCCAACGTGGCGCGCGTGCTGCAGCGGCACTTTCCGCCGCCTAGTGAATAGCGCGGCGCCGGGGGCCGCAGATGCGGGCGGCGCGGCGGCTGGTTCAGATCTTCCCTAGCTTGCGGCGCGCCGGCGCGATTTGCCGCGCGCTTCGCGCACCGCGATGTAGACGCCGCTGCCGGCGATGAACACGGCGCCCAGGTAGGCGTAGGCGTCGGGCGCTTCGCGCCAGATGAGCCAGCCCAGGATCGTTGCCCAGATCAGGCCCGTATAGTCGAACGGCGCGACCACGGACGCGGGGCCGATGCGGAATCCCTGGGTGATCAGCGCCAGGCCCAGGGTGCTGAACAGCGCGATCGCGCCGAAGTAGGGCAGGTGCTCAAGCGCGGGCTCGCGCCAGACCCAGGGCAGGGCGACTGCGCTGCAGACCACTTGCCCGACCACGATGTAGAACGTGGTGGTGAGCATGCCTTCGGCCCGGTTGATGCCGCGCGCCGTGATCATCATGACCGCATAGAGCAGGGCGGTGGTCAGGGGCAGGAGGGTGGCGGCCTGGAACGTTTCCGTGCCCGGGCGCACCACGATCAATACGCCGATGAAACCGGCCAAAACGGCGAGCCAGCGCTTGCCGTCCACGCGTTCCTTCAGGATCAGCACGGACAGCGCCGTGACGAACAGCGGGGCGGCGAAGGCGATGGCGGTGGCTTCGGCCAGCGGCAGCGCGCGCAGGCCCAGGTAGAAGCAACAGGCGGACACGACATTGATGGCGCCGCGCGTCAGGTGCAGGCCGATATGGGTGGTGCGCAGCACGCGGCGTCCGCTCAGCCAGAGCGCCAGCGCGGTCACGAAGGGCAGCGCGATCAGCGCGCGCAGGAACAGGATCTGCAGCGGGTTGTAGTGCGCGCCCAGCCATTTGGCGTTGGCGTCGCTGAGCGTCAGGAAGAAAATGCCGCCCGCCACGCAGGCGATGCCTGCGGCGGCGGAAGATTCACGGGCGGCGGGGAATGCGGTGGAGGAGGACATCTGAAACCTGCAGGGGCGGCGGTTCCTGCCGCCGGGACTAGGGAAAGGACGATTCAGGGTTGGGCGCGGTACGCGGCCAGCGCGACCATGGCCCAAGCGGCCAGGAAGGCGGTGCCGCCGAATGGCGTGACGGCCCCCAGCCAGTGCGTGCCGGTCAGCGACAGCACATACAGGCTGCCCGAAAACAGCACGATGCCGACGAACATGACCACGCCCGCCGCGGACAGGAGGGGCGACCCGAAGCGCGCGCCCAGCAGCGCGATGATGAACAGGCCCAGCGCGTGGATCAGGTGATACATCACGCCGGTCTGCCAGACGGCCAGGAGTTCGGGCGTCAGCATGCGCTTGAGACCATGGGCGCCGAATGCCCCGGCGCCCACCGCCACCATCAGATTCAATGCCGCGAGTATCGTGAGCTGCCGGTCCGTCATTGCCAGTCCTTGTAAGTTGCCGATGGGGAATTTGCCGCCGCCTATGATAGGCCCAAACTTGGTGCATGGCGGGGCGCCGGAGCGTCAGCCTGCGGGCCGCTGGCGGCCTTGCGTGCGACTTTCCAAATGGGATATTATAAATTCAATTTGGTAATTCCAGCCGCATCGCGCAAGGGCTGCGGCGCCAGGAGCGCACCATGACCATCGCTTTAGCCGACAAATCCCCCGCCAAGCGCGGCGCAAGCGCCAAGCGGCCGCCGCGCCATGGGGCCGCGCGGGCCAAGCAGCTGTTTCGCGGGCTGGTCGACAGCCCCCTGACGGACATCGCGCGCGACGTGCGGCGCGGCCTGCCGGCCCAGATGGTCGACGATGCCGCCGACTACCTGCAGGTCCCCAAATCCGAAATCATGGCCATCACCGAGGTCAAGGCAGCGTCGCTGTCGCGCTGGACACCGCTGGGCGAATCCGACCGCCTGGCCCGCGTCGCGCGGGTAGCCCGCGTGGCGCGCCAGGTGCTGGGCAGCGACGAGGAAGCGGTGCTGTGGCTGAATACGCCGGTGCCCGCGCTGGGCAACGTCAAGCCGCTTTCCCTGCTGACCTCCGACGCCAGCAGCCGCATTGTCGAAGACACCCTGGCCCGGGCCGCCGCCGGCGTCTACGCATGACGGATTTCGTCTCGTTGTGGCGCATCGGCACGACGGCGGGCACATACCGGGCTGACGACCTGAGCGGAGCAGGGGCCGCCGCCGT
>ENA-OWLM01000692-OWLM01000692.1-metagenome-genome-assembly--contig:-NODE-692-length-12779-cov-3.248350_pt1 | contig 12779 bp, 11 predicted proteins | sample MGYA00245349_ERZ651102 | MGnify/ENA primary metagenome ERZ651102 (study PRJEB26857, sample SAMEA4031759) | metagenome | biome: human; feature: oral; material: saliva | place: Philippines | collected 2014... | reverse complement strand
TGCGGGCCGCCACCTCGTTGACGGCGACGCCGTCCTCGCCGCCGGGCGGACAGCGGTTGATCGGCGCGGCGCCCTGGGCGATGGCCTCGGCATAGGGCCGGCAGCCGTCGTACCCGCACTTGGTGCATTGCGTCTGGGGCAGCAAGGCGTCGATGCGGTCGGCAAGTGAGCGACAGGACATGTAAAGCCAATAAAAGAAAAGGGGCCGCTCGGGCCCCGTGGAAACGGATCAGGCTGCCGGCGGCGCGGGTGTTTGCCCGCGTTGCCTGGCGGACGGCGTGGCGCCGCTCTTATGCCGATTGCCGGATGAACTCCGCAATTTTAGGACAGATCATTTCGCGCCAGCGCCGGCCCGAAAAAATGCCGTAATGGCCGCAGTTGGGCGCGGTGTAGTGCGACTTGCGCTCGGCCGGGATGTTCTTGCACAGCTTGATCGCGGCGCGAGTCTGGCCCTGGCCCGAAATATCGTCCAGTTCGCCTTCGATGGTGAACAGGGCGACGTTCTTGATGTCGGCGGGGCGCACCAGTTGGCCGTCCACTTCCCAGGTGCCGTTGGGCAGCGCGAAATCCTGGAACACCATGCGGATCGTGTCCAGGTAGAACTCGGCCGGCATGTCCAGGACCGCGTTGTATTCGTCGTAGAAGCGGCGATGCGCCTCGGCGTCGCTGTCGTCGCCGCGCAGCAGGTCCAGGTAGAAGTCGTAATGCGACTTCATATGGCGGTCGGGATTCATGGCCATGAACCCCGCGTGCTGCAGGAAACCCGGGTAGACCTTGCGGCCCGCTCCCGGGTAGCGCGGCGGCACGGGATGGATGACCTGGTTTTCGAACCAGGCGTAGGGCTTGGTCGTGGCCAGGCGGTTGACCTGCGTGGGCGACTGGCGCGGATCAATGGGACCGCCCATCATCACCATGCTGCGGGGCTGGCAGGGATCGTTGGCGGTGGCCATCAGGGACACGGCGGCCAGCACCGGCACGGTGGGCTGGCACACGGAAATGACGTGGACGTCCGGGCCCAGGTGGCGGATGAAGTCCTGGACGTAGCGGACGTAGTCGTTCAGGTGGAACGGTCCGGCCGACAGCGGCACCATGCGGGCGTCGACCCAGTCCGTGACGTAGATGTCATGGGCGGGCAGCAGGGCGCGCACGGTGTCGCGCAGCAGGGTGGCGTGATGCCCCGACATCGGAGCGACCAGCAGCACCTTCGGGTCGTTCTTGCCAGCGAGGCGGACGTCGCGCTGGAAATGCACCAGGCGGCAGAACGGCTTGTCCAGCACCACGGCTTCGATCACGCGGGCGGACTTGCCGTCGATCTGGGTGGCGGGGAGATTCCAGGCGGGCTTTTGGTATTCCTTGCCGATACGAGTCATCAGCTCGTATCCGGCGGCCATCTGGCGGGAAATCGGGGTGTAGGCGAGCGGGCTGTAGGGGCTGGAGAACAGCTGGGAACCGGCGTCCGTGAATGCAGCAAACGGAGTCAGGAAGGCGCGCTGCATTTCGTGCAATTGGTACAGCATTTCGGGGAGTCCTTCTGGGTCGTGCGTGTGCCCCGATTATTGCTCCGGGGCGTAACGATATTTCCAATCAGACTGAAGAATGTCCGGCAAAGTCCCGGTTTTTGTTGCTAAAAAGCGACCCGTAATGCATTTGGCACCAGTTTAGGGCGGGTTTTATGCCTTGCGGAGATACCAAAAGGAGGATTTACGCACTAAGCCGGACAGTGCCAGATCACCAGTAGTTTTCTACCGCAAGATTGCCCGGGACGCCCCGCCGGCCGGGTTTGAAACCGCGTTCGCCCAGCAGCTTGCGGGCGTCGGCCAGCATGGCGGGGTTGCCGCACAGCATGACCTTGGCGGACTCGGGATCCAGGGGGGAGCCGGCCAATTGCTCCAGGCGGCCATCGGCGATGAGGGTGGTGATGCGTTCTTGGGGCGCGCCGGGCAGCGTTTCGCGCGTGGCGATCGGCAGGTAGACCAGCTTGCGGGGATCGGCGGCGAACAGCTCGGAAAGCTCGGGGTTGCGGCGCCAGGATTCGATTTCATCCCGATAGGCGAGCTCAGCGGCGGTGCGTACGCCGTGCACCAGGATGATGCGGCGATAGGCGCGCCACACGGCGGGATCGCGCAGGATGGAAAGGTAGGCCGACAGGCCGGTGCCCGAGGCCAGCAGCCACAGGTCGCCACCCGGCGCGAAGCGCTCGAGCGTCAGGAAGCCGTACGGCGCCTTTTCGACATAGAGGGCGTCGCCGGGCCGCAGGCGCGCCATGCGCGGGCTGAACAGGCCTTCCGGGACCACGATGGAATAGAACTCCAGCCAGGGTTCGTGCGGGGCAGAAACCATGGAGTACGCGCGCCACAGCGTGGGCGGACCGTTGGGATCTTGCGCGTCGGGCAGGCCGACGCGGGCGAACTGGCCCGGCAGGAACGAGTAGGCGTCGTCCCGCGTCACGCGCACGGAGAACAGCTTGTCCGGCACCCAGGTATGGACGCTGGTGATGGTCTGGCGCGTGTATTTGGAGTCGTCGGTCATCGGGGCACCGCGCGGCGCGGCCGCCAGGAATGCGGCCGGCGCTCGCGGATTATTTTTCCAGGTATTGCAGCTTGTCCTGCTTGCCGTTCCAGTCGTCGGCGTCCGGCAGGGGCTTCTTGGCGCGGCTGATGCTGGCGAACTCGGGGGAGAGTTCGGCGTTCAGCGCGATGAAATTCAGCTGGTCCTGCGGCACGTCTTCTTCGGCGTAGATCGCATTGGCCGGGCATTCCGGGATGCAGACGGCGCAGTCGATGCATTCGTCGGGGTCGATCACGAGGAAGTTCGGACCCTCACGAAAACAGTCCACCGGGCACACGTCTACGCAATCGGTGTACTTGCACTTGATACAGTTTTCGGTGACTACGTGGGTCATTCAGGAACTCCGGGCTCGGCGGCATTTGTGTCTTGTTGGGCGGATTTTACCCAATGCCGCGACGATGTGTCGGCAATACCCGTATTGACAGAGGGGCCCAACGTGTCGAAGGGCGTCTGCTCTATGCTATGGTGTCGCGAAACGAAACGCGCAATCATGATTATTACTTCGCTGCTCGACACCGACCTGTATAAGTTCAGCATGATGCAGGTGGTCCTGCATCATTTTCCCGCTGCCCAGGTCGAGTACCGGTACAAATGCCGCACAAAGGGCGTGGATTTGCGTCCCTATCTGGACGAAATCCGCCAGGAAGTGCACCAGCTCTGCCAGTTGCGCTTCACGGAAGACGAACTTAAATATCTGGGCGGCTTGCGCTTTATCAAAAGCGACTTCGTGGATTTCCTCGAACTCTTCCACATGCCCGAGCGCTGCATCCACATCGGCGAAGGCGAAGGGCCCGGCGAAATCAGCATCGAGGTCAAGGGGCCGTGGCTGCACACGATCCTCTTCGAGATCCCGGTGCTGGCCATCGTCAACGAGGTCTATTTCCGCAATACCCGCAAGCACCCGGACTGGGCCGAAGGCCGCAAACGCCTGCAGTCCAAGATGCACCTGGTGCTGGACGACCCGGCGCTGGAGGATTTCCGCGTGGCCGAGTACGGCACGCGCCGCCGCTTCTCCAAGGTCTGGCACGAAGAAATCGTGTCCACCATGAAGGCCGAGATGGGGCCGCACTTTGCCGGCACCAGCAACGTGCTGCTGGCCAAGGAGCACGACGTGCTGCCGCTGGGCACGATGGGCCATGAATACCTGCAGGCCTGCCAGGCGCTGGGGCCGCGCCTGCGCGATTCGCAGGTGTTCGCGCTGGAAGTCTGGGCCAAGGAATATCGCGGCGATCTGGGCATCGCGCTGTCCGACGTCTATGGCATGGATGCCTTCCTGCGCGACTTCGACATGTATTTCTGCAAGCTGTTCGACGGCGCCCGCCATGATTCCGGCGACCCCTTCATCTGGGGCGAGCGCCTGCTTGAGCACTACCGCAAGAACCGCGTCGATCCGCGCGCCAAGACGCTGGTGTTCTCGGACTCGCTGACTTTCCCGCGGGCCATCGAACTGGCCCGGCAGTTTTCCGGCCGCTGCAAGGTGTCCTTCGGCATCGGCACGAACCTCACCAACGACCTGGGCCACGAACCGCTGCAGATCGTCATGAAGATGGTCCGTTGCAACGGGCAGCCGGTGGCCAAGGTCTCGGATGCGCCTGAAAAAACCATGTGCGACGACCCGGCATACCTGGCCTATCTGCGCCAGGTGTTCCAATTGCCGCCCGCTTGAGCCCGGCTCGCGGTAAATTGCGGATTCCTTGTTCCAACCAACCCAAACGACTCTAGGGGATTATTCATGAGCAGCATCAAGCGCTTCCACGTCGCCAAGCGCCTGTCGGACATGGCCGTCTACAACGGCGTTGCCTACCTGGCCGGCCAGGTGCCGGACGACGCCACGCTGGACATCACTGGCCAGACCGAGCAAGTGCTCGCCACGATCGACCGCCTGCTGGCCGAGGCCGGCACCGACAAGACCAAGATCCTGATGGCTCAGATCTACGTGGCCAACATGAAGGAATTCGACGGCATGAACAAGGCGTGGGACGCCTGGGTCGCTGACGGCAATTCGCCTCCGCGCGCCACCGTCGAGGCCCGCCTGGCCAATCCCGACTACAAGGTCGAGATCGTCGTCACGGCCGCCATCTGAGGCCTGCCGCGCCGGCCCTCCGGGGCCTGAAGCGAGCATAAGAAAGTCCGGCAACGCCGGACTTTTTTTTCGCGAGTGTCCGTCCGCATCGCGTCACGCGCCCATCAGCATCATGCCCGCCAGCAGCCCGCCCAGTTCCTCGCAGCGGGCCAGGTCGGCTTGCGTCACCGTCTTGGGCGCCAGGATCTGCTCGGCCGTCTGCGCGCCCATGTTGACGATGAGGGCAGGCGCCGCGGCGTTCAGGCGCCAGCCCGTGCAGATGCGCTCAATCTGCCGCGCCGCGCCCGAGCCGTCGCTGCCCGCGCTGATCATCGCGGCGTAGGGCAGGCCCTGTATGCGGTCCAGCACGGCGTAGTAGTTGCGGTCGAAGAATTCCTTCATTTCGCCGCTCAGGCTGGCCAGGTTTTCCGGGGCGCAGAACAGGTAGCCCTGGCTGGCCAGCAGCGCGCCGGCGTCGGCGTCCGGCGCGTATCGCATTTCGATCCGCGGCCCCGCGCGCGGCGGCCTGCGCCATCTGCTGCGCCGCGCCGGTGCGCGAATGCCAGACGATGAGCAGCTGCTTCATGCGTAGCGCTCCATGGGGTCCTGGCGGTAGTAGGCCCGCAGCATCGCATACCATTCCGGCAGCGCCTGCTGCATGGGGTAAGGGTCCACAAAGAAGTGTTCCGAACTGACCGCGAAGAACTCCGCCTCGTCCGTGGCGGCGTAGGGATCCATGGGCAATTGGCCGTACCAGGCGTCGGCGTCCTCGCTTTCGGGATCGACGTCGCGCGGGATGGCGGCCTCTACCGCATCCACCGCAGCGATGAAGCGGTCCAGGCTGTTATCCAGCACGCGGCGCCAGGCTTGGGGATTCAGTTCGGGGTGAGCCGCCAGCGACGGCATGCCGTCCGCATAGCCCGAGCGCAGGTCCAGCTTGTGGGCGAATTCGTGGATGACCACGTTGAAGCCGCCTTCGGAAAGCTGGGTGTCTTCCCAGGAGAGCACCAGAGGGCCGCCTTCCCAGGCTTCGCCGGCGGCGTCCTCGATGTATTCATGGACCACGCCGTCCTCGTCCTGGCGCGAACGTGGAATGCGGAAGCTCGCCGGATAGACGATGATCTCGTCCCAGCCTTCGTACAGTTCCGGCGCGAGGTTCAGGATGGGCAGGCTGGCCTGCGCCGCGATGGACAGGCGCATGAAGTCCGAGACCTCCAGGCCCTGCGCGCCGTTGATGGTCTTGCTGGCCAGCAGCCAGGCGGAGCGCGCCTGCAGCTGGGCGGCTTCGTCGGCGGTCAGCGCCGCCAGGAATGGGTGGGCGTCCAGCACCTGCCGCCAGAGTTCCGGCGGGATTCGGGCCTGCATGTCGGCCACCGCGGAGGGGCGGGCGCCCCGGCCCTTGAGCCAGCGCAACATAAGCTTTGGTTCCTTCTATATGCCGGGATGCGGCAGGGTGTTCAGGGTGACTGAACCCTAGTGTAGAGTGTCGGGATACTCAACCAAATACCTGCTCCAAGCCCGTCATGTCCGCCCCGCCTGTATCCGATGCGCCTACGCCTTTCGACGCTACCTGGCGGCAGGAAGCCGGGGCGGGCCTGGATGCCGACGGCCTGGCCCTGCTGGACCGGGCGGTCGCTTGGTCCGAGCCGCGCTTGGAAGGGCAGAACGCCCTGGCCGGCGAGCCCCTGGCCGGGCATGGCGCGGGCGTGGTCCGCATTCTGGCGGCCTTGCATACCGATGCCGCCACGCGCGCCGCCGCGCTGCTGGCGGCGTTGCCCACCGATTTCATGGCGCCCGCGCCGTCCTTGCGCAACGACCCTGTCGCCACGGCGTTCGGCGCCGAAATCGCCCGCCTGGTGCAGGGGGCGCGCGCGTTGCTGCGGCTGGGCGTCGTCGCCCGCCAGGCCAGCGATGCCGCGGCCGAAAGCGGCTCCCAGAAGGAAATGCAGCGCAAGATGCTGCTGGCCATGGCGGCCGACCTGCGCATCGTGCTGATGCGCCTGGCGTCCAGGCTGCGCACCCTGCGCTGGCACGCGGAAAGCAAGGCGCCGTGTTCGCCCGATTTTGCCCGCGAGACCCTGGACCTATACGCGCCCCTGGCCAACCGGTTGGGCATCTGGCAGATCAAATGGGAAATGGAAGACCTGTCTTTCCGCTTCCTGGAGCCCGACAAATACAAGCAGATCGCCCGCCTGCTGGAAGAAAAGCGGGTCGAACGCGAAGCCTTCATCGCCGGCGCCATCGAGCGCCTGCAGTCGGCGCTGGCCAAGACCGGCATCGACGCCGAGGTCAGCGGCCGGCCCAAGCACATCTACAGCATCTGGAACAAGATGCGCGTCAAGCGCCTGGACTTCTCCCAGATGTACGACTTGCGGGCGCTGCGCATCATCGTCGACGACGTCCGCGCGTGCTACACGGCGCTGGGCATGGTGCACGAAATGTGGACGCCTCTCTCGGACGAGTTCGACGACTACATCTCGCGGCCCAAGCCCAACGGCTACCGTTCCCTGCACACGGTGGTGGCCGACGATGACGGCCGCCCTTTCGAGGTGCAGATCCGCACGCGTGAAATGCATCAGTTCGCCGAGTACGGCATGGCTGCGCACTGGCGCTACAAGGAAGCCGGAGCCAAGGGCGGTCAGGTGTCGGCGTCCAGCGAATACGACCGGCAGCTGGCGTGGATGCGGCAGTTGCTGGCCTGGAACAGCGATGTCGAAGGGGGCGCAGAGGCGGCGCCCGACACCGCCAAGGCCGCGCCGGTCAAGGCTTCGGGCAAGAGCCGCGGCGCCGTGGCGGCGCCCGCGCACACCGACGAGCGCATTTACGTGCTGACGCCGCAGGCGCGCGTGATCGAGCTGCCTGCGGGCGCCACGCCGGTCGACTTCGCCTACCACCTGCACACCGATCTGGGCCACCGCTGCCGGGGCGCCCGCGTCGACGGTCAGATGGTGCCCTTGCAGACGCACCTGTCCACGGGACAGACCGTCGAGATCATCTCGGCCAAGTCAGGCGGCCCGTCGCGCGACTGGCTCAACCCGCAACTGGGGTTCCTGGCCAGCCCGCGCGCCCGGGCCAAGGTCCGCATGTGGTTCAACGCCATCGAACTGCAGCAGCGCATCACGCAAGGCCAGGCGCTGGTCGAAAAGGAATTGCAGCGGCTGGGCAAGACCGCGGTCAACCTCGAGCAACTGGCCCAGAACCTGGGCTTTGCCCGCGCTGATGACCTCTACGTCGCCGCGGCCAAGGAAGAATTCAGCCTGCGGCAGATCGACGCGCTGTTCCAGCAGCCGGCGCCCGTGGCCGAGCCTACGCCAGCCGCCCTGCGGCACGCCACGGCCGGCAGCGCCGAGAAAAGCGGCAAGAGCGGCGTGCTGGTGGTGGGGGTGGGGTCGCTGCTTACGCAACTGGCGCGCTGCTGCCGCCCGGCGCCGCCCGACGCGATTTCCGGTTTCGTCACGCGGGGGCGCGGCGTGTCCATCCATCGCAGCGACTGCCACAGCTATCTGGCGCTGGCGGCGCGCGAGCCCGAACGCGTCATCGAGGTGGCGTGGGGCGAAACCGCCGACAATTTCTATCCGGTGGACGTCAGCGTGCGCGCGCACGACCGCTCCGGCCTGCTGCGCGACCTGTCCGAAGTGTTTGCGCGGCTGCGCCTGAACGTGGTGGGCGTGAACACCCAGAGCAAGCAGTCGCTGGCCCATATGGTGTTCACGGTGGAAGTGCGCGGCGGGGAGTCGCTATCCCGTGCGCTGGATGCCCTGGCCGAAGTGCCGGGCGTGTCCTCGGCAACCCGGCGCTAGGCCGGGGGCGGAAGGACGGGAGGGGGTGTTCGGCCTGCCCCGCCCGGAAGCCGGGCGGGCAGGAATGGGCCGATCGGCCCGGGCCTCAGTGCTCCAGGTCCTCATGCGCGCGGTCGCGCATGTAGAACGCGGCGATCAGGCCCAGGGCCACGCCGAACATCACATAGTAGGCTGGGGCCATCGGCGAACCGGTGGTCTTGATCAGCCACGTCACGATGAACTGCGCGAACCCGCCGAAAATCATCACGGCCACGTTGTAGGCCAGCGACAGGCCGACCGAGCGCACGCGTGCCGGGAACAGCTCGGCCATTACGGTGCTGAACACGCCGAAGAAGGCCGACACGAAGAGGCAGACCACGACCTGCACGGTCAGAAGGCGGCCGATCGACGGCGCGTCCGACAGCCAGAAATACAGCGGATACAGCGCGATCAGGTAGCCGATCAGGGAGCCGATCACGAGGGGGCGGCGGCCGATGCGGTCCGACCAGGCGCCCATGAACGGCGTCAGCAGGACCATCAGCGCCGCGCCTACCATCTGCACCATGAAGGTCTGGTTCAGCGGCAGTTTCAGGATCTGCGTCGAGTAGGTAACCAGATAGGTGAAGGTGATGTAGATGGACACCGTGGCCGTCACGACCAGGCCCACGCCGATCAGCGTCTCGCGCGTGTGGGTCTTGAGCATCTGGCCCAGGCTCATGCGCTTGACCTCGCCGCGCGCGGCAGCCTGGCGGTCGTCTTCCTTCATCTGCTTGAAGGCTTCGGTTTCGTCGACGTTGCGGCGGATATAGATCGCGATGGGAACAATTACCAGGCCCAGGGCGAAGGGCAGGCGCCACGCCCAGTCGGCGATCTGCTGCTCGGTGAAGAACTCGGTGATCAGCGTGCCGCAGGCCGCGCCGATCAGCAGCGCCAGCATCTGGCCGGCCATTTGCCACGATCCGTAGAAGCCGCGCTTGCCGTTGGGCGCCATTTCGATCAGCAGGGCCGTCGAAGTGCCGAACTCGCCGCCCGCCGAGAAGCCCTGGAGCAGGCGCGCGATAAGGATGAAGATGGGCGCCAGGATGCCGGCGGCGTGGTAGGTCGGAGCGACCGTGATCAGCGCGATGGACACGGCCATCAGCGAGGTCACCAGCACCATGGCGGCCTTGCGGCCCTTCCTGTCGCCGTACAGGCCCAGGATGATGCCGCCGACCGGGCGCATGAAGAACCCGACGCCGAAGATGGCCGTGGTCATGAGGATGGCGTTGAGTTCACTGCCCGGGATGCTGGGATCCGTCGGGAAGAACAACTTCGCGATGATGGGCGTCATGAACGCGAACACCAGGAAGTCATACCATTCGAGGGCGTTGCCTATCACTGCTGCCACGATGTTGCGCGTGGGGACTGCTTTGTGCTGCACGGTTTCTCCTTGGGGGTGTTTTCAATCCGGGCGCCATTCTAGGCTAGTTGGCCAGGCAGCCCGGGACGCGGCCGCTTCCTGGCGATACACTGCGTCTTTTCCCCAAGAGAGTAGTGACATGAACGCGCGCACCTGGCTGGAAACGCTGGTTGGCTTTGACACGACCAGCCGAAATTCCAATCTTGCCCTGATCGAAACCGTCCGTGATTGGCTCAAGGGCCAGGGCGTCGACGCATGGCTGGCGCACAATCCCGAACGCACCAAGGCCAATCTGTTCGCCACGCTGCCCGCGCAGGACGGCAACCAGCAGGGCGGCATCGTCCTGTCGGGCCACACTGACGTGGTGCCCGTGGATGGCCAGGACTGGAGCTCGGATCCGTTCAAACTGGTCGAAAAGGACGGGCTGCTCTATGGGCGCGGCGCCTGCGACATGAAGGGCTTTATCGCCGGGTCGCTGGCCCTGGTGCCGGAATTCCTGGCCATGCCGCGCAAGAAGCCCATCCACCTGGCGTTCTCCTACGACGAGGAAGTCGGCTGCGCGGGGGCGCCCTACATGCTGGCCGACCTGCACGAGCGCGGCATCCGTCCCGAAGGCTGCGTGGTGGGCGAACCCACGGGCATGCAGGTGGTGGTGGCCCACAAGGGTATCAACCTCTTCCGCTGCAAGGTGCACGGCAAGGCGGCCCATTCGTCGCTGACGCCCCGCGGCTGCAATGCCATCGAGTACGCAGCGCGCCTCATCTGCCGCATCCGAGACCTGGCCGACAGCTTCAAGGCCAACGGCCCGTACGACCAGTTCTACGATGTGCCGTTCTCCACCATGACGACCAACCAGATCCGCGGCGGCATCGCGGTCAACACCATCCCGGAACTGTGCGAATTCACCTATGAATTCCGCAACCTGCCGGGGATGCAGCCCGACGCGATCCAGGCGGAAGTCGAAAAATACGTGCGCGAAGAACTGCTGCCGCGCATGCAGGCCGAATTCGACGGCGCCAGCATCGAAATCGAAACCGGCGCCGCGGCGCCCGCCCTGGAGGCCTCGGAAGAAGCCGCCATCACTCAGCTGGTGCGCGCCCTGACCGAAGACCGCGCCACGCGCAAGGTCGCGTACGGCACCGAGGCCGGCCTGTTCCAGGGCATCGGCATCCCCACGGTAGTGTGCGGCCCCGGCCACATCGAACAGGCCCACAAGCCCAACGAATATGTTGCCCTGGATCAACTGGCCGCTTGCGAGACTTTCCTGCGCCGTATGGGGCAGTCGCTCTGAGGGCAGGGGGGCGCCCCGTAGGCGGGCGCCGCCCCGCCTACGCCCGCGTCAGGTAAAATGACGGGTTGCAAACCGGATTTGCGGCCGGCACTGGCCTGCCGCGATGCCGGGGGAGAATGCTTGGTGAAACCTTACGACTTTCCGGATGACAAGGGCCATTTCGGGCCTTATGGCGGCGTTTTCGTGGCGGAAACGCTCATGCACGCGCTCGATGAGCTGCGCGCGGCCTATGACCATTGCCGTGTCGACCCCGCCTTCCTGGAAGAGTTCAACTATGAACTCAAGCATTTCGTCGGCCGTCCCAGCCCGGTGTATCACGCCCGCCGCTGGCCCGACCTCCTGGGCGGCGCCCAGATCTGGTTCAAGCGCGAAGATCTGAACCACACCGGCGCCCACAAGGTGAACAACTGCATCGGCCAGGCGCTGCTGGCCAAGCGCATGGGCAAGCCGCGCGTCATCGCCGAAACCGGCGCGGGTCAGCACGGCGTGGCCACCGCCACGGTCGCGGCCCGCTACGGCATGGAATGCGTGGTGTACATGGGCAGCGAAGACGTCCGCCGCCAGGCCTCCAACGTCTACCGCATGAAGCTGCTGGGCGCGACGGTGGTGCCGGTCAATTCCGGCTCGCGCACCCTGAAGGACGCGCTGAACGAAGCCATGCGCGACTGGGTCACCAACATCGAGAATACGTTCTACATCATCGGCACGGTGGCGGGGCCCGACCCCTATCCGCGCATGGTGCGCGACTTCCAGACCGTGATCGGCAATGAATGCCTGACGCAGATGCCCGAGGCCATCGGCCGCCAGCCCGACTATGTCGTGGCGGCGGTGGGCGGCGGCTCCAACGCCATGGGCATCTTCCATCCCTACATCCCCTACGAGAACGTGCGCCTGATCGGCGTCGAGGCCGCCGGAGAAGGCATGGACAGCGGCAAGCACGCCGCGTCGCTGGCCGCGGGCCAGGTCGGCGTGCTGCACGGCAACCGCACCTACGTCATGCAGGACGCCGACGGCCAGGTTCAGGAGACGCATTCGGTCTCCGCCGGCCTGGACTACCCTGGCGTGGGCCCCGAGCACGCCTGGCTCAAGGATACGGGCCGCGCCGAATACGTCGGCATCACCGACGACGAAGCCCTGAAGGCCTTCCACGATTGCTGCCGCATCGAAGGCATCATGCCCGCGCTGGAATCGTCCCATGCCATCGCCCAGGCCGTGAAGATGGCGCCCACGCTTGCCCGCGATGCCGTGATCCTCGTCAATCTGTCGGGCCGTGGCGACAAGGACATGCATACCGTCGCCGAACGTGCCGGTATCGAGCTCTAACACCATGACAACTCGCACCGATCGCATTGCCGCCGCATTTGCGCGCACCGCGGAATCCGGCCGCTCCGCGGCCCTGATTCCCTACATCGCCGCAGGCGATCCTTCCCCTGCCGCCACCGTTCCCCTGATGCACGCGCTGGTCGACGCCGGCGCCGACGTCCTTGAACTGGGCGTGCCGTTTTCCGACCCGATGGCCGACGGCCCGGTGATCCAGCGCGCCGCCGACCGCGCCATCGCGCAAGGCGTGGGCCTGGCGCGCGTGCTCGATCTGGTCGCGGAATTCCGCCAGCGCGACACCGCCACCCCGGTGGTCCTGATGGGCTACGCCAACCCGATTGAACGCATGGGCCAGTCTGA
>ENA-OWLM01000691-OWLM01000691.1-metagenome-genome-assembly--contig:-NODE-691-length-12788-cov-2.766591_pt1 | contig 12788 bp, 8 predicted proteins | sample MGYA00245349_ERZ651102 | MGnify/ENA primary metagenome ERZ651102 (study PRJEB26857, sample SAMEA4031759) | metagenome | biome: human; feature: oral; material: saliva | place: Philippines | collected 2014 | study... | reverse complement strand
ATGGCCGCCGGCAATGCGCGTTGGTAGCGTCGGTCGACAGACGACGGCCGTGAAACGGTCCGCGTTCGGTAACGCATGACAATGGATCGGGACCGCCGTTGATGTGGCATGTCCCAATGTCCACCGATCACCAACCAAACGTTGCCGTCGCCATCACCGTGCGACCGCTGCCGTAGTAGCAGGACGAGACGCCGGTGCAGGTGGAGACGTAACGCTTGTCACTCAGGTTGCTGGCATTGAGTGCCAGCTGCACCTGGGTGCTGCCGAGCTGGCCGAGGTCGTAGCGGATCGCGGCGTCGAACAGGGTGTAGGAGGGGATGCGGTACAGATTGGCGCTGTCACCGTAGCTTTCGCCGTTGTAACGCGCGCCGGCGGCCAGGCTCAACCCGCGCAGCGCGCCGGCCTGGAAGGTGTAGTCGGCCCAGAACGACGCCGTGTAATCCGGCACCATCGCCAGCTGCTTGCCGGCATAGGCGTTGGAACGGATCATTTCCGAATCCATGCGCGATGCCGCACCGATCAGGCTGAAGCCCTCGAACGGCGTGATGCGACCTTCCAGCTCGATGCCGCGCATGCGGCCTTCGTCGCCCTGGATCGAACAGACCGTGGTGCCGGTGCTGCCGCAGTTGCGGTGTGCCGGATTCGGATCGTCCACGATCATGTTCTGCTGGCGCAGGTCGTATACCGCCAACGTAAGCAGGCCGTCGACCGTCGCCGGCTGGTACTTCAGGCCCGCTTCCCACTGCTCGCCGGTGACCGGGTCGAATGCGTTGCGGCTGAAGCTGTCCAGCGGTGACTTGGTCGAAGGCTGGAACGACTCGGCATAGCTCACGTACGGGGTCAGGCCGTTCTCGAACACGTACAGCACGCCGGCACGCCCGGTGAACGCCTCGTTCTTGATCACGTTGTGCGGGCCCGGTTGCGAGATGCCGGTGGCGATGTTGCGGGTCGCGCTCAGCGTATCGTCCTTGGTCCAGTCATAACGCCCGCCCAGGGTGAAGCGCCAGTTCGCAACCGCCAGCTGGTCCTGCAGGTACACGCCGCTCTGGCGGTTCACACCCGCCGTCGGCGTTTCCGTGCTGACCGCCGGCTGGTAGTTGTAGTAGACCGGATTGAAGACATCGATTGCGCGCGGATTGCTCATCGCACTGCGCACGCCTTCCCAGTCCGCACGTTGCCAGTCCCAGCCGAGCAGCAGCGTGTGATCCACCGCACCGGTCGTGAAGCGGGCCTGCACGCGGGTGTCGAAGGTGTCGCCATCTGAATCGCCGGTGCCCTGGACACCACGACGGTTCTGGGTGCGACCGTCGGCATTGAGTGCGCCAAAGGTCACCACGCCGCGGTACAGCGAATCCACGTGGGTGCGGCGCGCGTTCTGGATCAGGGTCAGGTGATCGTTGAACGCATGCTCGAACATCCAGCCCGCGGTCCACAAGGTGCGATCAAACGTGTTCCAGCCCGGCTCGCCGATGAAGGTGCTGTTCTTCATGTAGCCGTACTGCGTCGGCTGCAGCGTGCTGGCCATCGGCAGGAACTGGTAGGTCGAGCCTCCGTCGTCCTTCTGGTACATGCCCAGCAGGGTCAGGCGGGTGCGCTCGGCGATCTGCCAGGTGTAGCTGGGAGCCAGGAACCAGTGCTCCTGCTCGGTGTGCTTGATCTGGGTGTTGCCATCACGGTACAGACCGACCAGACGGCCCAGATGGGTGTTGTCATCGGTGCCGGCGCCGACGTCGAATGCGGCGCTGTACTGGCCGTTGGCATCCACACCCAGGCGTAGCAGTTGCTGCGGGTCAGGCGTGGGTGTCTTGCTGACCTGGTTGACCATGCCGCCCGGTGCCATCTGCCCATACATCACCGCGGACGGTCCCTTGAGCACTTCCACGCGGGCCAAGTTCCAGCTGTCGAACATGGTGCGGTTCCACTGGCTGCCCTGCGGCGCGCGCATGCCGTCCAGGGTCACATTGTTGGCCCAGCTGCCCGCGTCGAAACCGCGGATGCGGAAGTCGTCCACGCGGTTGTCGATGCCGCTGCTTTCCAGGCTGACACCGGCCACGTAACGCATGGCGTCGTTGAGCGACTGCACGCCACGTGCGTCCAGTTCGGCGCGTTCGATCACCGACACCGACTGCGCGGTTTCAGCAATGGCGGTACTGGTCTTGGTCGCGCCGCTGGTGCTGTTGGTGGTGCGGTAGGCGTTGACCTGGACGCTGTCCAGGTCGGTCGCGCTCTGTGCGGCGGCCAGTGGCGCGGTGATGGCGAGAACACAGGCAAGCGCGAGCCGGTTGCAGGTCAACCGGCGGAAAGAAGCAGGGGAGCAGGGCATGGGGAGACTCGGCATTCGGAAAGGGCGCAGGCGCTGGCCTGTGCGCGCGAAGCTGAGCGGCTACCAGCGTCATGACCGTCGTCGGGACGACGTTGCCCGGATAGTTTAAAAGTTCGTGAAACAGGATGCAATTGCGACCTATTCGCATATACATAGGCCAGGCGTACAGCGGAGCGTTCCGTTGGCAACCGAGGAATCAACCTCGGGCGCTCAGTGTTCCATTGGTGATTTCAATAAACCCTTGCAACCCACAGGGAGAGGTCTAGAATGCGCCCCATACCCGGACCTGAACCGACATGACTTCGATGCCGCTCCTGACGTTTTTTACCCAGAACCGCGTTCGCGCGGCACGGGCGCGTCTGCCTTGCGGCTCAGGTGGTTGACCGGTTAAACGGTCACCTTACGGATCCCAGACAGAGCGCCCATCGGGCGCTCTTTTCGTTTCAGTCGCTTCACCTCACAGATGACCAAGGAGAACGTGCCATGCACCTGATCGCCGAGCCCCAAACCTGGCCGCACGCCCGTTAGCCAATGGCGGCGTGCGGCTCTTCCCAAGTTGGCAACGAGATCGCATTCCATGAACACCCAGACCCAGAACCTCCGGCGCAACCTCGGCATCATTGCCCACATCGACGCCGGCAAGACCACGCTCACCGAACGTCTGCTGTGGAAAACCGGCGAGATCCATCGTGTTGGTGAAGTCCATGACGGTGCCACGACCACCGACTTCTCGGCGATTGAACGCGAACGTGGCATCACCATCGGTGCCGCCGCCGTGCAGGCGCATTGGGCCCCGCGCGACCAGCCCACCCATCATCTGACCCTGATCGACACCCCGGGGCATATCGACTTCGCCATCGAGGTCGAGCGCTCGCTGCGCGTGCTCGACGGGGCCGTGGCGGTGTTCTCGGCCGTGGACGGCGTACAGCCGCAGTCGGAGACCGTGTGGCTGCAGGCGCGACGCCATGGCGTGCCGCTGATCGCCTTCGTCAACAAGATGGACCGCGTGGGCGCGTCGTTCGAGCGCGTGCTGGCGCAGTTGCAGGACAAGCTGCAGGCGCGACCGTGGGCGCTGGGCGTGCCGCTGGGTGCCGAAGCGGCGTTCAACGGCTGGGTCGATCTGGTCGACCGCAGCACCGTGCGCTGGGATGACGCCGGTACGCCGGCCCGGACCGCATGGAGTGCGGATGAAGCGCTGCAGTGGGAGCCGGAGCGTGCGCGCCTGGTGGAATCGGTCGCCGACCACGACGAGCTGCTGGCAGATCTCTGGTTGGGCGGTAGCGAGATCGGCACCGAAGCGCTGCGCGCCGCGCTGCGACGGGCCACGCTGGCCGGTGCCGGCGTGCCGGTGCTGGCAGGTGCGGCGTTCAAGAGCAAGGGCATTGAAACCCTGCTCGACGCCATCGTCGACTACCTGCCGGCACCGGAGGACCGTCCGGCGGTGGTCGCCGAAGACGCACAGGGCGAGGTGGTGCTGCCGCCGGACACGACCGGTCCGCTGGCGGCGCTGCTGTTCAAGATCACGCACCAGCATCACGGTGCGCTGAGCTTCGTGCGGCTGTACTCGGGCACGCTGCGGGTGGGCGACACGCTGGCCAGTTCGCAGCACGCACAGGGACGGCGGGTCAGCCGGCTGGTGCGCGTGCAGGCCGACCAGACCCACGACATCCAGCAGGCGGTCGCCGGTGACATCGTGGCGGTGCTGGGCTGGAAGGATGCGGTGAGCGGTGAAACGCTCAGTGCACCGACACGGCCGTTGCGGCTGGATCCGATCCAGGCGCAGCAGGCGGTGCTGGCGTGGCGGTTGACGGCCGAGAAAGCCGCCGACCTGATCCGCATCAGCCAGGGTCTGGCCAGCCTGGCCCAGGAAGATCCGTCGTTCCGTATCGATACCGATGCGGACACGGGTGAAACCCTGGTCTGGGGCATGGGCGAGCTGCACCTGGAGGTCATGGTGGAACGCCTGCGCACGGAGTGGAACGTGAATGTGCGCACCGGTGCCCCGCGCGTGGCCTATCAGGAAACGCCGCGGCAGGCCGTGCAGTCAGTGGAAGGCAAGGTGGTCAAGCAGACCGGTGGTTCGGGACAGTTTGCCCGGGTGGTGATCGACGTGGCTCCGCGCGACGATGGCGAGGTGACGTTCGAAGACATCACGGTGGGCGGGGTGATTCCGCGTGGGTTTGTCGCAGCGGTGGAGAAAGGCGTGCGTGGCGCGCTGTCGGAGGGCCCGCAGGGGCATCCGGTGGTCGGCGTTGCGATCACGCTCCGCGACGGCCAGACCCATGCCAAGGACTCGTCCGACATGGCCTTCCACCGGGCCGGTGCTGAAGCGGTCAAGGCCGCGTTGGCGCAGGCTGGCACCCGGGTACTGGAGCCGGTGATGGAGATCGCCATCCATGTGCCTTCGGTGCATGTGGGCGATGTGGTCGGTGACCTCAACCGGCGTCATGGTCGGGTGTCGTCGATCGACGACCTGGGCGGGCGCGCCGAGGTCGTGGGCCTGGCGCCGCTGGCGCAGCTGTCCGGTTACACCACGGCGCTGCGCTCGTTGACCCAGGGGCGCGCGTCCAGTGACATGCGCTTTACCGGGTATGAAGAAGTACAGGCCGCATGAAGCGGGCAGGGGAGCCGGGTTACCGGCTCCCCTTTTTTGTGGGTTTACAATGGAGACATCACGCAACTGGAATACAGCTCCATGACCACTTCCCACTTCTATCCGGTCGGTACCCCGGGACAGCCCTGGGGCGATGGCGAACGCACGCAGTGGCGGCAGCGGCAGATCGTCCAGCGCAGTCACGCCCGTGATGTGGTCGAGGTGCTGCAGGACCTGCCGGCCACCCTGCAGGTGGTGCAGTACGGTGAACTGGAAACCGGTCCAGACCGTTACCCGTTGCTGGCCGTGGTCAGCCGTGACTGGGATGCTTCGCTGCCGACCGCGCTGGTGACCGGCGGCGTGCATGGCTATGAGACCAGCGGCGTGCACGGTGCGCTGCAGTTCCTGCAGCAGCATGCCGCTGACTACAACGGACGAATGAACCTGGTCGTGGTGCCGTGTGTTTGTCCGTGGGGATACGAGCGCATCCAGCGCTGGAACCACGATGCTTTCGACCCCAATCGCAGCTTCCGCAATGGCGGGTTGATCGTCGAATCTGCCGCGCTGATGAACTGGATCCGCGACCAGGGCATTGCCCCGCTGGTGCATCTGGACCTGCACGAAACCACCGACAGCGACGCCCACGAATTCGACCCGGCGCTGGCCTCGCGCGACGGCAAGGCCTGGGTCCCCGAAACCATTCCGGATGGTTTCTATGTCATCGGCAACAGCGAGAACCCCGAACACGCCTTCCAGAAAGCCTTGATCGCAGCGGTGGAGCCGATCACCCATATTGCACCGGCGGATGCACAGGGCCATCTGGTCGGCCTGCCGCTGCAGTCACATGGCGTGGTGTGGGGGGAGTCACGCTCGATCGGGGCTTGCGCAGGCTTCACCGATGCGCGGTTTGCGACCACCACCGAGGTGTATCCGGACAGTCCGCGTACCAGCGCGGCCGAATGCAATGCCGCCCAGGTTGCGGCGGTGCGTGCGGGGCTGGATTTCGCGCTGGCGGCGCGCTGATCCGTGCCCCTGCCCAGGACCCGTGCGGCCACGCCCAATCCGGCTGCGGCCGATGATGGTGACGCGCTGCATTTCTGCAGCACCTGCGCGTTCTCGGAAGCCTGCATGTCGCAGGGGTATGACAAGCAGGCGCTGGGCGAGCTGCACGTGCTGGTCGACCATGTGGGACCGTTCAAGGCCGGTGAGTACCTGTTCCGCGCCGGCGATCCATTTGATGCAATCGCCGCCGTGCGGGCGGGCATGGTCAAGACCTTCATCATCGACAGCCAGGGCGTGGAACAGGTGGTGGGGTTCAGTCTGCCGGGCGAGGTGATCGGCCTCAACGCCATCCACGGTGCACGCTACCCGTGCAATGCCGTGGCGCTGGATACGGTCTACCTGTGCCGCTTTTCGTTCCCGAAAATGAGCGTGCTCGCCGGGCGCATGCCCGGCCTGCAGGCACGATTGTTCAGCCTGCTCAGCGCGGAGATCGGCAAGGCCACCACCCTGGCTGCCAACCATCGGGCCGATGCGCGCCTGGCGGCGTTCCTGCTGGACTTGTCGGAGCGCTATGCGCAGCGGGGGTTTTCTGCAACCCGCTTCAACCTGACCATGACCAAGCTGGACATCGCCAACTACCTGCGCATGGCCCCTGAAACCACCAGCCGGGTGCTGCGCCGGCTCAGCGACGAGCAGGTGATTGCCGTTAACCAGCGCGAGATCGTGCTGCTGCAACCCGAGCGCCTGCACGCGCTGGCAGCCGCCCCTCTACCCGGTTGACGCTCGCGATTACGTAGAGCGGGGCTTGCCCCGCTGCTTTTCGCGATGCCGCCAAGAGCAGCCGGGCAAGCCCGGCTCTACGCCAAGGTCAGTACACCTCGCAGTGCAGGCGACCGTCGTCGCGCAGCCGGTTCCAGGTGTCAGGACACAACGCGTTGATCGCATCCCGGACAGAACCCTCCAGATGCCGCTTGTTGCCGCACAGGTACAGATGCGCACCGCGCACAATCAGGTCATGGATCCCGGCAGCCGGCTCCGCCAGAGCATGCTGCACGTAGTATTTGTCGGCACCATCGCGCGAGAACGCCGTGTGCAGGCGCGTGATCGTGCCGGCCTCCACCCAGTCCTGCAGCTGCCGCTGGTACAGAAAGTCGCGTGCACGGTGCTTCTCGCCAAACACCAGATGCACTTCACGCTGTGCACCGGCCTCGGCCAGTTCCCGTACCAGGCCCATCAAGGGGGCAATGCCGGTCCCGGTACCGACCATCAGCAACGGTGCGGCCGGGTCGGGAACCAGATGAAAACCTGGATTGGAACGACAGTACACGCGGGCACCTGCATCGCCCTGCAGCAGTCCAGACGTGGCGGTGCCCAAGCGCTCGCGCCCGTTGCGGACGTAGCGCACTTCGCGGATGCACAGCGCCACGCTGTCGCCACCGCTGGAGGCAATGGAGTACGCCCGCGGCAGGCACGGTGAAAGCCGTTCCAGCAGGGCCGCCAAGGGCACGCTGTGCGGGCGGGCATGGTCGCTCAGCACGTCCAGCAGGTCGGCACCGTGCAGGTACGCTTCCAATGCGGCGCGCTGGCTGGTCTTGAGCAGTTCCTTGAGCGCGTCGCTGCCGCTCATCCGGGCCAGGTCGCGCAGCAGTCCCTTGCCGAGCTGGCGCAGCTCGCGATGGCGCAGTTGTTCGATTGCGGTGGGGTCTCCGTACCAGTGCGCGATCGCCTGCAGCAGTGCCGGGTCGTTCTGCGGCACCACGTGCAGGGTGTCACCGGCACGCCAGTGCATGCCACTGCCACGCAGGTCCAGCTCGACATGCCACGCCGCGGGGTCACCGACGCTGAGCCGCCGGCGCTCGAGCACGGGGGCGGTAAACGCGTCCTCGGCACTGTAGGCGCTGACCTGCAGGCGCAGGCCAGCGCCCGCGTCTGCATCCCCATTCAGTACGGCCCCCAGCACGGGTGCCCATTGCTGGAAGAATCCCTCGTAGCCAGCATCGGCGTCCACCCGCTGCAGCAGCGGCTGCGCCTGCTTCTCACCCAGCAGGGCATCCAGTCCCTTGGTGAATCCACAGAACCGCGGGTAGGCGGTGTCGCCAAGGCCAAACACCGCGTAGCGCAGACCGGGCAGGGCAGGGTGCTGGCGTAGGGCGTCGGTGAAGCGCTCGGCGTTGGCCGGTGGTTCGCCGTCCCCGAACGAGCTGGACACGGCCAGCAGGACATCTCCGGCCCCCAGGCTGCCCACGTCGATCTCACTGAAAGGCAGAACCTTCGGGTTGTGCGCGGTCAGCGCCGGGTAGCTGCCGAGGCGGTGCGCCAGGGCGCGCGCATTGCCGGATTCGGAGCCATAGCCGACCAGCACGCGGCGGATGGCGTTCATGGTCAGGCCGCCTCGTAGAAGTCGTCAAACTTCTCCTTGCTGAACTCCACAGCGTCGAACTGCGTCATCAGGTCGTTCACGACCCGGCGGATGCTGATGTAGCCGTTGATCCGGCCGTCCGTGTCGAACATCGGCTGTACGGTGGTGTCGACGACGTAGAGCGCGCCGCCTTTGCCCAGGTTCGGCACGATCCCGGTCCAGGTGCGGCCGGCCTTGATCGTGTCCCACATGTCCTTGTAGACCGCCTTGGGTACGTCCGGGTGGCGGACGATGCTGTGCGGCTGGCCGATCAGCTCTTCGCGCTTGAACCCGGTGAGGGTGCAGAACAGGTCGTTGGCATAGGTGATGTTGCCCTGCAGGTCGGTGGTGGAGATCACCATCACGTTCTGGACGGCGTTCAACAACTGGGCGGTGTCGGGGGCGTACGGCATGGTGGGCTCCTGTGAGTGTCGGTGTGTTCGGTACAGCACCAGCATGCGCAGCACGGCCACGGACCCACATGACATTGGTCAAGCCATGCGCAGGATCCGCCTGCGACAGGGTGTCGCAGCGGCAGGCACCGTAGTTTCCTGCGTAGAACTACTGACGCCGTGCCGGGACGGTTCCTGCATGATCGTCAGCACGTCCTTGCTGAATACCGGTGGCTGCCATGAATTCCACTGTCGTCAAGATGACGCGCGCCCAGCTCACCGCGATGGTGGTGGGCGGCATGATCGGTGCGGGCATTTTCTCGTTGCCGCGCACCTTTGCCGGTGCGACGGGGCCCCTCGGGGCGGTCGTGGCCTGGCTGATCGCCGGCTTGGGCATGTATACGCTGGCACGCGTTTTCCAGCTGCTGGCCGAGCGCAAACCGGCGCTGGATGCCGGTGTGTTCGCCTACGCCAAAGAGGGCTTCGGCGATTATCCGGGCTTCCTGTCCGCGTTCGGCTACTGGATCGGCAGCTGCATCGGCAACGTTTCTTACTGGGTGTTGATCAAATCAACGCTGGGGGCGTTCTTCCCGGTGTTTGGTGACGGCAATACCGTAGTGGCGATCCTGGTGGCCTCGATCGGCATCTGGCTGTTCCATTTCATGATCCTGCGCGGTGTGCAGCAGGCGGCCGCGATCAACAAGATCGTCACCATCGCCAAGGTGATCCCGATCCTGGTGTTCCTGGCGATCATGGCCTTCGCCTTCAAGATGGACATGTTCCAGTTCAATTTCTACGGCGGCGACCTGACCGGCAGCATCTTCGAGCAGGTGCGTGCGACCATGCTGGTCACGGTGTTCGTGTTCCTGGGCATCGAAGGGGCCAGCGTGTACTCGCGCTACGCAAAGGACCGCTCCGACGTGGGCGCGGCCACCGTAACCGGCTTCCTGGTCGTCACCACGTTGATGGTGCTGGTGACCCTGCTGCCGTATGCGGTGGTTCCGCGGGCGGATATTGCCGCCATGCGCCAGCCCTCCATGGCAGCGCTGCTGGAGGCGGTGGTCGGGCACTGGGGTGCGGTGTTCGTCAGCGTGGGCCTGCTGGTCTCGGTGCTGGGGGCCTACCTCACCTGGTCGCTGATCTGCGCGGAGGTGCTGTCGGCGGCCGCCCGTACCCGCGACATGCCCAAGGTGTTCGCGCGTGAGAATGCCAACGGCGTGCCGTCGGCCGCGTTGTGGGCGACCAACATCATCATCCAGCTGATCGTGATCAGCACGTACTGGTCGCGCGATGCGTTCTCGCTGATGCTCAATCTGACCAGCGCGATGTCGCTGATTCCGTTCCTGCTGGTGGCCGCGTATGGCCTGCAGGTCACGCGGCGGGGCGAAACCTACGACGTACGTCCACAGGAACGCAACCGCGACCTGATCCTGGCCGTAGTGGCCACGATCTACACCGTGTTCCTGCTGTATGCGGGCGGGATTGAGTTCATTGTGCTGTCGGCGGTCCTGTATGCACCGGGCAGCCTGCTGTACCTGTGGGCGCGGCGGGAGCAGGGGGCGCGGGTGTTCAACAAGCCGTCTGACGTGGTGATTCTGGCGCTGGCGGTGATCGCGGCGGCCGTGGGCATCTATTGGATTGCCACCGGCTACATCCAGATCTGACCGCGCGCAACCGCCCCTGCCACGGCGATGAGCCCGCCCTCCGACCGTCGCACATTGAGCCTGCTCGAGCTGACCGCGCTGGTGGTCGGCTCGATGATCGGGTCGGATATCTTCGCGTTGCCGGCTGCGTTTGCCACCCGGACCGGCATCTACGGTGCGCTGCTGGCGTGGGCGATTGCCGGCGGCGGGATGCTGATGCTGGCATTGGTGTTCCAGTCGCTGTCACGCCTGCGGCCAGACCTGGATACCGGCATCTATGCGTACGCGAAGGCTGGCTTTGGTGACTTCGCCGGGCTGTTGTCGGCGGTCGGCTACTGGCTCGGCTGCTGCCTGGCCGACGTGGCCTGCCTGATTCTGATCAAGGCCACGCTGGGGCTGTTTTTTCCGGTGTTTGGTGACGGCAGCAACATGCTGTCGATCGTGTCCGCGTCGCTGTTGCTGTGGGGGTTCCACTTCCTGATCCTGCGTGGCATCAAGGAGGCGGCGTTCCTGAACACCGTTGCGACCGTGGCCAAGCTGGTGCCATTGGCGGTGTTCCTGGTGTTCGTGGTGCAGGGCGTGCGCGCGGATGTATTCGCGTTCAACCTGTGGGGCGGCGACCCGCCGGGCGCGGAAACGCTGCTGCGGCAGGTCCGCGGCACGCTGTTGCTGACCGTGTTCGTCTTCGTCGGGATCGAAGGGGCCAGCGTCTACTCGCGCTATGCGCGCCGGCGCGCGGATGTGGGCATTGCCACCGTGGCCGGCTTCCTTGGCGTGCTGTGTCTGCTGGTGATGGTGACGGTGCTGTCCTACGGCATCCTGCTGCGGCCGGACCTGGCGGCGCTTCGCAACCCGTCCATGGCCGGGGTCATGGAGGCGGTGGCGGGGCGCTGGGGCGCGGTGTTCATCAGCGTCGGGTTGCTGGTCTCGGTACTGGGGAACTACCTTTCCTGGTCGCTGCTTGCGGCGGAAGTGCTGCATTCGGCGGCGCTCAACGATGCCATGCCGCGGGCGCTGGCGGGTGAGAACAAGGCCGGCGTACCCAGCACGGCGCTGTGGCTGACCAATGCGGTCATCCAGGTGTTTCTGCTGGTGAGCTGGTTCGCCGAGTACGCCTTTACCCTGGCGCTGATGATGACCAGCGCGATGACCCTGGTGCCGTACTGCATGGTCGCAGCGTACCAGCTGAAGCTGTCGCTGGCCGGGGAGGGCGGCGGAGATGCGGCGGCGGCGACGACCATGCGCTGGATCGCGGGCGCGGCGACGGTCTACACCGCGGCGATGCTGCTGGCAGGGGGCAGCCGCTACCTGCTGCTGTCGAGCTTGTTGTACCTGCCAGGCGCACTGCTGTTCTGGGCATGGCAGCGACACCGTGGGGTTGCATTCGGGCGCGGAGAAACCCTGGTGCTGTGCCTGCTCGGCGCGATGGCGTTGGCAGCGCTGTTGGCGCTGGGCACCGGCAGGCTGCGGTTGTGACGATGGCAATGCTGACGCGGGCACAGCGGTGGCTGCGACGCTGGGCAGTGCCGTGGCGCGGTCCCTTGTGTCGCACCGGTGAGGTCATCGGTGCCCTGTGTTTCATGGCATCGCTGACCCCGAGTCTGGTACCGCGTGGGTACATCGCCCAAGGCCTGCTCAGCGGATTCTGCTTCGGCGTGGGATACCTGCTGGGTGTCGTGCTGTCCGCTGGGTGGCGAATGCTGCAGCTGCCGGAAGCAGGGCAGGGCCGGTGGCATCGGTGGCTGCGTTGGCTACCGGTCGTGTGCCTGGCGATCTGCGCGGTGCTGGTCTGGTGGGTGCGGCCCTGGCAGGACGCGGTGCGGGCGGTAACGGGGCTGGCTCCGATGGAGCAGACCTATTCGTTGCGTCTGCTGCTGATCGCGCTGCTGACCTTTGCGGCGCTGCTGGCGATCGGGCGCGCGTTTCTGTGGCTGGCGCGGCGGGTGGGTGCTGCAGCCCGACGACGGCTGCCGGGTCCGGTGGCAGGGCTGCTCGGTTTCGGAGTGACGGCGGTTTTGTTCGTGTTCTTGGCCAACGGCGTGCTGCTGCGCGGGGCGCTGCACCTGGCCGATGCGTCGTTTCGACAGGCCGACGCGATGATCCCACCGGACCAGCTGCCGCCCACCACATCCAACAGTACCGGCGGGCCCGGTTCGTGGGTGAGCTGGGAGCAGATGGGCCGGGCCGGGCGTGACTATGCCAGCAGCGGTCCGGGTGCCGAAGAGATCAGCGCATTGACCGGCAAGCCCGCACTGCGGCCGCTACGGGTCTATGTGGGCCTGCCGGCAGCCGACACCGCCGTGGCGCGCGCGCGGCTGGCGTTGCGGGAACTGCAGCGACAAGGTGGGTTCGAGCGGAGCGCGCTGGTGGTGATCACCCCGACCGGCACCGGCTGGGTTGACCCCGCCGCGGTGGACAGCCTGGAGGTGTTGCTGCG
>ENA-OWLM01000687-OWLM01000687.1-metagenome-genome-assembly--contig:-NODE-687-length-12809-cov-4.321154_pt1 | contig 12809 bp, 11 predicted proteins | sample MGYA00245349_ERZ651102 | MGnify/ENA primary metagenome ERZ651102 (study PRJEB26857, sample SAMEA4031759) | metagenome | biome: human; feature: oral; material: saliva | place: Philippines | collected 2014... | reverse complement strand
TTTTTTGCAACGTTATCAAGAGAATCAAGGGTAATAAATGCACCACCATGACAGCGAGTGAGATATCCCTGTCCGGCAAGTTCATTGAGATCTGAACGAATAGTTTCCTTTGTTACATTAAGATTTTTCGCCAGATTTGAAACTTTTACAGCTCCCGAAATACTGAGTTCCTTTAATATCCTATGATGGCGTTCAAATTTCATTTTTTACCTCACCGTGGTTAAATTAGTCCCAGGGGAAGTATATTGTTGTGATTGTCGCCATAAAGTGATGGCAGAAACCAAAAAAAAACAAAAATGTAATATTAATTTTATTAAGGTTACGAAAAATAGAGATGAAGATAAAAAGTGAATAGCCATATAATTCAGAGGGTTGTTGGGCCTGAGCATGACGGCGGTGAGAAGATGGGCAGCAATCAATAACTTTATTTCAGGACGGGGTGGCGCTTCCGTTTCTGGATTTAACGGCGGGATACTAAGAATAACGGCCTACAGTATTCTGAATGATGTAGGCCAGGTGGAGTGGTTATGGCACATATCCCTGAAGTGATTCAGACCAGCGGAATATTTGGCTGCTTTTATCCTGTAGGCTAACGCGCTCTAAGTCATAAAATCCGTGCGTCTTTGCCGAGCGCATTTTGAGAATGTACTTACTTTCGCTGATGTCGTGCTGCCTTGTGCCGTCTTTATTCCAGTCTCCAGCAATGTCCGAATAGTAATAAACAAGGTCGGAATACACGTTGACTATCATATTGTCTTTGATCGCATAGAGTTCCAGTACTTCATAAAAAGCGCCGCCGCCGGAATACGCATCAGAGTATCCACCCCGCACCCCGAATGCCAGGGTATCGGGTGCTATCCGGTACGGTGCCAGATCCAGCTTTGTATAATAAGCCAGCGGTCTGACGGACTCATCATCGCTCTCTTTTTCAGCGGCTTTATTCCACTCTGAGAGCTGGTTTAACGGTTTTTCCGAGCGTGCAATCGGCGTTAGCTGCGGCTTCTGCCAGGAAAAAATGCCGAGATATAATTTATTAGCGCGCCCGTTGCTGTAGTTTTCCGGGCAGGTGTTATCCGCGTATTTTTTTGCTTGCTCGGCGTCAGCCTTATTATCGGCGAAACAGGCAATGCCAATATATTTACCGTCTTTTCCCCAAGATTTAGCACCGGTCAGGATCAGGTTGTCAGGATCTTCATTCGGTGCAACCCATGCAATCCACTGGTTCTCAGATAATCCCTGTGGAAGCTCGCCAAATCCTTTCGCTGGTGTTGCTCCCGCCATTTGCTCAGCGAAAATTTGTTTACCTTCAGGATGTTGGATTGCACTGGGTACGGAATCGAGATTTTGTACGGTAGTGGCAAAAGCAGGGGAGAGCGAGGCCAGCAAAACCAGGAGAAGGTACTTTTTCACTATTGCGTCCTTTCAATAAGCAGGGCGAAAAATTCGCCCTGAGATTTATTTCACGCGCGCCATAAAGTAGGCATCAACATACTCACCGTTGCGCAGGCCGTATTTCTTACCAGTGCCTTCGATTTCAAAGCCGTACTTCTTATACACTGCCACGGCAGGTTCATTATCAACAAATACCGTCAGCTCAATGCGCTCGACGCGCAGCCAGTTGTCGCACATGTCGATCATCGTGCGGATCAGCGCGCTGGCAACGCCGCGATTGTGCCACCGGGCATCCACGCAGATACCAAAATCGGCCACGTGGCTGCGGCGCGGGCGCTGCGCGACCTCAATACAGAGATGCCCCACGACGATATCGTCAATGCAGGCCACTAGTTGTTTAACCCCGGCTTGCTCGGTTAGCCGCGCTTGCCACATCTCGAGGGAAGGATGAGGAACCTGTAGCGTGTTGTGATACACCTCCGGCTGGGCGTGGATCTGACGAATGGCGTCATAATCTTTCGGTTCCGCATGGCGTATCACAATCTCACTCATTCCTTGTTCCTCAGTCAGTTAAATGTCCCTTCCAACATCAATGACTTTAAAATTTGAGTCAACCGCTATTTTTTGCAAAAAGAAGTGGACAAGTGCGAATGAGAATGATTATTATTGCTCTGCATTCAGGAAGACCGCTACGGGAACCTGAAAGCACGACATTGCTCACATTGCTTCCAGTATTACTTTAGCCAGCGTTTCGCTGGCTTTTTTTTGCTTATTATTTGGCAAGCTCGCACGCTTCTGGAGCGTCCGCGGCGCTGTCCTTGATCAGGCCAACGACGTTGCTCTTTTCGATAGCAACTGGCAGCATCTCTGCAATACCGGAAAACATTCCCCCTTTTTTGACGGCCAGCGCCCGGTAGGAAAGCGTTCCCGTTACCTCACCGTTTTCACAGATTTCAATGGCATCGCTGTGGCATTCGCCAATCACGGCCCCGTCAATAATCAGCTCGCGGCAGGTGATATTTCCCTCAACCCGTCCCCCGCGCATGATTTTGATCAGACTCTGTTCAGAGGCAATATTGCCGATGAGCTCACCGTGCACATAGACGTGACCCGTCGAAACGATATTGCCTTCAACGCGGACGTCGTTGGCAATCACCGTGGTGCCGTGCTTCTCGGTGGCGGTAGGTTCTTTTTCCATGACGGGAGCCGGTGGAAGGGCCGTTGGCACCTTGATTTCATTCATTTTATTCTTTTTAAACATAACATTACCCAGGTTGATAAGCAGGGGAAGCGTGAAGGCCAGTAAAGAGAATGCTGCGAAGAGCCATGCGAGTTGACGGGCGGCGAAGCACCAGGCGGCAAGCGACAGCAGCCAGAAGAGAAGCGCACTGTTTAAGGCGAGATATTTCCTTTCCATAGAAATGGGCGCGACTCCATTCGCGAGCAGAGATTTGACCTTCACCTTATCGTGGTTTTTAGCGGCAGGGTCAAGGTAAGTGCCGCCATTTTAGGATTCTTTTGGGCAAGTTTATCGCTATAGTGAAAACAGAAACCTGATAAAAAAGGACGGAACCATGACCCTGAACTGTGCGTTTATCGGCTTTGGTAAAAGCACCACCCGCTATCACCTACCCTATGTTCTCAACCGTAAAGACAGCTGGCACGTCGCCCATATCTACCGACGCAGCGCGAAGCCGGAAGAGCAGTCTCCGCAGTATTCCCACATTCATTTCACCCGCGATCTGGATGAAGTGCTTCACGATCCGCAGGTGAATCTGATCGTTGTCTGCACCCACGCTGACAGCCACTTCGACTACGCGAAGCGCGCGCTGGAAGCGGGCAAAAACGTGCTGGTGGAAAAGCCGTTCACCCCGACCATCGCCGAAGCGAAGGAACTGTTCGCGCTGGCGAAGAGCAAAGGGCTGACCGTTACGCCGTATCAGAACCGTCGTTTTGACAGCTGCTTCCTGACGGCGAAAAAGGCGATTGAGAGCGGCAAGCTCGGCGACATCGTGGAAATTGAAAGCCACTTCGACTACTACCGTCCGGTCGCGGAAACCCAGCCCGGCCTGCCGCAGGACGGCTCGTTCTATGGTCTGGGCGTGCACACCATGGACCAGATCATCTCCCTGTTTGGTCGCCCGGACCACGTGGCGTACGACATCCGCAGCCTGCGCAACAAAGCCAATCCGGACGACACCTTCGAAGCGCAGCTGTTCTACGGCGACCTGAAGGCCATCGTCAAAACCAGCCATCTGGTAAAAATCGACTACCCGAAATTTATCGTTCACGGCACCCGCGGCTCGTTTATCAAGTACGGCATTGACCAGCAGGAGACCAGCCTGAAGGCCAACATCATGCCGGGCGAACCGGGCTTTGCGGCGGATGATTCCGTGGGCGTCCTGGAGTACGTGAACGATGAGGGCGTAACGGTCAGGGAAGAGCTGAAACCGGAAATTGGCGACTATGGCCGCGTGTACGATGCGCTGTATGAAACCCTCACCACGGGGACGCCGAATTACGTCAAGGAATCTGACGTTCTGACCAACCTTGAAATCCTTGAGCGGGCCTTTGAGCAGGCTTCTCCTGCCACGGTAACCCTCGCGAAATAAGCAAAAACGGCTCCTCTGCGCTTGTTCATAATTTTTGAACAGAGGAGTCAATTTTCACCCTCTATGATCCCAGGCGGTTTGCGTCCACACTTACTCCATCGAAACGAACTGAGGGTGAAAACAATGATCTACTTACGCAAAGCAAACGAACGTGGTCACGCGAATCATGGCTGGCTGGACTCATGGCATTCATTCTCGTTTGCCGACTACTACGATCCGAACTTCATGGGCTTCTCCGCACTGCGCGTGATTAACGACGACGTGATTGATGCAGGCCAGGGCTTCGGTACCCACCCGCACAAAGACATGGAAATCCTGACCTATGTGCTCGAAGGTGCCGTGGCGCACAAAGACAGCATGGGTAACGAAGAGCAGGTTCCGGCGGGCGAGTTCCAGATTATGAGTGCGGGCACCGGTGTGCGTCACTCTGAGTACAACCCGAGCAAAACGGAAAAACTGCACCTGTATCAAATCTGGATCATTCCAGAAGAGACCGGCATCGCGCCGCGCTACGAGCAGCGCCGCTTCGACGCCAAACAGGGTAAACAGCTGGTGCTGTCCCCGGATGCGCGTGAAGGTTCCCTGAAAGTGCATCAGGATATGGAGCTGTACCGCTGGGCGCTGGCAAAAGACGAACAGTCCGTGCATCAGATTGCCGCCAACCGCCGCGTCTGGATCCAGGTGGTGAAAGGTGACGTGTCCATCAACGGCACAAAAGCCACTACCGCCGATGGTCTTGCCGTCTGGGATGAGCAGGCGCTCTCCGTGCATGCCGACAGCGAAAGCGAAATCCTGCTGTTTGACCTGCCGCCGGTATAAATAATTTCTCAACCTTCCCTTTAAACGGGGAAGGTTGAGCTTTGTCCGTGATAAACTGAGAAAATCTCTCACTTCAAGATTTCTCAGGACGATGAAAAAGAAACGCCCCGTACTTCAGGATGTCGCCGATCGCGTCGGTGTGACCAAAATGACGGTCAGCCGTTTTTTACGTAACCCGGAGCAGGTTTCCGTGGCGTTGCGTGGCAAGATTGCCGCTGCCCTTGATGAACTGGGTTACATCCCCAACCGCGCACCCGATATTCTCTCCAATGCGACCAGCCGTGCGGTGGGCGTCCTGCTTCCTTCCTTGACCAACCAGGTTTTCGCCGAAGTATTACGTGGAATCGAAAGCGTGACCGATGCCTTTGGCTATCAGACCATGCTCGCGCACTACGGGTACAAGCCGGAACTGGAAGAGGAACGTCTTGAATCAATGCTTTCCTGGAACATCGACGGCCTGATTTTAACGGAACGTACCCACACCGCCCGCACGCTCAAAATGATCGAAGTGGCCGGTATTCCGGTGGTGGAGCTGATGGACAGCCAGTCACCGTGCCTCGATATCGCCGTTGGGTTCGATAACTTTGAAGCGGCGCGTCAGATGACGGCGGCCATTATTGCTCGCGGTCATCGTCATATCGCCTATCTGGGTGCGCGTCTGGATGAACGTACTATCATCAAACAGAAGGGATACGAGCAGGCGATGCTCGACGCCGGTTTAACCCCGTACAGCGTGATGGTGGAGCAGTCCTCGTCCTACACCTCGGGTATTGAGCTGATGCGTCAGGCGCGACGCGAGTATCCACAACTGGACGGTATTTTCTGTACCAACGATGACCTTGCGGTCGGCGCGGCGTTTGAGTGCCAGCGTTTGGGGCTGAAGATCCCCGACGATATGGCGATTGCCGGTTTCCACGGCCACGACATCGGCCAGGTGATGGAGCCGCGTCTGGCGAGCGTCCTGACCCCGCGTGAACGTATGGGCCGCATTGGTGCAGAACGCCTGCTGGCGCGCATTCGTGGTGAGGCAGTTACCCCTAAAATGTTAGATTTAGGTTTCACCTTGTCACCGGGTGGATCTATTTAATCCGACAAATTTGAAGTAGCTCACACTTATTCACTTCGCGCACGTTTGGATATTGCTTCTCTTTTGCCCCGGCAGGACAATGTTACCGATAACTGTTACCCGTAACAATTGACTGAGGGACACCCTTTGAGCACGACTAATCACGATCACCACGTTTACGTCCTGATGGGCGTGTCCGGTAGCGGTAAATCTGCCGTGGCGAGCGAAGTGGCGCATCAACTCCAGGCTGCGTTTCTTGATGGCGACTTCCTCCATCCGCGCAGCAACATCATGAAAATGGCCTCCGGCGAGCCGCTGAACGACGACGACCGCAAACCGTGGCTGCAGGCGCTGAACGATGCCGCCTTTGCGATGCAGCGTACTAACAAAGTCTCCCTGATCGTCTGCTCCGCGCTGAAAAAAACCTACCGCGACCTGCTGCGCGACGGTAACCCGAACCTCTCCTTCATCTATCTGAAGGGCGATTTCGAGGTGATTGAAAGCCGTCTTAAGGCGCGTAAAGGTCACTTCTTCAAAACCCAGATGCTGGTCACGCAGTTCGAAGCGCTGCAGGAGCCGGGTGCGGATGAGCAGGACGTCTTAGTGGTTGATATCGATCAGTCACTGGAAGGTGTTGTCGCCAGCACCATCGAGGTCATTAATAAAAGGCAGTAAGTTTTGAGTACATTAACGCTTGTTTTGACAGCAGTGGGTTCCGTTTTGCTGCTGCTGTTTTTAGTGATGAAGGCGCGTATGCATGCCTTCGTTGCTTTGATGGTGGTTTCTATTGGTGCAGGTCTCTTTTCCGGTATGCCGCTCGACAAGATCGCCGCGACGATGGAAAAAGGGATGGGCGGCACGCTGGGCTTCCTGGCGATTGTGGTCGCGCTCGGCGCGATGTTTGGCAAGATTTTGCACGAGACGGGCGCGGTCGATCAGATTGCCGTCAAGATGCTGAAATCCTTCGGCCACAGCCGCGCGCACTACGCGATTGGTCTGGCTGGCCTGATTTGCGCGCTGCCGCTGTTCTTCGAAGTGGCGGTAGTGCTGCTGATTAGCGTCGCGTTCTCTATGGCGCGCCATACCGGTACGAACCTCGTGAAGCTGGTCATTCCGCTGTTTGCGGGCGTGGCGGCGGCTGCGGCGTTTCTGCTGCCGGGGCCTGCGCCGATGCTGTTGGCCTCTCAGATGCACGCTGACTTCGGCTGGATGATCCTGATTGGCCTCTGCGCCGCGATCCCGGGGATGATTATCGCCGGTCCGCTGTGGGGCAACTTCATCAGCCGCTACGTTGAGCTGCACATCCCGGACGACATCACCGAGCCGCACCTGGGCGAGGGCAAAATGCCGTCCTTCGGCTTCAGCCTGTCGCTGATCCTGCTCCCGCTGGTGCTGGTGGGTCTGAAAACCATCGCCGCGCGCTTTGTGCCGGTCGGTTCCAGCGCTTACGAGTGGTTTGAGTTTATCGGCCACCCGTTCACCGCGATCCTGGTGGCCTGTCTGGTTGCGATTTACGGCCTGGCAATGCGTCAGGGGATGCCGAAAGACCGCGTGATGGAGATTTGCGGTGCCGCGCTGCAGCCTGCGGGTATCATCCTGCTGGTGATCGGTGCCGGTGGCGTGTTCAAGCAGGTGCTGGTGGATTCCGGCGTGGGTCCGGCGCTGGGTGAAGCGCTGACCGGGATGGGTCTGCCGATTGCGGTCACCTGCTTCGTGCTGGCGGCGGCGGTGCGTATCATCCAGGGTTCCGCGACCGTAGCGTGCTTAACTGCGGTGGGCCTGGTGATGCCGGTGATTGAACAGCTGAACTACTCCGGTGCGCAGATGGCGGCGCTCTCTATCTGTATCGCGGGCGGGTCGATTGTGGTCTCTCACGTGAACGACGCAGGCTTCTGGCTGTTCGGTAAATTTACCGGCGCGACCGAAGCGCAAACCCTGAAAACCTGGACGCTGATGGAAACCATCCTCGGCACGACGGGTGCGATTGTCGGGATGATTGCGTTTACGTTGCTGAGCTAACTGGTTTTCTCCCTCTCCCTGTGGGAGAGGGCTTCAGACCACAGTGGTCGTATATTGTCGGGTGGCGGCTTCGCCTTACCCGACCTACAAACCCCTTCAGGTCCCGTAGGCCGGGTAAGCGCAAGCGCCACCCGGCTTTTTTACAGCGGCACGATGCCTTCCTTTGTGCGCAGCCAGCGCGGCGCTTTCAGCGTATCGCTGTACAACCCCACTAAGCCCTGCAACAAATCTCCTGCCACTCTTTCATCACTTCCCGAAAGCGTTCGAGTCAACAGCAATTGCGTTAACAGCTGGCAGTATCTCCCCAGCTGATCCACTTCCGGCTCGAAGACCGGCACGTCCAATGGCAGGTCATCCACCGTCAGGCTGGCTTTTAAAAATTCCGGTACAGGTTCAAGCAGCGTGGGCTGAAGCAGAGCGAGACAGGCAGAGAGCCGTCCGCACAGCGCCATCTTCAGGGCTGGATCGTCACATTCAACCAGCACGTCGGCAAACCGCGCGCAGCTGTCTGCCAGTTCGGTGAAATCGGTGGTGTGATCGAACGGGGTGGTGAATAAAGCGTGAGAGAAGTTAGGGGTAGTAGTCATATGACCGCCTCCAAAGAGTAGTTTTTATCCACCACTGGAGAGGCTAATCTCGCTGGTGGCGGAACCGAGCAGGGTTAGCCTTACCGGCCTCTTCGGATACCGGCGCGTCTTTCGACGCCCCCACTCGGCCCACCTTTGGAGTGTAGCTAAGCGCGCGACACAAAAAAACGTGTGTCACCGAAGAAGTAAGTCAGGAGGCTAATCCCGACGCCTGATTTTGCAGGCGCGGCAAGAAGATACTGCTTTGCCGATAGGGTGGCAAGAGAGGCTCTGGAAGGCGGCTCGCAAAACACAATATTATTTTGGGGTGCGGCCTGATGCCCTCACCCCGGCCCTCTCCCACAGGGAGAGGGAGCAAACACTAAAAACGACAACGTTCGTTGTCGTTTTGCTTTTATCTAGCCCTTCATCCACGCGCGTATCCCGTCCAGGAACATCTGCGTCGCCATCATCACCAGAATCAGACCCATCAGGCGCTCCAGGGCGTTCACCCCTTTCTCACCCAGCAGGCGCAGGAACAGCGACGACTGCAGCAGGATGATAAACGTCCCGCCCCAGGCAATCAGCAGGGCAATCACCAGGTGGCTCATCTGATTCGGATACTGGTGCGACAGCAGCATCAGCGTGGCCAGAATGGTCGGCCCGGCGACCAGCGGGATCGCCAGCGGCACAATAAACGGCTCTTCACCCGCTGGCAGGCCGCTGCTGCTGCCTTCCGCGCTCGGGAAAATCATCTTAATGGCAATCAGGAACAGAATAATCCCGCCGGAAATGGAGACCGTTTCCGCGCGCAGATTCAGGAAGGCGAGGATCTTTTCCCCGGCAAACAGGAAGATAAACATCACCAGCAGGGCGATGAGCAGCTCGCGGATCATGATCGCCCGACGGCGCTTCGGCTCGGTGTGCTTTAACACCGACATGAAAATCGGCAGGTTTCCCAGTGGATCCATTATCAGGATCAATAAAACCGCCGCGGAAATGATTTCACTCATGTAAATTATCCCTGAAACTCTCTATGGTTATTATGATAATTAGCTGTATTTCTGATTGCCGGGCAATCATCGATTAATTTCGCTTGCGACTTTGGCAGCATTTTGTAATGTGAAGCATATCCCAGTTCAATACTGGCTTGCACAATCAGCACACACCCTCAGCAGGAAAAAAATGCTATGAAAAACGTTGGTTTTATCGGCTGGCGCGGTATGGTCGGCTCTGTACTCATGCAACGCATGGTTGAAGAGCGCGATTTCGACGCTATCCGCCCGGTCTTCTTCTCCACTTCCCAGCTCGGCCAGGCTGCTCCGTCCTTTGGTGGTACCACAGGCACGTTGCAGGATGCTTACGATCTGGAAGCGCTGAAGGCACTCGACATTATTGTGACGTGCCAGGGCGGCGATTATACCAACGAAATCTATCCAAAGCTGCGTGAAAGCGGCTGGCAGGGCTACTGGATTGACGCGGCTTCTTCGCTGCGCATGAAGGACGATGCCATCATCATTCTCGACCCGGTTAACCAGGGCGTCATCACCGACGGCCTGAACAACGGCGTGAAAACCTTTGTTGGCGGTAACTGTACCGTCAGCCTGATGCTGATGTCCCTCGGCGGCCTGTTCGCGCAGGATCTGGTGGAGTGGGTCTCCGTGGCGACCTACCAGGCCGCGTCCGGCGGCGGCGCGCGTCACATGCGCGAGCTGCTGACCCAGATGGGCCAGCTGCACCAGAGCGTCGCGACCGAGCTGGCAAACCCGGCGTCCGCTATTCTTGATATCGAGCGTAAGGTCACGCAACTGACCCGCAGCGGCGAGCTGCCGGTGGATAACTTCGGCGTACCGCTGGCCGGTGGCCTGATCCCGTGGATCGACAAACAGCTGGATAACGGCCAGACCCGCGAAGAGTGGAAAGGCCAGGCCGAGACCAACAAAATCCTCGCGACCGCGAACACCATTCCGGTTGACGGTCTGTGCGTGCGTATCGGCGCGCTGCGCTGCCACAGCCAGGCTTTCACCCTTAAACTGAAAAAAGATGTGTCTATTCCGACCGTGGAAGAGCTGCTGGCCGCACACAACCCGTGGGCGAAAGTGGTGCCAAACGATCGCGATATCACCATGCGCGAACTGACCCCGGCAGCCGTGACCGGCACGCTGACCACGCCGGTTGGCCGTCTGCGCAAGCTGAACATGGGGCCGGAGTACCTCTCCGCGTTCACCGTCGGCGACCAGCTCCTGTGGGGCGCCGCCGAACCGCTGCGCCGCATGCTGCGCCAGCTGGCGTAATAATTTGTTAAATACCGGGGGTGATTTTCACCCCCTTTTTTTGCGTACTACATGGAGTAACACGCGGATGTCTTATTTTTTATCAGGAGTCATTTAGAGCGTTGGCTATGCTTTAAGGAAGAGTCATTTCTTACCTGAGGTTCGAACGGAGCAGAAAGGATGCACATATTTGTGCTGTCCCGTTCAGGTCACATTAAAAGTCGTCCCGGAGCGCGTAAAAAGGACGACATAAAAAACAGGATGAATACCATGTCCGATCGTGTGGATAGAGACGTGATTAATGCGCTTATTGCGGGTCATTTTGCTGACCCCTTTTCTGTGCTTGGGATGCACCGAACGGAGGCTGGACTGGAAGTTCGGGCGCTGTTGCCGGATGCCACAGAAGTCTGGGTAATTGAACCCAAAACCGGCCGCAAGGTCGGCAATCTGGAATGCCTCGATTCTCGTGGCTTCTTCTCGGGCGTGATGCCCCGTCGTAAAAACCCTTTTCGCTATCAGCTTGCCGTCATCTGGCACGGCCAGCAGAACCTGATTGACGACCCTTATAGCTTCGGCCCTCTGCTTAAAGAGATGGATGCCTGGCTGCTCTCCGAAGGAACGCATCTTCGCCCTTATGAAACGCTGGGTGCCCATGCCGATACCATGGACGGTATTACCGGCACGCGATTTTCCGTGTGGGCACCGAATGCCCGGCGGGTTTCCGTTGTCGGGCAGTTCAACTATTGGGACGGTCGCCGTCATCCGATGCGCCTGCGCCGTGAAACCGGCATCTGGGAGCTGTTTATCCCCGGCGCGCAAAACGGCCAGCTCTATAAGTTCGAGATGATCGATGCCAACGGCAAGCTGCGCATTAAAGCGGACCCGTATGCTTTTGAAGCGCAGATGCGCCCGGATACCGCGTCGCTGATCTGTGGGCTGCCGGAGAAGGTCGTCCAGACGGAAGAACGCAAGCAGGCCAACCGCTTCGACGCGCCCATCTCCGTCTATGAGGTACATCTCGGGTCCTGGCGTCGCCACACCGATAATAACTTCTGGCTCAGCTACCGTGAGCTGGCCGACCAGCTGGTGCCGTACGCCAAATGGATGGGCTTTACCCACCTTGAGCTGCTGCCGGTTAACGAACACCCGTTCGACGGAAGCTGGGGCTACCAGCCTACCGGGCTGTATGCGCCAACGCGCCGCTTCGGCACGCGCGATGATTTCCGTTTTTTCATCAATGCCGCGCATGCCGCCGGGCTGAACGTGATCCTCGACTGGGTGCCCGGCCACTTCCCGTCTGATGATTTCAGCCTGTCGGAATTTGACGGCACGAAGCTATACGAGCACAGCGACCCGCGCGAAGGCTATCACCAGGACTGGAACACGCTGATCTACAACTACGGTCGCCGTGAAGTCAGTAACTACCTGGTAGGCAATGCCCTGTACTGGATTGAACGCTTTGGTATCGATGCGCTGCGCGTGGATGCCGTAGCGTCGATGATTTATCGCGACTACAGCCGTAAAGAAGGGGAATGGGTCCCGAACGAATTTGGCGGTCGTGAAAACCTTGAAGCCATTGAGTTTTTACGCAATACCAACCGTATTCTTGGCGAACAGGTCCCAGGAGCCGTGAGCATGGCGGAAGAGTCCACCGACTTTGCCGGTGTCTCTAGACCGCAGGATATGGGCGGTTTAGGGTTCTGGTATAAGTGGAACCTCGGCTGGATGCACGACACGCTGGACTACATGAAGCTGGATCCGGTTCATCGTCAATATCATCACGACAAGCTGACCTTCGGCATGCTGTACAACTACACCGAAAACTTTGTCCTGCCGCTGTCGCACGATGAAGTGGTTCACGGTAAAAAATCCATTCTCGACCGCATGCCGGGAGACGCATGGCAGAAGTTTGCCAACCTGCGCGCCTACTACGGCTGGATGTGGGCCTTCCCCGGTAAGAAACTGCTGTTTATGGGCAATGAGTTTGCTCAGGGACGTGAGTGGAACCACGACGCCAGCCTCGACTGGCACCTGCTGGAAGGCGGCGATAACTGGCACCACG
>ENA-OWLM01000686-OWLM01000686.1-metagenome-genome-assembly--contig:-NODE-686-length-12818-cov-3.105539_pt1 | contig 12818 bp, 10 predicted proteins | sample MGYA00245349_ERZ651102 | MGnify/ENA primary metagenome ERZ651102 (study PRJEB26857, sample SAMEA4031759) | metagenome | biome: human; feature: oral; material: saliva | place: Philippines | collected 2014... | reverse complement strand
TATATCCAACACGCCCTTTTTCTTTATATGATTAATTCAACCAGAAATAATATCCTATTGTCGCGATAACGAGTATACACACAATATTTAAGATAAACCCAGCTTTCACCATATCACTCTGACGAACATGTCCCGTACCAAATACGATTGCATTTGGCGGTGTCGCCACTGGTAACATAAAGGCACAAGAAGCACCTAAACCGATGATTAAGGCAAGACCAATTTCTGGCATACCAAGAGATTGCGCGATAGAAATAAAGATTGGCACTAATAATGCTGCACTCGCAGTATTGGACGTAAATTCAGTTAAGAAAATAATGAAGGTTGCGACCAATAAACCAATGAGATAGTAATGTTGTCCTTGAACTAAGAATACAATACCGTCAGCTAATACTTTACTTGCACCAGAATCTTTTAATACGGCACTTAAAGTTAAGCCACCACCAAATAGCATTAATACGCCCCAGTCCGTATTGTCTGCAATATCTTTCCAAGTGGCGATTCCTAAGATCACGACCATACAGGCTGCGAGTACTGCAATCCATGTATCAGGTTGAGTAATTCCAAACTGTTCGCTGACGCTTTTACCAAAAATCCATGCCAATGCAGTGATAGCGAAAACTAACATGGTTAGAATACGATCACGGTTCCAAGGGATAGTTTCTGTTCTGAATTCCACACGATGATTAAGTTTAGGTCTGAGCACGATATATAAACTAAATAACATTGCAGGGAAAATGAGGAGCATCATAGGCAAACCGACTTTCATCCAGTCTGCAAAATCATAGCCTAATGCTTTCGCTGCAATCGCATTGGGTGGTGAGCCAACTAAAGTACCTAAGCCGCCAATACTTGCTGAATAAGCAATACCTAAGAGGATGAATACGAAAGTTTTACGTTCTTTTTGCGCATCAAAATGTGAAAGCAAACCCAATGCAAGTGGAAGCATCATAGCCGCGGTAGCAGTATTTGAAATCCACATCGACAAAACGGCTGTGACCAAACAGATGGCTAAAACAGCTACACCCAGATGCCCTCTAGACATTGCAATAATCCACATGGCAATTTTTCGATCAAGTTTTTGCACATGTAATGCAGTTGCCAAGGCAAAACCACCAAAAAATAGGAAAATCGTAGGATCAGCAAAAGTACTCAGTGCTTTAGTGGTAGAAATGGCTTCAATCTCACCATCTCCTCCCACACTCGGCATACCGACGAGAACCGCGAGCACAGGGACTAGCAATGCCGTGATGGTGATGTGAATGGCTTCAGTCAGCCATAAAATACCGATAAATAACAACAGACTTAGACCTTTATTGGCATTTTGGTCATAAGGCAAAATTTCATATAAACCGAAAGACAGCAGTGCTGCAATTGCAATAATCACCCAGCCACGGATTAAGCCTTTGGGCATGGCATTGGTGGGTGTTTCGAGGTGAGGAACATTCATAAAATATCCTTATTTGAGTTGTTCTAGTTGCGATAGCGTATACAACTGAATAACCATAAAGTCTCAAAGAACTAGAAGTAAATATTAAGTTCTGCCATCTATGTAAAATCTTTTTAAATCATGTTGATTCCCTGCCACAGTGCATTGGTACCGAGTACAGTCAAAATGACTAAAATAAGGCGTTTGAATTTTTGTTGGGAAATATGAATTCTGATCTTAGAACCAAGATAAATAAAAAATAATGAAAAAAACGTAATTGCACACAATAGATATATCTGTGTCTGATCAAAGGTCAAAAGCGTTGGGTAGAGTATCGAGAGCTGGATTAATTTGCTGGCAAGAAAGCTAATGTTGGTAATCATCACGATGTCATTTTTACTGTGCTGTGTACTTAACAAATACATCATCAAAAATGGAGCCATCGCATTGGTTGCGCCTCCGATCACACCTGCAAGCAACCCAAATATGAGCATGTTTTTAATTGAGCGACGTAGGTGCAAAGGTTGCGATCTAAATTGATCTAATACATAGAGCCAAATGACCATCCCTAACAACAGCTTGAGATAACTTTCATCAATATAAAGCAGTAGCATGACGCCAAACAGACTTCCAATCAGGCTACTACCGATAAGACTCCAGTAATTTTTTACATAATATAATAGGGAGATCGGGGCTTTTTCATGCGTCCCTAACACACTTAGGTTCATGATAATACATGGAATAAGTACCATCGCGACGGCAGTCTGTAGAGGGTGAAACAGAGACAATGCTGCTGTACTGATCATCGGAAATCCGAAACCACTCAGACCATGTAGTAATGCTGCTAATGCACACAGCAGCAGTGTTAAAAACTCAGTTTTATACAAAACAGTTCTCTAGCACAGTATTGAATTGATTAATCATCGGTGTTGGTTAATTTATAATATTTGGTAAAAATTGCTTGAATAATAGATTATCAGATTATCTCATATCTTTAAGATGTAACTTGAATACACCTTATTTGGCTTTGCGCGTATACTTGCTTCGTTCGAAAATCAAAACATCCAACCAGCAAGGTGCATTGTGAACTTGACCCAATTAGACTGGATAAATTTACTAAAACCTAATTATAAAGTTCTTCCAGTGAAAGAACGTTTGTTCTCAGGCTTTGGCGCACTGTGTGGTTTGGCGATTTCTTCTTTGATTAGTTGGTATGTATTGGGCGGGATGAATGCCTGGTATATCGCGCCGATGGGTGCATCTTCCGTTTTATTATTTGCAGTTCCAAATAGTCCATTAGCACAGCCTTGGAATGTGGTGGTTGGTAATACTTTAGCGGGATTTATTGGGGTGGCTTGCACCCAGCTTTTACCTGATTTAACCACAGCATTTAGTGTGGCTGTTGGATTGGCTATCTTTATGATGATGACCACAGATTCATTACATCCACCAAGTGGTGCTGTAGCCATTACTGCGGTTTTGGGTGGAGAAGCTGTACATAAGCTCGGCTTTCATTTTATCCTTTACCCTGTATTACTCAACTCAGTTTTATTACTTGTTTTTGCAGTGTTTTTTAATCGACTGATTGGGCGAAATTATCCGACTATGCCTCATCTGAATGAACGCTCCAAAGACCCAACACCTACTCAAAAAGTATCGATTCAACCCAAAGATATCGAATATGCCTTAGAGCAACACACTGAACTATTAGATATCAGCCAATACGATTTAGAGAAAATCATTTTAGAAGCACAAGAGCATGCGAATGAGCGATTAAATCATTCGTTCGTGTGTCAGGATATTATGAGCCGTGATGTAATCAAATTATATGAGAATGACGATATTCATCAGGCTTTGGATAAGTTTAAATCGGTTAATTTAATGAGTTTGCCAGTTGTGAATGATCAAGAGCAATTGGTTGGAACTCTAGCATTGTACGAAGTTGTTGAGTGGTTCAAAGGGGCCACTGATCCGCGAAATTCTTGGCAACATTATGTGAAACAGATCATGAGTCGTCGAGTTGTGAAAGTTGATCCATTACAACCGATTCAAGATCTTGTACCTTATTTTGTTGAAAAATCTTTTAATTATATTCCTGTGGTTGAAGAGCTACGTTTAATTGGAATTATTAGTCGGGCTGATATGATTGCGGCCTTGCATCAGCAAATCAAACAACAATCTTCAGTATTTTGAGCAAAAAAAAGCTACGGTTGTATAGGGGTAAATCCAACCGTAGCGACCAAACTAAAAAATAAGATTAACGTTTGATTCCTTGATCTTCATACACTGTTTTGACAGGTTGGTTGTAACCTTGTACGTGCTCAACTCGATTCGCCTGTCTTTTTGGAATGACTAACCACATGATTAAATACACCAAAATACCTGGGAAAGCGGCGCTCATAATTGAAATAATCACAAAGATTAAACGTAGTAAATTCGCATTCCAACCAAAACGTTCAGCAATACCGCCCATTACACCAGCGATCATGCTTTGTTGGTTTGAGCGATATAAACCAGAATTGGCCATCGAGTTTTTCTCCTTAAATAAATGAAACAACAGGGAAAAATCAAAAAATTGAGATAATGTGCTGTTGTTATATTAGAGATAGGGTCAAATTCATTTTTTTAAAGTTTCTGTAAGCGAGAGAATAGTTACGGTATGTAAAGAATTGATGGAAAAACCGACACTATCGCCTAAAATGCACCGACTTAACGTATCTTGCGATAGCAACCTGCGATTTCAGACTCATCGTTACTTTATTTCTATTCCTTTTGTAGATGTGTAAATGTATATCCTGTTCTTTATGATTTACACGGGGTGGAGAGGTCTTGAATAAAACGAACGATGTTGATGTTAGAGAATGATGAATATGCAGTTTCGGTTATTCTTACAGCCCCTCAGTGTAGGAACTCTATTGGTTTTAGGTTTGACAGCATGTGATGGTCATCATACTGAACCAGCGATATCACACAGTCAAACCCAGCCTAAACCTGTTGAGGCGGCTGTATCGACTGTGCTTGTAGATGATCAAGCAGTTTCCAGTGAAGGTGTTGCTTTAACTAAAGTAGCAGGTCAGGCAACCATTCCTCATGTTGCATCGAAACATATAGAAAAACCATCACCGCAAGATTTGATCTATGCCGGGCGTTATCATGCGCGTATTCCATGTTCTGATCCTTTTGCTGGATGTGTGAACAATGAAAACGAAGCCGAATATATTATTAATTTACTAGATGATGGATCTGTATTTTGGACCAATACTAGCTTTGGACGTTTGGGCACTGATTCATCACAGAATATTGCCAAAATTGAACAGACCTGTAAGCAGGTTCATTGGCATGTTCATAAAGATCAAAATGAAATCATGATTCGTTGTGATGCAGCGGATGTGAATTTGTACTATAAAATTAATGCGAATCAAGATTTGGTGATGAATTTAGACAAGATTTGGAATGGTGATCACGGACAAAATCGGAAGTTTTTTAACGAATATCCGTTTCCTAAGAAAGCCTATGTTTTTGAAAAAGTAAAATCATGATGGATTCAAATATAAAAAAGAGCGCTTAAGCGCTCTTTTTTTATGCAGTTCCGATTAGTAATCGAAGCTGAAGTGTTCTGGTGCAAGAGAAGTCAATGTACGAGAAGTCGATACCATTGATTCTGCATGACCTTGAGCACGTGGCAACAAACGATCAAAGTAGAAATCTGCAACTTTGATTTTTGCTTTATAGAATTCTGGAGTTTCAGCACCGTTACCAGCTTCTAATTTTTCAGAAGCGATTACAGCTTGTTGAGCCCAGAAGTAAGCCATCATTACATAACCAGAGAACATCAAGAAATCATTAGAAGCAGAAGATACGATGTCACGGTCTTTACGTGCTGCAAGCATGATGCGAACAGTTAATGTGTTCCATTGAGCGCAAAGCTTAGTTAAGTCCCAAGCGAAGCGACGTAAATACTTGTTGCGAGCATGTGCAGCACAGAATTTTAAGATTTCAGCAGTATAGTCACGAACAACTTTACCTTTTGAGCTTAAAAGCACTTTACGACCTAATAAGTCAAGTGCTTGGACACCCGTTGTACCTTCATACAATGTTGAGATACGTGCATCACGTGCGATTTGTTCCATGCCCCATTCTTTGATGAAACCATGACCGCCATATACTTGGATACCATGGTTTGCAGCTTCCAAACCTAATTCAGTCAAGAAACCTTTAAGAATTGGAGTATAGAAACCAAGTTTGTCATCGGCAGCTTCATAAGCAGCTTGATCACCACTTGCCAGCGCATCAGCCATTTTATCTGCAAGTTTGGCAGCGTGATAAATCATTGCACGACCACCTTCAGCTACAGCTTTTTGAGTTAAAAGCATGCGGCGAACATCTGCGTGGTGAATGATCGCATCAGCAACACGCTCTGGCTCTTTTTTACCAGAAAGTGCACGCATAGACATACGGTCTTTCGCATAAGGTAAAGCACCTTGGAAAGAAAGTTCAGCGTGTGCGATACCTTGAACAGCTGTACCAATACGTGCAGTGTTCATGAAGGTAAACATTGCATGTAAACCTTTGTTGATTTCGCCGATTAAGTAACCAGTTGCGTTATCAAAGTTCAATACAGCAGTTGCTGAAGCACGGATACCCATTTTGTGTTCGATCGAACCACAAGAAACCGTGTTACGCTCACCTACACCACCATCAGCAGTTGGGATGAACTTAGGTACGATGAATAACGAAATACCACGAGTACCAGCAGGTGAATCTGGAAGACGTGCAAGTACGATGTGGATGATATTCTCTGTTAAATCATGCTCACCTGCAGAGATGAAGATTTTTGTACCAGAGATTTTGTAAGTACCGTCAGCAGCAGCTTCTGCTTTAGTTTTTACTTGACCTAAGTCAGTACCACATTGAGGCTCAGTTAAGCACATTGTGCCAGACCAAGTACCTTCAACGAGTTTAGGCATATATGTATTTTTTTGCTCATCAGTACCGAATTGCATGATGGTGTTCATACAACCTGTACTTAAACCAGGATACATCGTGAACGACCAGTTCGCAGTACCCATCATTTCTGATTTGATAAGGTTTAAAGACATTGGTAAGCCTTGACCACCAAACTCTTCTGGATAAGAAAGACCTTGCCAACCACCCATTACAAATTGGTCGTATGCTTCTTTGAAGCCTTTAGGAGTAGTTACTTCGCCGTTGTTAAAAGTACAACCTTCTTCGTCGCCAGACTGGTTGATTGGAGAAAGTACGTTTTCGCAGTAATCTGCCGCACCTTCAAGAATCATGTCAACTGTATCAGCATCAGCATTTTGACCACTTGTCAAAGTTTGGTAATGTGCTGGATAATCGAACACTTCATTCATTAAGAAGCGAATATCACGGAGCGGGGCTTTATAAGCTGGCATAATCTTAATCCTGTATTTGAATCGTTGTGGATTATCTGTATCAGTACTTTGATTATTCACAGTGGTGATGAAAATACATTGATAAACACTGTGGAAAAGACTGTCAGAAAAGCTAATTAAGGCTAAAAACACTTAGTTGAAAATTCAATTTTCTGCTAAAGTTTTAGACTCGTTTTGAATATGAAAATGATCCATTTAGTAATTGAAAATATAACGATATAAAGGTGTTTGATAAAGCTATGCGTTTAAAATATTTAACATTATGTTTGTTTGGTCTTAGTATTTCAGGTTGTTCTCAGCATGTCATTAAAACCAATTCAAGCTCTTCTAGTTTAGAGCAAAAAGCAATAAATAGCATCAATGCGATGTACGAATATCCGAGCTACGACTATCGGGGGAAATTTAATATTCATGTTGACCTTGATCAGCATAAAGCTGAAGCAGATCAACAGAAAGATGTTTTAGATGCTGCTTTGAAACAAAAGGTTGATCAATATCTGCGCGAGCAAAAAGTCAATTTGGATGCAAAACAAAAACAAGCACTATATAAAGCTTTGGCAGAGCAACCGAAAGGTTTGGGCAATAGCAAGTTTGATAAATTTGCTCGAGTAATGGCTAACATTTTAAATGATATGCAATTTGAGTATGATGGATCTGTGCATTATCGACAAAAGATGGGCTCGTTTAACCTCACTGCTCGTTATGAAAAACCAACCTTATTGGTTCAAGCGAAAGTTCCGATGGTTTTGGATTTAAATAACTACAAGTTCTACATCAATTATTTTGCATTGATGCCATACTTGGTGAATAAAGAAAATCAGAACAATTTAGCGTATTTAGATTTTTCAAAATACCAAGGCTTGTTTAAACAAGTCGATTACAAGAAATTTGCAGAATACATCAAAGCATCGAGTGCTATTTACTATCGTTTAGCTGATCCAAACAGTATTCAAGCTTTGTCGGTGAGTTCTGCTGATCAAGCTGCGGGTGTGGTAGAGAAAATTCGTTTAAAAACCACAATTGAAGAGCTGGTTCTGCAAGCGAATCTATATAGCAAAGTGAATGAAAAATACTTAATGCAAAGTATTTTGAAATTTGATGAGCAAAATCTTGAAAAATTGATTTCAGAGCAAGACAAAACAGACACTGCTTCAAAGGCTGAACAAAGTGGCATTTTATTAAATTCAAAGGCAGCAGCTGATGATGCGAGTGTGGTGAGCCAAGAGTTGTATCGTTTAGTGAATCAACACTTTGGAGTAGAAGAGCCAGAGGATGAATATACTGAAGAGGCAGATGCAACCAAAGTCGCAGCAGAGGATGTGGCTCAAGAAGCTGAAGATATTTCAGAAGAGGCTGATGCCGTTGCAGAGTCTGCCACCGCGACAGAACATGTGCTAACAGGCGAGCAATGTACAGCATTACAAAATGCTGCCAAAACAAATTTTGGTGATATTCAGTATTGTCAAACTATGTACGATGTCGATGTTTTGGGTGAGCAGAAAACGCCATCGGGTTTCTTGTCTTATATTGAAAAATTGGTCGCAGTTGAAAAAGAGTTTGTTCAATACGATCAAAATCAATTTATTGATGATCAGGGCTTTAAAGCACTTTGGCTGAAGCATCAAGCAGACATTCAAAAAGCATTACCACCCGTTGAAAAGCGTAATCCTTTCGTGATGGATGTTGGCTTGGATGCACAAGGGCGTGCAGTCAAACTTGATTATGACTTGAATTATGCACTGCCTGAGCTGAAGTCGAGCTTTAATATCAAAGCAGATATGCTGGTGACAAATTACGGTAAAGCAACCCCGATTGATCAAGCTCAGTTAAAGCAAGCTAAAACATGGGCGGAAGCGAGTAAGGGTTCTATCCTTGAACAAGCGATCGGCAGTTTCTCTGAAAAATTAGGTCAAACAGGCATTCAAGAGCGCTCAGCACAGCCTTATACATTATCTTTGGAAGATCAGCTCAAAGTAATTGCTGAGCAGCGTTACGATGCTACACAGTCATATGAACAAACCTACAAAGCGGTGTTCATTGCTAAATTGGTTGAGAGTAATCCAAACCTTGCGAAACGTTACACTTCTCAAGAGTTACAAGAAGTCGCAAGTGTCTATGCTTATTGGTTCTCAGATGAAGAGGTATATAGTCCTGAAGGTAAGGCTCTGAAACAGATCGAAAGCTTACAGAAAAAACACCATTTGGAGCAAGAAGATCAGTTTGATGATAAGTTGGGTCAAGCCGTAAATCGTTTAGTGACTGATGCAATGCGTGGTGACCAAGATCGTCAGCAATGGAAAAAGCTAAAAGCTCAATATAAGCAACCACAGCAATTGTTTGCGAAACAATATCAAATCCAGTTTGAACAAACCAATGGTATTTCGAACGAAGAAAAGAGCTTGTTGGAGCAAACAGCGAATGTGCTGGGGCAAGTATATATAGACGCACGTAAAAATCAGCTTTCTGATAAATCATTGAAGGCATTGAAAATTGAACATAATGAATTTATTGATTATGAAATCTTCAAAGATGTTTATCAGAAAATGATAAGCACAAAATAATTCAGTTAAAAAAGAACCTGCATCATGCAGGTTCTTTTTATGGTTTGATTTATAAGAAGTCTTTTAATTCAGGTTTCACGCCATTCCAAATAGAGAAAGCTTCAATGGCTTGCCCCACTAGCATGCCGAATCCATCTGTAGAGGGGACTTGTCTCATAAGGGCTTGATCAAGGAAACTTGATGGTTTTCCGTATGCCATTTCGTAGGCGTGATGAAAAATAAGTGTTTGGGGTAATTGCAAAGCTTCACCCGTTAAACTTGCCGAAGTCGCATTAATGACGATGTCAAACTCACCTGTCAGTTGATCTAGGCTGATTGCATGTAGTTTAGTATCGGGCACAGCCGTTTTTAAATCTTCAACCAATTGTTCTGCACGGGCTAATGTACGGTTGGCAATCACGATTTGTTTTGCACCAGCTTGAACCAGAGGATAAATCACACCGCGTGTTGCGCCACCCGCACCCAAAATCAAAATATGGCTATTTGCTAAGTTCCAATTCAAAGCTTGTATTGCCGCAACTAAACCTTGCCCATCGGTATTATCACCGTATAGTTGACCGTCTTGCATCCATAAAGTATTGACTGCTTTGGCAATCTTGGCACGTTCAGTGAGTTGGTCACATAACGCAAAGGCCTGCTCTTTAAAAGGCACAGTGACATTCATGCCAACACCATTTTGATCGAAGAACGCTTTAACTGCGGACTCGAAACCATCTAGCGGAGCAAGAATTTTTTTATAATTTAAATCAACGCCGGTTTTTGCTGCAAAAGCATGATGCAATTCTGGTGAGCGGGATTGTTCAATTGGATTTCCAATAACAGCAAATTGTTTCGTCATGAGTCATCAGCTTGATTGCGGTGGTCAAAGTTTATTAAAGATACATGGTGTGCCGCAATATTGATTTACATCTCGCACCATATTACAGGCTGATTTAATTTTCAGAACATGTTCAGATAAGACTGAATTTTGCTGAGATTTATACAAATTATGTTATGAGTATCTTTCTTGTTAGACATGCCGAAAGCATTGCAAATATTAATCATCGTAGTGATTGTCACACGGACAATTTTTACAGTTATTGATTACTTTGATCAAACAGCCTCAAAGTTTGAGTAAGTCTTTGATGCAAAGTTTTAGATCAGATTTAATTCATAACCCTATTAACAACACTGAGATCTTTATATTTAGAACTTAAATGAATGTACAAATAAAACACATCCCTGATTTATAAAAACAGGGATGTAGAGTAGGGATTATTTTGTTAAACCTAACCAATCTCTTGGTTTTAAATAATAGTCTGTAAGTCGTTTCTCTTGCGAGTCAGCATCCCATTCTGGACGATACGACCAACCTGCTAGATTCGGTAAACTTACTAGAATTGACTCAATACGCCCACCAGTTTGTAAGCCGAACAAAGTGCCACGGTCATAAACCAAATTATATTCTACATAACGCCCACGACGATAAAGTTGGAACTCTCGTTGTGCTTCTGTATAGGGTTGCTCACGATGCTTTTCAAAAATAGGTAAGATTGCGTCTAAGTATCCATTTCCAACGGCTTGTATATATTTAAAACAAGTTTCGAAATCCCACTGATTGAGATCATCAAAGAACAGTCCACCTACTCCGCGTTGTTCATCACGATGCTTTAAATAAAAATAATCATCACACCATTGTTTATGTTCTGCATAAACATTTTCACCAAAAGGCTTGCATAAGTCATAAGCGGTTTGATGCCAATTTTGAATATCTTGATCATCTGGGTAAAAAGGTGTCAGATCGAAGCCACCACCAAACCACCAAACAGGATCTTGACCTTCAGGTTCGGCTACAAATAAACGTACATTGGCATGAGAAGTTGGAATATTTGGGTTTTTCGGGTGAATCACTAAGGATACGCCCAGTGCCTGTGCTTTCGCCCCAGCAATTTGTGGATGACGCTCAGTCGCAGAGGCAGGAAGTTTATTGATGTTAATGTGGGAAAACATCACCCCACCTTTTTCGATTACTTCACCATTTTGTAGAACTCGAGAGCGACCACCACCGCCTTCGGTTCTCTCCCAATCATCAATGATAAACTCAGCGGTTCCACCGCCTGCCCGTTCCTGTTGTTCTAAACCTGCGCAAATTCGTGTTTGTAGATCAAGTAAAAATTCACGAACACGTTGAATATCAGCTGAAGTTGGATGCTGCATGATGATCCTCTTGAGGTGATCTATGTATTAGTAACATCAAAACATAAAACCATAAAAAAAATAAGGGATTTTTAATCATTCTGATTAAAAATCCCTTGATTGCTTTATTTTTAAACGTTTAAGAAGGTGAATCAGAAGTCATCTTTTTGATAAAGATGATCCATACGCTCACGTTTGGTTTTTAAATATTGCTCGTTGAACGGATTTTTTCCAACAGTAAGTGGTACACGTTCAACAACATTAATACCAAGATCGGTGAGTGCTTTAAGTTTTAGAGGATTGTTAGTAATCAACTTAACCTCTTTCACTTGGAGATGATCGAGCATAATACTGCACATATCATAACGACGTGCATCAGCAGGAAGATTCAACAGAAGATTAGCATCAACCGTATCATGCCCTTGATCTTGGAGTGCATAAGCTCGGATTTTATTGGTCAATCCAATGCCACGACCTTCTTGACGTAAATAAAGGATGACACCTTGACCTGCTTCATTGATCAAACGTTGGGTTGCTTGCAGTTGAGGACCACAGTCACATTTCAGTGAGGCAAAAGCGTCGCCCGTAAGACACTCTGAGTGAATACGAACTAAAACAGGAGTATTTGGTGGAGTTTCTAAACCTTTAGAAAGCGCCACATGTTCTTCACCCGTCTTTGGGTCTTGAAACACGGAAATATTGAAGTCACCGAAAGCAGTTGGTAGCTTTGATGTTGCAATAAATTCAATCGGCACAGATTTATTCACCATTATCAGAAAAACTGTCAAAGTATAGCCTAATGTGTGAAGATTGCGTGAATTAGAATGTCTGATTTTTCACACAAGTTTTTCTTTTTCATACAAAGCACATAATAATAGTTGATAAACAGTGACATAATTCAGGATAATCTGATGGCTATACTGTAAATGTATGCAAGAGAATGTTCAGCACTACATCATTCGCACATGTGGCTGATTGAAGGTGCATCATGTTTAATTGTATGATCACCCCCATTTAACCCAGCTTCGGATTTGCCAGGCTTAAAAAGGCTTTGCCACATTATGTTGTATACCGAAATTCCAACTCAACGCCCTGTTACGCCATTGTTGGATGAAATCGATCATCCTGAGCAATTACGTCAGCTCGAGCAAGAAACCACTGAAAATGAGCAAACTGCACAGATCCATACCGAACAAATTACGGGATTAAAAAATATTCTGTCTGTTATTGGAAGTA
>ENA-OWLM01000685-OWLM01000685.1-metagenome-genome-assembly--contig:-NODE-685-length-12837-cov-3.881787_pt1 | contig 12837 bp, 10 predicted proteins | sample MGYA00245349_ERZ651102 | MGnify/ENA primary metagenome ERZ651102 (study PRJEB26857, sample SAMEA4031759) | metagenome | biome: human; feature: oral; material: saliva | place: Philippines | collected 2014... | reverse complement strand
TCGGGCAGGGGCGGCGGTAGCGGACGGGTGATCATCGGCCTGGGCTCGACCCGCACGAAGGGTGGCGTCACCACCTCCTTGATCTCGACCTGCTGCTCAATGGGTTTGAGGTGATAGAGGTGCCAGCCATAGTTGGCGGCGGCGCCCATCGCCAGCGCCAGGGGGGCCAGGGCCCACCAGATCCAGCTGCGGTTGGCTTCTTCCTCCTGGGTCACGGGCAGGCCCATGAGTGGCGTGTGGGCGGTGTACTGGGGTTGATCGGCCCGGCGCAGGGCCTTGAGCAAGGTGGACATCAGGAGGCCTCCTCTACCTGGGGATCCATGGCGTCATCCGCCACGGTGTCGAGATCGACCGGGGTGCTGGCACGCAGGGATTCATCCTCCAGCCTGGGCATGGGTTCACCCGATAGCGCGTTCAGGCGCAGCAGGGTATTGCTGCCGGCAATGCCGTCCGGGGTCAGCCCCTGATCACGCTGGAACTGCAGCAGCTTGTTTCTGAGAGTGGCGTCGAAGCGGCTCACCTTGCGATCCGGTTGCTGCATCGCGCGGTTGAGCGCGTTGTCCAGCCACTGCACCTGGGTGGCGCCGGCGTTGTTGCCGATCAGGGTCACGTTGCCCTTGGGCATGCGCCAGAGCAGGGTATAGCTGCCGCCCCAGGCATCGGAGAGCCACTGTCTGTCCACCTGCCAGCTCTGGTTGCCGATGAGCAGGCTGGCCTTGTCCGCCCCCAGGCTCACCAGGGTGGCGTAATAGATGCCGCCGGTCTCGTCGGTGAGGCTGATGAGGGCCGGGTACTGCAGGGCCTGCAACTGGGCCAGAGTCGCTTCTCCTTCCTGACAGCGCAGCCCTGCACGGGGGGCATTGTCACAGGTCGCCTCTTCCAGTTCGGTCTGGTAGCCCCACACCTTGTAGAGATTCTGCATGGCGACGTCCGGCTCCAGCGCCTGATTGATGGCGCGGGTCAGCTGTTCCTGCTGCTCCAGGGTGTCGTCTATCTTCACCGGCACTTCCACCTTGATCAGGGGGCGCTCCGGGAAGATGCCAACGAATTGCCAGCCCCACCAACCGGTGGCCACCAGCAGGGCTCCGCCGAGGGTGACGGCAAGGCCGGACTGCCAGCTTCCTTCGTCACGAATGCCGCTTACCTCATACGCGGACTGGCTGATGTCGCCGTGCACTATCTTGTGACTGCCGCGGGCGAAGGCGGCGATCAGGGCGCGATCGCAGATGAGGTTGATGAGGCGCGGGATGCCGCCGGAGAGACGGTGCAGGGTCTGGATGGCCCTCGGGGTGAAGAGGGGCTGGATGCAACCTGCCACCTGCAGCCGGAAGCGCACGTAGGCGTCCACGTCCTGGCGGGAGAGCGGCAGCAGGTGGTAGCGGGCCGTGATGCGCTGGGCCAGCTGGCGCAGCAGGGGCTGGCGCAGCATCTGTTGCAGCTCGGGCTGGCCGATGAGCACCACCTGCAGCAGTTTCTTGTCGTCGGTTTCCAGGTTGGTAAGCAGCCGCAACTGCTCCAGCACGCCGGGCAGCAGGTGCTGTGCTTCATCCACCAGGACCACGCTGCGTTTGCCCGCCGCCAGGTTGGCCAGCAGGTGATCGCGAATGAGGTCGAACAGCTGCTTGAGGCTGGCCTCGTCGGCGTAGGGCAGCTGGTACTCGTCGCAGATGGCGGCCAGCAGATCCCGCTCGGTCAGGGAAGGATTGAGGATGTAGGCGATCTCGGTCTCGGGGGGCAGCTGCTGGAGCAGGCAGCGGGAGACGGTGGTTTTTCCCGTGCCCACTTCCCCGGTCAGCAGCACGAAGCCGCCACCGTCCTGCAACCCGTAGCTGAGGTGGGCGAGGGCCTCCCCGTGACGCTCGCTCATGTAGAGGTATTTGGGGTTGGGCGAGATGGAGAACGGGGGCTCCGACAGACCGAAGAACTGTGTGTACATAAGGATCCATTCCATTGTTATGGGCGGGAGGTTAAAGCCTCCCCAGAGGGATGTCAAAGACCCGGGGACCATAAGAGGGGCCGGCTCGAACTCCGGGTGGATGGCACCCGGAGCATAGAACAACGGTACAGGGTTGGCGGGCGACGCCGTGGCGGCCTTTCATCGTCTCTGGCAGCCAAAAGCGGTATCATGGTGACAGGTTTATCGAGGGAGAGTGTGCGTGCAGATTTATCTGGTCGGAGGGGCGGTTCGGGATCGCCTGTTGGGGTTGCCGCAGGGGGACAGGGATCACCTGGTGGTCGGTGCCACTGTGGCGCAGATGCTGGCGCTGGGCTTTACCCAGGTCGGCCGCGACTTTCCCGTGTTTCTTCACCCCAAGACCCAGCAGGAGTACGCCCTGGCCCGCACCGAGCGCAAGCAGGGGCAGGGCTATACCGGCTTCGTCTGCCATGCTGCCCCCGAGGTGACTCTGGAGCAGGACCTGCTGCGCCGGGATCTCACCATCAATGCCATCGCCGAAGATGAAGAGGGACAGCTGCACGACCCCTACGGCGGTATCCAGGATCTGGAACGGCGGGTGCTGCGCCACGTTTCCCCGGCGTTTGCAGAGGATCCCCTGCGTATCCTGCGGGTGGCCCGCTTCGCCGCTCGCTTCCATGCACAGGGCTTCGTGGTGGCCCCCGAGACGCTGGGGCTGATGCGTGAGATGACGGCCGCTGGGGAGCTTGCCCACCTGACCCCGGAGCGGGTCTGGAAGGAGCTCGAGAAGGTGCTGCTTGGTCCGACGCCCCAGGTCTTCTTCGAGGTGTTGCGGGAATGCGGCGCCCTCAAGGCGCTCTTCCCCGAACTGGATGCGCTGTTCGGCGTGCCGGCCCCTGCCAGGTGGCACCCGGAGATCGACACCGGCATCCACACCATGATGGTGCTGGGGCAGGCGTGCCGCCTCTCCCCCGAACTGGCGGTGCGTTTCGCCGCCCTGTGCCACGACTTTGGCAAGGGGGTGACGCCACCGGCGTTCTGGCCCAGTCACCACGGTCATGGCCAGAAGGGGCTGCCCCTCATTCGCGACTTCTGCGAGCGTTTCCGGGTACCGAACGAGTGCCGCGATCTCGCGCTGCTGGTGAGCGATCTGCATACCCACATTCACATTGCCTTCGAGCTCAAGCCGGCGACCCTGCTGAAGGTGTTCGACAAGGCGGATGCCTGGCGCAAGCCGGAGCGTTTTGCCCAGTTGCTGGATGCCTGCCGCGCCGATTTCCACGGTCGCACCGGCTTCGAAGAGAAGGTCTACAGCCAGCCGGACTACGTCGCCCAGGCCCTGGACGCGGCCCTGGCGGTGCCGGTCAAGGAGATAGTGGCGGCGGGCTTCAAGGGGGAGGCGATCCGCGAGCAACTCGCCAAGCGCCGGCTCGACGCCATCAGCCGGGTGCGCGACGAGTGGACCTTTATCGAGGAGTAGTTGCCGCTGCAGGGCCGATTGGCGACCCATCATCGACCGTTTGAGACAACAGCGAAACATAAAAAAGCCCGGGTCTGTGACCCGGGCTTTTTGTCGTGCGGCCTGGACTGCTTAGGAGAAGCAGGCCTGCAGCACATAGAAGATGGCGATGGCCAGGATGGCGCCTGCGGGCAGAGTGATGACCCAGGAGACCACGATGTTGCGCAGCACACCCAGATTCAGCGCCGCGATGCCGCGGGCCAGACCCACGCCCATCACCGCCCCCACCAGGGTTTGGGTGGTGGAGATGGGCAGGCCGGTACCGGAGGCGATCACCACGGTGGCGGCGGTCGCCAGCTGGGCGGCGAAGCCACGGCTCGGGGTCAGGTGGGTGATGCCGGTGCCGACGGTCGCCATCACCTTCTCGCCCATGGTGGCCAGACCGATGACGATGCCGATGCCGCCGAGGGGCAGGATCCACCAGGCGATGTGGGAGCTGCCGCCGATCTCGCCGCCGGCCGCCACGATGGAGGCGACTGCGGAGAGCGGGCCAATGGCGTTGGCCACGTCATTGGAGCCGTGGGCGAAGGCCATGGCACAGGCGGTGATGATCATCAGGATGCCGAACACCTTCTCCACGTTGGCGAAGTGCATCTTGCTGTCATCTTTGGGGTTGTACTTCTGGCCGCGGATATAGAGCCAGCCCGCGAATGCCACCGCGATGGAGAGGGCAACGGAGAGCAGGACGCCTTCGCCATTGCTCAGGTGCAGACCGACGTGGGTCAACCCCTTCTTGATGGTGACCAGGCAGATGACCAGCGCGGTCAGGAACATGTAGAAGGGGACATAACGCTTGGCGTTGTCCAGGGGGTTGTCCGTGTTGAAGATGAGCTTCTGCACGCTGATGAACATGAAGTAGGCGATGATGCCCGAGATGGCCGGAGTGACCACCCAGGATCCGACGATGCCGCCAAACTTGCTCCACTGTACCGCTTCCGGGCCCACGCTCACCACGGCAAAGCCGACGATGGCGCCGATGATGGAGTGGGTGGTGGAGACGGGCCAGCCGAAATAGGAGGCCAGGATCAGCCACAGACCCGCCGCCAGCAGGGAGGCGATCATGCCGAGCACCAGCAGATCCGGCGTGTCGGCGAAGGCGTTGCTGTCGATGATGCCGCTGCGGATGGTGGCCGTCACCTCGCCACCGGCCAGATAGGCACCGGCGAACTCGAAGATCATGGCGATGATGATCGCCTGACGGATGGTCAGGGATTTGGTGCCGACCGATGTCCCCATGGCGTTGGCGACGTCATTCGCACCAATGCCCCAGGCCATCAAAAAGCCGAACAAGGCCGCCACGAGCACCAGGGTGGTGCCGTAATTTGCGATAATGTCCATTAGTAGTGTTTACCCAGTCAGTCGATTACGAACGAGCCAGCATCAATTCCAGACGGGCGCCAACGCGCTCTGCCTGATCAGCCAGGTCACCTACCCATTCGAGGATCTTGTAGAGGAACATAACGTCGATCGGATTGTATTTGTGCTCAACGGCTTGCAGCTGTTGGCGCAGCCCGATCTGCATGGTGTCAGTATCGTCCTCGATGAGATCCAGCTGGTGGATCATCTCGGCAACCATTTCAACTTCACGTCCTTTAAAGCCGGTTTCGAGCAGCTCATCGAGTTCTTCGATGGCTTTTTCGGCCTGGGCGGTCGCATCGATACAGCGTTTGAGATAGGCCATGAAATCGGCACGCATCTCGGTGGGAAATTCCATCTTGCGGCCAAGCATGCGGCCGGAAATATCCTTGGCACGGTTGGCTATCTTGTCCTGCTGGGTCAAGAGCTCCAGCAGATCGGTACGGGCGACCGGCAGGAACAGGCCGCGGGGGAGTTTCAGGCGAATTTCGCGCTTGAGGATGTCCGCTTCTTTTTCCAGTTGGGCGATATGTTGCCGGATTTTCTCGGCATCTTCCCAGCGGTCTTCGGCAACGGCATCAAAGAAGGGAATGAGCTGCTCGCAGCACACGTGAACCTTGACGATATGCTTCTGCAGCGGCTTGATGGGGGACTTGGCAAAAAGACCCAAAATAGTATTTACTGGCATGGCCAAACCTGTGTCGGTGAAAAAACACTCGATACGATTTTATGAGGGGCGCATGGTAACCGAACTGTGCCATCAATAAAACCGTGAATTAATCCTGAGCTGTCGCTGGCATTATATCCTCGCGACCCGGATCATGCCCCCCAAAGTTGCCTGCCCGCCCGGAATGACTATGCAAACTGAGATCGAGATAAAGTTTTTCGTCACCAGCGATATTCAAGATTCCCTATCCAACTTTCTGAATTCACTCGAGATTATCTCCTCCGATCAGGCGAGGCTCGGCAACGTCTACTTCGACACGCCCGCCCTGGATCTGCGTCGGCTCGACATGGGCTTGCGCATCCGCCGCAGCGATCATTTTTCTGAACAGACCATCAAGTGCCGGGGTGAGGTGGTGGGGGGGCTGCATGCCAGACCCGAATACAACGCTCCCATCGAGGGTTCCCTGCCCACCCTGTCGGCCTTTCCGGCAGAGATCTGGCCGAGCCCGGTGGTGCGCGACGAGATCCAGTCCCGTCTGGTGGCGCAGTTCAGCACCGACTTCCTGCGCCGGCACTGGCTGGTTGCCTTCGACGGCGCCCTGATCGAGCTGGCCTGGGATCGGGGGGAGATTGTCGGGACCCTGGGGCGCTCCGAGATTGACGAGCTGGAGCTGGAGATCAAATCTGGCGAGCCCGCCGCCCTGTTCGGGCTGGCGGAGCAGCTGGCGGCGCTGGGAGGATTGCGGCTGGGGGCCCAGTCCAAGGCGCAGCGTGGCTACCGGCTGGCCGGGCTCGGCAAGCCCCTGGCCGTGCAGCCCTTGCCCGAGGTGTCGGAGGGCAAGGCTGGGATCACGGCCGGCCTGCAGCATTGGCAACACCACGAGCAGCTCTGGCTGGAGGGGGACGATGCCGTGCGGGCACCGGCGTTGCAAGGCATGCTGCAGGGCTGCGCCCTGGTGGCCGGTGCCGCAGCGGCCCTGAGCCCTGCGCCGGCCTGGCTGCCCGAGCTTCTGGTGCAGCAGCGCCTGCTGGCTGAGGCGACCGGGGAGGCGGCATCACTCCAGGCCCGGCTCCACGATGCCAACCTGGTCGGCCTGCAGTTGGCCATCGCCGCCTGGCTGCATCTGAATGCCTGAGGCGAGCAGGGGGCCAGGCTAGCAAACCCGACAGACAACAAAAAGGTGAGCCTGGGCTCACCTTTTTTATTGGACACTCGTTGTTTCAGGCACTCAGGCGGGATCAGTTCACCACGGCCACGTTGATGGTGCCGTTGCCCTGTGTCATGCGGACCCGGGCACCCGGCACGAAGGTCGGGCTGGCTTTTTGCACCACCACGATGGATTCACCGCTCTCCTTCTTGATCTCGAGCTCCACGCCATCCACCTGATTGAGCTTGTCACCGGCGGCCTTGCCGGCGGCGGCACCGGCGATGGCCCCCCCGGCGGCGGCGATGTCACTGCCGCGACCGCCCCCTATGGTGCTGCCGAGCAGGCCACCCACCACGGCGCCGCCTATGGTGCCGATCAGGGAGTTTTCGTCTGCCTGGATCTTGACCGGGCGGGTCGAGATGATGGTGCCGTAACTGACGGTCTGCACCTGCTTGGCGCGATCCTTGGTGTAGACATCGCCGGAGTAGACGTCGCTGTTGGCACAGCCCGTGATGGCGGTGGTGGCGGCCAGCAGGGTGACGAGGGCAATACGTTTCAACATGATGTGCCTCCTGGGCGGGCATCGGATTAATCTGGTGATGGATTCAACTTTACGCCAACCAGGTTGCTCATGAAACCTGCAAAATGTAACCAGGTATGTGTGTGGACGCCGTCCGGCGCCCCTGATGACCGTCAGATCAGGGACTTTTCCAGCAACTGGCGATCCTCACCCGCACCGAAATAGCCCGCCTCTTCGGACAGCAAGGCATAGCCGAGGCGCAGGTAGAGACGCCGGGCGGGATTGGCCGGATCCACGGTCAGTCTGACCCTTGCAACCTGCAGTGCCGTCAGGCCCTGCTCCACTTGCAGCATCATGCGTTCGGCCAGGCCGAAGCCGCGCGCCTCGGGGCGCACCGCCAGGGAAAGCAGCCAGCCCTGCGACCGATCCTGACCGAGCCCTCCCAGGGCATAGCCCAGCAGTCTGCCTTCCCGCTCCGCCACGATCAGCAGATCGGGCCACAAATCCATGGCCTGACGGAAGAAGAAGGGAGGATAGACATCCTCACCAAAGATGTCGGCGTCGAGTCGCCCTATGGCGTGCATGTCGGCGTGGGTGGCAATGCGTAAAACGGGGGGCGGGTGCATCCGGGCTCCTGTCACGGGTCTCTGCTGCCGGCGGGCAGCGAAAAAAGAGGCACAGGGTAGAAGGCCGGGCGAAGCGATGCAAGCGGGTCTGTCCTGGTCGGGGAAAGGGGCGGTCAATCCGCAGGCAAAAAAACAGGGCCCGCAGGCCCTGTGTCATCAGAGGAGGCTGGTCGCCTGCTCCAGCCATGCGAGATCCTCGCCGGCCAGCAGCGGGCTCAGGCGGCGATAGACTTCGGCGTGGTATTCGTTGATCCAGCGGAACTCGGCCGGGCTCAGCAGGCTGCGATCGATGAGGCGGGTGTCGAACGGCACATAGGTTAGCCGTTCGAAGCCCAGCATGGCGAGTTCGCCGCGGGCTTCCTGCTCGGTCACCACCACCAGGTTTTCACAGCGGATACCGAACCCATCCTCCCGGTAGTAGCCCGGCTCGTTGGAGAGCACCATGCCCGGCTGCAGGGCCACTAGGCTGCCCTTGGGGGCGATGCGCTGCGGGCCTTCATGCACGCTGAGGAAGTGGCCAACGCCGTGGCCGGTGCCGTGGTCGTAGTTGTAGCCGGCCTGCCACAGGGGCATGCGGGCCAGCACGTCGAGCTGGATGCCGGCGGTGCCGCGCGGGAAGCGGGCCTGATCCAGGGCGATGTGGCCCTGCAGCACCCGGGTGAACATCGCCTTGTGCTCGTCGGTCACCTCACCCACCTTGACGGTTCGGGTGATGTCGGTGGTGCCGTCCAGATACTGGGCACCGGAGTCCACCAGATAGATGCTGTCCTGGCCGAAGGCGCGCGGGGTGCCGTTGGTGTGGCGGTAGTGGCACATGGCGGCGTTGGGACCGAGTGCGGAGATGGTGTCGAAGCTCGGCTCCACATAGTGATCCTGCTCGCGGCGGAAGGCCTCGAGCCGATCGGCCAGGGTGCCTTCATCCACACCGTCGAATTCGCCGCTGGCGATCAGGCGATCCAGCCAGGCGAGGAAGCGGGTAACGGCGACGCCATCGCGCAGGTGTGCGCGCTGCATGCCGGCCAGCTCCACGGCGTTCTTGCACGCCTTGGGCAGCATGGTCGGGTCCTGACCTGCCACCAGGATGGCGCCCGCCTCTTCCATGACCAGCTGGGTCCAGGCGTTGGCGGTGTTGGGGTCGGCCAGCACCTTCTGGTGATCCTCGCCGATGCGCTTGAGCACGTCACCCAGCTTGTCGATGGGGTAGACGGAGACATCCTGGCCCACGTGCTGGCTGAAGGCGAAGCAGTCGATCTTGTCGGTGTCGACGAAGAAGTCCACCGTGGTGTTGGCGTACAGCACCGCGAAGCCCAGCACCACGGGCAGACGCTCCACGTCGCGACCGCGCAGGTTCAGCAGCCAGTTGATGGGCTCGGCCTGGGTCAGCAGCACCGCATCCAGGCCGCGCTTGCGCAGATCGCTGGCCAGCAGCTCGCGCTTGGCCTGGCTGGACTGGCCCGCCAGCTCCTCGCTGTAGAGGATGACAGGGCTCTTGGTCGGGGCGGGGCGATCGACCCAGTGCAGATCGATGGGGTTGTCGTCGACCCGGATCAGCTCGATACCGCGATCGGCCAGCACGGCCCTGGCGTTCTGGTACCAGGCCAGGCTGTGGAGGCGGGGGTCAAAGCCGACCCGGGAACCGGACGGCAGCTGTTCGGCCAGCCACTGCACGTGGGGATTTTCCACCAGATGAAGGAACTCGAACAGCTCGGCCGGTGCCTGCATGCGGGCCTGCACCGTATAACGACCGTCGATGAACAGGGCCGCCCGCTGCGCCAGTATGATGGCAAGGCCGGCGGAGCCGTTGAAACCCGTGATCCAGTCCAGCCGCTCTGCGTAGGCGGGAATGTATTCCCCCAGGTGCTCGTCGTCGTGGGGGACGATGAAGGCGTCCAGTTCCAGCGTGGCCAGAGTGGTCCTGACCTGGGCGACGCGGGTTTCAATAATCTCGAAATGATTCATGTCGTTATTGCCAGATTGTGATGATGTGAGTGTTCATGGGTGGTGGCTGTTCGCCAGGATCTGCCTGACCGACTGGCCTGCCGCCTCGATGTGTTGCTTGAGCAGTACCACGGCCTCGTGCTTGCGCCGGGCGCGGCACAGCTCCAGCAGCCGGGCGTGCTCGCGCTCGGCCTTGTCTACGCCGCCCTGGGCAAACAGCAGTTCGAAACGCACATAGCGGTCGCAGCTCAGATTGATCTGGGCGATCAGCTCCAGTGCCTGGGGGCGATTGGCAACCTGATAGAGGGTGGCGTGAAAACGGTGGTTCAATTCGGCCCAGTGTTCGATCTGGGTGCCGGACTCCAGCGCCAGATCAAACTGGGCGAGGATGGCCTCCGCCTCGGCGAAGGTGGCTTCCGTCATCTTGTCGACGGCGTGAAACAGGGTATCGGCTTCCAGCAGCGCCCGCAAATAAAAGAGCTCTTCGACGGCGGAGGCGTCCAGCATGGTGACGACGGCGCCGCGATGGGCCTCGAACTTCACCAGCCCCTGGGCTTCCAGCTGCATCAGGGCCTCGCGCACCGGGATGCGGCTCACCGCCAGCTCCTTGGCGATGGCGTCCTGGCGCAGGGGGGCCCCGGCGGGAAATTCCCCGCGCAGTATCCGGCCACGGAGGTTCTCCATCACCATCTGGGTGCGGGTCTTGTAGGGTGGGGTCATGCTGGCGTCACGGGCAGGTTGCAAAATTGTATATTGTATAAAGTTTGGCTGAATCTAACGCGCGAGGGCGCGCAAGGCAAGGCTTGGCGGGAGTCATATGCCGCGTATCGGCCAAAAAAATACCGGCCAGCAGGGCTGACCGGTATGGGATTGAAGCTGGTTGGGGCCGTGATTACAGCTGCGGACCCGCCGCGACCAGGCGTTTGCCCTCGTCGTTGTCGGTGAAGCGCTCGAAGTTCTTGATGAAGCGCCCGGCCAGGTCGGCCGCCTTGGCATCCCACTCGGCCTTGTCGGCGTAGGTGTCACGCGGATCGAGGATGGCGGGATTGACGCCCGGCAGCTCGGTCGGCACTTCCAGGTTGAACACCGGCAGTACCTTGGTCGGCGCCTGCTCGATGGAACCATCCAGAATGGCGTCGATGATGGCGCGGGTATCCTTGATGGAGATGCGTTTGCCGGTGCCGTTCCAGCCGGTGTTGACCAGATAGGCTTCTGCCCCTGCCGCTTCCATCCGTTTCACCAGCTCCTGGCCGTACTTGGTCGGATGCAGGCTGAGGAAGGCCGCGCCGAAGCAGGAGGAGAAGGTCGGGGTCGGCTCGGTGATGCCGCGCTCGGTACCGGCCAGCTTGGCGGTGAAGCCGGACAGGAAGTGGTACTTGGTCTGCTCCTTGGTCAGCTTGGCGACCGGGGGCAGCACACCGAAGGCATCGGCGGTCAGGAAGATCACTTTGGTGGCGTGACCCGCCTTGGAGACCGGCTTGACGATGTTGTCGATGTGGTAGATGGGGTAGGAGACACGGGTGTTCTCGGTGCGGGAGCCATCGTCGAAGTCGATGGTGCCATCGGCCGCCACGGTCACGTTCTCCAGCAGCGCATCGCGACGGATGGCGTGGTAGATGTCCGGCTCGGCCTCTTCGGAGAGCTTGATGGTCTTGGCGTAGCAGCCCCCTTCGAAGTTGAACACGCCGTGGTCGTCCCAGCCGTGTTCGTCGTCACCGATCAGCTGGCGCTTGGGATCGGTGGAAAGAGTGGTCTTGCCGGTGCCGGAGAGGCCGAAGAAGACGGCTACGTCGCCGTCCTTGCCCACGTTGGCGGAGCAGTGCATGGAGGCGATACCACGCAGGGGCAGGAAGTAGTTCATCATGGAGAACATGCCCTTCTTCATCTCGCCACCGTACCAGGTGCCACCGATGAGCTGCATCTTCTCGGTCATGTTGAAGGCGACGAAGTTCTCGGAGTTGAGACCCTGCTCCTTCCAGTTCGGGTTGGTGCACTTGGCACCGTTCATCACCACGAAGTCCGGTGTGAAGGTCTTGAGCTCTTCCTCGCTCGGGCGGATGAACATGTTCTTCACGAAATGCGCCTGCCAGGCTACCTCGGTGATGATACGTACGGCCAGGCGGGTGTCCGGGTTGGCGCCGCAGAAGCCGTCCACCACGAACAGGCGCTTGCCGGAGAGCTGTTTGGTCACCAGGGATTTCAGATGTGACCACACTTCGGGTGTGATCGCCTTGTTATCGTTTTTGCCCTGGTCAGACCACCACACGGTATCCTGGGTGGTGGCGTCTTTGACGATATATTTATCTTTCGGGGAGCGGCCGGTGAAGATGCCGGTGTTGACATTGACGGCGCCGAGCTCGGTGACTACGCCCCGTTCGAAACCTTCCAGGTCAGGGCGAGTCTCTTCTGCAAAAAGCTGCTCATAGGAGGGGTTGCGAACGATTTCCTGGCTATTTTTGATACCGTACTGGTCCAGCTTCAGTTGTTGGGCCAGGGTGGGTTCTACCACGATTGTCATTGTATTCTCCTGGGTTCAGAGGTGTGTAGGGTTCTATCTGACGTTCATGCTACCACCTAGGTGGTAGTTTTTAGCGATCGCCATCAAACTTTATAAAATAGGGTATTTTTTTGTTATTTAAGTTAAAGGCGGGTTTTGCCCGCCTTTGATTAGTGTAACTTGTTTGCATCATTACCGGGAGCCCTGCTGAACAGGGTTTCGATGTCGATCCCATCAAATTCGTAGTGGGCGCCGCAGTAATCGCAGTGCATGTCGATCTTGCCGAGCTCCTGCACCATGGCCACCGCCTCCTGCTTCTCTATCTGCAACAGAGCCCCTTCGCAGCGGGCGCGGGAACAGGTGCAGCGGAACTCGATGGCCTGGGGATCGAACACCCGCACCTTGTCCTGGTGGTAGAGGCGGTAGAGGATCTCTTCCGCTTCCAGACCGAACAGCTCCTCATCCTTGATGGTGGTAGTGAGCTGGACCAGGTGATCGAAGTCCTCGCTGTGATCCTCGCTCTGGGCCGGCAGTTCCTGCAGCAGGATGCCGGCGGCGCGGGGCTGGCCCTCGTAATGGCCGGTGCGGATCCAGAGGCGGGTGGCGAGCTGCTCGGACTGGGCGAAATACTGCTCCAGGCAAGCCGCCAGGG
>ENA-OWLM01000683-OWLM01000683.1-metagenome-genome-assembly--contig:-NODE-683-length-12865-cov-3.997034_pt1 | contig 12865 bp, 13 predicted proteins | sample MGYA00245349_ERZ651102 | MGnify/ENA primary metagenome ERZ651102 (study PRJEB26857, sample SAMEA4031759) | metagenome | biome: human; feature: oral; material: saliva | place: Philippines | collected 2014... | reverse complement strand
GCGAGACCGAGAAGGCCGAACTGCGTGCCCGCGCGGCTCAGCGCTGAGCAGGAACAAGCCCAATAAAAAAACCGCCGGGAGGCGGTTTTTTTATTTTCCAACGGCAGCGACCGGCTTAGATCACCCGGGAGAACTGCTGCTGGCGCGCCTTGCTGCGCAGGTAGACGTCGAAGCACATGCAGATGTTGCGGATCAGCAGCTGGCCGGTGGAAACCACCTCCAGCCCCTCGTCCGTCATGCGTACCAGGCCGTCATCGATAAAGGTCTGCAGCAGTTTGAGATCCTCGGCAAAGTACTCCTTGAATACCAGGCCGTGGGCCTGTTCGACGGAGGCGAAGTTCAGGGAGAAGTCGCAGATGAGGCGCTTGATCACCTCGCGGCGGATCAGGTCATCCCGGTTGAGGGAGCACCCCTTCCACTGGGCGTGACCAAGGGTCTCCACCTGGGCGTAGTAGGCCTTGAGCTCTTTCTGGTTCTGGGAATAGGCATCGCCGATCATGCTGATGGAGGAGACCCCCAGCCCCAGCAGATCGCAGTCTCCCTGGGTGGTATAGCCCTGGAAGTTGCGGTGCAGCTTGCCCTCGCGCTGGGCCACGGCCAATTCGTCATCGGGCTTGGCGAAGTGATCCATGCCGATGAACTGATAACCGCGACCGGTCAGGAAGGCGATGGTGTCCTGCAACATGGCCAGCTTCTCCCGGGGGGCCGGCATGTCCGCCTCCTTCAGCTTGTGCTGGGCGGCGAAGCGGCTCGGCAGGTGGGCGTAGTTGAAGATGGAGAGGCGAGCCGGATCCGTCTTGAGCACTTCCTCCAGGGTGTGGTGGAAGCTCTCCCGGTTCTGGTGCGGCAAGCCGTAGATGAGGTCGAGGTTGGTGGAGCGGAACCCCAGTTCGCGGGCCCGCACCAACATGGCGCGGATGAAGTCGTTGTCCTGCTCGCGGTTGACCGCGACCTGCACCTCTTTATTGAAGTCCTGCACGCCCAGGCTGATGCGGTTGAAGCCAAGCTCACGCAGCACGTCCAGCATGGAGAGCTCAATCTCGCGTGGATCCACCTCTATGCTGATCTCCCCCTCCTCGGCGAAATGGAAATGCTCCCGGAGCATGGCCATCAAACGACGGGTCTGGGGTTCGTTCAGGTAGGTGGGCGTGCCGCCACCCCAGTGCAACTGGGTCACCAGACGCTCCTTGAACAGGGGAGCCTGGGCCTTGATTTCACGCTCGAGGTAATCGAGATAGTGATCGGCCTTGTGCTGATGACGGGTGATCACCTTGTTGCAGCCGCAGTAGTAGCAAAGCTTGTGGCAGAAGGGGATGTGCACGTAGAGCGACAGATTACGCGCCGGATACTGGCCCGCAGCCTGGACGAAGTCCGGATAGCCGAAGTCCTCGTTGAATTCCAGCGCGGTGGGATAGGAGGTATAACGCGGGCCGCTGTAGTTATATTTCTCGATCAGGGCCTGATCCCACACAATCTGTTCTGCTTGCACGCTTGCTTCCTCTTTCTTTGTTATCCGTTCACCGGCTTAACTGAAAATCCTTCAGTCTGGCGACATCGTCGAGGATCTTCGCCTCCAGCTCGGCCTCGTAGCCGCTGCGTTCGAGATCCATCTTCATCACTTCGTTGCGCTTGAGGGCGCGCCGCGCCTCGTGGGTCGGCATCTCTTTCACCTTGTCGTAGAGGCCGTACAGACCGGGGAATTCGTCGGCGAAGGCTCGCCCCCCCTTGATCTGCAAGGCATCCAGCAGGTTGGTCAGCCGGATGGCGCCTTCGGAGTAGTCGCACTGACCATCCCGCACCGCATGGGCGATGACCCTGACGCTCTCGAGAATCCGCTCGTTGCGGGCGGAAATTGCCCGCTGCTGCATATCCTGCTGCCGCTTCAGGCGGGCCAGCAGGGTGCCGGCGTAGACCGCCAGCCCCAGCAAGAGAAGGCCCCCCAACAGGGCGGCCAGCATCCATCCACTCATCACTTTTTCTTCGGCTCGGGCTTGGCTTCAGGCTGGTAGTCAGCCTGGTTGAAACGCTCCCACAGCTCGTCTTCGGAAGCCGGTGCCTTGGATTCTTCATACTCGATGTCGTCGAAGTCACCGTCGTCATCTTCGTCTGTGTCGATGATGCCGAGCTCGTCCATCAGCTCCTGATAGCGATCGACACGCTGGTCGACCCAGGCCTGCTCTGCCGCTTCCAGTGTTTCACCGGCATCGAGGCGATCCAGCAGATCGTTGAGGCGATCATCATTCTCGATGGAGGCCAGCTCCTGCTCGGGCGTCATCACCAGCTTCTTCTCTTTGATGGCCTTGGGTGCCTGCGGCTTGCTGCTCTTCTCGTCCACGACGAGGGCGATGGGTTTGCGGGAACCGATGCGCGGATCCTTGGCCTGCTTGTTGCCGCCTTTTTTGGTGGCCTGATCGACCTGCTGGCGGGAGCCCGCCTTCAAGCCCTTGCGCTTGGCGGCGCGCTTGCGCTCACGACCTTCCTGGGCACTGGCATCTGATTCTTTGCGCTTGCCGGTAGGCTTGCGGGTGGGTTGTTTGGCCGACATGAATGACTCCGACAAATAACTGGATTGAACCCGCCCGGTATCGTTTCGTCCGGGGAGCATGCTGAAGCGGGGAACAGTAAATCTGGAACAAGAGTGGGATCCCGCACCAATTCGACCATTTAGGGTCGCTGAACACCGCAGGATCGGCATCCTCTGGGCATGTTGCTGGTATTTTGACACAGAATGCCTTGGCGGGTTAATGACCCAATAGAAAAAAGGCAGCCGAAGCTGCCTTGATCCTGTCATGCGAGTCCCGTTCCCTGGTGTCTCATCGCCTTGTCCCTGGGCGTACCGCTGCGCATCATGTCGTTGGGTCTTCCTGACCCTTGTTGGCCTGTCCTGAATATGCGTGTGCTTGTTTAACCCGAACTGGTGGCATCCTGCCTCCCACTGGGGTGGTTGCATCCCGCAACTCCGCGCATCCCTGGCGGTCACCATCCTGGTCTTTGCATGTGCGGCTCATCACCACCATGCCTTTAATCGACCTCCTGTCATACCGGCGAACGCGGTGTCCCGCCCTGCACGATCAATCCATGTGCACACTGTAACAATTTTCACGCCCTGCTCAATCAACCAAGGATGCATCCAAGTACTGATAAAAAGCAGAAAATGCCATTAACAGATTGAAATACATAGATTATACAATATGGATTTCATACTTTTTTCAGCCACGGAAAGCCATGAGAATGGAAAATCTCTCACAAAAGGGCAGGCTACTTTGACAAGTTGAGAACAATGTCAAAAAAGCACAGGGAACACCATGGTTCCCTGTGCTTTTCAACAAGATAGATTCAGGAGGTGATCAGTGCAGGCCTGCCACGTATTTGGAGAGCGCCTCGATATCCTGATCTGTCAGCTTCTTGGCCACATCGCGCATCATACCGTTGGGATCATTGTCCCGCGTCGCCGAACGGAAGGCGACCAGCTGGGCCTTGATGTAAGCCGGGTGCTGCCCCGACAGACTGGGGTACTTGGCCTGCTCGACACCGGATCCACGGGGCCCATGACAGGCGGTGCAGGCCGCCAGGCCACGTGCCGTGTCTCCACCCATGTAGAGCGCCTTGCCTGCAGCGACCACCTCGTCAGGCACGGCGATCGGAGTGACCTTCTGGCTGGAGAAGTAGGCAGCCAGGTCATCCATGTCCTGATCGGACAAGGGCAGTGCCATGGGTCCCATGACGGGGGCCACCCGACCAGTTTGGCCGGAAGCGGCAGCCTTCAGTTCAACTAATTGTTTTTTGATATATGATGCGTGCTGACCAGCAATCTTGGGATACATGTCGACTGGGCTGTTGCCGTCCGGTCCATGACAGGCCGCACAGACGGCAGCCTTGGTTTGTCCCGCAGCGGCATCGCCCTTGGCTTGTGCCATCCCAGTTACGCCAACCATCAGAGCAAGTGTAATGACTAGGTTCTTCATGGCGTTCCAACTTTCTCGTTATTAGGCTTCCAGATCCCATGCCGCCGAAGGCATGTTAAAATAAACGCGTTTAAGCGACGCCATTTTACACGATTTCACAAAAAAGTAACTCTATAACCCTCTCTCTCTATGGGGAATTTACGTTGGATACACAAACTCTGAATTTCAATAAGGTGCATTTTGTGACCAGCGCACCCGACATCCGCCACCTGCCACATGATGGGGGTGTCGAGATTGCGTTTGCAGGGCGTTCCAACGCCGGCAAATCCTCTGCATTGAATACCTTGACCAAACACAAGAATCTGGCGCGCACCAGTAAGACGCCGGGTCGTACCCAGCTGATCAACCTGTTTGAACTGGAGCCGGGCAAGCGCCTGGTCGACCTGCCTGGCTATGGTTATGCACAAGTCCCGCTGGAAATGAAGCTTAAGTGGCAAAAGTCCCTGGCAGAATATCTGCAACGCCGGGAGTCCTTGAAAGGGCTGGTCATCCTGATGGACATCCGCCATCCGCTCAAAGAGACCGACATGAACATGCTGGAGTGGAGCTCCCATCGCGAACTGCCGGTGATGCTGCTGCTGACCAAGGCTGACAAGCTGAGCCCCGGTCCCCGCAACAACCAGGTGATCAAGGTGCGCCAGGCGGTGGCTGAGCTGGGTCCGCAGATCCAGGTTGAGGCATTCTCCTCCCTGACCAATATCGGGGTTGAGAAGCTGGCCCAGACACTGAGTGGCTGGTACCAGTCCAATGCCGATAGCGACCCGGCAGACACCGACGAAGAGCATCAGGCAGAGAAGTAACCCGCTCCTCTTCCATGCGACAATGAGCGGAGTTGACCCTCCGCTGATTGAAAGACTTTCATCCCTCCCAAGCCTCAGACAAGCGCCCTCCGCCCGTCATCTTGATACGCGTTCCGCGACCAAACCACCCTTTATAATCATATAGATAGCCTGTTTGGCTGCTGTGAGAATTAACTTTTCACACCCTTGGCACCGTTTTCATCACCCAAGTTATAAAAATGTGACGAAAGGATTGTCACAAACGAAACTGAAAGTTTATTACCAAAGAAGCGTGAGGAAGGATAAAAATGAGGCCAGTCTCGCTGCTGCGGACCGGCCTGAGAAATGAATTCAAAAAATTGGGAAAAAGCGAGTTCTCGAGAACAAAGACGATTGGTTTTCCTCAAGAAACAGCCTCATTCTAGCAAAAGACTGCGCAAATTAAAGCATTTACTCTAACGCAAACACATAAAAAAACGCCCCGACGATGACTCATCGGGGCTGCTATTCAGCCACATTCAATTACGTGAAATAAAAGGTCTGAAAGATAGAACATCTTACCTCTGTACCCTACACAGACAACTGTACAGCAAAGCAGCAGAAAGTGAAAGTAATTTATGTAATTTAGTTTCACTCAAGGTAACAGAGATAAATTTCTTTATTTATCAGCCGCATAAAAAAATCCCCAGTACGAATACCGGGGCGTTATAAAGGTGACTAGCTAGCACTTCCTCAACTATCTTGTTAGTCAGCAGCTCGCCGCACTAGTTCCGCTGCTTTGAGAAAAAACTGAAAAAAAGATGATGGGCGCAGGCCAAAAGACAAATAAGCCTCTGTTTTTAAATTGATTTATATATGGTTGACCTGTACCCGCGTTCGTAGAACATCAGAAAATGCACGCAGCCAAATAAAAGAGGCCCAGCCCCTGCGCATATGCAGAGGCTGAGCCGCCCATCAACGCCGCGAGCCGGGGTGAGCCGGCTCGGCTAATTAACCACGCCACCCGGCCCACAGGCCAGGTTATAGCATCCCCAGGTTGCGTTTCAGCTCTCTCAATACCTGCTTGGTACCAGGCCGGATACCACGCCACACGGTGAAGGCTTCCGCGGCCTGCTCCACCAGCATGCCGAGCCCGTCCATCGTCTGACGTGCACCTTGTTCTTTGGCCCAACCGATAAAGGCGGTGTCCGTTGCACCATACATCATGTCGTAGATGGTGATATCGGCATGGATAAGGGCAGGAGCCAGGGGCGGCAGCTCCCCTTGCAGGCTGGCAGAGGTCGAATTGATGATGAGGTCGAACCTGCCAGCCAACCCGGCATAGGTCTGGGCACTGACCGCCCCCAGATCGTGAAACTCGGCAGCCAGCTGCTCGGCCTTGGCATGAGTACGGTTGGCGATGACCACTTCCTTCGGGTTTTCGGCCAGCAGCGGTGCCAGGGCACCGCGAGCCGCACCGCCTGCACCCAGCAACAGGATCCGGCTCCCGGCCAGCGCCACGCCATGGGACTTGAGATCGGCTACCAGCCCGGCACCATCCGTGTTATCCCCGAGCAGCACGCCGTCATCGGTCAGCTTGATGGTGTTGACCGCGCCCGCTCGCCTGGCCCTGGGGCTCAGCCGGTCGACCAGGGCGAATGCCTGCTCCTTGAAGGGCACCGTGACATTGCATCCCCTGCCGCCCTGGGCAAAGAAGGTACGCAGGGCTTCGCCAAACTCGTCGACAGCCGGCTCGGCCAGACCATATTCCAGATCCTGCTGGGTTTGTCTGGCAAACAGGGTGTGGATGAAAGGGGACTTGCTGTGGCGCACCGGGTGGCCAAAAACCAGATAACGATCCATCAAAGAGTTCCATCAGGGGGCAATATCCCGATTTAACGGGTTTTCTGATGCGGGGACAAGCCGAATATCGGCCAGTAAAAAGGGGCCGTCATGGCCCCTCGGTTCACAGCCACTCCCGCGGTGCAAGGTAATCGGTATACAGCAGCGCCTCTGGGCTCCCCGGCTCCGGCTGCCAGTCATACTCCCAGCGAGCCAGCGGTGGCATCGACATCAGGATCGACTCGGTACGCCCCCCGGTCTGCAGGCCAAATAGGGTCCCCCGGTCATACACCAGGTTGAACTCCACGTACCGGCCCCGGCGGTAGAGCTGGAACTCCCGCTCCCGCTCGCCATAGGGCAGCGCCTTGCGCCGTGCCACTATGGGCAGATAGGCATCGAGATACCCCTTGCCCACCGCCTGCATGAAGGCGAAGCACTCCTCGAACGGCCAGCGGTTCAGGTCGTCGAAGAAGAGCCCACCGACTCCGCGCGTCTCGTTGCGATGCTTGAGGAAGAAGTAGCGATCACACCAGGATTTGAACTCGGGGTAGATCTCCTCGCCAAAGGGTCGGCAAAGATCATGGGAAACCTGGTGCCAGTGCCGCACATCCTCTTCAAACGGATAAAACGGTGTCAGATCGAAGCCACCACCAAACCACCAGATGGGCGCCTCGCCCTCTTTCTCGGCGATGAAGAAACGGACGTTGGCATGGCTGGTCGGCACATAGGGGTTGTTCGGGTGGATCACCAGAGACACTCCCATGGCCTCGAACCTGCGGCCGGCCAACTCGGGACGATGCGCGGTCGCCGACGCCGGCATGGCGTCACCATAGACATGGGAGAAGTTGACGCCCCCCTGCTCTATCACGGCACCATGGCGAAGCACCCGTGTCCGGCCACCACCACCGCCCTCGCGGTGCCAGAGGTCCTCCACAAAGCGTCCGGTGCCGTCAGCCTGCTCCAGGCCATGGCAGATCTCGTCCTGCAGCTGCAGCAGGAAGGCCTTGACCTGGGCCACATCCGGTTTGCTCATCTTGTCTCCAGTCAGACAGGATCTCGAACGCCCTGTCCATTTTTATCGTGATGTCATGGGCTTGTCGCCCGAGTGCTACGCGGGATCCCGCCTCCGCTCAGGAAGGGCGAATGATGGCGCCGGTACGGGCGTCCTTGATCTCCGACGGATTGGCCTGGCCCCCCACCTCACCGGGCAGGATATAGGCCAGCTGGCTCGCCAGCCGTTCACCGATATCGGCAACCCGACGCGCAGGCTCTTCGCCGGTCAGGTTGGCACTGGTGGAGACCAGCGGCTTCCCAAAGGCACGGCACAGGGCCTGCACCTGAGGATGAGCCGTGACACGCACCGCCAAAGTATCGAACTGACCGGTCAGCCAGGACGGTGTCGTCGGGCGGGCCGGCATGATCCAGGTGAAAGGGCCTGGCCAGCTGGCTTCGACTCGCGCCAGTTGCTCATCGCTGAGCTGGCTCAGGTCGATGTAATCCTGCAACTGCGCCAGCTCGGCCGCGATCAGGATCAGTCCCTTCTCAACAGGTCGCTGCTTGATGGCCAACAGGCGCTGCACCGCAGTTTCGGAATCCGGGTCACACCCCAGACCAAACACGGCCTCAGTGGCATAGGCAATCACCCCTTCACCTTCAAGGGCGATGACGGCTTGTTCAAATTCGTTTGACATAAAAAATGCGACAGCCGAGCCGTCGCCTCTCATCACTGGGTTGTTGGTTAAACCGCCATGGCAGCCCTCAGGGCCATCATCTTGGCACATGCTGGCCTTATGGTGACCTGATGTGCGGCCCATAGCATCAGGCCACGCTACATATCAGCTGTGTAGCCGCATCATGAAACAATCGAACGCCGACCCACCGATACGACGTGCTCCATATGGAGCATGGCGAGAGGAAATCTCTCGGTTAGCCACCGGCATCATGGCGGCAGGATTATACCCGCTCAATCTGATGGCAGCATTTCTTTTGCGGGCAGACCCAGCGCAGGCTCCCCCTCACTTTCTTCTCCACCATGATGCCCCAGCCACACTCGGGGCAAGGCATGGGAACAGGCTTGTCGTTCACCGCATACTTGCAATGGGGGTAGGCATCACAGGAGTAGAATTGCTTGCCGTAGCGCGAAGTGCGGCTGACAAGGTGCCCCTTGCCGCACTCGGGGCAGAGGATCTGGGTGTCGTCACTCTCCTGCAGGGATTCAATGTGTTGACAGGTCGGGTACTGGGTGCACCCCACGAACAGGCCGTAGCGCCCCTTTTTGATCGCCAGGGGATGACCACAATCCGGGCAGACCGACCCCTCGAGCACTTTCTCGATGTCGCGACCGGAGGGGGTGAGGGAGCGGATATAGTCGCAGGCAGGATAGCCCGAGCAGCCCAGAAAAGGGCCGTGCTTGCCCTGGCGGATCACCAGATCGGCACCACACTGCGGGCACGGTTCGCGCTCGAATGCGTGTTCGTGGGCAGAAAAGAGGTGATGATCGATCTTTGACATGAGCCGCGCCTTGAAATCCAGATGGCCTGAATTCTACCAGCGCGGCACGTGACTGTCAGTGGATGACGCCGTCTGACTCATCAAACACCAGCTCTTCCATCTGCTGGTAGGCATTTTCGCTGCCCGGCACGTTGAACAGGACCATCATGACGACCCACTTCAGGTCATCCAGCTCGATGTCCGGCTTGTCCAGCTCGAGCAGACGCTCGATACAGATTTCGCGGGTTTCGGCATTGAGCACCTGGGCCTGTTCCAGGAACAGCAGGAAACCGCGGCACTCGGTACTGAGGCGAGCCAGTTCCTGCGGGGCGTAGATCCGCATCGACCCTTGCGCGCTGGCGGTGACGTACACCTCCCGCTCGCTGTCATGCAGATTGGCCAGCCGCTCCAGCCAGTTGAGCGCCTTCTCGATTTCGTCCTGATTGAAACCGGCCCGGCTCAGTTCGTCGGTGAGTTCATCCTGCTCGACCATCACATCTGCATCGCTGTGGATGTAGGTCTCGAAAAGGTACATCAATACATCAAACATGATTCGCCCTCCTCGCTCTGACGTATCCACCGGCTACCGCCATCACTGCGCCAATCAGCTCCAGTTCAACCAACCTGCCCAACACGACTTCGACAGGAAGCTGGGCCCGCTCGGCAACGGTATCCACGCTCGTGGCTTCATAATCTACGTTATCCAACAAATCGGCATAAGGCAATTCGCCATTATGCAATGCCTCGGAAGCAATTCCCCTTCCTCCCATGGCCGACACCAGAGCAGGCAACTCCTCCAGCACATCGGCCGCATTCAAGACCAGCTTGGCACCCTGCTGAAGCAGGCGGTTACATCCGGCAGCCTGGGTATTCTGCGGAGCACCGGGCACGGCAAAGACCTCGCGCCCTTGCTCCAGCGCGTAGCGAGCCGTGATGAGCGAACCGCTTTGTTCAGCCGCTTCCACCACCAGCGTCCCCAGCGACAAGCCGCTGATGATGCGGTTGCGGCGGGGAAAGTGTTCGGCCAGTGGCCCCTTTTCCGGTGCCAGCTCGGACAGGAGCAGACCGCCCTGCTCGAGGATCTGCATCGCCAGCCCCTGATGGCGCCTGGGGTAGAGGCAGTCGAGCCCTGACCCCAGCACCGCCAGGGTCACGCCCCCCGACGCCAGCGCCTGCTGATGGCAGACTCCATCGATACCCAGCGCCAACCCCGAAGTGATCGCCAAACCGCGTTCCACCAGCTCGGCACACAGACGTGCTGCGTTGTCCTTGCCTGCATAAGTGGGGTGACGGGTACCCGCCATCGCCACTTGTGGTAAGGAGAGGGATGGGATATTCCCGCGGCAATAGAGCAGCAACGGAGCGGCGGGGATCTCTTTGAGTAGCGCAGGATAGGCAGGATCATCCGGACACAGCAGGACGTTGTCAGGCGCCTCGGCCCAGCGCAGCCCTTGCTCCACCACGAGAGAGGGTTGCCTCAGTTGCCTGATCTGGGTCGGGAGAAGGCCGAGGGCCTGCAACTCGGCGTCATCACGTTCAAACAGGGTGTCGATGTTGCCATCGACATGTGCGAGCAGCCGGGCTGCCGTCACCGGGCCGACGCCGGTGACCGCATCCAGCGTCAGCCACCGTGACAACCGTTCGAGAGGGACGGGCACGTCAGAAGTTACTGACCTGATAACCAGAACCGACCAGATCCTGACTCTGCAGGATGAGGCCATAGCTCAACTTGTCATACACCTTGAACAGCATGACCCTGGCAACGGCCTCGGCAGGCAGGGTCGACTTGCCCGAAGAGTAGAATGCCTTGTCATAGACGGATGCATATTCCCGATATGACGTCTTGCCATTCTTGTCCACCAGCCCTGCGCCTGGACGCTGGATCTCGAGCACATCTCCAGGTGCAACTTGATCGCGCTGCCCCTTGTTGATCAGCACGACGTCAAACTTGCCTCCCCCGTGTACCTTGCTAGGTAACTCGATCACATACCCGGGCGAGATGGATGGCGCCGCCTTGGGCATGAACACGGCAGAGAGACTCTCTTGTGACGGCAGCGGCATCAGCTTGTCCCCCTGGTAAACCTCGCGCCTGTTGTGGGTCAATGTGACGCGGGTGCTGTCATTGTCCAGGCGATCCTCCGCCCGCACCGTGCCGACAAAGACAGCCTCCTGGCCGAGCAGCTCGCCAGTGTGCTTGTCCTTGTATGCCACGCCGGGGCGATAGACGCCGTAGCTCTGGCCGGGGGTCAGGGAACCCTTCACGTAGAGGGTATCACCCTCCAGCATGCCTATGTGTTTGTCGTTGTTGCCAAGCACATAGGGGAGCTCCTTGCTCTGCTGGCTGTTGGCCAGAATGTGATCGGTTTGCAGGAAAGGGCCTATCTCGCTGAGGGGCAGGGTCGGGATCGGATTGGCCTTGTTCTCGTACCGATTCTTGGGCGAGAGGCGGATGACCTGCTTGCCCCCCTGGCTGGCCTTGCCGAGGCGTGGCTCACCGTTGACCCAGCTCAGATGCAGCACGTCACCGGGGTAAATCCAGTGTGGATTGGCAATCTGGGGATTGATGTTCCAGAGGCGCGGCCAGAGCCAGGGTTCGGCGAGATACTGACCCGAGATATCCCAGAGGGTATCTCCCTTCTGGACCACATAGGTCTCGGGATAACCGGATTTCAGGGTCAACTGCTGTGCCATGGCGCCACCGGCCAGGGCTGTCGCCAGGCAGGCGACGACGATTTGCTTCAGATACATAACACTCCCTGTTACTTCTGCACGCAAAGTGTTGCTGTTTTTTGTCGGCGTAAATGACTAGAATTACGTCAATATTGACTGCGTTTATATGAAACTAAAGAAAAAATTATGGCCATTCTAGATGTATTGCGTTTCCCCGATGAACGCCTGCGCACAGTCGCGGCCCCTGTCGAGGCCTTTACACCCGAGTTACAACACATTGTAGATGATATGTTCGAAACCATGTACGCGGAGGAAGGCATAGGCCTGGCCGCGACCCAGGTCGACATTCATCAGCGTATCATCGTCATCGATGTCTCTGAAAACCGTGAAGATCAGCTGGTGTTGATCAACCCGGAGATCCTGGAGCAGTCCGGCAGTACCGGCATCGAAGAGGGTTGCCTCTCCGTGCCCGGCAACCGGGCTCTGGTGCCGCGCGCCGAGTGGGTCAAGGTCAGGGCGCAGGATCGCCACGGTAACACCTTCGAGCTGGAAGCGGACGATCTGCTCGCCATCTGCATACAGCATGAGATGGATCATCTGGTCGGCAAGCTGTTTGTGGATTACTTGTCCCCGCTCAAGCGCCAGCGCATTCGTCAGAAGCTGGAAAAGATGGCCCGTGAAGATCGCAAAGTCCTCTGAGGATCTGCCCCATTGAACAAGCTGAAACTGATTTTTGCCGGTACCCCCGACTTCGCCGCCCGTCACCTGGCGGCGTTGTTGTCTTCCGACCACGAGGTCGTCGCCGTTTACACCCAGCCCGACAAGCCCGCCGGTCGTGGCCAGAAGCTCACCGCCAGCCCGGTCAAGGAGCTTGCGCTGGCCCACGAACTGCCGGTCTATCAGCCCGCCTCCCTGCGCAACGAAGAGGCGCAGGCTGAACTGGCATCACTGGGCGCCGATCTGATGGTCGTGGTGGCCTACGGCCTGATCCTGCCCAAGGTGGTGCTCGACACCCCGCGTCTGGGCTGCATCAACGTGCACGGCTCCCTGCTGCCGCGCTGGCGCGGCGCGGCCCCCATCCAGCGTTCCATCTGGGCGGGCGATGCCGAAACCGGCGTGTGCATCATGCAGATGGACGTG
>ENA-OWLM01000682-OWLM01000682.1-metagenome-genome-assembly--contig:-NODE-682-length-12866-cov-2.909687_pt1 | contig 12866 bp, 13 predicted proteins | sample MGYA00245349_ERZ651102 | MGnify/ENA primary metagenome ERZ651102 (study PRJEB26857, sample SAMEA4031759) | metagenome | biome: human; feature: oral; material: saliva | place: Philippines | collected 2014... | reverse complement strand
CGCGTCTCTACGCGGTCGAATGTGGATGCATGGTGGCCGCATCGTTTTCCGGGGATTGCGGGGCCCATCCATGGGCCCCGCCCCTGCGCGGAGCGCAGGGGCCAGCCATTCGGCTGTCCGGATTCGCTCCTGGCGAATCCGTCGAACCCCCGTTCGGGCGTCTCGTCCGCCAGCTCTCCACCAGATCAATAAAAAAGCCGCCCAATGGGCGGCTTCTTCATTGATCTGGCGGAGAGAGGGGGATTCGAACCCCCGAAGCGCGGTTTAGACGCTTACACACTTTCCAGGCGTGCTCCTTCAACCACTCGGACACCTCTCCGGACCTGCGGCAAACCCGCTGCAGGGGCGCAGATTCTAGCCGGGGAATGCGTCGGGCACAAGCGTCTTCACACAGGGCCGGAGGGACTGGACAGGCATGGCACAATGGACGTCCCGATGAAGACGGTGGCCTGATGTCCTATCTCGTCCTTGCCCGCAAGTGGCGTCCGAAGCGTTTTGCCGAGCTGGTGGGCCAGGAACACGTGGTCCGTGCGCTCAGCAATGCGCTGGACAGCGGCCGGGTGCACCATGCGTTCCTGTTTACCGGTACCCGCGGGGTCGGCAAGACCACCATCGCGCGTATCTTCGCCAAGTCGCTGAACTGCGAACAGGGCACCAGCGCTGACCCCTGCGGCCAGTGCCCGGCCTGCCTGGACATCGATTCCGGCCGCTACATCGACCTGCTGGAAATCGACGCTGCGTCCAATACCGGTGTGGATGATGTCCGCGAGGTCATCGAAAACGCCCAGTACATGCCCTCGCGCGGCAAGTTCAAGGTCTACCTGATCGACGAAGTGCACATGCTGTCCAAGGCGGCGTTCAATGCGCTGCTGAAGACGCTGGAGGAGCCGCCTGAACACGTGAAGTTCCTGCTGGCCACCACCGACCCGCAGAAGCTGCCGGTGACGGTGCTGTCGCGCTGCCTGCAGTTCAACCTGAAGCGGCTGGACGAAGAGCAGATCCAGGGCCAGATGACCCGCATCCTGGCGGCCGAGGAAATTGAAGCCGACCCCAGCGCCATCGTGCAGCTGGCCAAGGCTGCCGACGGCAGCCTCCGTGACGGCCTGTCGCTGCTGGACCAGGCCATTGCCTACGCCGGCGGTGCGCTGCGCGACGACGTGGTGCGCACCATGCTGGGCACGGTCGACCGGACCCAGGTCGCGGCCATGCTCGACGCGCTGGCCGAAGGCGACGGTGCACGCCTGCTGCAGGTGGTGGCGGCGCTGGCCGAGTTCTCGCCGGATTGGAGCGGAGTGCTCGAAGCGCTGGCCGAAGGCCTGCACCGCATCCAGGTGCAGCAGCTGGTGCCCGGCGCGGCCGCCGATGGCGAAGGCATCGATGCAGTGGGCTTTGCCCAGCGTCTGCGCCCGGAAGTGGTGCAGCTGTGGTACCAGATGGCCCTGAGTGGTCGTCGCGACCTGTACCTGGCCCCCAGCCCGCGCGCCGGCTTTGAAATGGCCGTGCTGCGCATGCTGGCGTTCCGCCCGGCGGCTGCGGTGCCGCCCGTCCCCCGCGATGCCGGCAACGACACGGAGGTGGTTCCGGGCCCGGGAAACGTAGCTAGCGGCGCCCTCGCCGCCGCGCCGGTCGCTGCACCCGTGGCAGCTCCGGTTGCCGTGCCTGCACCCGTGGCTGCGCCGAACGTCGCCGCGCCGCTGAAAGCACCGGAACCGCCGGTCCAGGCCGCGCCGAAACCGTCATTACCGCCTGAACCCGCTCCTGCCAACGACCCGCCACCGTGGGCGCAGGGCGGGGCAGAGGACCGTGACGAGGCCCTGGCGGCCGAAATGGCCGGCCCGGATGCAGCGATGGTGCCGCCGTGGGAAGAACCCGCACGTCCGGCTGCGCCGCCTGCACGCCCGCAGGGCATCGCCATCGCGCCGGCACCGCAGTCCGCTGCGCCTGCCGTGGCAGCTGAACCGGCACCCGGTGCGTGGGCTGGCGAAGGTGTGGCCCTGGATTCGGCCGATGCCTGGCTGCAGCTGGTGGCACAGAGCGAGCTCAGTGGCCCGTCGCGGCAGCTGGCGGCCCACGCGGCCTTCATCAGTTTTCAACGCGGTGTCTTGAAACTGGCGGTATCGCCCGGATTTGAGTACCTGTGTTCAGACCGCTCGCTGGCGGCCCTGACCGATGCGCTGTCCGGTCCGCTGGGGCTTGCCCCGCGGATCGTGATCGAGCACGGCGAGGCCGAAGCCGAAACGCTGCACCAGCGTTCGGACCGTCAGCGCGGTGAACGTCAGCAGGCGGCCGAAACCGCCTTCATGGCCGACCCCAACGTGCAGGTGCTGATCCAACAGCACGGCGCGCGGGTCGTGGCCGATTCCATCCGTCCCATTGAAGAGTAAAGAATCATGCGCGGCAACATCGCCCAACTGATGCAGCAGGCCCAGAAGATGCAGGAAAACCTGCAGAAGGCCCAGGAAGACCTCGCCAAGCTGGAAGTGACCGGCAGCGCCGGTGGCGGCATGGTCAACGTGACCCTGACCGGTGCCAAGGAGTGCCGCAAGGTGCGCATCGACCCGTCCATCCTCAGCGACGCGGAAATGCTGGAAGACCTGGTCGCGGCCGCCTTCAACGACGCCTCCAACAAGATCGACGCCGAATCCAAGACCCGCATGGGCTCGGCCACGGCCGGCATGCAGCTGCCCCCGGGCATGAAGCTGCCGTTCTAACCGTGAGCCTGCCCCTGCTCGAACAGCTGATCGACGCCTTCCGCATCCTGCCGGGCGTCGGCCAGAAAACCGCCCAGCGCATGGCCTACCACGTGCTGGAGCGCGAGCGCGAAGGGGCGCAGAAGCTGGCCGAGGTGCTGGCCAAGGCGATCGAACGCATTGGCCATTGCGCCCAGTGCCGTGACTTCAGCGAAACCGAGGTGTGCGCGGTATGCGCCAACAGCAGCCGCGAACGCGCGCAGTTGTGCGTGGTGGAGTCGCCGGCCGACCGGCTGGCGATTGAAACGGCCACCGGGTTCCGCGGGGTTTACTACGTGCTGCAGGGGCGGCTTTCGCCGCTGGACGGCATCGGTCCGCGCGAGCTGGGGTTGGACGCTTTGGGCACCCGTCTGCAGCAGGGCGAGGTGCAGGAGCTGATCATCGCCACCAGCGCCACCGTGGAAGGCGAGGCCACCGCGCACTACCTGGCGCAACTGGCCCGCGCGCACAACGTGCGGCCCAGCCGTCTGGCGCAGGGGCTGCCGCTCGGTGGCGAGCTGGAGTACGTTGACCGCGGCACGCTCTCGCACGCATTCGGTACCCGTACCGAAGCAACCTGACCTTCCATTGGTGACCCATGACCCAGGAAACGCTGTTCTCCAAGATCATCCGCCGCGAAATCCCGGCCACCATCGTCTATGAGGACGACGAAGTGCTGGGCTTCAAGGACATCGCGCCGCAGGCTCCGGTGCACGTGCTGTTCATTCCGAAGAACCACATCATTCCGACCCTGGATGACCTCACCGCCGACCAGGCGCACCTGATCGGCAAGCTGGCCCTGGCCGCCGCCGACTACGCGCGCCGCGAAGGTTTCGCCCAGGATGGCTACCGCATCGTCATGAACTGCCGCGAAGACGCCGGGCAGACCGTGTTCCACATCCACATGCACCTGCTGGCCGGCGCGCCACTGGGGCATTTCGGCGCACCCGGGAAGTGAGGCACAAAAAAACCGCCCCGAAGGGCGGTTTTTTTTGTGCCTGTTACCACCAGCCCCAACCGCGGTAGCCCCAGCCCGGACCCCAACCCGGGCCCCACGGCCCGTAGGGGTACACCGGCACCACATCCACCTGACGCTGTTCCGGCCACAGGTAGATGACGTCGGCTTCCAGCTTCGGCAGCTTGTAGTCGTAATCGCCGATGCGGGTGTTTTCGTAGCCGGCAATCTTGCCGATGAAGGTCACGTCGCGGCCGGCTTCAAACACCGCCGGGTCGTAGAAACCGGCGCGGCAGGCGACAAAGCGGCCGTCGCTGGCGTCGTTACTGGTGGTGTTCGGGCGGCCGGTGCCGTTGAGCGGGCGCGACAGCAGCTGGAAGCAGGTCTGGCCCTGGCCCGGCGTGGTTTCAATGATGCGGCCACCCCAGCGGACCGGCGTGCCCACCTGCTGGGTGGCGACCGAATCACGCGGGCTGACCATGCTGAAGGTGCCCTGCAGCGGTTTCGGCGCGGTCGCGCAGGCGGCCAGCGCCAGCGAAGCGGCAAGGGGAAGCAGAATCTTGGTGTTCATGAGGAGGCTCCGGTGGACGGGCGATGCCGCTGCAGGTCACGCACAAGTGTAGGGTCGAGCGCAGCGCCAGCGTAGCGCGCCTGGACGAAACGCTGGCTGAGTGAGAGCAGCGCCGGATCAGGGCGTTGCTGGTGGACGCGCTGCGCCCAGTCCGTGGCGGTTTCGGCCGGTTCCCGGGCCAGGCCATGCCGCGCGTAACGCCGGCCTACCCGGTGCCAGGCCCGCAGCAGCGGATCGCGTTCGCGTTCGCCACGGGCCAGCACCCATGCCATCCAGCCTAGCGCAGCGCCTGCGAAGGCGATGAAAATGGCCGCCAGCTGCGCCGGCTCCAGCTTGTCGATGCCCAGCGGGCGCAGCAGCTGCTGCTGGCGGGTGGCGTCAAAACTCAGCACCAGGTCATTCCAGCCCCGGCGCAGGTAGTCGGCCATCTGCCCCAGCTGCGCCCAGCGCCCTTCCAGGGTGATGCCGGCATCGCCGGTATCCAGGCGGTCTTCCAGGGTGTCGTAGATACGCTCCGGGGCCACGGCGGCGGTCGGGTCAACCCGCACCCAGCCACGCTGCGGCAGCCAGACCTCGGCCCAGGCGTGGGCGTCCATGCGCCGCACCACCCAGTAGTCGCCATACGGGTTGCGCTGCCCGCCGGCGAAGCCGGTCACCACGCGGGCCGGAATGCCGGCGTTGCGCATCAGCACCACGAACGAGGAACTGAAGTGCTGGCAGAAGCCGGCCTGCTGGTCGAACAGGAACTCATCGACCGCATCGCGACCCGGAGCCGGCGTGGACAGGGTGTAGGCGAAGCGTGAGCGGATCCATTCCAGGGCCCGGTTGACGATGGCAGCGTCGTTGCTGCCGGCGTCGCGGCGCCACTGTCGCGCCAGTGCGGCGGTGCGTGGATTGAGTTCGGGCGGCACCGTCAGCAGGCGGCGGCGCTGCCAGTCATTCAACGGCTGTACGTAGCTTTCGGCCGGCGAGGACTGCAATCGCCAGCGGGTCAGGGCGGCCAGCGGAATGTCACTGCGCAGGCTGTAGTCCGCATCCAGCCGGGTACCCTGCGGGGCCTGCAGCGGCAGGTCCAGCGCCACCAGCTGGCGGCGGTCGGTGGGTTCGTAGTCGATCTGGTAGTCCCAGCGCACCGCGCTGTGATTCACCTGCGGCGGCGGTGCCTGGTCGGCGTAGCGGTCCTGCACCCACACCTTGCCGTCGAAGTGGGTCAGCACCGGGCCACGCCAGTAACGCTGTTCCGGGGCCGGCACGTCACCGAGGAAGCTCACCCGCAGCGCGGGCGCGTCGTCGGCCATCAGGTCCAGCCACTGCCCCGGCTCCATGCGGTCGGTCAGGCCGGGTTTGCCCACCGCGCGCTCAGGCAGCCCCCACAGCGGCTCGCTCAGACGCGGGAACAGCCAGAACGAAATCAGTGCCAGCGGCAGCCCCAGCGCCACCAGCCGGCCGACCCCGCGCAGCTGGCCGCCCAGCGCGGGGCTGGGCGCTTCGCCTTCGGCCTGGGCCAGGCGCTGCAGGGCGATCAGCGCGCTCACCGCCGCCAGCACCGCCAGCACCATGGTGGTGGGGCCCTGGTCGAGCAGGAAGGCCGAGAACGGCGCGAACAAGGCAAAGCCGAGCAGGCTGCGGGCATCGCGCAGCGTGCGCAGCTCGCTGGACTTCAGGGCCAGCATCGCCGCCAGCAGCGCGCAGCCGGTGTCGCGGCCCGGGCGTGCACCCATCTGCCAGTAGATCGCCACCAGCATGCCCAGCACCAGCAGCAGGCGCACCGGTCCGGGCAGCACGCGCTGGCCGGACAGCACGGCGGTCAGCACCGCCACCAGCGCGAACACCGCGCCCAGTATGGGGGGCAGCAACAGCAGCAGCGGCAGCAGTGAGAGCGCCGCGGCGAGCAGGGTCCAGCGCCGTGCCTGGGCGGTCAGGATGGAGGAGGCGCGCTCAGTCATGGGGCATCAGCGCCAGTGCGCGTTGGCAGAGATGGTGATGGCTGCTGCCCTGGCCCGGGCCGAGCACCGGCTGGCCAGGCAGCTTCAAGGTGTAGCGACGACCTTCGCGTTCGGCCAGGTCGACCCAGCGCGCCAGCCGCGCGATGCGCGCTTCGGTGGACAGGAATCGCAGCTGCCACCAGTCCAGCAGCACGTCCACGCCCACCGGTTTTTCATACTCGCGCACCAGCAGCGTGTCGCGCCGCGCCGAATGCTTCCAGGCGATGCTGCGCTGGGGATCACCGGCCCGGTATGGGCGCAGCTGGTGCAGTTCATCGCCACTGGCGTGCACGCGCGTGTGCAGCGGATCGCCCGCGCCCTCGGGCAGGGCAGGGGCCTGCAGTTCCGGGGTGGCGTATACCAGCAGCGGAGTATCCGGCCACACCCACGCCCAGGCGCGCACCAGCCCCAGCGGCTGCGTGGTCGACACCCGGATGCGTTCCAGGTCCAGCCAGCCGCGCTGCTGCGTGGGCAGTTCCAGGTCCACTTCGATCTGGTCGCTGTCGACCAGATGGCCAAACGCCACGGCGTCGCCATGTTGCAGCTGCAGGCCCCGGCGCAGGCGTGTGTCGCTGCGCGACAGGCTCACCCGCAGGCGCAGCGGCGTGCCGGCGATCACCGGTTCGGCCGACACCGCATCCACGCGCAGACCCGAGAGCTGGAGGTGCGCGGCAAACGTGCTGGCCACCGCCACCGTGGCCAGCAGCAGCGCCAGCAACAGGGCCGGATTGTTGTTGTAGTTCAGCGCACCCAGCAGCATGGCCATCAGCAGCACCGCCACGAACAGCCCGAAGCGGGTGGGCAGCACATAGATGCGGCGGCGATGCAGCCGCTGCGGCAGGGTTTCCTGCCGCCGTGGCCGTGCCAGCTGTTGGATGATGCGGTCTCCCCAGCCGCGCCGCATGTCAGTCCACCGGGACCGTCTGCAGGATGCCGCGCGCCAGCGCCGGCCCGTTGCCAGCCTCCGCTTCGGGCACCAGGCGGTGTCCCGCAACGGCGACAAACAGCGTCTGCACGTCTTCGGGCACCACGTGGCTGCGACCCAGCAACAGAGCGTGGGCCTTGGCTGCGCGCAGCAGGGCCAAGCCCGCACGCGGGGACAGGCCCACGCGCACGCCGGTGTGCTGGCGGCTGCGCGCCAGCAGCGCCTGCACATAGGTAATGAGGGCTTCGCTGGCATGCACCTGGCCCACTGCCTCGCGCAGCGTGCGGACCTGCGCCTCGGTCAGCGCCGCGGTGGTCTGTGCGATCAGATGGCGACGGTCGGTGCCACGCAGCAGCTCACGTTCCGATTCCGGGTTCGGGTACCCCAGTGCCAGCCGCAGCAGGAAGCGGTCCAGCTGCGAATCCGGCAGCGGGAACGTGCCGGAGAGGTCGACCGGGTTCTGCGTGGCGATCACGAAGAACGGGTCGGGCAGGGCGTGGGTCACGCCGTCCAGCGTCACCTGCTGTTCGGCCATTGCCTCCAGCAGTGCGCTCTGGGTGCGCGGCGGGGCCCGATTGATCTCATCGGCCAGCAGTACGTTGGTGAAGACCGGGCCGGGGTGGAACTGGAACTGCCGGCTGGCCGCCTCGTACACCGAAACGCCCAGCACGTCGGCCGGCAGCAGGTCGGAGGTGAACTGCACGCGCTGGAAGCCCAGCCCCAGGCTGGACGCCATGGCATGGGCCAGCGTGGTCTTGCCCAGGCCGGGCAGGTCCTCGATCAGCAGGTGGCCACCCGAGAGCAGGGCCACGAAGGCCAGGCGTACTTCGTGGGATTTGCCGAGCACCAAGCCGTTGACCTGGTCCTGCGCGTTGCGAAGAGCCTGTCGCACTACATCGGTTAGCATGGCGGGCACGTGGGGCGAAGATTCCATGTTCGTCTCGTGTCGTCGATCCTTTCGATTCTATAGGCCAATGCAGGGCGAACAACGCGCACGCACCATTTTTTTGTCGTTGTGGACGCTGATCACCGCTGTAAAGCTGGTGATTGCAGCGCGTCTGCCCTTGTTTGTGGACGAAGCGTTCTACTGGCAGGAAGGTCAGCACCTGGCCATGGCCTACTCCGACCTGCCCGGTCTGACCGCCTGGCTCACCCGCCTGGGCGTGGAGTTGGGCGGCGTGCACGTGCTGGCGGTACGCCTTCCGTTCCTGGCCATTGGTGCGGCATTGCCGTGGATGGTCTCGCGCATCGCTACCCGCTGGTTCGGTGCGGTGGCCGGCTGGCAGGCCGGCAGCCTGACCGTGTTGATGCCGCTGTCGGCCACGCTCGGCATGCTGGCGGTGCCGGATGTGCCGATGGCGCTGGCGGCGGTGTTGTGCCTGGACGCCGGTGCGCGCCTGCTGCGCAATGTCGATGCGGCGGCAGCGATGAAGCTGGCGCTGGGCCTGATGATCGGCGCGCTCAGCCATTACCGCTTCATCGGTGTGATCGGCGTCGGCCTGATTGCGTTGCTGGTGCTGCCGCAGGGGCGGCGCATGCTGCGCGATCCGCGCGTGTGGGTCGCGTTGGCCATGGGCGTTTTGGCGTGGCTGCCGTTGCTGGCGTGGAATGCGGACAACCATGACGCCGGGCTGCGGTTCCAGGTGGTCGATCGCCACCCGTGGAATTTCCAGTGGAGCGGGTTGTGGTTCCTGGTGATCCAGCCGGTGCTGGTCACCCCCATTCTGTGCGTGGCGATGTGGAAGGTGGCGCTGGCCGGCACCCGTTCGGGCGGCGGTGCCCGCGCGCAATGGCGCTACTTCGGTCTGGTCGGTGCGGTCTCCACCGTGGCGATCTTCGTGCTGGGCTTCTTCACCGACGTGGAGCGGATCAGCTTCCACTGGCCGCTGCCGGGCTATCTCGCCTTGCTGGTGGCGGTGCCGGTGGTGCTCAACGGCTGGCCGCGCTGGCTGCGCCGCACCGGCTGGTGGTTGGCCGGTGTCGGGCTGACCCTGGCCTTTGGCTACTACCTGATGGCATCCACGCCAGCGCTGCGCGAGCAGCTGGCCGGTGACAAGTACTACCCGCGCAACTTCGCTGGTTGGCAGCCGCTGGCCGCGGCGGTGCGCGACGAACTGCAGCAGATGCCGAAAGGCACGCAGGTGCTGGCCGGCAACTTCAAGGTCGGGGCCGAACTCGGCTTCCAGCTGCGCGACCCGCGCATCACCGTGCTGCCGCACCCGCTCAACGACAAACATGGCCGTACCGCGCAGCTGGCCGAATGGGGCCTGCTGCATGACGGCGAGCGCCGTGGTCCACTGCTGCTGGTGCTGTCGCCCAGTGATCAGCGTTACCGCGAACTGCTGGAGCGCTATCACCAGGTCTGCGAACAGGTGGGCCCGCTGCCGCCGCCGCGTGTGGTCAGCCAGGACCACGGTTACCAGCGTTTCCTGTTATTCCGGTTGCCGGCGGAGCGTGCTGAAGGTGCCTGCGTGACCCCGGCGATGGCTTGGATCGACACCCCGCAGTTCGGTGCCGACGTGAGCGGCGAACTGGAAGTGCGTGGTTGGGCCTTCAAGGACGGCGTCGGGCTGTCGCGGGTCGAGCTGCTGGTTGACGGCAAGCCGGCAGGGCAGCTGAGTTATGGCCGCCCGTATGACGTCACCGGGTTCTGGAAGATATCCAGCGACCCGCAGCATCCGAACGTGGGCTTTGATGCGCGCGTGGATACGAAGGGCCTGGCCCCCGGAACGCACTGGCTGGGGCTGCGCCTGCACGGCAACGACGGCAGCGTCGAAACCTGGCAGGAGCAGGCGGTCGTCGTGGTTCGTTGAGGGTCACGACCAACGGTCGTGACCTACCGGGCGAGGCCGGCAGGGCGGTAGGTCACGACCGTTGGTCGTGACGCCGGGACATCACGGCAACCGATATCCGGCTAAACGCAACAACCGCGCCACCGCAATCAGCGGCAGGCCGATCAGCGCGGTCGGATCACGGTTCTCGATCGCCTCGAACAGGGTGATCCCCAGCCCCTCGCACTTGAAGCTGCCCGCACAGTCCAGGGGCATCTCCGCCGCCACATAGCGCGCAATCTCATCCGCCTGCAAGACGCGGAACCGGACCGTGGTCACATCGCAGGCCTCCAGTACCCGGCCGTCGCACTGCAGACTCACCGCCGTATGGAAGGCCACCCCCTGCCCGGACATTGCCGCCAGCTGGGCCTGCGCGGCCTCCACCGTGCCCGGCTTGCCCAGCGGCTGGCCGTTCAGCTCCGCGACCTGGTCCGAGCCGATCACCCAGCGCCCCGGATGGCGAGCGGCCACCTCGGCGGCCTTGGCCCGGGCCAGACGTACCGCCAGCGCGGCCGGAGCCTCGCCGGGGGTGGGGGTCTCGTCCACGTCCGGGCGGGCCGTGTCCAGGGGCAGGCCCAGCCGTTCCAGCAGTTCGCGGCGGTAGCGGGAGGTAGAGGCAAGCAGCAGCGCATTCATGCGACAATGGTACCCGACCGGTAGCGCACGACCGTTGGTCGTGAGGCCTTCCCGTGCGGCCTTTCCCGGGATCCACACCACAGGCATTTGACAACCGCCATCGCGGTCCTTAACATTCAGCGGCTTATGTCCGCGAACGTGCCCGAATTGCTGGATGCCTGGCGGATGGTCGCAGCGCGCAGGCGCTTCGACGGCCAGGTGAACCTGGCTGACCTGACCCGCCTGCAAGGCCTTGTTGCCGATACCGAAGGAACGTGCACCTATGCACTGGAATTCGGACGCGACGAGATCGTGCGGGTATCCTATGTGGAACTGACCATTACCACCGAGCTTCCGCTGATCTGTCAGCGCAGCATGCAGCGATTCCTGTTGCCGGTGCATGTGGTGCAGCGTCTTGGCCTGGTCCGTGACGAAGCTGAAGAAGCTGCGTTGCCGGAAGAGTACGAAGCGCTGCTGGTGCCCGAGGACGGCGAGTTGCGTCCGCTGGACGTGGTCGAGGACGAACTGGTCCTGGCCGTGCCGGTGGTACCGCTGTCGCCCGATGGTGAAGCGGTTGACCGTGACTGGGCACCAACTGAAGAAGAAACAAGCAAGGCCAACCCGTTCGCGGCGTTGGCGGCGCTGAAGAAACAATAGCAGCCGGTTGTCGTCGGCGGCTGCGGCGAAAGCGAAGACTGTGCTGGGCGCTGGCGTCCTGTGCGACGAAACGACGAAGCAAAACGAACCGAGTTTGGAGCAATCCCATGGCTGTGCAGAAATCCCGTGTTACCCCGTCCCGCCGCGGCCAGCGCCGTTCGCATGACGCCCTGAGCGCCAAGCAGCTGTCGACCGACCCGACCACCGGCGAAGTGCATCTGCGTCACCACATCACCGCTGACGGTTTCTACCGTGGCAAGAAGGTGATCGCCACCAAGACCTCGGCGGTCGAAGAAGATTGATGTGCGTAAAGGCCGCTGCCCGGTCGGGCGGCGGCCTTTGCCCTTTCTTCCAGGCCGCGTTGCGGCCGCGTTTCAGGAATTGCAATGAGCAAGCGGATCTACTCGAGGATCGCGGGCACCGGTAGTTATTTGCCCGAAAAAGTGCTGACCAACCAGGATCTGGAGAAATTGGTCGACACCAGCGATGAGTGGATTCAGACGCGCACCGGTATTCGCGAACGGCATATTGCCGCCGACAGCGAAACCACCAGCGACCTCGGCTACCACGCCGCGGTGCGCGCGTTGGAAGCCGCCGGTATCGAGGCTTCGCAGCTCGACATGATCGTCGTGGGGACCACCACGCCTGATCTCATCTTCCCCTCCACCGCGTGCCTGATCCAGGCAAAGCTCGGTGTGAGTGGTTGCCCCGCCTTTGACGTGAACGCCGCCTGCTCGGGCTTCGTGTTCGCGCTGAGCGTGGCTGACAAATTCATCCGTTCCGGTGACGCCCGCCATGTGCTGGTGATCGGTGCGGAAACCCTGACCCGTATCGTTGACTGGAACGACCGCACCACCTGCGTGCTGTTCGGCGACGGCGCGGGCGCGGTGGTGCTCAAGGCCGACGAAGAAACCGGCATCCTCAGCACCCACCTGCATTCGGATGGCAGCAAGAAAGAACTGCTGTGGAACCCGGTCGGCGTTTCCACCGGTTTCGGCGAAGCGGAAAACGCACGCGGCGCGATCCTGATGAAGGGCAACGACGTGTTCAAGTACGCGGTCAAGGCGCTGGATTCGGTGGTCGACGAGACCCTGCATGCCAACGGCCTGGACAAGAGCGACCTGGACTGGCTGATTCCGCACCAGGCCAACCTGCGCATCATCGAAGCCACTGCCAAGCGTCTGGACATGTCCATGGACCAGGTGGTGGTCACCGTCGACAAGCACGGCAACACTTCGTCCGGCTCGGTGCCGCTGGCCCTGGACGCCGCCGTGCGCTCCGGTCGCGTACAGCGCGGCCAGCTGCTGCTGCTGGAAGCCTTCGGTGGCGGCTTCACGTGGGGTTCGGCTCTGCTGCGTTATTAATGCGTTAAGGGCAGTGTGCCGGCCAACGGTCGACACCTACCAGCACCGGTAGCGCACGACCGTTGGTCGTGCCGCTCTCGATTCGGCCCCGCAAGGGGCCGTCTGCATTTTTGGAGACACCTCATGGTCGAGCCCATTGTCATTGAAGGGCAGCGCGCCTGGCTGAAGCAGTACGGCGAGGGCAGTCGCGCCGTCGCGCTGGGCCTGCTGCGCTTCATCGCCAACCGCTTCGAG
>ENA-OWLM01000679-OWLM01000679.1-metagenome-genome-assembly--contig:-NODE-679-length-12925-cov-3.792929_pt1 | contig 12925 bp, 9 predicted proteins | sample MGYA00245349_ERZ651102 | MGnify/ENA primary metagenome ERZ651102 (study PRJEB26857, sample SAMEA4031759) | metagenome | biome: human; feature: oral; material: saliva | place: Philippines | collected 2014 | study... | reverse complement strand
GGTTCAAGTCGATCCACTCGCCAAATGCTCGCCGCATTTCGATTCGGTTTTCGGCGTCCAGTTTGGCCGTGCGCGGTCCTTCCCGCTTTTTGAGCAGCACATACGGCGGCTCCAAAGCGGACACCGAATAGGTCGAAAGCAGTTCGAGCACACTGCCCGAATCGTCCTGCGCCGGAAGGCGCCCGTCAATCGGGGCGAAGGAGAACAGTACGGAATCGGGTGCGGCGGACGACCTTAGATGCTCCACGTTCTTTGAATCGAGGATCGGGTCGTAGGCTGCGTAACTTTGCGGAATGGGCCTGCCGGACCAGATTAGATCATTCGCGAAGAGGGCTGATAGTTCATTGGGATACAGGTCAACAGCGCCGCGTAATGGAGGCAACGGGTGAGCAGCGCGAATCTTCGAGACGGCTGAATCGTATTGCTCCATTAACGCTTCGGGTTTGGAGGTCCGAATCTTTATACCCTTATACGTCCGCTCCCAGTTGGCCAAGACTTTTTCCGCGAAGAATTCCGCATCGAGATTGACTACGCTGGACCCGACGGCGAACCAAGTCAGCGTCATTGCGATCCATAGTCCGGCAATTACTGAGATCTTTTTTACGTATAAGGAAGCGCCGTACGCCAGAAGCAGCAAAACGCCCAGCGCCATGAAGACGTGGTCGTCCTGGCGGACGAATCCGGCTTTGAAACTGATGAATACTGTGAGCGCCAGCGCCAAGCACGCAAGCACGGCTCCACGACCAAAAGCCCGCCTGAGCGCAAATGCGAATGCTCCGCAAACAAGCAGCACAAGCAGCAAGAAATAGACGATGGCGCTGGAGCTGCCTTCACGGGACATCGCGTCCGTATAGCTGGAAACAACCGGACCTTGAGCCATGAAAAATTCAGGCAAGTCCGCCAGGGCTTGCCCGGAGAATGCCCAGGATCCTGCAGTTCCCGCCAGCAGCAGCGCCGCGAAAGCAACTGCCAAGCGCGCATTGCTTGTCACAAGCGCGATAAACGTCAGTGCGCCTATAGGAAGCACCACTGCGGAGAAACTACCTTTGACGATGGGGCCGATCCCCATGGCCAATGTCGCCACTGCCAGCCCCACGAGCACGGATGGCGTGAGGTCCAGACGGTAGGGGTCTCGGGCAAACCGCGTCGTTCGCAATGCCGCAAGCAGCAAAAAGAAAGGCAGTACCAGGAAGAACGCATCGCGCAAGATGAACAGGCTGACTAGAACCGGCAACATGATCGCGCACCACTGGCGCTGTCTCGGGGCGCTCAGATGAATCGCGAACACAAAGCCCGCGGCATACAGCGCGCTGGCCCACATCATCATGTGGTCGGTAAAAGGACTGTACACGGTCGAATAAACAGATCCGAGCGGCCCGAACGTAAATATCAAATCACGTCCGAACACATAGCCGTTCTCTACCGCCATATTCAGCGCATACCGCCACGAGGGATCCAATCCGTCGCGCGGCATTAGCGGCCCAAGCGGGATGAATAGCAGTCCAGTCAGCAGAAGGGCCAGAGGGACAAGCAAACGTTGAATCAATGATGAGGCATCGGAACGCCTGCCGGGCCGAGCGTAGGATTGCATTACATTCATTCTCGATTTAAACAATCAGCCAAGCGACGAAGCAAACCACTGCTTCATTGAGTTCCGACCGGCCGCTCTCCCTGGCGGCACCAAAGATATGTACCGCGGGGCTCATTCTGATTAACGGTTGCGCCAGGGAATCGGCCGTCTTGAAACGGGACAGAAAGCGCCCGAATTCGGATGTGCGCAACCGCGTTCAGCACGGTAGACCTCACCAACAGGTGGCCATGAAGGCGCCTGCTACGTAGGCAGCACTACCTCACGGGCCAGGTTGCGGCCAAAACCGATACTCTCGGAAATGCCCCGATCTTCCGGATAGTAGTAGGACGTATCTGCCGCCCACAGGCCTTTGACAGGCAACTTGGCGTCCGGCACTCCATCCAAATACCCTGGTTCGCAGATTGGCTGCGCATAGCGGTAGCGGCTGGCGCGGATATCAACAAAATCGCTATCAGACAGCGCGGGATTGATTTTTTTCAGATAGCGCTTAACTTTGTCCAGGAAGACATCGTCCGGATCGCCATATTTCGGATGCTCGCCCGGCATATAAAAAGGCACGTAGACCACATGCTCGTCCAATGGCCGCAGGTTGGTGTACTCCACAAGCCCGGGAATATCCATTTCCGGATCATTTATATTGAGCCAGAAATTCTCCGTAACCGGTTTCTTGAGCTTGGCGATAACGCACACCACCGCGATATTCTTCTTATTGCTGAATTTTTCCAGGATGGGCTGCGGCAGATCAGGCATCAAGCGCGCCACATATGGCAAAGGCACCGTGCTGACCACCTTGTCAAAGGCCTCCATTTCCCCATCGGCCACCACGCCGCGGACCTGGCCATCTTCAATGACAACCTTGCGCACCGGCGACTTCAGCCGGATCTGGCCGCCATTTTTGCGTATGGCCTCGGCCAACCCCTGCAACAGGGTCGCCGAACCGCCGTCGAGATACCCGAGCTTTTCACGGAACAGGCTATAGCGTGACCGGCCGATCCGGCGAATCCGGCTCCAGATCCAAGCCGCGGACAGATTGTCCGTGTAGTCGTAAAACTTGTAGTCAAACAAGCGCCGCCATAGCACTTCATAGGCTTCGGCGCCTACCCAGCGGCGGATCCATCCCGTCGCTTCGACCCTGTCCAAAGGCTTCCAGTCATTGCGCTTGACGGACAGGAATGCGTGCAAGCCATAACGGATCTTGGCCGCCAGGCTGAGCCCCTTGAATTTCAAAAGCGCAACCGGATTGCCCCAGGGCTGTAACTTGTCCTGGTACCAGTAGCCCATCTTGGTTTCGACCCAGCGCATCCTGTCGGCCAGATTCAGCTCCTGCAACACGTCCAGGAATGCCGTGTCCGAGGTGCAATGGAAATGATAGTAGCGTTCGATATCGAGCCCATTGAAATCGAACGTGGCCGTCATGCCCCCCACTCGGTCATCGGCCTCGAACACAACAGGTTCATGCCCGTCCAGCGCAAGTTGGTACGCGACGGCCAGGCCCATCGGACCTGCGCCCAGCACCGCAATTCGTTGACCCATGATATTCAGAACTCCAGTACCACTTTGCTGTAAACGGGATCGTGAAACGTCTCGTCAATCGCTGCGGCGAAGGGAGTCGGCTTCACATTGAAAATCGTCGGCCAGTCGATGACTTCGAATTCATCGTGCGCGACCAGCGCCTTCAGCTGTGCCGCGGTAAAGGGAGGGTCGCTATTGAATACGGCGTAGGTTTTTAGCAAGAGATAGAACAGGCCGTAGGGTATCTTCAACAGCATGGCCTTGGCGCCCGTGGACGCCTTGATGGTGCGAATAATGTCAATATAGTCGACCTTTTCCAGGCCGGTAATATTGAAGACCTGCCCGTTAATGCGCGATTCAATGCAACTGATGATTATGCTCGCGAAGTCTCCCGCATACAGCGGCTGTCGCATGAATTTGCCATTTCCCGGAATCGGAAAGACCGGAACGCGCTGCATGAACCGTGACAGCCAGCCCAAATGCTTGCGGTCGAACCAGCCAAACATTAGTGTTGGACGCAATACTACGCAGTTGATGCCGCTCTCAAGGACGATGCGTTCCTGTTCTTTTTTTGTATTGGTGTAGAAATCGTCCGCCACTGATTCGACAACGGATGAGCTGATATGCACCGTGTACGGGACGTTATTGCGCTTTATGGCCGCAAGCATGTGCTTGGTCGACGTGATGTTGTTGCGCGTGAACGGTTCAAGATTGGGATCGCCAATCTGCGCCTGCAACATTACGACGGTGTCCGCACCTTCGAGATGCCTTTCCCAATCGCCCCGCTCGGCAAGATCCGCATACTCGATGACAAGTTCCGGATGGAATGAACGCAGGACTTCCAGGTTGGCGCGGTGCTTATCCAGTACCACGATATTGGTATAACCCTTGCGTTTGAGCTGGGCTACCACATTCTGGCCAACGAGGCCGGCGCCTCCGGGAATCAGAATTTTCCGTTGAGTATCTTGCATATCTGTGTGTTATTTATTTGCGCGCACCGCAATGGCGGACCACTCGCCAAAGCCCTTGCCCGCATCGGTAAATGTGACCTCGAAACCCTCGGCAGGCAACGCCGCCCCCTGGAATTCAAGCCTGACCCAGTTCTCGGCCGCCGGCAGCATGGCCCAGCCCCGCGGCGCTTGACCGAATTGGAGAAACTGCGAACGCATGACCGGTCCGGACCGATAGAAAACCGAGTCCCCAGGTTTCAGCTTGAGCTTCAGCGTACCCGAGTCGTCGTCGCCATGGTGATGGCTACCCACCACCTGCATTCCATCAATCGCCGTGCGTTGATAATCCGATCCTGTCCAGCCGTCATTGGCCAGAATGGCCGCGGAACCGGCCACTACATCCGTCGAGACGGGCGGCTGCGACGGTATAACCGTAAACCAGGGCGATGGCGACTCCAATTTTGCTGCACAAGCGGAACCAGCAACCTGGATCGCCCCCAGCACTGCAGCGCCCTCTTTCGTGACGTATCCGTCAAAACGACGGCCCGCATCGACACCTTTCCCCAGCGAAGCCGCTTGGTTGAAGGCCAGGGCGTAGCCTACACGCTTGCCACTTTGGTCAATGATCCAAACACCCTGGACGGCGCTGCCATGATCGTCGCTTACCCATCCCGCAATGCGATGGAAATCGCCGCCATCCAGGTGATAGACGTAGTCGATACCCGCCGAGCAGGCGCCGGCATTGCCCGAATCCGCCGGCGCTCCCATCATCGCCCGGACACCGCGCAAAGGCGGCCGGTCGAAAATCGACGCCTGTGCCCGCGACGCATCCGCGGCAATATCAAGCACCCAGTCGATGTACGGAAAAACCGTAGCGATTCTGCCATCATCCCTGGCGCCCAGCTCCAACGCCAAGGCGGCCAGATGCCGCCGATAATCGGTATCGGAAACGCCAGGCACGTTGCGCACCTGAACAACGGCCACATACACGTGCAGCGCCAACAACGGCAACAACCAGGCGATCGGCCGCCTGGTCAGCCGTGAACGCATGCTATCCGCCAGAAGGACGAAAAATACCGCCCAAGCCATTACCGCCGGCGTGCTGTATCGGCTCGAAAGGATTTGATCTGGCCCAAATTGCAGGCGGCCGATGGCAGTCGCCAGGGCGGTGCCGCCAATAAACAGCAGGTAACTGAGCAACGCGAGCCGCAAACCTGGCATCGGTCTGCGCCGAATGGCGGCGATGCCCCACATCAGCGACGCCACGACCAGCACGACGCCCGCACCCAATGCAATCTGCACACTGTGGCTGCTCTTGCGCATCAAAAAGAAGAATGGGCTGCCCAGGTAGAGGAGCAGGCTGCGGCTCACGCCTGCAGGATTAGCCAACAGCGTGGCCAATAAACTGCCGTTTCCCGGCGGGGAGGAATAATTGTGAAAGTACAGCAGCCCGCCGCCTATGGCCAGCACAAGTAGCGAGAGAAGCCGCGCGCGACCGATACGCAGCATGCCGCCGCATAACACCATCAACGGCAGGACGATGACGCCGTTAGCCATCGACCCTAACGATGCCGCACCAAGCAAACATGCCAACAGGAACAGGCCAAGCCTGCCCGGTTCTTCGGCAGACCGATACAAGGCGACCAGCGCGCAGAGCGGCAACAATTGCGCCAGGAAGAATTGGCTTTGGAAGCCCCAAGTAAAGTTTTCGCTTTGGGACCACAAGAACAACCAGCCGAAAAGAAACAGACTAATGGCCCATCGCACCGGGCGCATCGACGGCTCAGGCAACGACCACGCCAGCAGGCGGGAAAAGACTATCCCGGCGATACCAACCAGAATGTAGTTAACAATAATTAGAAAAGCACTGACGCCGCCGAACCATCGAATATCCAACCAGAACAACAAACGCGACCACAGAATCCGATGCTCATTATGCTGCGCCCACCACATCGACACGTCGCTCTGAGATGCCTTGAGGTAGAAATCGAGATAGCCGTTCCACATATCCCAATAGGGAACCGGAGAATATGTACGAACTCCGCCCACCACCGCGCACGCGACAACAAGCGCCGACAAGAAACAAAATGCGCCCAGCATTATTCTTTCATTGATTCGCACGATACGAGTGGCCCTTCATTTATCGGATAGATCGGATGATCTTAAGGTTATTGCCGTCCCGCCGTCATTGCGATCCAGGCGCGAGAATGTTCACTGCGCATTCCATATGCGCCGCCTCAAACGTCCATCATTGCCGATGGACGCAAAAGGCAGCCCCCACCCTTGCGCCAACGCAAGAGAGTCGGCTCGCGATACGGGTGCCCTAGCTGGCTTTACGGGCGACAATAAAAAACTGCTTGCCAAGAATCTTCCAGGCAAACGGAACCTTCAGATACAGCCACACGAGCATCGGGTGGGTGGGCAGGGCTCCGCGGATGGTGTACGGCAAAAACCTGTCGACACATTTCTCGACGGTAAAACCCTTCAATTGAAGCGCTTCCGTCAAGGAATGATGAGTAAGGCCCAAATGATGGTCATAGAAATCCCAATATGCGCCGGGAAGGTAGCGCAAATTGGGACCGACAATTATGTATTTCCCCGCCGGCTTGAGGGCCGCGGAGACCTGTTCTAGAAAGACATCCAGAACCTGCTTGTTCGGCAGATGCTCGAGAAAATTGGACGTGAATATGACGTCCGCATCACCCTTGATGACGGAACTTAATTCGGTGGCCAAGCATTGGTGGAACTCAACATCCGGGTTCAACAAAGCGCGCGTGTCCGGATTCAGGTCGATGGCGATTTTCTTTCCGGCATCAATATTGTTGATGAATTCCCCATAGCCGCATGCCACATCGACCACGACATCAGACGGCTTTACAAATCTACTAAGAAATCCCTTGCAGATGACACGCCAAATTGCGTTCTTTCTTGGCAGGATATCTGTCGAAAACCTATTGCGGTACAGTTCGGCAAGATCTACGTCACTCATACCTCACCTCCGAGGTGCATTTAATCGTTTTCATAAATTTCAAGCAGAGTTATACAGCCAGACTGCAAATTATATACCGGCCATTCCATCGAGGCCGCACGAATTCTAAAGTTACAAGGTTCTGCAACCGCACCATCCGAAAAGGCACTTGAATCCCGGGTCGGCTCAGCGGAATGACCATCGCTTGTGGCCAATATAGCTGGTAAAAACGGGAAAAATCACACCGATCACATGAGAAATGTTTTCGACATATCCTTCCGGCACGCTCATGGCAGGTAGCACATAATAAGCAAGCCCCATGCTTATAAGCCACGTCTGCGCGGCTGCCACCACATTCACAAGAACGAAGAACAAGATCGAACGGTGCAGCGCCTGCGTAGCGCCTTTAAATACAAAAACCTTCGTCAGGACGAATCCCGTTATCAACCCGGTAACATACGCGAATACAATTGCCCAGGAAAAATTCACCCACTGGCTGTACACAATCCGGGAGCCGATATTGACAAGAGCGGCCAACCCACCGGCTAACAGAAAAGAAATGAACTGCCGGGAATAGAACTGCTTAATCACTTCACGGTCTCCGAGGTAATTTTTGGTTTTTTTGCGATTCTCCGAGGCCGAGATATCCACAACCGAAACCATCCAGATCGCCATCAATGACCGCGCTCAGCAGTCCAACATCGCGACCTTTATTGCCGGACAATTCCGGCTTACGCGCTCCAGCGCTGGGCATACCGATCAAATATTCATCTTGTTAAATACGAAGCGCGGCAAGTTCCGAATTACCAGCATGATTACAGCCCATTTCCCAGGCGCATAAACCACGGGCTTGCCCGCCGCTATCCCTGCAACGATATTGCCCGCCACATCTTCGACACGCGCCATGCTCGCATAGGCGCTGCCCATAGATGCTGTCATCGGCGTCTGCGTGGGGCCAGGCTTGATCAAGACCACCTTGACGCGCGTTTTCGCCAAGCGGTGCTGCAGCCCTTGCGCGTAGCGCTCAATCAGCCCTTTGGCTGCCCCATATATGTAATTCGACTTGCGACCACGATCTCCTGCGACCGAACCAATGATCGCGAGCGTTCCGTGATCCACTTGTTCCATGCCGCGAACAAATGCCTCGGCGTAGATCGCTGGCGAGATGGCATTGATATTGAGCGCCTGCTCGCAGGCCTTAAGGTCGGTTTGGCATTTCTTTTGATCCGGCAGGCTGCCATGGGCGATCAGCACCAGGTCGACGGTTCCTGCTGCAGTAATGGCATCGACCTGCGACTGTATGCGCTCGGGATTCTCAAAATCCGCAGTCACTGCTCGTACTTCAGATTGGGGGCCACGAACCTGCAAATCGGCGGCTACGGCGTCCAGCTTGTCCTGGTCCCGGCCGATCAACGTAAGGTCCACGGCGGACTGCCCGACCCATATGCGCGCGCAGTGTTCGGCAATTGCCGACGTACCGCCCACGATCACAATGCGCTTTTTCTTGGTTGTCACTCTTAATACCCCATCAGTCGTCGCGATAGCGCCGAGCTTATCCCTGGATCGCGGTACGACAGGAATTCGGTTAATGCGGGATAACCCGCCTCGAACAGCGATTTAGGCATGCGCGCATCCTTCGCGGGATAAATCCGCCCGCCGGCATCTGCCACAATGCCATCCAAGCGTGCGAAAAGACGCTCTGTTGCCGCACCTTTGTTCTGAAAATCCATTGCCAGGGTCACGCCTGGCTGGGGAAATCCCAGCATGCCCACAGATTGCTGATTTCCGAACGTCTTCAGCACGCTCAGGAACGAACCTTCACCCGAACGCGAAATTTCGTGGAGCATCGCGGCTATCGCATCCCGGCCTACGGCACGAGGCACAACGCTCTGGTATTGGTAGAACCCGCCCGGACCATACATCCGATTCCATTCCAACAAGTTATCCAAAGGATAAAAAAATGGCTCGTAATGCACGATTTCCCGGCCTGCGTTCTTCTTCGCGTTGAAGTACGCCCAATTGAACGGACGAAGCGACAGGCCATTGACGAGTGAAACAGGCGGAGTGAAGGGCATTTTCTTGGGGTGGACCGCAGGCTCTGGCCGCATGCCGCCATCAATATGATTGCCGCGCATGAACAAGCCTTTGGCCTCTTTCGACAGGCAGTCAATCCATGCGACTGTATGCTCCCACCCGCTCTCGGATTCGTCCGCCAGTGCGAAGAATTCATCAAGCGTGCCATATGGCTGAGTTTCGGTTGCGAGCCAGGGCCCGGCCACAGGCCGCAGTTGAATTTCCGCGGCCAATATCACCCCGGTAAGACCCAACCCGCCAACCGTGGCGGAAAACCATTCCTTATTGACGCTAGGCGAGCATTCGATGCGCTCGCCATCCGTGCGCTGAAGGACCAGGCGCACCACATGATGACCGAAGGTGCCGAAGACGTGGTGATTCTTGCCATGGATTTCATTGGCAATTGCCCCCCCGACCGTGACGATCTGCGTACCCGGCGTGACAGGCAACATCCAGCCGCGCGCCACTGCTACCCGCTGGATATCCCGAAGCAGCACCCCCGCCTCGCAGACGAGACGGCCGGTCGATTCGTCGAACGACAGGAAGCGATCCAAATCCGCCATCCGCCACAATGTGCCCTCGGGATTGAGGCAGGCGTCGCCATAGCTGCGGCCCATGCCAAACGCCACGCCAGGCGCCGTTTCCCGCAACCGCTGCGCCACGATCCGACGGTCGGCCATGTCATAGACGACATGAGGCCGACGATCCAGACGCCCCCAGGACGAGACTGTCACCATGGGGACAGCACCGTCCCAAGTGCAAGTATTGCTACAAACACCACGCCGGCGCACAGACTGGCCTTGTCCTTGACTGCGAACACCAGCGGATCGTCATGCATGTTTCCGCGGTGCGCCTGCATCCACATCCAGCTCACCCAAAACAACATGACGGGCACGGCGCCCCACACGATTTCGGGCATCTGATACAGCATCAGGACTTGGCTGCTGTTCAGATATAGCGCCAGCACCAGGACGGATGCATAGCCGGCGGTAATACCCAAGGTCTGAATCAGGGAGGCGTCGGACGTGTAATAGCCACGCCCATGGGCTTTATCCTTGCCGCTTAATATCTGCAGTTCCAATTCGGCATATCGCTTCACAAAGGCGAGCGAAAGGAAAAGGAACACGGAGAACGCCAGCAGCCAGAACGAAAGCACCAATCCTGCAGCGGCGGCCCCCGCAATGATGCGCAGCGTGTACAAGATAGCCAATACCAGGCAATCCACCAGGATTAAACGCTTCAGGCCCCAAGAGTAAGCGCAGGTCAGCAAAAAGTAGGCGGTGAGCCAAGGAATAAATGAGCCGCCAACAAACAACGCCAGCACGTAGCTGAACAGCAACAGAAGCGGCGCAATCAGCACTCCCTTCCATATCGGGACGACACCACCTGCAAAAGGTCGCGTGCGCTTGCGGGAATGCTGCCGGTCGCTCTCCAGGTCGAATAGGTCGTTGGCGATGTAAACCGATGACGCGCAAAGGCTGAACGAGAAAAAAGCGACCAACAGGGAGAGCCAGGTGTCCATATCAGCCAGTTGGTGACCGGCAATGAACGGCACGAACAGCAGCACATTTTTCAGCCACTGATGCACGCGCAGCACCCTGCGCCAGACGCTTGCGCCCTGTCGCAACGCGGGAAACACGATTTCCACTTCGCAGCACTCGGCAGCCTTGGCGGGCAGGCCGGCACTGGCGTTTACGACAATGGCCCGGCGCGCCTTGCGCCACACGGCCAGATCGACGCTGGAATTTCCCGCGTAGTCAAACCCGCCACGGCCAAAACGCTGTTCTAGCGCATCCGCCTTGCGCGAGCCTGAGAGATTGATATTCCCATCACTGGCCATTACCTCATCAAAAATACCAAGATGAGCGCCGATCGCGCTGGCGATGGAATCATCCGAGGCCGTGCAAAGAATGAGTTTGCGCCCATCGTTCTTCTGCTGCCTGAGCCAAGCCAGCAATTCTTCGTTATAAGGCAAGGATTCGGGGTCGAATGTCAGCGCACCGGCCAGGCGCTTTTTTAATACGGCCTTCCCTTGCGCCAGCCATTGCGGAATAAAAAATAAAGCCCCAGGCCTGTCCCGCATGGTCCGCAACGCGGACTCGTGCAACATATCAGTTTTGATCAGGGTGCCATCCAGATCTATTATCAGCGGGGGCAAACTCAAAGAAAACTCCTACAGACGATCAATTGCCAATAAACAGGAGCGTACCAGAGAGCCCCATTATCCGTTACTGATACTTCAACTAAAATGCTTGAAGCAAGGATCGTATTATATTTTCACTCTGTTTTGGCCTCAATTTTATTAACGAAAGGCCAATAATAATCAGCTAATACTCCGTCAATCTCATCCTGCTGAGGCCGGCAGTGACAACACGGCACGTTCCAACTGAGAACGCCAATAATGGCCTAGGATATTAACTCAAAACCGCATTTAGTCAGAAATTTACAGAACCAAGCGATGCGGATATGGCTTTTTACCGTTTCAGATGCAAGGAAGTTGAATCGTGTTGCAGTCCGACGCGTGACACAAAAAAGGCCGCCAGCGCAGCCTTTTTAACTCATCGACGGAGTTTTCGATTCATCAATTAACTCCCGCCGCATGCGCCTGTTCATCCGCATGGTACGAAGACCGCACCATCGCCCCCACGGCCGCATGCGAGAATCCCATTGCATACGCCTCACGCTCAAACATCGCAAACGTATCCGGGTGCACATACCGCAGCACCGGCAGATGATGCTCCGACGGCTGCAAATACTGCCCGATCGTCAACATATCCACGTTGTGGTCGCGCATGTCCCGCATGACCTGCAGGATTTCCTCGTCCGTCTCGCCCAAACCCAGCATCAGGCCGGACTTGGTGGGCACTTCCGGGTGCAGCTTCTTGAACTCGGCCAGCAGCTTCAGCGAATGCATGTAGTCCGAACCCGGGCGCGCCTGCTTGTACAGGCGCGGCACGGTTTCCAGGTTGTGGTTCATGACGTCGGGAGGACCGGCGTTCAGGATGGTCAGCGCGCGGTCCAGGCGGCCGCGGAAATCAGGCACCAGCACCTCGATGCGGGTGGTGGGCGACAGCTCGCGGATATGGGTGATGCAATCCACGAAGTGGCCGGCGCCGCCGTCGCGCAGGTCGTCGCGGTCGACGGAGGTGATCACGACGTACGACAGCTTCATCGCCGCGATGGTGCGCGCCAGGTTTTCGGGCTCTTTGGTGTCCAGCGGGTCGGGGCGGCCATGGCCCACGTCACAGAACGGGCAGCGCCGGGTGCACTTGTCGCCCATGATCATGAACGTGGCCGTGCCCTTGCCGAAGCACTCGCCGATGTTCGGGCAGGAGGCTTCCTCGCAGACCGTGTGCAGGTTGTGCTCGCGCAGGATGCGCTTGATGTCGTAGAAGCGCGAACCGGGCGCGGCGGCCTTCACGCGGATCCATTCGGGCTTCTTCAGGCGCTCGGCCGGAATGATCTTGATGGGGATGCGCGCCGTCTTGGCCTGCGATTTCTGCTTTTGCGTCGGATCGTAGGCGGCGTCCGCGGGCGCAGCGGCGGATTCGTTCGAGGGAACAGGAGACTCGGCGAGCGTAGACATGGGACACCTTCATGACCGGCGCGCGGGACGGCCGGGTCTGGAACAAAACGGGCATTTTACCCTTCGCCGGGCAAATCGCCCGCACGGGCGTCCGGGGACGGCGTGTGCCTGGGTTATCGTCTGGCCTGACGCCACAGCAAACTTCTTCATGCCTCCCCTGCCCGCGCCCGTCCCCATCGCCCTGATCGCCCCCCGGCTGGATGCCGGGCCCGCTGCCCGCGCCATCCAGGCCTGTAGCGAACGGA
>ENA-OWLM01000678-OWLM01000678.1-metagenome-genome-assembly--contig:-NODE-678-length-12927-cov-4.284882_pt1 | contig 12927 bp, 7 predicted proteins | sample MGYA00245349_ERZ651102 | MGnify/ENA primary metagenome ERZ651102 (study PRJEB26857, sample SAMEA4031759) | metagenome | biome: human; feature: oral; material: saliva | place: Philippines | collected 2014 | study... | reverse complement strand
AGCAACTGATTGATCAAACGGTTCCAACGAGCAACCGGCGCGGTAGTGACGTACACCACATCGTATGGCTGGAGTCGGAATGACGTTGCCATCACCAACGATGTCGCATCGGACATATCAAGCTGATAGATATTGGCGATCTTGCCGTTGTTTCCGCTCTCGCCTTTCAATGGACGAATAACGAAAATGCCGCTGGCGTTGGAGGTGGTCAGGTCGATACCTTCCGCATTGCCGAGCGCCTCGGTGAGCGTCATGCCGCTGAAGTCCATTTTGAGGGTGCTCTGTTTTTTCACTTCCCCCATCACAAAGACTTTCAAATCGTCATTACGCGGGACAAACAGAATGTCGCCAGGATAGAGCAGACGGTTCTGGCTCAGGTCGCCATTTTGCATCAGCGCTTGCAGTGAAATGCGTTGCTCTTGCCCTTTGTGCGTCAGTACAACGTTGCGCCAGTCTGCCGCCTCGGTAAGACCGCCTGCGGCGTTGATGGCATCGAGAACGGTAAGCGGCACGTTGGTAATGGCCTGCTGGCCGGATTTGTTCACCTGGCCGGAGATATAGGCTTTCTGCGAGCGGAAGGCGGCGATATTAACGTCCACCTGCGGGTCAGCGATGTACTGCGCTAAGCGGCCGGTAATATCACTACGGATCTCGGCCAGCGTCTTGCCAACCACATGCACTTTGCCTATGTACGGATAGAACATCGTGCCATCAGACTGCACCCAGTTACCGGTGTCGCTTGAGCTGCGGTACTGGCCCGCTGGGGTCGTCAGTTCCGGGTGGTCCCATACGGTCACGTTGATCACGTCACCCGGTCCAACGCGGTACTGGTAAGAGGCGATTTCCTGGTCCAGCGACATATTCGGCTGGGCAACATTCGGACGCGGGCGCAATTGTTCCACCAGACGTGGGGTCAATGGATAAACATTCACCATTTTGTCGAGGTCAAAATCGGCGTCCTGCTGTTTGATCACATCCTTGCCCATCGTTGACATATTGCTGCCGGGAAAGACCGTGCAACCACTCATCAAGGTCACAGACACCAATAATGGCATCAATTTCATTTTGGATTTCATCATTGATTATTTATCACTTTGGCAGAGTAATTATCCTGTGCAATTTAAATAAGCGCGGGTCGTTTTGGCATTCAGAATGCAGTTAAGCAATTAGAAATATAACTGGCATCAGTCCTAAAAAAAGCTTATTCATCCATTGGCTATTGACAGAATAATCGAGGCTGATTCACACGCTTTCAGGCACGCTACCGCCCTTGGCTTTCAGTTACCAATCCACTGACTAAACAATGTGTTATGGATAGACACCCTCTTAAACAAGGCCTTATGGAAATATTTCAGCCACGTTAAATAGCCCGCTGGCAATGAATTGCCACACCATAAGAACGAAACAAAAATAGCAACAAAGAAATTTAACATTTGATGCTGGGAGAATTGTTGCAGCTAACCTAATAGCAGGCAAGGAGACAACCCTTCTAATATCTGTTTTTAAGATTAATATTAAGAGCAAAGTTTTGAGGTTTTAGGATTTTCTTTATATTGACAAAATATGCGTTAAAACCATTTATTGCGATATATCCTAAATATGACCCAGTGTAATTAAATCTTCGCCATTACCTTATTTACACGGCTCATTTTTTCACTCGTTTGATCCTCTCTTCTATTAAGAGAAATCTCAGCCTGGCATTGCAATTTCGGTCAGCTTTATCCATGATCGAAGTGTGACATTGCTCATGTAACTGAAGGTATTGCTATTACTATGGAATGGATTGCCGATCCATCAATCTGGGCCGGGCTGGTTACGCTGGTCGTCATCGAATTAGTGCTCGGTATTGATAATCTGGTCTTTATCGCCATCCTCGCCGAAAAGCTGCCCCCCGCGCAGCGCGACCGTGCGCGCGTGACGGGTTTGCTGCTGGCGATGGTGATGCGTTTGCTGCTGTTGGCCTCAATCTCCTGGCTGGTTACCCTCACCACACCGCTGTTTACGCTCTACGGCCTGAGCTTCAGCGCGCGTGACCTGATCATGCTCTTTGGCGGGTTGTTCCTGCTTTTCAAAGCCACGGTTGAACTCAATGAGCGGCTCGAAGGGAAAGACAGCGATAGCCCCACGCAGCGGCGCGGCGCGAAATTCTGGCCGGTGGTGGCGCAAATTGTGGTGCTCGACGCGGTTTTCTCCCTGGACTCCGTCATCACCGCCGTCGGCATGGTCGATCACCTCGCGGTGATGATGGCCGCCGTGATCATCGCCATCACGCTGATGGTAATGGCAAGTAAAGCGCTCACGCGGTTTGTGAACAGCCACCCGACCATCGTGATCCTGTGTCTGAGCTTCCTGCTGATGATTGGTTTCAGCCTGGTCGCCGACGGGTTTGGTTTCCACATTCCGAAAGGCTACCTGTACGCGGCGATTGGCTTCTCGGTCATGATCGAATCGCTAAACCAGCTGGCAATCTTTAACCGTCGCCGCTTTCTCTCTGCAAATCAGACGCTGCGCCAGCGCACTGCCGATACGGTAATGCGCCTGCTGAGCGGGCGAAAAGAGGATGCCGAGCTGGACGCCGAATCCTCTGCGATGCTGGCCGATCACAGCGATGGGCAGATCTTCGATCCGCAGGAACGACGGATGATTGAGCGGGTGCTCAACCTGAACCAGCGCTCCGTCAGCAGCATCATGACCTCGCGTCACGATATCGAGCACATCGATTTAACGGCCCCGGAAGAGCAAATCCGCGCCTTGCTGGATAAAAACCAGCACACCCGGGTCGTGGTCACGGGCGGTGAAGAGGAAGAGGAGCTGCTGGGCGTGGTGCACGTGATTGACCTGCTGCAGCAGCAGCTCCACGGCGAGCCGCTTAATCTGCGCGTGCTGGTACGCCAGCCGCTGGTGTTCCCGGAAGGGCTGCCGCTGCTCTCCGCGCTTGAGCAGTTCCGTAACGCGCGTACCCACTTCGCCTTTGTGGTGGATGAATTCGGGTCCGTCGAGGGGCTGGTGACGTTGAGCGACGTGATGGAAACCATCGCCGGTAATCTGCCAAATGAGGTGGATGAGATCGATGCGCGTCATGACATTCAGAAAAATGCAGACGGTACGTGGACGGCTAACGGCCATATGCCGCTGGAAGACCTGGTGCAGTTTGTGCCGCTGCCGCTGGATGAGAAGCGTGAGTATCACACCATTGCGGGTCTGCTGATGGAGTATTTACAGCGTATCCCGCAGCCGGGGGAAGAGGTTCAGGTTGGCGACTATCTGCTGAAAACGCTGCAAATTGAAAATCATCGCGTGCAGAAAGTGCAGCTCATTCCACTGCGGGATGAGGAAGAAATGGATTTTGAGGTGTAAAAAAGCCGGGTGGCGCTTCGCTTACCCGGCCTACGGTGTCCGGTTTTTGTAGGCCGGGTAAGGCGACGCCGCCACCCGGCACCACCGACATCAAAGCTTATCTAACAGCTTCTTCACGTCCTTGCCGGTTTGGGAATCTTTATTGCGGTCCGCCCAGCTATTCAGCCGACGCTTTGCTTCGTCCTGCAGATGCTTACGCAGGATCTGATCGACCTGCAGGCTGTAATTCAGCGCCTGCCATTTACCGTAAACGTTCAGCGGGATCGGCGTCTGTTTCAGGAAATCGATAAGTTCGCCTTCGCCTTCCCATCCGGAAAGCACGCGGACGTTAAACCGCGTATCCGCCGTCTCTTTCACTAAATCCAGCTTGCCCTCACCGGTCAACGACAGCAGAGAAGACGTTCCCTGCATCTCGTCCAGAGACAGCTTGCCGTTATCCAGGGACAGCTCACTGGTAAAGCTGTCGAGACGCGTTGCGCTATCGTAGTTTTCCTGCGCTTTGACATTGCTGCTGCGCTCTACCGCCTGCTGCACCAGCTGCTGGAAGTTGAGGCCTTCCATTCGGGTGTCTTTCAGCTCAACGTGCTCCTGACCCTGCCAGTCGCGGCGAAATGCCTCCGCGTCTATCTTCGTGCCGGAGAAATCCCCCGCCAGCGTCAGCTGACCCGTGAGGTCAATCGGATAGTTGAAGGCTTTGAGGATCGCGCCGATCTCAATGTTTTCAAGGCGTGGCTGGAATTCGGCGCTGGCCACGTCTTTGCGCACGTCCAGCGTCCCCGGCAGCGACATGTTCCCCGCGCCCATCTTGCCGCTGAGTTCAGAAATCACCAGCAGACCATTATGGTTGAACATCTGGCTGCTGACGTCGGTGAAATCAATACCGCGCCAGCGTACGCTGTTGGCTTTCAGCAGTATGTCTGCGGTAAACCCGCGCAGACCGTTGTAATTGGGCTGATCGAGATTTGAGGAGATCACCGGACGCGATTTCGCGGCCTGGCTTTGCCCTGTCTGCGCGACATCGCCGTCAGCCGCAGCGTTCGGCTGCGGTGGCAGCAGGTTTTCCAGGTTCAGCTTGTCGAACTGCAGGTCAAAAACCCATTTCGGTTTTTCAGCAAGCGAGACGCTCGCCTGCCCTTTCAGGGTACTGTCGTTGGCCTGCAGGTTGAGCGCGTTTAGCTCCAGCTGCTTGTTTTCTTCATGCCAGACGGCCTGCAGCGTACCCTGACCGGTAATCCCTGCTGTCGGCAGGTCTGCACCCGTCAGCTGCCAGTTCAGCTGCTGGACATCCGCCGTCAGACGATGGGGATAGTCCGACGCGTTCACGTTAGCGTTCATGGAGAGGTTCAAATCGCGCTGATCGCGGTTGACCCGCCCGGAGAACTCCACGGTGGCGATATGGTTGGCGTCCTGCTCCATCTTGAGGTTGATGTTGCGCACGGTAACCTGCTCGTCACCTTCATGCTGAAAGACCAGCACGCTGTCGGCCACTTTCAGGTTACCTATATCGAACGACCAGCCGGTATCAGACGGCTCGTCAGGCAGGTTATTTTCGCGTGGCGCGACGGGGGCATCCGCTTTACGCACCGCCTCGGTTTGGGGAGTCAGCTGGATCACCGCCCCTTTCAGCATCACCTGGTCAACCTGAAGCTGATGCGAGAAGAGCGGGATCAAAGCCACATCGAGGCGCATATTGTCTGCCGACACCAGCGGCTGAGACGCCCCTGGCGCGGTTAACGACATACGCCCCGAGAGGATGCTGAGTTGCGGCCAGACGTGCCAGCGCAGCGGCCCGTCCAGCTTCAGTTCATACCCGCTGCGTGCTTCGACCTGCCGCACCATATAAGCACGGAAATCATTGGGGTTAACCAGCAGCACCAACGCAGAAAGGCCAGCCACCAGTACCACCAGCAAAATCATCAGCGTTGTCAGAACTCTTCTCATGGCATCCTCAGTGAACGAACAATCAGTCTTTATCAATACGACTGGCAACCGCACCCTGCTGGTCGCGATATTTCGCGTCCTGACGGCGGTTGTAAGGACGATCTGCCGGGCCTGTCAGCGGCTCAAAGCTCAACGCGCCAATCATCATGCCCGGGCGCAGCGCCAGAGGCAATTTACCGGCGTTGAAGAACTCCAGCACGATGCGGCCAGACCAGCCGGGATCGATACGGTGAGCGGTAACGTGAACCATCAGGCCCAGACGCGCCAGCGAAGAGCGGCCATCCAGCCAGCCCACCAGATCGGCAGGCAGCGTCACCGACTCAAAGGTCACGGCCAGCGCCAGCTCACCGGGATGCAGATAAAACGCCTCGCCCTCATCAAGGACGATTTCGTCACTCATCACGCGATCGAGCGCGGCGCTGACTTCATCTTTCGGCCCGCTGAGATCGATAAACGGTGCCGTGTGGCCGCTGAAGGTGCGGAATTTATTCCCCAGGCGCACGTCAACGGTGACACCGTTAATGCGCTCTACCGGCGGACGCGGGGTGATAGACAGGCGGCCTTCATCCAGCCAGGCTTCTATATCGCGGTCACAAAGACGCATGGCACTTTCTCCTTTCGTGCATCGTGCCCCGCAACCGTAAGGTCACAGGGCAAACCAGGTTATCTCTGAACGGTACACAATTCGCGCGGCTTATTCAAAAAACTGGCTGATTTTCGCTTTTAAGATATCAATAGCAATACGGTTTTTACCGCCGCGAGGCACGATAATATCGGCGTATTGCTTAGATGGCTCGATAAATTGCAGGAACATTGGACGCACGGTTTTCTGGTATTGCGCCATGACGGAGTCCATGGAACGACCTCGTTCGTTAACGTCGCGCTTGATGCGGCGCATCAGACAGATATCCAGCGGCGTATCGACGAAAATGGAGAAATTCATCGACTCACGCAGACGCGCATCCGTCAGCAGCAGGATGCCTTCAAGGATAATGACTTTTTTCGGTTCAATGTGAACCGTTTCCTGCGTGCGGGTATGTTCTACGTAGCTGTAGACCGGCAGCTCAATGGCCGTACCGTTTTTCAGCGTCTGAAGATGCTGGAACAACAAGCTGTGATCCATCGCACTGGGGTGGTCGTAGTTGGTTTTGACGCGCTCTTCCATCGAAAGATGGGATTGGTCTTTGTAATAGCTGTCTTCGGGAATGACGCCGATGTGCTCATCACCGACTTGTTCACGCAATTCGCGATAAAGCGTACTGGCAATTAGACTCTTACCTGAAGCCGATGCGCCGGCGATGCCTATGATGACGCACTGATGAGACTTATCAGTCATAAATTTAGCGACCTGATTAACCTGGATGTTAAGGAAGGACGACGCCGGAGCGTCAAACGCGGCAATTATAGGGATTTCGCGGGCGTGATACCAGTCGAAAGCGCAGGTTATGCGAGACTGCCTGAAAAGTGTCTTTTTACTCCCTGAGTGAAATTTTAATGCCTGCTTTTTCGGCGTTCACCCGGAATTTTTCCCGGAGTAACTATTTAATAAGTCTATGATGTCAAAATCTGAGCAGTCAGCATATGATTTGTAAATTGTTTGTACTAGCATAAACGAAATTAATCCTTTCACGCGCCCGGACCTCGCTCCTGACGGCATGGCGTCCCTGGATAGAGCGGTAATGAATAAACAATACCAACGGGTTTTGGTTACCACCCCACATCCTTTATTACGACTTGTCTGCCTGGGCCTGGTCACCTTCATTTTTACCCTATTTTCACTCGAGCTGACCCGCTTTGGCACGCTGCTGGCACCGCTGTGGTTCCCGACGTCCATCATGATGGTGGCCTTTTATCGCCACGCCGGGAAAATGTGGCCGGGTATCGCGTTGGCCTGTTCGTTCGGCAATATTCTGGCCTCGTGGATGCTGTTCTCATGGGGATCCCTCAACCTCGCCTATACCTTTGTGAACATTATCGAGGCGTGCGTGGGGGCGTTACTGCTCCGCAAACTGCTGCCCTGGTACAACCCGCTGCAGAACCTGAACGACTGGATCCGCCTGGCCGTGGGCAGTGCGGTGATCCCGCCTCTTGTGGGCGGGGTACTGGTTTATTTACTAGTACCGAACGCTGAACCCCTGCGTAATTTCCTCATCTGGGTGTTGTCGGAATCCATCGGCGCGCTGGCGCTGGTGCCGTTAGGACTGCTGTTTAAACCACACTACCTGCTACGTCACCGTAACCCGAAACTGCTGCTGGAAACGCTGGTGACGACGGTGATAACGCTGGTTCTCTGCTGGGCGGCGATCACCTGGCTCCCGTGGCCTTTCACCTGCGTCATCGTCCTGCTGATGTGGAGCGCCGTTCGCCTGCCGCGGATGGAAGCCTACCTGGTATTTTTAGCCACCATCATGATGGTCTCCCTGATGATGGCGAGAAACCCGGCGTCCATAACGCCGCAGAATGTTATCGTTGCGTTCAACGCGCCCTGGCTCCCCTTCCTGATGATGCTGCTGCCCGCCAACGTCATGACCATGGTGATGTACGCGTTTCGCGCCGAACGCAAGCACATCACCGAAAGCGAAGAGCGTTTTCGTAATGCGATGGAGTATTCCGCCATCGGTATGGCGCTGGTGGGGATCGAAGGCCAGTGGCTGCAGGCCAACAAAGCGTTGTGCAATTTCCTTGGCTATAGCCAGACGGAGCTTCAGTCCCTCACCTTCCAGCAGTTGACCTGGCCTGAGGATTTGAACACCGATCTGGAGCAACTGGAGCAGCTGGTAAGCGGCGAAATTAATACCTATACGCTGGAAAAACGCTATTACACCCGTAACGGCGAGGTTGTCTGGGCGCTGCTCGCCGTCTCCGTTGTCCGTCATGCTGACGGCACGCCGCTCTATTTTATCGCCCAGATTGAAGACATTAACGACCTGAAACAAACCGAGTGGGTCAACAAACGCCTGATGGAGCGCATTACGCTCGCCAACGAAGCGGGCGGGATTGGCATCTGGGAGTGGGATCTGGAGCCGGATATTATCAGCTGGGACAAGCGGATGTTCGAGCTTTACGAAATCCCGCCGCACATCAAACCGACCTGGCAGCTCTGGCATGACGCCATGGTGCCAGAAGACCGCGAGCACGCCGAAAAAGTGCTGCGCGATTCATTAATCGCAAGGCTGCCGTTTAAGCTGGAATTTCGCATTCGGGTGAAGGACGGCATTCGCCACATTCGTTCGCTGGCCAATCGGGTGCTGAACAAGCAGGGCGAGGTGGAACGCCTGCTCGGCATCAATATGGATATGACCGAGGTGAAGCAGCTTAACGAAGCGCTGTTCCAGGAAAAGGAGCGCCTGCATATTACGCTCGACTCCATCGGCGAAGCGGTGATCTGTACCGACATCGACATGAACGTCACCTTTATGAACCCGGTCGCCGAGAAGATGAGCGGCTGGCCGCAAACCGAGGCCATCGGGCAACCGATCCTGCGCGTGCTGCACATTACCTTTGGCGAGAATGGGCCGTTGATGGAGAACATCCACAGCGGCGATATGTCACGGTCCGATATCGAACAGGACGTGGTGCTCAACTGCCGCAACGGCGGGAGCTTCGACATTCACTACAGCATCACCCCATTAAGTACCCTGGACGGACACAATATTGGCTCCGTACTGGTGATTCAGGACGTGACCGAGTCGCGCAAAATGCTGCGCCAGCTGAGCTATAGCGCCTCCCATGATGCGCTAACCCGGCTCGCAAACCGCGTCAGTTTCGAGAACCATCTCAAGCGTCTGCTGCAAACGGTGCAGGAGACGCACCAGCGTCATGCGCTGGTGTTTATCGATCTCGATCGCTTCAAAGCCGTTAACGATACGGCAGGCCATGCCGCGGGCGACGCCCTTCTGCGGGAACTCTCATCCCTCATGCTGACCATGCTGCGCTCCAGCGATGTTCTGGCGCGGCTGGGCGGGGATGAGTTTGGTCTCCTGCTGCCGGACTGCAATCTCGAAAGCGCGCGCTATATCGCGGGACGGCTGATTAACACCATCAATAACTATCACTTCACGTGGGAAGGACGGCTGCACCGGATCGGCGCCAGCGCGGGTATCACGCTGATTGATGAGAGTAACCATCAGGCAGCGGAAGTGATGTCTCAGGCAGATATCGCCTGTTATGCCTCGAAAAACAGCGGACGTGGCGTGGTCACGCTCTACGAGCCACAGCAGGAGCGGATCCACAGCAACCGCAGCATGATGTCACTCGACGAGCAGTGGCATATGATCAAAGACAATCATCTGATGATGATAGCCCGCAGCGTCGCCTCCCCGCGCATTCCGGAAAGCGCCAGCTTCTGGCTGCTGTCGCTCCGCCTGTGGACCAGCCAGGGTGAAATGCAGGAAGAACATGCCTTCCGCTCAGGCCTGGCGGAGCCTGAACTGCTGCACGCTCTCGACAGGCGGATCTTCAACGAGTTCTTCCGTACCTTTGCCGCGCCCGTCGCCGCAAAAGGCATGGGCGTTGCCCTGCCGCTCTCAGAAGCCGGATTAGCCAGCGTCACGCTGGTGGATGAACTGCTCGATTTGCTTGAGAAAAGCCCGCTGCCCGGCCGTCTGCTGCATCTGGTTATCCCGGTTGACGTGGTGCGCAACCCGGATGAAAACGCGCAGCGTAATTTGCAAAAGCTCCGCCATGCGGGCTGCCGCGTGGTCTTAAGCCACGTGGGACGCGATATGAATGACGTTAACCACCTGAGCCCCAACATGGCTGATTATCTGATGCTGGATACCGACGTGGTTAACAACGTTCACGGCAATTTGATGGACGAAATGATGGTGACCATTATCCAGGGGCACGCTCAGCGTCTGGGGATGAAAACCCTGGCGGGCCCCTGTCATCAGCCGATCGTCATGGATACGCTTTCAGGCATTGGTATCGACTTCATTTACGGCGATACCATCGCTGAAGCGCAGCCGCTGGAGCTACTGCTGAATACCAGTTACTTCGCCATCAATTAAGGGTGACCAGCCGTCGGTATACCAGATGTGTAACAGCGCATAGGAGCGCCACGGCTGCCAGCGTTCGGCATAGCGACGGATTTGCGCGGGCGTCATGCCGGCGAAGCGCTGCTTAATCAGATAATCATCCGGCAGAAAGACATCTTTTGCCTGCCAGCCGCGCAGGGCCAGGTAGTTTGCCGTCCAGCGACCAATTCCCGGCCGCTGCTGAAGCGCCTTCATTCCGGCCTCAATATCCGCGGGCGGGGAAAGCGGAAACGTCCCGTCGATGACCGACTGCGCAAGATGAATCAACGACTCCGCGCGCTTTACCGGCATGCCTAAGGCTTTCAGCGCCATCGGATCCGTTGCCGCCAGCGCGTCCGGCGTGGGGAAACAGAGATAGCCCGGACAATCCGCCACCGGTTCGCCGCACAGCGCCACCACGCGCGACGTCAGTTTCGCCGCCATTGCCACGCTCACCAGTTGCCCGAGAATGGCCCGAACGCCCTGCTCGTAGGCATCCATTGCTCCCGGCAAACGCAAGCCCGGCCGCGCGGCAGCGAGATCGCCCAGCGTGTCCGCAACGTGCTGTGGGTTACAGGCGAGATCGAACAGGCGCGCTATACGTTCAAGGCAGGTCTGCGCAACCGGGATTAACCCCGGACTGAGCGTCACGACCAGCGTATGGGCCGCGGTATCCGGCGTCACGCGAAAGAGACCCCGATGGCCCTCGCAGGCGAAGCTGCGCTCGTAGTAGTCGCCAGTGACGGTTTCAACGCCCGTGACCGCACGCGCGCCAAGAAAGCTAAACATCCACTGCCAGTCGTAAGGGGGTTGCCAGGTCAGGGTGTACATCGTCTCTCCTTTTGGGTTCTCCACAGCATAAACGGAAAGGTCCTGTTTCGCCTTGCTTTCATATTCCTGTTGTCGCCATGAAGACATTTCGTTAAAGTCTCGCCCCTTCTCACTGGCATGGGGATTCATCGTGTTTATTGGATTCGACTACGGTACGGCAAACTGCTCGGTTGCGATTATGCAAAACGGACAGCCGCAGCTCCTGAAAATGGAGAAAGAGAGCACGCTGCTGCCGTCAATGCTCTGCGCGCCAACGCGCGAAGCGGTCAGCGAATGGCTGTTCCGCCATCACCAGGTTCCCGCTACCGCAGCGGAAACCCAGGCGCTGCTGCGTCGTGCGGTCAGCTTTAACCGCGAAGAAGACATCGACGTTACGCCCTCCAGCGTGCAGTTCGGCCTCTCCTCGCTCGGTCACTATATTGAAGATCCGGAAGAGGTTTACTTCGTCAAATCACCGAAATCCTTCCTGGGTGCCAGCGGCCTGAAGCCGCAGCAGGTGGCGATGTTTGAAGACCTGGTGTGCGCCATGATGCTGCACATCCGTCATCAGGCGCAGACCCAGGTGCCGGATGCCATCACCCAGGCGGTGATTGGTCGCCCGATCAACTTCCAGGGGCTGGGCGGCGACGAGGCCAACCAGCAGGCGCAGGGGATCCTTGAGCGTGCGGCGCACCGCGCGGGCTTCCGCGACGTCGTGTTCCAGTATGAGCCGGTTGCCGCGGGGCTGGATTTTGAAGCCACGCTGACGGAAGAAAAACGCGTATTAGTCGTGGATATCGGCGGGGGCACCACGGACTGCTCGCTGCTGCTGATGGGTCCAGAGTGGCATAACCGTCGTGACCGTGAAAATAGCCTGCTGGGGCACAGCGGCTGCCGCGTAGGCGGTAACGATCTGGATATCGCGCTGGCGTTCAAAAGCCTGATGCCACTGCTCGGCATGGGCGGGCAAACCGAAAAAGGCATCGCCCTGCCGATCCTGCCGTGGTGGAACGCGATTGCCATTAACGACGTGCCTGCGCAAAGTGATTTTTACAGCACCGCCAACGGCCGCTTCCTGAACGATCTGGTGCGCGACGCGCAGGATGCCGACAAGGTCGCGCTGCTGTATAAAGTGTGGCGTCAGCGCCTGAGCTATCGCGTGGTGCGTACTGCGGAAGAGAGTAAAATTGCGCTTTCCGACCGCGCAGAACATGCGGTCTCGCTGCCGTTTATCAGCGACGATCTGGCTACGGCGATTTCGCAGGACGGGCTGGAAACCGCACTTGCTCAGCCGCTGCAGCGCATTCTGGAACAGGTGCAGCTGGCGCTGGAAAACGGCAACGAGAAGCCGGACGTCATTTATCTGACCGGGGGGAGCGCCCGTTCGCCGCTGATCAAGAAAGCGCTGGCAGAACAGCTGCCGGGCATTCCGATTGCCGGTGGGGATGACTTTGGCTCCGTTACCGCAGGGCTGGCGCGCTGGGCGCAGGTGATGTTTAGGTAGTGCGGTTGCGGTGCGGTCTGGTGCCCTCACCCCGGCCCTCTTCCACAGGGAGAGGGAGAAAACACCAAAACGGCAACGGATGTTGCCGTTTTGCTTTTACCACCATTCAGACCATTCCTGACAGTCTTCCATATTTCCTCCATTTTTCCGCTGTGTTAGCTGACTAAACTAGTATCATTCCCCGAAGTGCTTCAGGATGAGAACGTATAACGATGAAAGGCAGTAACAAATCCCGCTGGGCAATCGCCGCTGGCATCATTGTGGTGGCCCTTGCCGCCGCCTGGTACTGGCACAGCCAAT